>Ga0315291_10004815_pt1 | contig 17065 bp, 11 predicted proteins | sample YL17G12_20_MG_FD_203070 | JGI IMG/M metagenome (GOLD analysis project Ga0315291, IMG submission 203070) | Sediment microbial communities from Yellowstone Lake, YNP, Wyoming, USA - YL17G12_20 | ecosystem: Environmental > Aquatic > Freshwater > Lake > Sediment | place: USA: Wyoming | collected...
GCACTCGATTGGAGCTAAGGCTGAGGTGAATTTGAATCTGGCTTATAAGGCAACAAGAATTTCAGAAGACGCCCCCATGGTTCAGGTCGCAAAGAAAGCTTTGAAGAGTGTTGGGATTGAACCCAAGATTATAGCGATCACTGGAGGACTGGAATCAGCAATTTACAACGAAAAAGGAATTGAAACGATCCCCATAGGAAATGGAGTAAAGAGCGAGCATACAACTTCTGAAAATGTCTCCGTTGAGGATATGAAGAAGGTGGTCCAGGTTCTTCAGCATATCCTTAGCCAATTTGCCTGACATTTAACATTTAAGGACAATGGATAATGGATATTTGGACAGTGATACGTCATTGATGGGGGATCAAAATTATAACCTGTACTCTCTGACACCGAAAGGAGGTGGAACGAAGGGAATAATGCGGTACTAAATTGTTAATGGTTAGAGGAAAAGAAAAGTAAAAAATTAAACCTTATAAAGGAAAGGAGAAAAGTTATGAAAGCAAGTAAGTTTATTAGATTTTTAAGGAATGGATTGTTTTTAATTTTGTTAGCGAGCCTGGTGTTGATTCTATCTTGTGCCGGATATACACAACAAGAGGTTAAGGCCATTCGCAATACCACTTCGTGGCCTTGCTATATCGATCCAGCAGTTGGATCAGATGGTACAAGTACCCTTGTTCTTTGCAATATGTATGATACGCTGGTATTTCCAAATGTGGATGGCAGCGTAAAACCCTGGCTGGCAAAGAGCTGGGAAACCTCTGGGGATGGATTGACTTATACATTTGAATTGGTACCCGGAGTCAAATTCCACAACGGAGACGAGTTGACAGCAGAGGATGTGGTTTTCTCTCTCCAGAGAATCTTGACTATCGGACAGGGATATGGGTATCTCTTTACCACTTCCGTCAAAGAAGCCAAAGCCCTTGACACATACAAAGTTCAATTCACCCTCAAACACCCCTTTGGACCCTTCCTGGGAGTGCTGGTAAGGCTTTACATTCTTAATAAAAAACAGGTAATGGCAAATCTTCAAACTGGTTCCTACGGAGAATTTGAGGATTATGGTATGGGATGGTTAGCCACCAATGATGCTGGCTCCGGACCTTATAAACTTAAGGAGATGAACACCATGGCATATCTCGTGATGGAGAAATTCAACGATTACTGGGCTGGATGGGAGAATAAAGATGCCCCGCAGTATGTGAAAGAGATCGGAACCCTTCAGGCGTCAACCGTGAGGACGCTCATGTCCCTAGGGGAATTAGAAATCACTGACGATTGTCAGAGCGTCGAAAATCTCGCTACCCTTGGCAAACTTCCCAATGTCGATGTGTCCTCTCACTTTGAGGGTTTAGTTGTGAACATCATGCTTAACACCAAGAAACCCCCGACAGACGATATTCACTTCCGCAAAGCCATGGCTTACTTAACTGACTACCAACAAATTCTTGACAATTTTATCCTCGGTTCCCATCGTTCCGGTCCTGTTGGTCTCGCTACCCCTGGATCCGACCCCAATCTGACGCTATATACACTGGATCTAGTAAAAGCAGAAGCGGAACTAAAACAGTCTCGCTATTACGGAAAATTGGACCAGTACCCCTTTGAACTCGGTATGTCCGCGGACGTTTCGGATCAGGAAAAAGTTTGTTTGATGATTCAGGCTAATGCCGCCAAGCTGGGAATAACGGTGAACATCGTCAAGCTCCCCTGGATCTCCATAGTTGCAGACCTGGCTAAAATCGAAACCACTCCTAACGGAATCATCATCGCTGCCAGCCCTTCTTATGCTGAAGCCGGGTCCCTGTTGGAATCTCGTTATACTTCTAAGTCTTGTGGAACTTGGGAGCAGGGAGAATGGCTGCAGGACCCCGAGATGGACGCAATGATTGAGGATGCGATTGCTACCGTTGATCAAAAAGAGCGATTCCAAAAATACTATGCCATTCAGAAGAAATTAGTGGACCTTTGCCCAACGATATGGCTTATGGAGTGTGCAATAAAGCGAGCCTATCGAAGCGATTATGTTGTTTACCCTGCCGCAGATGCAAAACTGGTTAACCCTGTTTTAGGCTACAACATGTATTATCGGGATTTCAAGGCCTTTCCCGAGAAGGCACAAAAGCCATATACGCCGTTCGTGCCGTAGTTATTATGCTTGCAGGGTTGCATAAATCAGGCTATTACAATGAAATACTGGGGCTCCGTTGTAATCAGGAGCCCCTTCCTGCAAGGAGGTAAAACAAGTGAAACTTAGCAGTTTTCTTCTTAAGCGATTGTTACACTCGATCTTTGTAATTTTTGGCCTGTCGATAGTGATTTTTATAATTGCGCGAGTTGTCCCGGGTGACCCGGCCCGCTTGGCCCTGGGGCCGAGAGCCCCTGAAGAGGTGGTTCAAAGGTTGAGACAGGAAATGTATCTGGACAAACCCTTACCGGAGCAATATTTTTACTGGATTAAAGGGGTTTTATCTGGGGATTTTGGTCGTTCTTCGTTTACTAAAAGGGCGGTATCAGAAGATATTAAGGAATCTTTTTCAGCAACGATGGAACTAGTTATTTTTGCGGGGATACTAATGGTTATTTTTGCTGTTCTCCTCGGAATCCTTGCAGCCCGATATAAGGACACCTGGGTGGATAATTTAATTAGGACTCTGAGCTATTTTGGAGTGGCTATTCCAGCGTTCGTGGCAGCGATTATTTTTATGCTGCTGTTTGGATGCTACTGGCCAATATTACCAGTCTTGGGCAGGCTGAGTCCTGGAATAAGCCTGCCTACGAAGATCACGGGTCTATTGACCCTTGACAGTTTAATTGAGGGAAACTTCGTGGCTTTCTGGGATGCGTTCAAGCACCTAATCCTGCCTTCTGTTGCCTTATCCTTAGGACCTCTTTTTCAGGAAGCTCGCATTGCCCGCTCTTCTATGGTTGAAAATATGCGTAAGGAGTTCCTTTTCGCAGAACGGGGGTATGGTATCTCTGAGAGAGTTATAATGTTTAAGTATCTTCTTAAACCTTCACTGATTCCCATGGTATCGGTGATGGGCCTGGATCTTGCCGCCTTATTTTCTGCTGCCTTCCTGGTGGAAATGATTTTTAACTGGCCCGGGATTTCGCGCTACGGTACCAACGTGATGCTGCATAAGGATTTAAACGGTATTTCCGCAGTGACCATTGTACTTGGCGCCGTCTTCGTGGTCGTGAACGTTATCGTCGATATTATTGTAGCGTTCCTAGATCCCAGAATTAGACTAGGCGCCAACCGAGGTATATAAAATGAGAAACTCGAATCAACCCAATAATTCAATAGCTATCAGTTTAGTAAGACCCAAATCCATATTCTGGCACAATCTGGGAAAAAATTGGTATAAGTTTTCCCGGAATCCCTTATCAATAATAGGGTTAGTAATTGTCTTGGTAATAATTATTTCAGCAATTTTTGCGCCCTGGATAACCCCTTACCCTGAGCACGCTGGCCCCTTTGTTGATTTCAAGAGCGCGGGGCAACCACCTTCATTGCAGCATCTTTGTGGGACAGATAACATAGGAAGGGATATCTTCTCAAGGATCATCTTTGCGTTTCGTGATGCTTTGATTATGGCAGTCGTCGTCCTGGCACTAGCAGTACCACTGGGTGTTCTCCTGGGGTTAATCGCCGGGCAATTACAGAATACTTGGATTGACATCGTAATCATGCGTATCACCGACGTATTCCTTGGCATCCCGTCCTTGATTCTGGCGCTTGCAATAGCAGTAGTGTTAAAGCCAACCTTGATGAACGCAATGATCGCAATCTCGGTTACGTGGTGGGCATGGTATACCAGGTTGGTATATGGAATGGCCTCTTCCATAAGGAACGAATATTTTGTTATTGCAGCAGATTTAATAGGTGCGAGTAAATTTCATATTCTCTTTAGAGAAATTCTCCCCAACTGTTTGTCTCCAGTTTTTACCAAGATAGCTTTGGATGTAGGGTGGGTAATTTTAATCGGGGCTGCGCTGGGCTTTTTAGGTCTGGGAGCACAGCCACCTACCCCTGCATTAGGCCAGATGGTTTCGGATGGAGCGAATAATATTACCTTCTGGTGGATGACCGTTTTCCCCGCCCTAGCTATCGTGCTTGCCATTATGAGTTTCAACCTAATGAGTGATGGTCTTAGGGATATGCTCGAGACAAGGATGGAATAAAATATAAAAACCATGGAAAATATTCTATTAGATATAAAAGATTTACACATTTGTTACAGAGTGTATGGTGGTTATTTAAAAATACTTAATAGCGTTTATCTAATGGTTCGAGAAGGTGAGCGAGTCGGCCTTGTAGGAGAATCCGGTTGTGGAAAAACTACCATCATGAAGTCGATCCCGCAAATTCTTCCGCCAGGGGACTTCCTCATTACAAAGGGAGAGATCTATTATAAAGGAAAAGACATTTTGAAGATGAACTTCAGTGAAATTCAAAGGCTTCGCTCTAGGGAGATTGCCATGACCTTCCAAGACCCTACCGCAGCTCTGAACCCGGTGTTTACCATAGGGACTCAAATCGGTGATGTTATTAAGTGTTCTACCGCTTTGGAAGAGAATGTGCACCAGGAGAAAATCAAGACGCTATCCATAAAGGCACTAAAGGAAGTGTACCTTCCGGATCCTGAAAGGATGCTTGTAAATTACCCCTTTCAATTAAGCGGGGGTATGAAACAAAGGGTTTGTATCGCCATGTCCATATCCTCTCCGAGAAATTTAATCATAGCGGATGAGCCTGGGACATCGTTGGATGTTACCATTCAAGACCAGATTATGCGGCTTTTGAATGAGATCGTGAAAAAGAAGAAGACCTCTCTCCTTTTAATTACCCATTCTTTGGGTGTAGCAAAAGAAATGACGGATAGAATTTATGTTATGTATGCCGGAACGATCGTAGAAACTGCTCCCTCTAATATTCTCTTTAACAACCCTGTTCATCCCTATACCAAAGGTCTACTCGCTTCTGTGCCTAAATTATCTGGGGGTGGTATATCCAGAGGTATTCCTGGGAGAATTCCAGATTATTTGAATCCACCACAGGGATGTCGATTTCAGCCCAGATGTGAACAGGAGAGCCCGATCTGTTCAGAAAAGCCACCGCAATTATTTGAGATTGAGAAGGATCATTTAGTAGCGTGCTACTTAACTCAGAGGTGAATAAATGAAACCAGCGACCAATAATGAGATTTTGAAAATTGAAAAATTGAAGAAATACTTCCACATTGGAAAGGACAAGAAAGGCCCGATATACGTTCGTGCAGTAGATGGAGTGGACCTTAACATCAAGTATGGTGAGACTTTAGGATTAGTAGGAGAATCTGGCTCCGGGAAAAGCACCATTGCCTACACTGTCGTGGGTATGTATCGTCCAACTGCAGGTCAGATTTTATTTAAAGGTAAAAATATAGGCATGGAGGCATCAAGGAGGCCTTTATCTTTAAAAAAAGAAATTCAGATTGTATTTCAGGATCCTGGGTCCTCCCTGAATCCCAGGCAAACGATTGAACAAATCCTGGCCTTGCCCTTCAGGATTCATACCCAGATGCCTAAAAGACAGCTCCGAGAAAAAATGGTTGAACTGTTGCAAAAGGTGGAGCTCTCTCCAGACTTCCTCTACAAATCCCCTCTCTCAATCAGTGGAGGACAAAAACAAATGGTCGCCATTGCCAGAGCTCTAGCGTCCAACCCCTCCTTGATTGTTCTCGATGAGCCAACCTCATCTCTGGATGTATCAGTACAGGCCAAAATTATAAATAAATTAATGGATCTGCAAAAAGAGATGCACTTGACTTATCTATTCGTCACCCATGACTTGTGCTTAATGAGAAACATCGCTAGCAGGATTACAATTATATATTTGGGAAAGATTTGTGAGGTAGCTGATGCTGCTATTTTTTTCGAAAAGCCTCTTCATCCTTATACCCAGATGCTAATTTCCTCGGTTCCTGTGATTACGGAGGAAGAGAAAAAGTTAAAGCCAAAGAAGATCGTTTCTATCGGTGAGATTGGAAGTCCTGTCAACCCGCCTTCAGGATGCAGCTTTCATCCAAGATGCCCCTACATTATGTCCATTTGCTCGGAAGTGGTTCCCGAGATGATTGAGGTTTATCCTGGACACATAGTTCGATGCCACCTATTTGCTAAGCTGGAAAACAAAAAACAAGAAAGGAGTGATTGGTGTGAGGAGGAGAGTGCTATATATTGAGCCTGTAATAAGCGAGCTCGTTGATTCCTGGAAAGGGTATCTATCTCAATTTAAAGGCCTTGAGACGGAATTAGAAGTAACTTCTTTGACCGAGCAAGGGATCTAGAAACCTGGAATACTACTCCTACGGGTCACTGGTAGTGCCTAAAATTTTAAAAATTATCAAAGAAGTTAAGCTCTTATTTATCAAATTCTAAGCAAGTTATAATAGACAGAGGTTTTATGAAGTAATTTAATACTTCGGTTATCTCTTTTCAATTGCTATAATAAGGCAATCAGATAATGCATAATGTTTATTTATGTATTAGTTTAAATTTATATTATTAATTAATAGGAGTGAATAATGATATGAAGCGCTATGGAATGGTAATTAAAGTTAAGCCGGAAGGGCTTGAAGAGTATAAAAGACTACATGCAAATCCTCAACCCGAAGTTAATAGAATTTTAAAGGAACGTGGATTCAGTAATTTCTCAATCTTTGAGAAAGATTATTATCTCTTTGGTTATTTTGAGTTTGAAGGGGAAGATGTTAATAAAGCCCTGAAAGAGATGGAAGAATATCCGATTTATAAGAAATGGCTTAAACTTTGTGATCCTCTTCAGGAACCTCTTGCTACTCGAAAGGAAGGGGAATGGTGGGCATTTATGGAAAAAGTATTTCATTTAGATTGATTAGGTTTTTTGTAAAAAACTCGTCTCAGGTGCTGTTCTGCTGAATTATTATCGAATGGTACATTGAAATCATGCATAAATCTCAAAACTTTATCCGGATGTTTTCCTAAAAGTAAATAAGCCAAAGATTTTTACAAAAAGTTCTATTACTTATTCAAGATTGGGTTTGCTTAATGTGTTGGCGAAATTGTGAATTAAATTTGAAAGTATAAAAAAAGGGATGTTTTATTAATGGTTAATGGTTATACAGGAAAGTTATTAAGAGTTTTTCTTGATGAAAAGAAGGCTAAAGAGGAAAACTTAAATTTTGATGATTTAAGAAAGTATATAGGTGGAGTAGGATATGGGGCTAAACTTTTGTATGATGAAGTAAAAAAAGGAATTGACCCCCTGGGTCCTAACAATAAAATAGTATTTGCAGCAAGTCCATTAACAATGAATGCTATACCTGGTGGAGGAAGTATAGAGTTATGTTTTAAATCACCCCTAACCAATGGTTGGGGAGAATCCAAGTGTGGCGGAGATTTTGGACCAGAAGCAAGGAAAGCTGGTTATGATTTTATAATTATTGAAGGAAAAGCGGATCAACCGGTGTACTTGATTATTAATGATGGGAAGGTGAGCATTAAACCCGCTGATCATCTGAAAGGCAAAACAGTAACTGAAAAAATAGAGAAAATAAAGAACGACCTGAGTGATTTAGATTTCAAAGTTATGTGCATTGGCCCAGGCGGAGAAAATTTGGTAAAGTATGCTACCGTGATGTTTGGAGGCCGTGCTTCAGGTCGATGTGGTGCTGGTGCAGTGATGGGCTCTAAAAATTTACTGGCGATAGCGGTTAAAGGTACAAATAAAATAACTCCTGCCAAACCTGAAGAATTCAAGAAAGCTGTTCGGGTAGCAATGAAGGTGGTAAAGAAAAATCCTAATACTGCCGCTTTTAGAGAAGGTGGAACCATAGGTGATATGCCGGGGATTGATGTTGAAGGGGATTTTCCTACCAAAAACTGGCAGTCTAATTCATGGGGGAAAGGAGAGGAGATTTATAATTATTTTTCCCATAATAATCTAATTAAAAATAATATGTGCTACCGAGGTTGTCCTGTAGCATGTGGAAGAATTGTCCAGGTTAAAAATGGACCATATAAAACCCCTGTACATGAAGGGGCAGAATATGAATCAATGGCAGCATTTACTGCCTTTGTGTTAAATAAAAATGTAGATGTAGCGGTTAATAGCACTTATTGGTGTAATGAATATGGTATTGATACAATTTCAGCTGGGGCGTCGATAGCTTTTGCTATGGAATGTTATGAAAAAGGTATACTTAATCAGAATGATGTTGATGGTTTAGATTTAAGCTGGGGTAATGCAGAAGTTTTACCGATTTTAGTTAAAAAGATTGCCTTAAGAGATGGAATTGGATCACTTCTTGCTGATGGAGTCAAACAAGCTGCCCAAAAACTGGGAAATGGTTCAGAAGAATTTGCCATTCATGGAAAAGGCTTGGAAGCCCCTGCTCATGATCCTAGATCGGGGAAAGCTTTAGCTATTACCTATGGAACTGCAAACCGGGGAATGTGCCATATTCATCCCTTAGAAGGAATGGCTTATGATTCTGGAAAAAAGGACTTCGGGATGATGAAATATGGCGTTCCTGATCCCTTGACTGTAGATAGATGGGAAGAAAAGGGGAAAGGGAAAATTGTAAAAATATTACAAGATGGTTTAATAGTGCCAGATATTTTAAGTACTTGTAAGTTCTTGATGTATGTCGGATTAACTTTAGATAACTATGCTGAGATGCTTTCAGCAATAACAAATTGGGATATAGATGGTAAAGAGCTATTAAAAATAGGAGAACGGGTAATTAATTTACAAAGATTATTTAATATAAGAGAAGGCTTCACCCATAAAGACGACCTTTTACCAGAAAGAATGAGAGGGTTACCTAAATTTGGTGATTATAAAGATGAAAAAAAATGTGTAATTAAAGATTATGAAGGTATGCTTAATGAATATTATGAAGCAAGAGGATGGGATAAGCAAACTGGTAAACCATTACCAGAAAAACTGCATGAGCTTGATATTACCTAATCTAATACTCAATGATAATCGTAAAATCATTATTTATGTTATAGAATAAATTTAAAAAAGGCTGAAAATAAAAATTAAATTAAGCTCAAGGAGGTTTTTTGTGAAGAAAGAAATAAAAGAATTAAAAGGGACTTTTGTGGTAATGGTTACACCTTTTGATAAAAGTCAAAATATTAATTTTAAGGCAATGGAAGAAAATATTGAATGGTATATTGAAAAAGGTGCACATGGATTGATTCCTCTGGGTAGTACTGGTGAGTTTGCTAGTTTAACTGAAAAAGAGCGCTATGAAATAGCTGAATTTGTGGTTAAGATTGTAAATAATAGACTTCCAGTATGTATAGGTACTACTGCAGAAACAACAACTAAAACGATAGAATATACTAGACATGCTGAAAAAATTGGTGCAGATGCAGTACTTATTCTACCACCTTATTATTATAATCCTTTACAAGAAGAAATTATTTATCACTATGAGACCATATCAGATGCTGTCAATATTCCTATTATGATTTATAACAATCCAGGGACATCTGGAGTGGATATCCAGTTAGAAACAGTTCTTAAATTAGCAGAGAAAGAAAATATTAAATATATTAAAGAATCTACTGGGGATATCATTCGTTTAAGAGAAATCGAACGGCTTGGTCATGGAAATATTATTACTTTCTGTGGTAGTGAAGAGCTTGTGTTCGAATCATTTTTCCTGGGAGCTCAGGGTTGGGTATCGGTAATTGGTAATGCGTTACCTGAACTATCATCGGCAATCTACGAAGAAACTGTGATCAATAAAAATTATAAAAGGGCACAGGAAATTTATAATGTTATTTTGCCATTATGTATAGAACTAGAAGAATCAGGTAAGTTAGTGCAGATTGTAAAATATTGTATGGATAGAAGAGGAGTAAATGGTGGTAATTTTCGTTCTCCTCGTTTACCATTAAGTAAAGAATACTGTAAAAAAATTGATCGATTATTAGAAAAGGCTATTAAATTTATGAAATAAAAGAAGGTGATTTTATTAAAAAACAACCAGCCAGTATATTTAACGATGCCATAGGACCGATTATGAGAGGTCCTTCCAGTTCTCATGTAGCTGCCTCAGTTAGGATTGGTAATCTCGCACGTCAGTTAATAGGTGGGAGATTAAAGAATGTTGTGATTGAATTTGAAAGACAGGGGGCTATCGCCCCCACCTACCATACTCAAGGAACTGATATTGGTCTTGCTGCAGGATTATTAGGATTACAACCAGATGATCAGACTTTGCCTATTTCTTTGGAGAAGGCGAGGGAAGAAAATATAGGTATAAAATTTAAAATTACCGATTTTATTGCTGATCATCCCAATACCATAAAAATGATGTTGGCCAATCAAGAGGGCGAAAAGATTAATTTAAGAGCTATTTCGGTTGGTGGTGGCTTGATTGAAATAAATAAAATTGATGAATTTTCCTTATTAATTTGTGGGGATTTTTATGAAACATTATTATTTTATTCCGGGATAACAAGTAAAGAAGCCAAGAAAATAGTAGAGCAGATTAAGAAGGAAATTAAAGAAATTGCCTATATCGATTTATCGAAAAATAGTAAGCAAGGGCAAGGCATTATTAATTTAAAATCTAGTTCAAAATTATCTCCGTCTAAAATCCTTTGGTTACAGAAATTAAAAAATATTTTATATATAAAACAATTAGCTCCTGTTATGCCGGTGGTATCTATAAAGGATTGTATTGTTCCATATAATACTGCTTCTAAAATATTGAGCTACTGGGAAAAAAATGGTGGAGAATTATGGGAATTGGCTGCCTTATATGAAAGTAGTCGGGGAAAATTAACACAAGCTAAAATATTTTCTAAGATGAGGGAAATTGTTAATATACTAAAATCATCTATTAAGACTGGTTTAAAAGGTACATTTTATCAAGATCGAATTTTAGGACCTCAAGCCTGGTTGATTGAAAAAGCGAATCGAGAAAATAAATTGATTCCAGGAGGTGCATTGAATCATATCATTGCTTTTACTATGGCAATGATGGAGGTGAAGAGCTCTATGGGGCTAATCGTCGCTGCCCCCACTGCTGGTTCTTGTGGTGTAATACCCGGGGCGATATTAGGCACAGTGCAGTATATGAATTTAGATGATGATAAGATAATCAAAGCGATGCTTGCTTCGGGAATTATTGGTGTTTTTATTTCGGAGCAAGCTACTTTTTCTGCAGAGGTTTGTGGTTGTCAGGCAGAGTGCGGTTCTGCTTCAGCAATGGCCGCAGCTGGTTTAGTCCAACTAATTGGAGGAAATGTTAAACAAGGTATTGATGCAGCTTCAATAGCCCTGCAAAATATGTTAGGATTAATATGTGACCCAGTGGCCAACCGGGTCGAAGTCCCTTGTCTAGGAAAAAATGTAATGGCTGCTACTAATGCTTTTGCTGCAGCTAATATGATTATTTCAGGCGTTGATGTGGTGATACCGCTTGATGAGACCATAAAAGCTATGTATGATGTAGGGATTCAGTTACCATCAAATTTAAAATGTACTGCAAGAGGTGGTCTTTCTATTACTAAGACTGCACAAGCAATTGATAAGAAGATAAATGATTTAAAAAGAAGTAATTAGTTTTTTTCTTTATGCTATTTCTATCGTATCTCATTTTAGTTAGAGATACTAAGATTTTATAAACTTATCATTTATTTTTCTGATCTATTTTAAATCTTTTCTTCTAATAGATTATTCTTTTTCATTTCATATTTTTTATTTTTTTCCCTTATATTTTTAGTGGAATATCACGGAGACGGTTGTACTAGCTCAATAATTCGGTAACTTTTTCTAATTTTTCGTAAAATGGACCGGCGAGACGTCTGTCCTACTTTTGAGGAGAGGTTGCTTTTCCCGCTTTTGCAGGAAATCTTACTAGAATTTCCAAAAGAGAAACTGGATTCCTGTAAATAATTATATTCATACGACAGAAGGACTCGGTCTTTTAGTGCAAAGAAATATCTGGATTCCTGCTGCAGTTTACACTCACGAAAGTGGGTGCAGGAAAAACAAAGTCCTGAGATTGCTTCGTCACTTCGTTTCTCGCAATGACATAAGAACCTTTATTTACAAGGGTTTTAGACCCCCTTCAGGAATGCCCTTTAAACGCACGTAGAGTGCTTTTAAACGAGCTTCATTTTTCGAAAAACTTGTGCTCGCGAAAGCGGGTAATGGCAATTACGACCCCTATTTTTAGCCTATTTTTACCTCCTCAAAATCACCAAACCCTTATAAATAGCCACTTTCAGATTTTGAAGGTGTGAAAATTTAGCCAAAAAAAGCCATTTTCGAGGGGTAAAACCATAGCTCGACTTAAAATAATGTAAAAAAAGAACGTTTTTTCGCGATCTGCCCTTGAAACCCTTATATTGTAAGGTTTTTCCCTTACTATAAAAACACAGAGGACGGTAATTATCCAAAGAGAAGAACTCGGAGAATTTAAAGAACCATAAGATCTCACCCAACTACCGGAACTAACCAATCTCGAATGGAAGGGATGGAAAGAAGAGGGAGTAATAATTACAGTTGAACAAAAATAAAATACTTTTCACAAAAAGAAGGATTTTGTAAACTTTTTGTCGAATTAATATTAAGTTATAGAAAAATATAAAAGATTATTTTTTTTACGCTGGTAGCAGCAATTTAATAAGGTAAAGATATATTCTTGAAGTGTGACAAAGAACCGTCCCCTGACACTTAATTTTAATCTATAGAGGAGTATCATAGGTGAAGCAGTATAAAGATATTACTTCCAGGGAAAACTCAATATATAAGTTAATAAAAGCCTTAAGTCAAAAAAAAGTTCGTGAAAGCAAGGGATTATTTCTCATAGAAGGTAGTAAACTTCTTGAGGAAGCGAATAGTAAGGGAGTAAAAATAAAATACCTTATTATTAATGAAACCGTAGAAAATGTGCCAAAAATTAATCAAGGCTGTGAGGTTTTAAGGCTGCCCCATAACCTATTTAAGGAAGTTTCAGATACCGTTAGCCCTCAAGGAATAATAGCTGTAGCGGAGCAAATAGAAATATCCTTGGCAGATATAATCCTTGGTGCCAATCCTTTAGTAGTTGTTTTAAATGGCGTACAGGATCCTGGAAATCTTGGAACCATCATAAGAACCAGCGCTGCAGCAGGTGCTACTGCAGTATTATTAACTAAAGGAACGGTAGATTTATTCAACCCAAAAGTGATTAGATCTACCATGGGCTCACTGTTTCAGGTGCCTATTGTAAATGGTCTTGACGATGAGGAAGCGGTCCAATGGTTAAGCCATAACTCTATAAATATTCTAGTAGCAGATTTAGATAGTGAAGAATATTACTATTCCGTTAACCTCCAAGAACCTTTCGCTTTAGTAATTGGAAACGAAAATAGAGGACCAAATGATATCTGGAGGAAGGCAGCTTATAAACAGATAAAAATTCCTATCCTGGGGTGCACTGAATCCTTAAATGCCTCAGTAGCTGCTGGAATAATTCTATATGAAGCAGTTCGTCAAAGATGGTGCAAATGAGGCATCACCGATAAAGAATAAAAATTATAAAAGGTAGGTAAACTATTATGCAACCGGCTACCAGAATTAACGAATTTACCCTCGACATTGTAGAATTTTGCGAAAACGATCCTTACTTATATAAAGAATTAAATAAAGAAAGAGAAAAGTTTTTTACTGCTACTCCGGAGAAATATTATAAAACTTTTGACGAAAAAAATTATGTTGAACTAAGATTTGCAGATTATTTTATTTTTTTCTATGTTTCTCAATATTACGAAATGACTCCTTTAGAGGTATTTTTATCTAAAATGCTTTCCAATTATAACCAACACGATCAACAGATTTTATTAGGATTTAAAAATGGCGTCTTCAGTGCCTTTACCACTACCAAAGTTGTAGTTGGTTCTTACTTTATAGCGAAAGACCTATCTTCTGGGAAAGAATATAAAGTAAGAGAAAATAAAGCTACCTATCAGCTTAAAGAAGGAGATTATATGGTAGGTCGTATTTTACCTTACCAGACCGATTATGTCTTGTCCAGTGTTAACCTGAACTATCCTAAAGAATCATCCTATACTTTAAAAAGATTATGGAAAAGTGCTCCTTCTGATATTACCCGTATAGTTACCCCTTTAATGATAGAGAAAGATCTTTTCCAGAAATACAGGGATATCCCTAAAGAGGAAGACCATCTGGAATCGGTAGAGAGAAAGCTAAAACATTTATTAAAAAAGTATTGGGGTAAAAAAGCACCTTCTATTAAAAATCTTAGAAAAAAGATAAATAGAATTACCGACCCTTTACCTCTAATGAGGGAGTTGTCAGAGAAGATTAATTTTCCTTCTGCTGAAGAATTAATGGAATTTCAGAAACTCTTTATGGATTTCTGGAATCTTTCTTCTCGAGATGAGTTTCAAGGAAAATCCCCTCAGGAAATTAATGAGCAAAGCCTAGGTCCCAAGGAAAAAGAACTTACCCAGGATTTGATGCTCTATGTCCAATCTGAGGTTCATCCGGGTAATTTTTCCAGCCAGAATGAATTAAGCCAAGCGGTGAAAAGATGCCAAGAAAGATGGCTTCACCAGTCTCAGGAAGAACTCGATAATAAAACTCCCTGGGAAGCAATTTTAGAAGAAAGAAAAAGATTAGGCAGTCCCAGAAAAGACTTCTCTATTTCAATGAATATAACCCCGGTTTACTATGGGATAGAAGAACAGGTTGATTTAAGTAATATAGAAATGAAGGACGTCCCTTTAGTAAGAGATTTAGAGATTTTTGTCAATTATTTTACTAAAAACCAGGTAAAGGTAACTATAAAGAATAAATGGATTCCTTTTGCACACTTAAAATTAATAGAAGAAAAATTTACCAGCCCAGATAAAGATGATTTTTACTTCTTAGGCAAAGAAGAAAAGAGAGGAGAAGAAGCTAGCAAAAGATATTTCCACTTTATAGACTTATTATCTCGAGCTGCAAGATTTATCTACCTGGATAAAAGAGGCTGGGTAAAGGTAAATCTCAGTCATTTTCAAGAATTTACCAAAAAATCTTACGGAGAAAAAGTCTTTGAATTAGTCCTTACCTGGATTGAAAAGGTAAATTGGACAAAACTTCAGATCAGAGATTTTACGGCAAAATATGCAAAAGAATATCAAAAAATATTTACTGACTTACTTTATTGTTTTCATAAATATGAAGTAAATAAAAAGGTTGAAACAGAAGAACTCGTAGACCATTTCTATGGTTCTAAGATAAAAAATATGGAATCTCCCGAGGAGGCAATGGGTGATTTAACTAGAATAATGGCGGTGGTTTTATTATTATATTTAAAATGGTTGGGTCTAATTGCTTCCCAAAAGAAAGAACGAATTCCCGGAATAGGGATTGTGTTGATTAAAAAATTTTGGGTTACCCCTAAGGGTAAAAAATTAATTGATAGACTGGTAAGGCATTATATTAAAACAGGGAAGATAAAATAAGTATAAAAACAAACTTAAAAATAAATATGACCAGAGACAGGGTACAAAGGCATTTTGGAATAAGGTGAAGAAAAGGTTAATGAAAGAAAGTGAGGGAGACAGTTTATGGATTTCAGAGATTCTAAAGTAACAGTTAATTTTATTCAGGGGATCATTGATCAGGATAAAAAAACAAATAAATATGGCGCTAGGGTTCATCTCCGGTTTCCGCCGGAACCTAATGGATACCTGCACATCGGCCACGCCAAGTCTATCTGCTTGAATTTCGGTATAGCTGCACAGAATGGCGGTCTATGCAATCTTCGCTTTGACGATACCAATCCCAGTACGGAAGATGTGGAATATATTGATTCCATCATCAAGGATGTCCGGTGGCTGGGATTTGACTGGGAAGACCGGCTTTTTTATGCTTCCGACTATTTTGAGAAGATGTATGATTACGCCGTCGGTCTAATTAGAGCAGGTAAGGTTTATGTGTGTGACCTCAGTTCTGAAGAAATCAGGAAGTACCGGGGAACTTTCCAGGAGCCGGGAAAAGAAAGTCCATATCGGAAGCGGTCTATAGAGGAGAACCTAAATCTATTCCAACGTATGCGGGCTGGTGAATTCGCCGATGGTTCCCGGGTGTTGCGGGCTAAAATTGACATGACCTCTCCTAACCTGAATATGCGGGATCCTATCCTTTACCGCATTTTAAGGGCTACCCATCATCGGACGGGGGATCAATGGTGTATCTATCCCCTGTACGACTATGCTCATCCTCTGGAAGACTATTACGAAGGAATTACCCATTCCATCTGTACCCTGGAGTTCGAAGACCATCGTCCTTTGTATGACTGGGTTCTCAATGCTTTGCATCTGCCCAATCCGCCCCAGCAGATTGAATTCGCCCGCCTGAACCTTACTAACACGGTGATGAGCAAGCGCAAGCTTCGCCAGCTGGTGGAGGAAGATTATGTAACTGGATGGGATGACCCGCGGATGCCAACTATATCCGGTCTGCGGCGCAGGGGTTACACCCCGGAGTCTATCCGAAATTTCTGCGACCGTATCGGCATATCCAAGACCAACAGCGTGGTGGACATCCGTTTTTTGGAACACTGCATACGCGAGGACCTGAACCTGCGGGCTCCCCGGGTTATGGGGGTACTGCACCCCTTAAAACTAGTTATCAGTAATTATCCCGAGGATATGGTGGAAGAGATGGAAGCAGAAAACAATCCCGAGGATCCTGATGCCGGAACACGCCAGGTACCTTTTTCCAGGATTCTATATATCGAACGGGAAGATTTTTGTATCGATCCACCCAAAAAGTATTTTCGCCTGGCTCCCGGTTTCGAGGTTAGGTTAAAGAATGCCTATATTATCAAATGCGATGGGTTTGTTCAAGATGAAAAAACAGGAGAGATAAAAGAAGTACATTGTAGCTACGATCCGGAAACCAGAAGCGGCAGACCAGCCAGTCAACGTAAAATAAAGGGAACTTTGCACTGGGTTTCCGCAGCTCATGCTTTGAAAGCGGAGGTGCGCCTGTACGACTATCTTC
>Ga0315291_10004816_pt1 | contig 17062 bp, 9 predicted proteins | sample YL17G12_20_MG_FD_203070 | JGI IMG/M metagenome (GOLD analysis project Ga0315291, IMG submission 203070) | Sediment microbial communities from Yellowstone Lake, YNP, Wyoming, USA - YL17G12_20 | ecosystem: Environmental > Aquatic > Freshwater > Lake > Sediment | place: USA: Wyoming | collected...
AGGCCGTGGGCAGCGCCAGATTCAGGTCATTTCCCCTGGGCGGATCGGTGTCCAACTGGATGTCGTTCTGGGCCGCCACCGCGACCTGCACGAGCGCGCCGTCCGCGGAGAAGCCGACCGCGGTGATTGGCGACTGGCAGGGCTGGAGCGTGCGAATCTGCTGCGCCGTGGCCGCGTCCCATAGGACTGCCGTGCTATCCTCGCTGCCGGTAACGATTCGTGTGCCGTCCGGGGAGAAGCCGACGCCAGTCACGCCGGCCGTGTGACCCCGCAGGGCCCGCAGCTCACTGGCGGTGGCCAGCTCCCAGATGATGGCGGTCTTGTCGGCGCTGCCGGTGACGATGAGCGCCCCGTCGGGCGAAAAAGCGACCGAAGTAATCGCGTCCGCGTGTCCCGCCACGAGCCGCCTACCGCTGAACGCGGGCGCGAACTCGTCCGTCAGCCGACCATTGATCGTGCTCCAGAGGCGCGCCGTGGCGTCGGCACAGCCGGTGAGCACGCGTTGGGGATTTGCCGGCGAGAACGCCACCGCGGTGACCGCCTGCCCGTTGTGATCGAAGCGCAGGGCCACGCTGCCGTTGGCCACATTCCACAGGATGGCCAGGCCCGACTCGTCACCGGCAATGACCTGGCTGCCATCAAACGAAAACCCGAGCGCGTCCACCGCCGCCGTATGTCCGCTCAACGGGCGAATCACATCGCCGCTGTCGGTCTTCCACAGGACCAGTGTGCCGTCAGCGTAACCAACCGCAAAACTGGCCCCGTCCGGGGCAAACGCCAGCGCGCGGACGGCCGCGCCGGTCCCGGAATAGCGGCGGAGCAGGGTACCGCTGACGGCGTCGTACAGGCGTGTGGTCCCATCGTCGCCGCCCGCCAGGAGGTTCGCGCTATTGGGTACCGAAGAGAAAACCGCGGCCCGCACGGGGCCTTGATCGGTGCCGGGTTCATTGGTCCAATCCGTCAGGCTGCGCTCTTCCTGGCTGGACGTCGGATCGTACACGGCCACCTGGGCGTTGCACCCGTCGCGGTCGCCATCCAGACCGGCCCGGATGGTGTGCGGCACGCCCGGCGTAACGGTGTAGACCGCGTGCGCCCACAAGGGCGAGGTGGGCGAACAGACAATGTTGGTGATCCCCGCGGGGGGGGCCCGGAAAGTGATCGTGGGCCTCGGGATTCCGACCTCAATGATCTTTTCCGTGAATCCGGTCACGCCGACGGCATCGGTGACGGTCAATCGGACGCGGTACGTGCCGGCGGTGGCAAAGGTGTGGGCCACGACCGGAATCAGCTCCCGCGAGCCGTCGCCGAAGTCCCATTGGTACAGGAGCGTCTCGCCGGTTTGGGCATCGGGATCGTACGACGTGGAGCCGTCGAAATTGAAGGTGGCGGGGGCCGATTCCGCGCTGGTCCGGTCGACCTGAATCTTGGCGACCGGCCGCTGGGTGACGTAGATGATCAGCGCGTGCGAGGCCGTCAGGCCCTGGTCGTCCGTGATCGTGAGGCGCACCGTGAACGTTGCCGTCCACGTGTAGGTATACGCCGGTGAGATTTCCTGGCTGGTGCCCACGGCGTCGCCGAAGTCCCAGTCGCGTCGCATAATGACGCCGTCGTCCGTGCTGCCGGATGAGCTGAAATGGACCGTCAAGGGGACAACCCCCCGATCGACGTCGCTCGTCATGATCACCGTGGGCGGCAGGGGGAAGAGGACGCCGCCGCCGCCGCCGCCGCCCGGCGCGGTGATGCAGCTCGACGGTATGAGCTGCATGAGCATGAGAGGGGCCGCTAACCCGAGCAAGGTGATCGAACGCGAGCTGCGCATGCGGGGCTCCTTAGCCGGACGCGGGATAATATCCGACCACTGCAAAGTATGGGCCCAGCAGGGAGTCGTATCAAGAGTCTCGTGGCCTATGCTATAATGGTGCCCGTGCCCGGAGCAGTTGTCGGGACCACGCCGGGTGCGACGGGAAGTGAACTATGAAGGTCCGGCTGGCAAGCATCGGTCTGCTCGTGGTGGCGGTGACGCTCCTCGTGGCGGGCTGCCCGCAGCCGGCGGATTCCGGCTCCGGTACCACGCCCTGGTCCGGCCGCATCGGGGGCAGTAGTGATGGCGGCGCCGGGGGAAGCGTGGGTCCCCAGGTTCCCGCGTCGGATACGAGCACGGATGCGGGCGGAACCGACACCACCAACACCGGGGACACGGGGTCCGAGCCCGCCGTCGTTGGCGGGGATACTTCCGGCACGACCGCGAGTCCGGACGCGTTGACCGTCCGCTTCCCCGAGTGCCAGCTCCCCGCCGAGGCCGAATTTTGGCGCACGGAGATCCTGCGGCTGGTCAATCAGGAGCGCCAGGCCCAGGGGCTCAATCCTGTAACGCAGAATCAGACGCTCGAGGACCAGGCTACCGAGTACGCCTGCGAGCTGATTCATTACGACTTCTTCGGGCACGTGAACGAGGTCACCGGCTCGACGCTGACCGACCGTGCCGCCGAATCCGGCTACGATTACTGGATTATTGGCGAGAACCTGGCCGCCGGGCAGCTCTCGCCGGCACAGGTCATGGCCGACTGGATGGACAGCCCGTGCCACCGCGAGAATCTTCTGAACCCGGCGTTCATCGAGCTTGGGGTAGGGGTACGTTCCGGCGGGGACTACGGGCTCTACTGGGTCCAGGAGTTCGGGCGTCCGTTTTCGAGCAAGGTCTACGACGGCCCGCCGTACAGCGATCCCGAGTGTGTGCGTACGGAGTAGGTGGGGCACCACGTAACGCGGCCTCCCGGGTCCGTCCCGGACCTGGTTGGGGCACCGTCGCTGGCCCTTCGGGCTCTGATTGCCGTGGCGTTTTCCCCGGGTATATTACCCAACATCGCGATCCGGCCGATAAGCTTGTGGGTCGGGTGCATCGCCCCGGCGCAGGCTGCATGGAGTCGCTCATGCCCAACGCACACAAGGTGGCCCGCATCGGAATCATGACCGGCGGCGGGGATTGCCCGGGACTCAACGCCGTCATTCGTGTCGTCACCAAGGCCGCGATCACCCAGCTCGGGGCGGAAGTGCTCGGTATCGAGGACGGCTTCCTGGGCCTGATCCGCAACCGGATGCGGCCGCTGAACTGGCAAGACGTGTCGAACATCCTGACGGTCGGGGGAACCATCCTCGGCACGACCAACAAGGCCGACCCGGCCCGCTTCGCCATCGGGCAGGACGCCGAGGGGAAACCCATTTTCGAGGACGTGACCAACCGCGTGATCGAGCACGTCGCCGAACGCGGACTTGACGCCGTCGTGTGTATCGGCGGCGACGGCACGATGACCGGGGCCGCCGGCCTAGCCCGGCGTGGGGTGCGCTGCATCGGGGTGCCCAAAACGATCGACAACGACCTGATGTGCACAGACTTGACGTTCGGTTTCACGACAGCGGTGGAGACGGCCACTTGGTGCCTGGACCGGATTCACTCGACGGCCTCGAGCCATCACCGGGCCATGCTGGTGGAGTTGATGGGCCGTAACGCGGGCTGGCTGACACTGCACGCCGGACTCGCCAGTGGGGCGGACGTGATCCTGATTCCCGAGATTCCCTATGACCTCGACGCGGTCTGTGCGGAATGTGTCCGGCGCAGCCAGTTGGGCAAGCGCTTCACGCTGATCGCGGTCGCCGAAGGTGCCGCCCCGCGGGGCGGGCAGCAGGTCGTCGAGAAGATGGTCCATGACAGCCCGGACCCGGTCCGCCTGGGCGGCGTCAGCGCCGTGCTCGCCGAGCAGATCGCCGCCCGCACGCACCTGGAAACGCGGGCCACGATCCTGGGCCATGTCCAGCGCGGCGGCGCGCCGGTCGCGTTTGACCGCGTCCTGGCGACGTGCTTTGGGTTCAAGGCGGTGGAACTCATCGCCGAGGGACAGTGGAATCAAATGGTCGTGCTCCACGAGGGACGGACCGAGGCCGTGCCCATCGAGGCGGTCGCCGGGCGCCAGCGAACCGTCCCGCTGGATGATGCACTGATCGCGATGGCGCGGGCCGTCGGAACTTGCCTGGGCGATGGAAGTCAGGCGGAGGCCCGCTAAGCGTCGCGGCCGCCGGCAGGGGGGTTACTCGCCTTTGATTTTGTCAGAAGCGTTCGGGTCTCCCGCTAGGACCAGGTGACGCGAGTGTGATGGTCACAACGGTCCCGCCGATAGAAGGAGAGAACGCGATGTACCGCGGACAAGACGTTTACGACTCGGTCAGCGACGCGTGGGGCGAGTACATCCGCCAGTAGTGACGGCCGCCACGCGACGGCCTGACGGACAGCGCGGCCGGGCGCGTGCTTCGCGGGGGGTGAGCGTCGGAAAAGCGGCTCGTGACGTGCCCGGCCTGGTTGGGCTACCCCCGGACACACAGCCGATGGCCACCGTGGCCGATTCCTCCGGGCAGCCGCCGCGAACTGACGCTCACCCACCTCGGAAGCACGGCCGGCCGCGCCATTTTGCAGCGCGGGTGTCTTGCCGGTGATGCCTTGGGGCGGGCCACCGCCGGCTACAATGGTTCGGACCCACTGCAACGGGTAGCACCGGCACGTTGTCAGCGGCTGGTGTGTAAGGAGCATTCCAATGTCCGGCATCCTGTGTGAGCACTGCACCGCTGCGTGCTGCCGTTACATCGCTCTCCCCATCGACACCCCCAAGACCCCAGCGGACTACGACGACGTACGGTGGTTCCTGATGCATCGGGGCGTCAGCCTGTTTGTCGAGGACGGCGACTGGTACATCGCCTTCGAAACGCCCTGTCGGCACCTGCAGGCGGACCAGGGCTGCAGCAGCTATGCAACCCGTCCCAGGATTTGCCGCCGCTATTCGACAGAAGACTGCGACTACCACTCCGGCGACTACGGCTGGGAGCAACACTTCACCGACCCGGCCCACCTCGACGCGTACGTCCGCGCGCGTGCCCGGCGCAATGGCCATGCGCCGCGCGCGCCGCGCCAAGCCGGACCCCGAACGGCAGTGACTGGCGCAGCGTTCCGCGGGCGAGGCCTCGTCGGCGAAGATCTTCGGCCTGCTGGTCGGCAGCGCCGTAATCGAGCTTGACAACGGCTGGCAGCTTATGACGGCGCGGATCGCTGGCGCTGAAGTCGTTGAAGTCGTGCTCAACGGCCTGCCCGCCAATCGGCAGACCGACCTCGACCGGCCCGATGGGACACTTTGAGACCGAGATTCTGACGGCCAGGAAGAACCTGAAGGCACTGATAAACGTGTCCCGCGACGGCACGGCGTCCCCGTGACGCGCTGGGGATGTGGATCGATCGCGCTGTGCCCTTTGGCCATCCCCGCCTTCCCACCGTGAATTGCCTGTAATGTCCCTGGATGTCGTCTCCGCTATCACTGGGATCGAGCATTTCACTCCTCAAATGCTGCCCCCCAACTGGGCGAGCAGCGCGCCGGCTTCGTCGTAGGCGGCTTGGTAGGTGTGATGGGGCGGGCCGTCGCAGGTGGCGAGGCGGCGGGCCTCCTGCGCCTGCTCGAGCGCGGTGGCTTTGTCGCCGCGGGCGCGGGCGAGCTGGGCTAGTTCCAGGTGGGCGTCCGCGCCTTGGAGGACGTAGCCGCTGCGCTCGGTGATGACCAGCGCCTCCTCGGCCAGCCGCTGGGCCTCGTTCGGCGCGCCGCTGGCGGCGCGCAGCCGCGCCACATCCATGAGGATGTCGGCCTCGGCCTCCACGCAGTTGATGCGGCGCCAGCGTTCCAACGCCTCGTGCAGGTGATGCTCGGCCTAGTCAGGCTGGCCGGCGTCGCGGTGCGCCGCGCCCAGCAGCCAGTGGGCGCGGACGTAGTCCTGCTCGAGTGGATAGCGGGTGCGGGCCGTCTCATCCGCCAGTTCCAGCGCGCGGCGAGCCGACTCCAATGCGGAACCCGCAGCGCGGAACTCGGAACTGTCCGATGAGCGCAGCAAGAGCAGTTCGCGCAGGGCGCGGTAGGCCCAGTTGATCCCGTGGCCCTGCGGACTGTCTCTACACACCTTGATCTTCAAAGCAGCGTCGAGTTCCGTTTCCGATTCGGCATACGCGCCGCGGTAGGCCAGCAGATGGCCCAATTCCTGGTGCCCAACCGCCTCGCCGAGCTCGTCCTTGATCGGCCGGCACAGCGCGATGCGGCGCCGCAGATTGGCCTCGGCGGCTCGAAGCGCGCCCGTCCGTAGATGCGCAACTTGGGCGACAGCGGCTAGGCCATTGGCCAGGTTCACATTGTCATTCCGTTGCTCTTTGATGGCGTTCGCCTGCTCATAGAGCGGCTTGGCGCGATGAGGTTGGCCGCTGAGGCTGTAGGAGTTCGCCAGTTCGTTCAGCGTCCAGGATTGGGCCCGTTCGTCTCTCAGGCGCGGCAGGCGGTCTTCGCCGTCGGGGAAGAGTGCCCGCAGCAGGTCAATTTGCATCAGGTAGGCGCCGAGTTGGAGGTGGAGCACGGTGCCGAGGCGGTCGCGAAAGAGCGTACACGCCTCGTCAAACTGGCCAGCGCGGACGGTGTGGTGAAAGAATTCCATCACCGGGGCTAGGTCTTCGAGGCGCGTCACCTTGTCCGCCGGGGGCACGGCGGCGAAGTAATCGCGCAGGCGGGTGTGGGCGGCGGCGCGGTCGGGCGCGGCCAGCCGGTCGTAGGCGTAGCGGCGCACAGTGGGGTGCAGGTCGAACCGGCCCTCCTTGGTGTCGTGGTGCAGCAGCCCGCGCGCAACCAGGTCCCGCAGGCCGGTATCGAGGGTCGCGGCGGACTTCTCTGCTGTTTCCGCCAGCGCCTTCAGGATCTCGTATTTCACCGGGCTGCGGAAGCAGGCGATGCGGCCCAGCAATGCCCGCCGCGCCGGCGTGAGGCTGTTGTAAAACACGCCAAGCGGTTCAAGATAGCTCTACGCGCTTCAACGATGCCCCGTCGCCGAGCGACACACGCGGCGGACGTAACGTGAAGGGGAATCAGGAGTTATCTACGCGGTGCAACAACGTTCATGAAAGCGGGCGACCGGACTCGAACCGGCAACAGTCAGCTTGGAAGGCTGATGCGCTACCATTGCGCTACGCCCGCGTAACAGCTTTCAGCAAAAGCACTTACGTATACACGGCCGGTCGTGCTTGCTCTCCTTAAGACCTTCGATCTGCACCACATAATACTCCATCGGCCCGTCGAGACAAGCCATCACACGCTCGCACCGTCGCCTCGGTCGTGTCCTTTGGGTAAGCCTGTGTTGATGCAGGCGGAGCGGGCCGACGGCATGCCGCCGTGCGTCGATCAGCCGACGGGATCGGGGGCCGTGGCGGCGGGCGGCCGGTACCGGCCCAACCGGCGTCGGTAGCGTCGGCCCCCGCAGGCCAACACGTGCATTGGCCTGCGGGGGCCAGCCGATGCGCAACTGCTGCATCACCGGAACTCGCTTGAGGCTTCATGGAGCTATGGTGACGTTATACGTGACGTCGACCTCGAAGACCCATTCGTATTCTGGGAACACCTCCTGGCCGTAAAAGTGAATGGTGTGCTGGCCCTTTGGTAGCGGCGCCAGCATGATCCAGTAGCCGTCCGCCACTCCAGGCTGAGGCGTCTCTGTGACGCAGGGATCATACTCAACCCAGCTCGGATCGGCTGTAAACATAAACATCCCGGAAGTCCCGCGGTAATCGAAGAGGTTGGCCAGCGACACCCCGTCCACTTCCACCGCCAGTTCCGTGACGTGGCTGATATACCACGCCGCGAACTCCGTCAGAAACTCCTCCAGGGTTTGTCCGGGCGCGGGCTCGAACTCGAATCCCGGCGGGCAAGGATAATCCACGAGCAGATTGATGATCGGGAAGAACACGCCCTTCCCGGCTGGGATGGTGACCTCCCGCGTGACCGGCCCCGTCCCGCCAGTGCCGGCCAGGAACCAGACCGGCCCGCTCTGGTGCTCCATGTTGTGTTGGCCGGTGGGATCATTGATGGGATCCTGGAGATAGGGGAAGCTCAAGGCCCACTGCCACCACGTGGCGCCCCACTCCCCGTACGTCTTGCCGTAGGGGTGCGACTGGGGCGGCAGGACGCGGGGGTTGGGGTTCCCCGTGCCGGCCAGGGCGGGGGAAGGCTCCAGCGCGACCAGCAGCACCGCGGCGACTGCGGTGAGCACGACCGCGGCGAGCCCAACAAAAACTGACCGTGACTTGTACATGACCACTCTCCTTCTGAATGCGGCGCGCAACCTCCCTGGGTGCCCGTCCGGACCAACCGGACGGAATCGACGTGGGATCGCGACCCAGAGCAGTGCTGCGGCCGTTATTCCGCAGGTGGGCTTACGGCCGAGACGCCGTCAACCGGCAGCAGGCGTCTCGGAGCTTCCCTTACACGTCTTCCCACATTCCGCGCGGGCTTGGGTCAGGCCGGCGCCCGAGTTCCGGGTCGCCAACGCCGAAAACCCTTGCTACCCGCATCCGTATGGGCGACGTTTTTGCGTTTTTCTCACGCGCGGCGACGATAAAAACACGAAAATCTTTCTTGTCGTGCGCCGCCGGGCGTCGCCGAGAGCTGGGTGGGTAACAGAATCCGCGGGCGCGCAGCGCCGGACCCCGTGTCCGGCGTAGGCTGAGGCAAACCCTGTGGTGTCCCGCGTCGCCCTGAGGGGCCGACGCTACGGCCGGCGAGGCGCCGGCCGCTACCCGCCCGCAGGCGCTGCTGCGTCCGGCGGCGTATCGGTCGGGGCCGAGGCCGGGCGGCTGGTCGCGCTCATGGCCGGCTGCGTGGAGGCCTGCCACTCGGCCAGCTTCGCCCGCCACTCGGCGGCCTGCTGGTCGTGGCCCTGGTCCGGCTCGGCGGCGTGCCAGCCGTCGTAGAGCTCGACGAGGTCTTTGATGTTTGTGCCGAGACGGGGGGGAGCCACACCTTGGGCGGCTCGGAGAATCGCGTTGGCCTCCAGAAGCACCGCCTCGGCTTCGGTGAAGCGTTGCAAGCCGGTCAGGCAGCGGCCAAGTCCATCGGCCACGCTTCCGACGAACCAATGGCCGGTCGGCAGCACCTGCCGGTATATGTCCAGCGCCTCGCGGTAGTACGGCTCGGCCGCGGTCAAGTCGCCGCGAAGATGGAGCAGCACCGCCAAGTTGTTGAGGGCCATCGCTACATTCGGGTGGGCACGGGGGTAGAGGCGGCGGTTCATCTCCAGCGACTCGCGAAAGAGGGGCTCGGCCGTCGCGAGGTCGTTGCGGTCCTGGAACACGGATGCGAGGCCGCTCAAACAGATCGCGACGTTGGGATGGTCGCCGACGAAAATGCGGCGGTACATCGCGAGCGCGTCGCGGAAAAATGCCTCCGCCCCTGCCGGGTCGCCGCGAGCGCGGAGGAGACAGGCCAAGTTGCTGAGGAGCATAGCTGTACTCGGATGGTCGCCGGCGAACACGCGGCGGCTCATCCCTAGCGCCTCGCGGAACAGCAGCTCGGCCTCCGGCAGCTTGCCGCGGTCCTGGAGCACCGATGCCAGGCCGTTCAGGCTGACCACCACGCTCGGATGATCGCCGGGGTAAAGGCGGCGGTGCATTTCCAACCCCTCGCGGAACAACGGCTCTGCCCCCGCCGGGTCGCCAAGCGCGCGCAGCAGAAACGCCAGGTTGTGGAGGGCCATGGCTACAGTCGCGTGGTCGCCGGGGTAAAGCCGATGGCTCATCTCCAGCGCTTCGCGGAAGAGCGGCTCCGCCTCCACGAGCTGGCCGCGGGCCTGCAGCACAACGGCCAGGTTGTTCAGGCTCGCTGCGACGTCGACGTGGTCGGCCCTGTGGAGACGGCGGCGCATCTCGAGCGCCTCGCGGAACAGCGGCTCGGCCCCCTCGAGGTCGCCGCGGTCTTTTAGCAGAGTCGCCCAGTAGTCCAAACCTGCCGCCCGGTCCGGATGGTCGCCTGCGTACAGTTGTCGAGCCAGCTCAATGGCAGGTCCGAGCATGCGCTCGGCAGCGTCGTACACCCCCAGTTCCAAGTAGACGGTGCCGATCGTCAGCCGCAGGCGCACCTCGGCCTCGGGAGCGGCCTTCAGCTCACTGTCTTCAATGCGTTTGGCCGCGGCGTCCATCATTTCCCGCAGCATGGTCGTATCGCGGCCCAGGGCGACCGCGGGCCCCACTCCCGAGAGGGTCTGGGCCATGAAGTCTGCAATGCGTTCGGCCTTATCGCGCTGCTTTCGGGCGGCCTCGGCCTCAACTATCGCCTTCTCTTCGCTGGCTTCGGCCGCGACCCGGCGCTCCTCGGCGACAAGCCGTGATTGCTCCGCGTGCCCACGCTCGATCACCGCCTGACGCCAGTAGGTGAGCGACCCAACCAGACCCAGTGTGACAACGACCACGAAGCCCGCCGCAACCGCCGTCGGCAGCCGGTACTTGCGCAGGTATTTGCGGAGCACGTACGCCGCGCTGTCGCGCTTGGCCTCGATCGGCTCGCCGGCCAAGTAGTGGCCGATGTCGCGGGCCAACTCGCCCGCCGACTGGTAGCGCCGCTCGCGCTCCTTGGCTAGACACTTGAGCACGATCGTCTCGACCTCGTCGTTGATGCGCTTGCGGATCGTGCTCGGGCGTGTTGGCTCAGCCTTCATAATGCGGTCGAGCACATCGCGCATGTTCCCGATCACCTCGTACGGGAACTTGCCCGTCAGCATCTGGTACAGGATCACGCCCAGCGAATACACGTCCGTGCGGATGTCGATCTTGCTTGGCGCCCCTTCCGCCTGCTCCGGGCTGGCCCACGGCAGACTGCCCATGAACTGGCCCGTCATCGTCATTAGCGAGGCCTCTTCGGGCGAGTGGGCCACTTTCGCCAGACCGAAATCCAGGATGTGCGGCTCGCCGATCGACAAGGGCTTGCCGGGCCCCGGGCTGCTGGCTTACGTCACTACGGCAAAATTCGCCGACTATTTACCCCTGCACCAGCTGCAGAACATCTTCGCGCGGAACGGCTTTGAGCTGGATCGCTCGACGATGTGCCTGTGGATGGCGGACGTCGCCCGCCTCGTCCGGCCGATCTATGACCGGATGGTGCAGCGCGTCCTGCAATCGCACGTGTTGGCGACCGACGACACGGTGATGCCGCTGCTGCAGCCCGGCAAGGCCAAGCAGGCCCGGATGTGGATTTACCGGGGAGATGAGGACCAGCCGTACAACGTCTTTGACTTCACGGTCAGCCGGGCGCGGGACGGCCCGGCCCAGTTCCTGAAGGACTTCCGCCAGATCCTGCTGGCGGACGCCTACGGCGGGTACGACGGAATCGTGTTGAACCAGGATCTGCCGCGCGCCGGCTGCTGGTCGCATGCGCGCCGTAAGTTCGTGGAGGCCGAGCTGGCTGTGCCAGAGGTGGCGCGGACGATTCTGCGGCTGATCCAGGGGCTGTTTGACCTCGAAGCGCGGGTGAAGGACCTGCCCCCGGATGAGCGTCTGCGCCGCAGGAAAGCCGAATCCGTGCCGCGGCTCGAATCACTGCACACATTGCTGTTGGAGCAGAAGGCCCAGCTGCTGCCCAAGCATCCACTGGCCCAGGCCATCGGTTACACGCTGAACCAGTGGCGCGAGTTGACGCTGTTCACCACCGACCCGGCCGTGCCCCTGCACAATAATCTGGCCGAGCAGCAAATGAAGCGGATTGCTCTACTCAGGAAAAATTCCCTCTTCGTGGCGACTGCCCGCGGCGGCGAGACCACCGCCATCCTCAGCAGTCTCACCAGCACGTGTCAGCGGCACGGGATCAACCCGCAGGTGTATCTCACCCAGCTGCTGGCCAACCTGCAAGACACGCCCGTCAGTCGACTCGACGAGTGGCTGCCCGATCAGTGGAAGAAAGCACTGGCGGCCTCCGCCGCGACGCCCGACCAGCCCGCCAACTGAACCCCGCCTCACAAACGACCCGAGTCCGGAACCCCGCCGGGTCCACGCCCCGGCGCAGGGCGCGGTTCATTCAGCGGACACCATTCAGCGGACACGGGACAACTGGCTCGAACCGCAGCTGCGGGGTACGCGGCTGGAGTCTGATTGCATCCCATGGTTCGGGCAAATGGTACTCGCGGCCCGCGGGGTAAGCCGGCCTAACAGGATCGTTACTCCGGCGGCGGCGTGCCTCCTGGCGCCCCAGAGGGCCCAGTGGCTTGTCGTCCCGCCATGATCAGCGACGCCGTCGATGGGAGACCAACATTCCGGCGAGTGACAGTCCGATCAGACCACAGGCGGTACCGGGGCAGAGTCCGGTGCGGCTCGGCGAGCACCCGTTGGGGCATGAACCCGACGTGTCTGGACAAGCGTCGTCGCAATTGTTCACGCCATCGCCATCGTCGTCGAGCTGGCTGCACAAGCAGCCGTCTGCATCCACCTGCCCACCCGCAGGCGTGTTAGGGCAATGGTCATCCCCGTCGCACACATCGTCACCGTCAGAGTCACCGCAGGGCAGCACACGACACGAGTTACCATCGCACGTGCTCCCGATTCCAAGAAACCCCCCCTCGGCGTCCTCACACGCACTCTCCGTCGTCTCAACACAAATGCCGGCCGGCAGGCAGCACGCGCCAGTTTCCGGCGGGTGTCCGCACGGGTCCGGCGTGCAGTCGGTGCTATCGCCGCGGTACGTTCCACCGGCCGTGGCGCACTCCGCAGATGTCAGTTCGTCGCACCCGCCATCTGACAAGCAGCAGCCACCAGTCTGCAGCGGGTGTCCGCACAGATCCGGTGTACAGTCGGTGTTGGCACCGCGGTACGTTCCACCCGCCGTGGCGCACTCCGCAGATGTCAGTTCGTCACACCCGCCATTTGACAAGCAGCAGCCACCAGTTTGCGGCGGCTGTTCGCACGGATTCGGCGTGCAATCGGTGTTGGCACCGCGGTACGTTCCGCCGCCCGCGGCGCATTCCGCGGCCCGCAGTTCGTCACATGTGCCATCGGAGAAACAACAAGCGCCAGGACAGACACCACCCTCGTCAATCTGGCTGTCACAGTTGTTGTCCCTTCCATCGCAAACCTCGGTCGCACCCGGGAAACAACTAGGACAATCGTCGTCGCAATCGCTGCCCTGGGTGGCGCGGTACTCACCGCTCGCCGTGCACAGGCATTTGTAATCGCTGCTCAGACCGTAGCCGTCGTTGTCGTCGTCGCGGTAGTACGTGGTGCACCCGCTAGCGTCCTCTTCATCCGTCTGCCCATCGCAGTCGTTATCCCTGCCATCGCAAGTCTCGGTGGCGCCTGGGTAACAGCTAGGACACTCATCGTCGCAATCGCTGCCCTGGTTCGCGCGGTACTCACCGCTCGCCGAGCACAGGCATTTGTAATCGCTGCTCAGACCGTAGCCGTCGTTGTCGTCGTCGCGGTAGTACGTGGTGCACCCGCTAGCGTCCTCTTCATCCGTCTGCCCATCGCAGTCGTTATCCCTGCCATCGCAAGTCTCGGTGGCGCCTGGGTAACAGCTAGGACACTCATCGTCGCAATCGCTGCCCTGGTTCGCGCGGTACTCACCGCTCGCCGAGCACAGGCATTTGTAATCGCTGCTCAGACCGTAGCCATCGTTGTCGTCGTCGCGGTAGTACGTGGTGCACCCGCTAGCGTCCTCTTCATCCGTCTGCCCATCGCAGTCGTTGTCCCTGCCATCGCAAATCTCAGTGGCCCCTGGGTAGCAGCTAGGACAGTCGTCGTCGCAATCGTCGCAGTTCAGTACATAGCCGAAAGGTTGGTCACACGCCTGTTGAGTGTTGTTCGGGTTTCCGTCCCCGTCGCCGTCGGCATCGCGGCACCAAGTGTGTGTCTCACACTCCTGACGATACGCCAGCGTGTAGCTTCCGGCTTCAGAATTGTCGTATCCGCGCACCTTGAGGTAATGGTACCCGCTGTAGGCGGCGGTCCACGTCAGCTTGGACCGGTACTCCTCGCAGCCATTGTCGTCCGACCCCAGGAGCGAGCAGCCACTGCTGGATAGCTCGAGAACAGTGTCAAACTCCGCGGTCGCGCCGTCGGCGCAGCCGGTCTTGAACGTATACGCTTGCGCCGACTGGAGCTGGACCCGGAAGACGCGGCAACCACCTACTGGCACGTCCGAACTGTCGGTCTGCCAGTTTAGCGCTGGTTCGTTCAGGGTCTGGTCGTAGCCCGGGCACTCCGTGCAAGGAGTTGGTTCTTGACGGTACGCCAACGTGTAGTTGCCCCCCGCGCCCGCGTATCCCTGCACCTTAACGAAGTAATCGCCTCCGACATCCGTCGTCCACTGGACCTTTGAACGGTTTGCTTCGCACCCATCATTGTCGCTAGCCACCAAAACGCACGAGGCGTCCCGAACTTCCAGGACCGTGTCGAATGTGGCCGTCGCTCCATCGCCACAGCCCGTCTTGAACGTATATTCCGTATCGGGCTGCAGCCAGATTCTGTACGCTTTGCAGCCGTTCTCCTCGACGGACCAACTATCGGTCTGCCAGCCCGTAGTCGGCGCAGCCAGGTCCCAGTCGTAGTCGGGGCATTCTGGGCAAGGCAACGCCGACGCGCCATAGATTGCGATGATGCCGTTAATGTCGTCCGGCTCCAACGTCTGCTTCTGGGTCTCACAATAGTCGACATAGCCGTACATCGTCTTTGCGGCGTCCCCGCCTCCGTACAGGTCGGCTAGGCACAGGAAGTGGCCAAGCTCGTGGGTGGCAACATCCCAAATGTCCATCTTGCTTCCGCCGCACGAGCCACTGCCGTTCCACCACATGTAATCGCGGTCATTGAAGACTAGGTCGCACTCGGTGATGTCATTGCCGCTAGACCAATAGTAGGTCGCGGCGACATAGCTGCCGCCGTCGGGGGGCGTGGTGTCGAAGTAGATCAAATTCGTACCATTGAAGACAACGTTAGCCTGCGTGCTTGGGCCGCCGTACGTGAAGACGAAGGCGGCGCCGGCATTGTTCCAGGCTGCGGCGCCGTTTTGGATCTGGGTGCGCTGCGAGGCAGCGTCACCGGCCGAAGCATCCACGCAGTTGGCGTTAATCACGTAGTCCTCGCCCATCGGGTTGGCCTGGTACGCCCAGCTCGCACCGCACAGGCTATAGCGCTCGGCGGCCGGGAGCTGAAAGTGGCGGGTGTAGGGGATGATCTCGGGCAGCGTGGTGCCGGGCGGCAGCGCGCGCTGGATCTCCTCCAGCAGTACCGAAAGCGGCTCGAGCGTGTCCGGGATAGCCCGCACACAGGCCGGGCCCATGCGCACGACCTGCACGCCGTCCGTCAGGTACGCACCCTGGAAGGAATCCACGAGGCGGATTTCATTGTCGTTCAGGAAGAGCAGCACGTGGTCGCCAGGTTCGAAGACCGGCAGCACGGAGACACGCAGGGTCACGTCGTCCACGGTCCCGCCGCTCATTTGCAGGACCTCCGTTCCGCCGCCGCTGCCGACCAGGTACTGGGTGGCGTTCACGACGATTCGGCTCTTGATCAATGCGTGCTCATCGTCCCAGAAGCTGGTTACACTGACGACGTCGCCTAACACGATTTGCTGCGCTGCGCGGGCCAGCCTCGCGACATTCTCGTGCACGACGCCCGCCGTGGCGATCGACGTGAAAGCTGCTGCATTTATAAGCACACCAGAGACGAGTTTCCGCCTGCGTGACATCACCGCTCTCCTATCCTTATTTGGCGGTCTTCATACGCTTCCCTACCGGAGCCGCCGGTTGGCACTCCGTGTCTCGCGGGTCCCGCAGGCCCGGGTACGTGTGCGTTGGGACCCAGACCGCAGTGCAAATACAAGTCGCAGATGTCGCAACTGACGGCAGGTAAGCCGGCGCGGGGGTACCTTGCTTACCATGCCGACCGGTAGACTACGCCGCGCGCGAACCTCGCCGCGACTTCAACAAGCCCGCCGCTGCAAGGACGATCATCAGCGACGGCGTCGGCGGGAGATGAACATTCCCGCCAGCGAGAGCCCAATCAGACCACAGGCGGTACCGCCGCAGAGTCCGGTCGAGCTCGGTGGGCACCCGTCGGGACATGAGCCCGACGTGTCTGGACAAGCGTCGTCGCAGTTGTTCACGCCATCATTGTCGTCGTCAAGCTGGCTGCACGAGCACCCGTCTGCATCAACCTGCTCCCCCGCCGGCGTGTTCGGACACTGGTCGTCCTCGTCACACACGTCATCGCCGTCGGAGTCGTTGTCGCAGGGTCGTACAAGACATGGGTTACCATCGCATGTGCTCCCGTTTCCAAGAAACGCCCCCTCGGCGTCTTCACACGCACTCTCCGTCGTCTCAACGCAACTGCCGCCTTGAAGGCAGCAGGCTCCCTTTTGGTTGCAGGCCGCATTGTCTGAGCAGTCGCTGTCCGCACAATCCACCAAACCGTCGCAGTCATTGTCGACGCCGTCGGAGCAGTTGGTCTCGGTGGAAGCCGGCGTACCGCAGTCCTGGGGACAGCTGCAGGGTGTCTCGTTTGAGCCGCACGATCCATTGCCGCACCCCGCGCACGCTTGGTTCCCGGCACAGTCACTGTCCGCGCAGTCAACGGCGCCGTCGCAATCGTTATCCACGCCGTCGGAGCAGTTGGTCTCCGTGGAGGGCGGCGTACCGCAGTCCTGGGGACAGCGGCAGGGTGTCTCGCCTGAGCCGCACGATCCATCGCCGCACCCCGCGCACGCCTGGTTCCCGGCACAGTCACTGTCCGCGCAGTCAACGGCGCCGTCGCAATCATTATCCACGCCATCGGAGCAGTTGGTCTCCGTGGAGGGCGGCGTACCACAATCCTGTGGACAGTTGCACTTGCTCTCGTCGGAGTCGCAGGTGCCATTCCCGCAGCCGACACAGCTCGTGTGGCCGTCGTCCGAGCCGCTATATTCACTGTCACCGCAGTCGTTGCGAGCCTTGATCTTATATGAGTATGTCGTCTCCGCATTTGCTGAACTGTCGTCGTAAGACGTGCCTGTCACGTTGGTGGCGACTTGATTGTTGTCCCGATACACTTCGTACGAAGCTGCTCCCGTGACCGGGTCCCACGTGACCCGCACCTTATCACAGTACGTGCCGTCGCTGGCGCTCACGTTCTGGGGAATGCCTGGCGGCGCCTTGCGGTAGCCGCTGTCCGTGCTGCTGCAACCGCTGTCGCCGCACTCGTTGGTGGCCTTGA
>Ga0315291_10004818_pt1 | contig 17055 bp, 17 predicted proteins | sample YL17G12_20_MG_FD_203070 | JGI IMG/M metagenome (GOLD analysis project Ga0315291, IMG submission 203070) | Sediment microbial communities from Yellowstone Lake, YNP, Wyoming, USA - YL17G12_20 | ecosystem: Environmental > Aquatic > Freshwater > Lake > Sediment | place: USA: Wyoming | collected...
GACTGAATTTTCAAACGAAGAGTTGTTAATGATGGAAGATTGGAAAAAATTTGAAAATGAAATTTTTGGATATTCATTTAGGTATCCTAAAGACTGGGAACTTACTGATGAAGTTAGCAATGTTGGGATAAAAGAGGACACATTATCATCACTACTTATTAACTTTTACTCAGGTGAAGCAGCGAGTAGAGAGATACTTTATCCTACTGTTGTAGAAAATGAATCAGATATTGAAATTGGGTGTGTAACTGCACATAAAAAGGATTTAAAAGGTGATGCATCTGTTGATCCAACTTATGAAAGTTATAGATTTGTTGTTATAACATTTGAAAACAGCGGGACTTCCTATAGAGTTGAAATTGTTTATGAATACCTTGGTGCATCTATCACAGGAGATATTATAGATATGTATACTCTCATCTTAAAAACTTTTAGGCTTGAGTAAAAAATCTATCCTTATAAAATAAATTATTATAAGCTTATTAATATATTATAAATAAAAATTGAAAGTTACCTGAAGTATATTATATAATTAAATTACACTAATTAACTTTTTATTTATTTGTATATGCCGCAGGAACAACAAAATTTAAGTAAAGATACTATTTCTCAAGTTAAAAAAGGTAAAAATATAGGTAAATGTATAGTTATTGTAATAATAATGTTTTTAGTTTTAGCAATTTGTTCTATAATTTCTGTTCTTACTTATAATGCTGTAAAAAAGAGGATTGAAGCAAAAGTACAAGCTGAAGTACTAGAAGATACCACGGAAGATGTAAGGAATAAAATAATAGATACGGAGCTTGATACTCTAGCGACATCTATGGAAAGAGCTGAAGAAGGTGGATTTATTGACAGAATGCTAGATGTTTATTTTAAGGTAGCCGAAAAATTTTTCGACAGATTTTTCAAGTTGACAGAAAAGTATGAAAAGGAGTGGGAAGAAAGAAGAGACACAGAAATGGAAAGTTTTTATGAAGACGCTGAGGAAATAATGGAGGAGTTTGAAGATACGTTTGAAAGTGATGAGGGTTCCCTTACTGAAAGTTTTCCAAAAGATATTCCTATTCCAACTGATGCAGTTGTGAAAAGTTGTACATCATCCCCTACCAAGCATTCGGCTATTCTCGAGATAGACCTTTCGCAAGATGAAGTGGAAAATTATTACCTAACAGAACTTCCAAATAACGGCTGGACGGATGTTAAAAAGGTTGGTGATATGATAACTACTATTAGTGCTACTAAAGATACTGTTACTGTAGCAATTGAAATTTGGGATAATATCAATTCACGATTAATAATTATTGGGGTTGATGTTGAATAGGATATATTTTTAGATGTATCACGTGCCACACGCATAGTATTCTACTTTGACTACTTTTGGGCCAGATGGTGTATCTACTATTATTGAAGTTGGAGTAGGTTTTAATTCTTTTAAATCTTGAGGTAAAGAGACATTAGGACGAAATGTTAGAGTTGATCCTTCATTGAAGAATTGAAAGAAAAATGTTCAGATGTAAAGAAGTTCTTAGAATCATTTGAAGTAACTGAATAGAAACTGGATAATTTTTAAAACAATTTTCAAAGTCCTTCTGTAAATTCAGGGCAAACACCACAGACCCCATAATTTTTTTAAGGTTCGAACCTTAAAATGATTTAACTGTATTGATTAACTTACATTTCAATAACTTCGAAGTCCCATAATAGGTATGTTATAATTACGAGTTATGCATAGACAGAAACTTCTAGTTTTATTAAAAGAGTAAGTGATTGTTTTGATAATTTTTATAAAGAGGGGCATATTACTGCAAATGCGTGGGTTTTTGATAAAGAAAATAGAAAAGTTGGTTTAATCCATCATAAACTTATAAATAAATGGTTTCAGCCAGGTGGTCACTCTGATAAAAATCCTGACACTCCTTGTGAGGCATTAAGGGAAGCTCAAGAAGAGTTTGGAGTTGAAGGATTAAAACTTGCCAGTGAAGATATATTTGATATTGATATTCACCTTATCAAAGAGGATAAAAAACGTAATCTTGGTGAACATTATCATTTTGATGTTAGATTTTTGGTATTTGGTGATAGTAAAATTTCTCCTAAAGTTAGTAATGAGTCTAACGATGTTAAATGGGTTGACTTAGGCGATGTTTTGGATCTAAATAATGAAGAAGATATGAAAAGGATGGTTACAAAGACACGAGACTTAATTTGTACTAACTAAGCTTTATTAAATGTTTTTCCTAAATCTCTTCCTCCTTCGATTAATTCAGGACGAGTCCTTCGATTAACTCAGTTCAGATCCTTTTGTAAATTCAGGACAAGCCCTTCAGTAAACTCAGGGCAAGCACTGCTGGTCAGAACCAACTTCTTTATAGAACTACTGAGTATTTGTTACTGGAGGGATTCTTACCCAGTTGTTGCCTGCTCTTTTAAGTTCCTCTCTCCACTGCCTCCACGAAGTCATCGTTCGAATAAATTTAGTAGATAGATTACCAAAAATTTTAGTTTTAAATAGTGGGAAACCAAAGGAATTAGTTCTTTGTGTATCAACTACGGTAGTAACTAAATCTCCGTTTGGGTAAACTATTGCATAAGTCTCATCTTGTACAACAGCGGGGAAACATTCAAACCATAACTCAGCTTCTCGAAGCATAGCCCAGAGACTAATAAACTTATCTGTTGAGATACATAATTTTTCCATCAGTGATCCCTTGAAATGATTTCCGATTGGATTAAATTGATATAATTTCCATCGAACTCTCTGTATATCAATCCCAAGTCTCGTTAATGCCTCAGGTATTTGAAGAACGAAATCCAAGTTTAGAGCAGATACGACAGTTCTTATCGTTAATTCAACACCTGGATACTCCCTACAAATAACCTTTATCGCTTCTACTGCAGCTTCGAATTGGACTTCTCCATTAGGTTGTCTCATTAAAGCGTTTGTTGTAGCATCGAAACCATCTATAGGTATTCCTATTTCGTCAACAAAAGGCATAACTTTTCCATATTTGGGTGGAAAAAGCATAGCATTTGTTGATAGGGTAGTTCTTTGACCTAGATATTTTGCGTATTGCAATAAATTCGGGAGGAATTCCAATAATAGTGGTTCTCTTCCTGTGAATATTAGATTCTCGGTATGCATTAAATAGCTTAAATAAATTAAACGCAACCAATTGTCACATGACATTTCTGGGATTCGTTTTTGTGGTGCATAACAGAATTGGCATCTCATCATACATTCAGTAGTGACAAGAAGGTCTAAAGCCTTAGGACCTTCAAAAGACCTAGCAAACTCAGTTTCAAATGAATTTTGTTGTATTTCCGGGGCAGGAGAATAAGCATCAATCATAGTAGATATTCATTATTATACTTCTTTTTAAATCATGAAAATAGTTTTCTCATTTCAGCTTCTAACCCGAACCAACTATCTCTTAACCTTGTTTAAAATCTGTTTATATTAGGTATAGATTAAAATTATATAGAATATTAAATAGTAGTGTAATTAACTTATCGTGACTGAACAAATGGGTATCTCTATGACAACTTATAGGAAAGCTCTTAGTGAATTAACTTCTTTACCAGAGGTTGGCTTACAACATGCGCGAGAAAATGACCAAAGTATTATTGATGCGATTATTAATTTGCAAAGGCAATTGAGACCTGGTCAAGTGCTGATTTTACGAGTTAAATTAGAAGCATATGATGATAATACCGAATTTGAGTCTCCAAATGTATATGAAGAAATTGTGCATGGTGAACCACTTGAATTTATTAAACGTCTTCGTGAAGCAAATATTGAATTTAATCGACGTAATAGTTTTGATGTTTTTCCAGAACCATTTCCTAAACAAATAGAAATTGTTATCCCGCCAGATGTAATATCAGAAGAAGATCTTGGAATTAACACAACGGCATCAAGGAATGCAATTTTATCATGACGTATAAGAAGGTATTTACATACAACTACATTTAGAATTACATATTTAATGATAAATTTATCAGGATTATTTCTTGGAATAAATCTTCCCCTTCATCCTTCGATGATAGAAGAGGTACGAATAGAAGAATCTAGGAAGCGGTATAAAGTGGAAAATTACGTTATATTTCGTACTGAACCTATTTGATAATTTGATAGATGTTATCGCTGTCTACCTTAATCCGAACTTTTGAATTCTATCAGTGTCGATTTCTGAAATATAAACATTTCCTTCTTTATCAACGCCAATGCCTAAAGGCAAGCCGAATTGACCATCGTTGCTTCCCTTTGAACCCCATACATTAAGAAATTTTCCCGTATTTGAGAATTTGAGGAAACGTGCATTTCCATAATCTACAACATAAATGTTTCCCTTGGTATCGATATCAATTCCTTTGGCGATATTGAATTGTCCATCTCCAGAACCATAAGAACCAAAAGAAGAAGTAAATATCCCTTCTGAATTAAATTTTTTGATATCACTATTGCCTGTATCAGTTACGTAAATGTAGCCTTTATCGTCAATTGCAATTCCTGATGGAAAGATCAGTGGTCCATTTGGTGCATTCATTCCATCCCATGCCATTACAAATTCACCTTCAATTGTGAATTTTTTCACTTTTCCTGCATTCTGGTCAATCACATAAACATAGCCTTTATTATCAACTTCAATTGCAGCTGGAAGATCAAAGTCTTTATCAAACATTAGATATTCACCCCATTTTAAAACAAAAGTTCCATCAGAAGTGAGTTTTTGGACATTTCTAAGGCATGAATCTAAGATATAAATGTAACCCTCGTTATCAATGGCGATATCTTCTGGGAAACAAAATTTGCCGCCGGTATCAGGTCCGAAACTTCCAAAACTTTTTATAAAATTTCCGTTAGTATCAAAAATTTCAATCCTCGCATTTTGACTATCTGCAATATACACATTTCCATCTTTATCAAAATCAATACCGCGTGGTGAATCAAATTGACCTTCTTCTTTTCCCTTACTTCCCCACTTAGTAATAAATCCAAACTCCTTTTTTGGTTCTTCGCTTTGTGTTGTTGTTGTAGTACTAGAAATATCTACATCGTCTCCTTTTCTATTTCTGATCTCACGAATTAGAAGATACACTCCTAGTGATAAAATCCCAAAAATTACTATTATTACAAGAATTACTATCAAGATGATAAAAGCCCATCGTGTTTTTCTTAAAGGCTTTGTTGAGTCAGGAATTTCACTTTTTTTATTAAGTTTATTTTTCATAAGTAGAGAGGTAAATAAGATTTTAGATACAGTGATATTGTTGCACAGAACTTGCAAGTTGGCAATTTTATATTTTCTAATCTATTAAAATAACGTTATTGATTATTCCCTTGATAAGATCCTAATCACGAATTGCTGTTAAGTTGCAGGACTTGTCGACAGGCACTTTTTCCTATGCTACTATATTTACAACTATGCCGTCTCTAAAACAAAATATACAAGTTATTTTGTTTTGTGTTTGCTTTAATTATTAATAATTTTATCTTGCCAAGTAAAAATCCAATAAAAGATATTATTCTATTTCTATCTGGGCTCTCAATAAAGATGATTTGCAGGTTTACGGTCAGATCATGGAGACGTTTACGGTAAAGGAGAAAGAATAAACTATTCTTTTTTATAGTAAAAATTTAATTACTTTTGATATTAATAGAAAATAACTTTAAAAGAGAGGTAAGCAAGGTGATTATGTTTTTGAATTAATATTTATCTTTCAATTATTTACCTCATATTTATAAGTATGTCTTATAATATGTTCAGTATAATATCCCCAATAATTATTGTATCTGAAAGAGTTAACGGTTACATTATTTATAATTTCACCATTATCAAGAGGTTTAATAGTTATATAAAGAATATCACTACCTCCTAGCGGATTTATTTCAGTCCATCCGTTTAAATCTCCAATTTCAGCATATACCGTTTGTCCTTGTATATCGCAATTTACCCAGCTATTTCTATATATGACTGCTCGAACAATTTCAACATTATCAGAAAATTCACTTTGAATATTTATATCCTCAGCCACTAGATTAGATTGATTTCGTAATGTAGTATAAATTGTTATCTCTTTGTCTTTTTCAAATGAATTGGAAGGATCAGAATATGAATACTCTAAAAATCTATATACCACAAGGAAATTATATTCTATAGATAGTCCGGAGTCTACATTTGTAATTTTGATATCATGCCAACCTCTTTGAAATTCTGGATGATATAAATAATAGTAGCAATAATTACTAAAACAGATAGGCGGATCTCCAATACTATATCCAGATACTTTTGAATGACTACTTTCAACAACTAAAGTTCCATCAATTTCTATATTAAACTTATAGCCCCAATAGGGGATAGGAGTAGCTTTAAACTGTAAGATTTCGTCTTGCTCCATATAATAATACTCATTATCTGGATATTCAGGTTCAATTAAGATTGTAAGATTGTTATTACTTTGAGTATCATCATTAATTTGAGGTTGTTCAGCTAATTGGATTTCATTTTCTGATTGTTCATTTGTAGTTGTTATATTACTTGTATTTGATATTTCTTTGTTGTAACTATTATCATTTATCCCAACAATTAAAGAATCCACTTTGTAAATGATCTGTTTTTCACTAATATTTTTTTGATCAGGTTTTTGAATATTAATATCTTGAGATGATAGATCTTTTTTATAAATAGATGTTTCTTTAATAACATTATCAGGAATATAGAAAAGGCTTATGATTGTAAATATTGGTAGCAGTAAAATAGAAATAATCATAGATAACAATAAAATGCGCAAATTTATTTTCATAGAAATAAAATCTAAAGTTATGATTTATTCTATCATATAATATGATAATTTGGAATATATGTATTAAAATATTTTAATTACTTAAACCTGAACTTTAGGTTAACTTATTACACAACTATGTATTAAAGTTTTTTTACGTTTAATGATTTAATTCTCTTAATAGATTTTAGAACAAATAGCTTACAGGGCCATAAGTATGTAATCCGCTTTCGTGTTTTAATTTGGCTTAATTTTGTAATTTTAAAATTCCTTTATTAGTTATATGTGTTCTATTATTTAAGCTTATCGACACAAGTAGGAATTCCTCCAGCTGCTTTTATATAATCATCAATTGTAAAAGTCCCAAGAAGCGTCGCACTTTCATATTCATCTTTATGCGGATTTGATAATGGATTGTATATTTCGAAATTAATATTCACAAGTTCTTCAGAAGAGACTAATCCCATATTAAAGAGTGTAAGCGGATGATATACTCCAGTTAGATATATATCTTTTTGATAATCCCAGTTTTTGTTATTTGACCCAAATCCTTCATGACTACTATTTTTTTCCCAGTTTGAATCACCCATAACTCCACCACGTTCATTTATGCTTTTAAGACCATAATAAAATCTATTACTTCCAAAGTATTCTTCCAATATAGGAACTTCATTTGAAAGAATTTTTCCGTCAAAAATTTTACCTACCCCACAGCACCAATTATCACCGATAAGATAAAGAAGTTCATTTGTTACAGTTTTGTATTGATTCGATCCAACTTTTAGGTCAGTATATGGAGTATATGTTAATCCAGCGGCTTTATAAACAGAACCTAAGTAGATCAACGCTTTTAGATTCTCATCAGCACTATATAAATTATTTTCAAATTTTATTTCTAGTCCTATATTATCAACAAGATTTTGAATAGAATAGTTAAATCTTGGTCCAATAGTACCACCATAATCATAATCAAATGTTGTAAACATAATTATAAAATCTTGGGTAATATCTATGGTTTCGTAAAGATCACCTATCATTCTATATACCTCGTCATATACATACAAACTTCTATAGTTTTCAAAGTCTATAACTTGAATGTCATATGATGTATCTATTGTAGCCTTATTTTCTGTAGCTTCATAAAAACTTGTTTCAAAATTCTTTTTATAGTCGGTTACAAGGTCAATTTCTTGTTGATTAGCTTTAAACTCATCATTTTCAAGTAAAACAAACAAAGCTGTAAATTTATTTTCAAAGCAATAGTCCTTATTTTCTGAGTATAATTTATTAACAATAATTTCAGGTTGGTCCTCGTCAACAGTTGATTGACTTGAATTGTCACTTTGTATTGTGGAAGTAGTGGATGTGGAAGTATTAGTTATATTATTACTTTTATTTCGATATAATAAAAAATAACCTGCAAGAACTACTATTACAATAAAAATAAATAAAATTATTGCTAAGCAGAGAATTATCTTTATACGATTTGATGATGATTTTTTATTAATTTTACTTACAGAAATGGGATTATTTGGGTCTTCGTTAACTTGTTTTTTTCTATTTGTCATAATTTTTAGTTTATATATTAATTATCGATAATAATATAACATAATTTTAAAGAGTAAGTTAACTATATATTATTGATTAGTAATATAATAATATTATTTCCCTTGACACAAATCTATAAATATATCAAGATAAAACAAATACTTTTTAATAATTATAAGCATGAAAAAAATATTATTCTCAGTTATTATTTCATTATTTCTTTGTTTATTTGTACTTATACATCCAACAATTAAGGCAGGATATACTCCTTGGGATGTTGATCAAAGCTATGCACCATATTGGTGTACAGATAGAGGTGGATGCAATGAACAGGTTATATATAATAATGGTTTAGGCCAGACATTTATCCCGACACAAAACAGATTAGATATGGTGCAGGTATATTTAAGAGATGTAACTGAGAGTTCAATAAATCTTAAGATAGTAAAGTTTAGTAATTCTGAAATAATAGCAGAAAAGGTAGAAAGTTTTAGAACAGGAGATGGTTGGAAATCCTTTATGTTTAATGATTCGATAATTATTGAGCCTGGAACTAAATATATCATCAAACTTATAACACCTGATAATCAAATTAAATGGGTTTGGTATAATAATCCTGATTATGAAAATGGATCGAGATTAGATATAAAAGGGGGAGATTATTTATTTATGACACTCGGGAGTACTTATACTCCGGCTCCGGAAGAAGAAGAGGAAACTGAATCGTCATCATCTACTACAACAACAACTGCTACTACGACGTCAACTATTTCTACAAGTACTATTACAACATCAACATCTAGTGCAACTAATGAGCCGGGAGATGAGGCATCAGAGAATGAGGGAGATCAAAGTCAAACAACAGAAACAACTGGGCAGGAAGATAAGCAAGAGGTAGAAGCACCAGATTTACTTTATGTTATTCGAGATAGTGATATATTTAATTCTCCAATTTCAGAGATTATCGTTGTTGAAGAAGATGATATCTTAAAGATTGTAGGAACTTCAGTACCTGATAGCAGAGTAGTCCTATCTATTGGCGGGTTTATCTTTTCATCTGAAGTAAATTCTCAAGGTGAATGGGAGATATTAGCATATATGACAAATATTGATATTGGAGAATTTGATGTATTAGGTCAGACGCAAGTTGATGATACGAGAGAGAGCAAAACTACTTGTTTGTTTAAAATAGTAAAGCAATCAGCTGAATCTTCGCAAGAACAGACTACGACTTCTCAAGAAGAGAAAGCAAATTGGACATTGATTATAATTATTGGTATAGGCATCTTGATAATTCTTGTTGGTCTTTTGGGGTATATATTATGGAAGAAAAAAATGGCAGAGAAAAAGAAGATGAAACAAGGAACAGAGAAAAACATAGGCAGTACTCAGAGTAATACTGTCCAATGAATATTTTTTAATTTTATCCTAAATCATCATTAAAACTGGTATCTTGTACTCCTCCATTTATTAATCTCTGATTGAGGTAATTCATAGTAAATCTTCCGAGTAGGTAAACGTCATAAGTATCATCACTATCTGCAAGAGCTTTAGACAAAGGATGAGTTAGTAGGGTATATAGTGTATTTCTGATAGCTACAACAGGAATAGTAATTGTTTTATCTTCTGTTGATTGAGCAATTTCAATTAGATCCTCTTGACAATAGAGATATAGGGCAGAAATCGATAATCCTAATATTATTTGTATAAGCTTATGAGGACTATCTATATCTGATATAAGTATGCCATTACCTTCTGGTCTTGTTCCGTGTACTACAACAATATCTGGTAAGCATGATTTTGAACTTGCTTCGAATTCAAGGATTTTTATATTACTAAAGAAAAATTGGACTAAGCTATTAACTCTTGATAGAAGGCCCTTATCTAATAGTAACTTTGGATCTAAGTGTAATGCAGCTCCATTTAATCGTTCCATAAAAATCGTTATCCAAATTACTCCCAACTGAAAAGGTTTAAAAGCTTTATCAATTATATCTCTTTGGGTTTCTAGTCTTCTTCTATATTCTGCGTATTTACCAGCTGCAAATTTTGAAATAGCAGTTAAAGGTCCTGGTGGTTCTATTGCTTCAACTTGGGGTTCAACTGTTTCTATTGTTATAGATATAATTTAATAATTATTATATTATAGGGCATAATAATTACCATATATTATACTATTATTTATTTAAAAAAGATTAGAAAGAATTTAGTTTTGTAAGTATATTATTTTTACCCTTAAAATAAATTTAATAAGTTTTATTGTGGAGTTTTTAGAAATTTATTATTTATTGATTTAATATACTCTTTGATATTAAGTTGAATTTATCTATGACGGAAGATGCTCAATTAAGATTATCTGATCCTCGATTAGGAGAACTAGGTATGAGACATACATTACCTAATGATATGGTACGTTATGGTGATATTGTTTTTTTGCGTGGTGAATATGTGTTAGTATATTTTGGAGATAGGAGTATTTATGGTCATATAGAAGCACTTCATGCTGTACCCCCTAATGATGATTAAATGACAGCATTTATTGTTGATGAGGTAATAAGAAGAATTAATTGCTCAGCAATAGTTGCAGAACAATCTCGTGATATAGTTGATTTAAATAGACTACCACGTGTATCAGATCCTATAAGTATGATGGCAATGTCGGAATATTGGCAAAGAGTGAACGATATTTTGAAGTATTTAGGGATTGTTAGAGGTTTAATTTTAGATAGACCATATCTACAAGTTTCTGTTCATGGTATGCAAGATCAACAAAATATAGATATCAATATATGTACGAGAAATGGAAGACTAGCGAAACCAGATGTTATAGAATATATAGTTGAAACTTTAAGAGTAGGGGGCGGTTTTAGAGTTGGCGTAGATGAAGTTTTTAGGGGTAGCGAAGTTCTTGAACATCTTAGATATGGAAACCAGATTCCAAAATTTAAGGGTGTTACAGGTTATGGTGATGGATATAATATTGTTGCTATTGAAATCGCGAGTTGGCTACGTAATGTGCAGACCTTAAAATTCAGAAAACTAATTGAATCTCTGGCTGATGTAATAACTGGTTTTAACGAGAAATTTGTTCAATAATATTTCACCATTTATCTAGAAATATACTTGTTGAATTAGTTCTAGAGAAATAATACTATTTCTTTATGGATAAAACATCTAAAATATTCAGTATCCTCAGAATAGCTTTTTGGGTTGGAATAGTTATTCTTTTAATCCTAAAATTTTTATTAACCTCAAATCTGCATGGGAACTTTGAATTCCTACGAACTCATAAATTTATGACTTCGGATAGTTATGACTGGATAGCAAATGGAGTTGATCTTTTTAAATCTCCAGAAATAACTTTTAGGAATCCAGGATTAGCAATTATTATTAAAATATTATTTATGTTAAATAAGTTGTCTTTTCTTCCGCTTTTAAATCAGGTGGTTTTTGGAGGAATTATGTTTGTAATATTTAAAATATTATCAAAGCTTGTAAAACATGAGGTAACGCCTTATATAGCAGTATCCTTGATTTTTGCTAATTATAGTCTGCAAAACTTTTCGTATTATTTATTAGCAGATTACTATGCCATTTTTCTTATATTAGTATCTGTTTTATTTTTATTTAAAGATAAAATTAATTTATCTTTATTATTTCTTGGTTTCTCACTAATATTCCAGAACTTTGCTTACTTTTTAATCCCAGTTTGGTTTGGATTTATATATATCAAAGAACAGAAAGTTTCTGAGCTAAAAGATTTATTTAACATATATAGAATATTTGTTTATATGAAATCAAATTTTTTAAAACTCACTACCCGTTTATTAATTCTACTCAATTTCAATCTGTTTTGGTTTGCTTATAAGTATTATAAATTTGGGAATCCTCTTTATACAAAAATTTTACAGATAGGCTTTTTATCTCCAAACTTTAATTCGATTTTATTTTATTTTGTTAATTTATATACACTATATGGAATTTTATTTTTTATTTTAATATGGTTTCTTATCATAAAGTTTAAAGATTATAAAAGAAACATAAAAATGCTGTTTCTATCAGTGTGTTTTCTTATAACTCTTATATTCTGGGTTATTTTTTATAATTGGAATGATAGAAGATTTTTACTATACCTTCTAACTTTTTTCTATCCAATAATAGGGTATATTTTTTTATGAGCTTTCGTCTATATCAAGGATTTTTAATAAAGAATTGTTAGATAATGAAAGTCTTAAATACCAATGTGATTATTAATATATCAATTAAATAGAAAGTATAAATCTTTAAGCATTTTTTTTCTACATTAATAAATATAAATTGTTTCAGGTTTTTGTTGTAATATTAACATATTTAATGTAATAAGTTTTGACAGTATTATCTTTAAATGCAATAATATTTGTAATTAATTTTAGTAATTTTCTTATGGAAAAAAGTAAAAAAACTGTTTTAATTATTGGTATTATTTTCTTGATTTTGCTTATAGTAGCAGTTTTGGGGGGAGGAATATGGTACTTTTTTATAAGAGAGAAGGGAAAAGAATCAGAAAAAACAGATACCTCTGAAGAACAAGAGGAAGAAAAAGATATTCAACCTTTAAAACTTACTTATGAAATCAGTGAGAATATGATGGGGGGAGGCAAAATTACGATGTGGATTGTTAAAAAGGAGAAGTGTAGTGATAGAGATGCTTATTTGGGTGTTATGAATATGGATAGAGGAGGTCAATCTTCTGGGAATAATCAGGAAATGTATGCAAAGTTTACGATATATGAAGATAATGGTGAATTTGTAGCGACAGATTTTACAGGTGAAAATGAACTTGCATTTGATGATATGAAACCTCAAAGAAGTGATTCTGATATATTTGTACTTACGCTAAATTCTTTCTTTGCATATGCAGGGAAAAACTTTAATACATCAGATCTTTGGAATAGTGATGATCCAGTTGTTTTAAATGATGTATATGACGGGAATCAAACAGTTGATTTATCTATAACAAGAGAAGAAGTTCGCGATGAATATCTTCTACCATGCCAGAATTTTAAGCTAATTACTAGAGGGTCGAGTAATATGACAGCATATGTTTGTGTAGTAGAAGATAAAAAAATTAATGATGTAAATGTTCCATTTGTAGTGAATTTTGAATTTGCTGACCAGGGTCAAAATTCATCCAATGTGTATTGGAAACTAATTGAATATAAGAACGAAGAGCCTTCTATTACTTGGATTCCTCAGTGTCTTGAGCCTGTAAAATGTGAAAAAGTAGAACCTTTAACTACAGAAGAAGAGAATAGTTGTAAATCATCAATAGGTAGTCAGGTTGAAGAAGTTTTCGATGATAGTAACTGCTTAAAGGAATATCGATGCATGACTGCTGATGAAATAGCTGAACGCGATATAGAAAGATCTCAAAGGCCGGGATGCCCGATAGATCCAAATGTAAAAAGCAAAATTATCGAATGTAAAAAGAATGTAAACTTTAATTGGGAAGGAAAATCTAATAATGAAGGATGTTTGATAGATATTACATGTACTAATTAAATATCGAATAAACGTATATATAATAATTTAATTTTTACTTGTTAAGTATGTCTGTCCCTTCCATTATTCCAATTCTTGCTGCTGTAATAGCTAAACGGGAGCGTGAAATAATAAATTATCTTAACGATAAAAATGCAAAAGATAAAGATTCTGCTGTAGTTATTGAAGATGAAAGAATAAAAAATAATCTACTTAAGTATAATTACAAGCTGTACTGTATAAAGAGCGAAGGTGAAAAATATTGGATCGATAAGGAATTATATCAAAAGTATCAAAGAGAAAAGAAAATGTTAATAATTCTTGGTATCCTGGTTGTATTAATTCTTATGTTATTAATATTATTAATAGGGTCTGACGCTCTTTTACGAAAGTGAATTTTTAAAATTCCTACAAAAAATTGATTATTATAATTCAATTTTGTTTAAACTTATTGGTTCAATTTGGTTGTTAGTCTTTGAGACTGATAAAAAGTCCGTTAGTTATTTTAACCTACTAACCACCCTACTTTTACATCTGTAATTTCTAATTCTTTAAGTAAAAATTCTTGTATTCCAACTTTAAATATTACATTAGATAATTCTATATTAACTTGATAATTCCCATCGGAATCTACTGTGGATATTTGGATTATTATGTTACCTGATTTAGCTTTATAAGATCTTGATTTTGCAAACGGGGCAATATCATTGCAATATGGATATTCTTTATCGGTTTGGTTTTTTATACTAGGTTCGAAAACTTCGTATTTAACTTCAATTAATTCTAAATCATCTTTTAATTCAAATGTATAAGTACCTGGTTTTAAATTGAGTTCATCTTTTGGTATACCAACTGTTATGTATTTACTCTGCTCTTGATTTCCTGTATATACATAGAAATCTCCACAACCGCCGGTTTCTTCATCATCGAAATTTATAGAAAGTACAGCTGGTTGCTCTGATTGTGTGGTAGTAGTTGTATTATTTTTATTGGAATAATTTAACAATAAATATATAGAAATACCTGCAAGTATTAATAAGCAGGCAATAATAATAATTGCTATTTTAGTTTTCATTAATTTAAACATTAAAATAAATATATATTATTTTAGTTTTATTAAAAGTTATTTATTATATATAGTACCAAAAGGTTACAGATTTTACAATATTAAAGAGATCGTGTTGCCAGATATAATAATGACACCCAAAAGTAAGTAGTTGACAAGGCGTTGCCAGAAATGTAAATGACACCCAAATTAGTTATTAATTTGAGTGTTATGACAATGGCAACAAAAAGAGAGTATCTGAATATACTCAGAAATAAATATTCAGCGACAAAGAATAGGAGTGACAAAACAGCATTAATAAATGAGGTGGTAAGCAATCTTAAAGTAACTAGGAAGCATGCAATAAAAACTTTAAATAAACCACCCAATAGAGAGCAGCTCTTTAAAAGACGAAGACCGGAAGTATATAAATTTGATCTAAAAAAACCTTTAACTGAAATCTGGCAAGTAGCAGGATGCCCATGCTCAAAAAGATTAAAACCACAGATAAAAGAAATGATAAGAAAGCTGAAGCAATTTGATGAGATAAAACTATACGAGAGGCAGGAAAAACTTTTGTGCAAAATGAGTACGTATGTGATAGACAACTTTCTGAGAGAAGCTCGGAAGAAGTTTAGGGGGAAAGGATTAAGTGGAACCAAGAAATCACCACTTCTCAAAAGTTTAATCCCAATAAGAACGAACTTTGATGAGATCAAAAGTCCGGGACATTTAGAAATGGATGTCTGCTACATTGTGGAACAACAGTAGCAGGTAGATATGCAGAAACATTGAATTTATTGGATATACACACGCATTGGAATGAATTGATTGCATTTTTAAATAAAACAAATGTAAAGGTAATTGGAGCATTACATGTAAGCAGAAAATATTTTCCATTTGATATAAAATCAATTGATTTTGATAATGGAGTAGAATTTATCAATAAGAAGCTAATAGGATACTGCCAAAGAGAAAAGATTGAGTTTACAAGAAGTAGACCGTACAGGAAAAACGACCAGGCCTATGTAGAGGGTAAAAATTTTCAGTCAATACGAAAAGTGATTGGATACGATAGGATTGAACAACAAAAAATTGTAGATATGATAAATGATATATATAGAAATGAACACAGACTTTTGACGAACTTTTTCTACACGACTTTGAAGCTGAAAGAGAAGAAACGAATTGGAAGTAAAATAGTAAAGAAATATTACAAAGCTAAAATTCCTTTTCGAAGAGTGTTAGAATCAAACGACGCGAGTCAGGAACAGAAGATAAAACTTAAAGAGATTTACCAAAAGCTTAATCCGGCTCAATTACAAAGAGATTTAAACTTAAAACTTAACAGAATGAAGAAACTAATTTCGGTGTCAAAATTAAATCTGGCAACGCCCACAAAAATTTAGGCGTTGGGTGTCATTAATAATCTTGCAACTCGCTGATAAATCTCCCTTTACTTTTATATATTATTTGATATAATGTCCTTGTGCTTAGTCAAGTTTTTTTATTTTTGTTATAGAAAGGAGTTTTTAGTTTTTAACTTGATTGGATAATTCCTCGTGTTATTTAAACCACGTGTATGTTATTCATAGTAGCACCTTAATCTATAAAACATTTGTTTTATAGAGTTTATTAATTTTTAAATATTCATTAAAATGTCAAACAAATTATTTGTCGGTGGACTTTCTTGGGATACAAAAGAGGATAGTTTAAAAGCACTCTTCGAACAAGCAGGAAAAGTTCTTGAAGCTAAGATTATTACAGATAAATTCAGCGGTAAATCAAAAGGATTTGGATTTGTAACAATGGAAACAGAAGAAGATGCTCAAAAAGCTATCAAAGAGTTAAATGGTAAAGAATTAGATGGAAGAAAATTAACTGTAAACATCGCAAGACCACAGAAAGAATAAAACATAGAAGCTAATAAGAAAGGCTTCAAAAGAAGCCTTTCTTGTTTTATTAATAAAAATAATTGCTAATAATCATTATTTATTCGCCTATACAAAGACTTCAGCGAGTATTAGGTAAACCTATTTACAATACTTCATTGTATTCGTGTTCTAAATGATTTATCTATAAAAGATTTAATTAAAATTCCCTAAAAAAATCTATATTATCAACGTGAATGATTTTCCCTCTTCTTCCTAAATCTT
>Ga0315291_10004819_pt1 | contig 17053 bp, 13 predicted proteins | sample YL17G12_20_MG_FD_203070 | JGI IMG/M metagenome (GOLD analysis project Ga0315291, IMG submission 203070) | Sediment microbial communities from Yellowstone Lake, YNP, Wyoming, USA - YL17G12_20 | ecosystem: Environmental > Aquatic > Freshwater > Lake > Sediment | place: USA: Wyoming | collected...
ATGCTTCCGCGCCAATGTCGAAACCAAATATGGCGAAATTATATCCATCACCTGCTTCAATATTGTAAATTTATGCTTGGCTGGCTTCATAGTGACACTCCTTGTTTTAGGTTTAGGCAACACTAAGCCGGCTTCGCCGGAGAGGCCAGAGTCCAGAAGCCAGAGGCCAGTCAGATGCGTTGTGCGCTACGGTGTCGTGTGTATGAGAAACTTCTCGGGTTCACGAATCATCGAGCCGAGCATTCTGCCGACTTCGGCACAGTCGGACACCATCTGTTTGTGCTCATCTTTCTCTATGTATTCACAGTCTTTCGCGAAGTCAAGCGATGTCTTTGTTTCGTCGTTCTCTCCATCGCAGTCCGTCAGTTTGCTGATGAAGTGCGCTTCATACCGTCGCTTCGCCCAGGCTTCCTTGAGGTTCTGGCACACTGATCGCGAGGAGCGTCGGATCTGTCCTGTCATGGCATAGCGTTCTTCCGCTGGGAAGCTCTTGCTGAGATGAAAGATGCGCATGGCCAACGCATACGCTTTCTGGTACACGATCAAGTCTTCGGCGGATTGCAGTCGCATGATTGACTCCTGTCGTTGCGGTGGTAAAGCAATGGCGTTCATCTTCCGATATGGAGGTTACAAGACCAACCCATATGCAGAGGAGAACGCCATGCAGGGTTTCATTGAGAAGCATCACGAGAAGATCACAGGAGTAATATCGGTTTTCGATCGGATAATCTTGAAGGGATATCTGCCGATTTCCTATCCGGCGGCGGCGGAGGGATTTTTCGCACGCAACAACAAGCTGTTGATGACCTTCAAGGACTTCACCTCTGAACAAACGGACGCCCTTCGAACCCATGCCATGGACTATGCCGCGCGAGCCAACCGTCCATACGAGTACTTGCGTGAGCATGTCCGCAAAGAGGAGTACGTCCGTGAGATCGCAAAACGCGACGGGATCACCGACGGGTTGATTTGTGTCCTGGCTATCAACGAGCAAAACCATACGTTCGCATTGCGATATGGGAAGGGGCGTCCGCGTCTGGCGCGGTGCTCTCCCCGCTGCTTGACGCTTTATTACTACTTCATGGATCGACATTTCGGCTTCATGCACGTTCGGCTGAGTACGTGGATGCCGTTCACAATTCAGGTCTATGTCAATGGCCACGATTGGCTTGCTCGCCAGTTGGACGCGAAGCACATCGCGTATGAACAAGTCGATAATGCCTTCGTAAGCATTGCCGACCCCCGGAAGGCTCAAGAAATCGCGGACCATTTCCAGCGCTTGCCACTGGAAGGGATCTTGCACGTCTTTGCCAACCGTGTCAACCCGTTGCTCAAGACAATACTTGTCGGCATGGAATACTACTGGGTCATCGATCAAGCAGAATACGCCACCGACGTCATGTTCCGTGATCGTGCCGCGTTGAAGGAGCTGTACTTGAATATGCAGAAGCATGCCGCTGTCTGCTTCCAAGCCGAAGACATCATGAGTTTCATGGGTCGGAAGCTTCACGGCTCCTTCCGTGGCGATATTACGACGGACGCCAAGGCGCGTGTTGATATTACACGAGTCAAGCATGTGGTGAAGGGCAACTGGATCAAAATGTACAACAAACACGGGATTGTACTGCGCATCGAGACGGTCATCAACCGTCCCCAGGAGTTCCGCACCTTCAGGCTGTCTCGTCGTGGTAGCAAAGGCGGAGGATGGGTGCCGTTGCCCAAACGTATCAGCAGCATGTCGCGGTATGCTCAGATCGGCTCGCGGGCTAACGCCGCATACCTCGAAGCATTGACGGAAGTGGATGATCCCACCACTGTGTATCGAAAGCTGGATCGGCTCTGCGAACCACAGACTCAAGCCGGACAGCGAGTGCGTGGCCTCAACCCGTTGCGCAAGAAGGATAGGGAACTGTTCGAAGCGGTTGTGCGCGGCGAGCACTTCATCAACGGCTTCAAGGCGTCCATGATCGCGGGTCGGCTCGGTATGAAATACCCCGAAGATCCATTGGAGCGCAAACGGCAGGTTGCGCGAGTCAACAGAAAGATGCGGCTGCTCAGAGGTCACGGCTTGATCGCCAGAATCCCACACTCCCAACGCTACCGCGTCACCAGTACAGGTATCGGATTGATGAATGCAGTGATCGATCTCAGATCTCATACGCTACCAAGGGAAGTGGCCAATGTGAATTGACACCGATAGAAACATCTACGCAAAAAACGTAGCAGTCACGAACAAAGAGTCTATCGCGTGGATCGCAATAGTTTGGTTGCCAAGACGGTACGCAGAGGGCGGACCAATTGTCACCGTGGAATCAGAATGCGCTGACGTTGAGCCTTCCGCCAGTCACACATTTGTCCGTCAGGGAGGGTGTGGGAATCGCTGCAGACAGGATCGCGGTCTTGATGTCCGCGGCGGAGGCGCCCGGATGTGTTGCAGCATAGAGACCGACGGCGCCCGTCACGTGGGGTGTTGCCATGGATGTCCCGCTATAGCTTGCGTATCCGGAAATAATGGACTTACCGGACTTCAGGGGTACCGTTGAGACTATTCCCGAGCCCGGGGCGCCAAGGTCGACGGTAGCGAGGCCAAAGTTGGAGAAGCTTGAAATGCCGCCGGTGCTGGTGATGGATGCTACTGCGATCACATTGTTGCAGGTGTAATTTGAGGGGTAGCTCGCCATTGCGTCGTTGTTGCTGCTGCTGTTGCCGGCCGCCGCCACGAAGAGAATGCCCTGAGCGTTTGCCCGCGCAATCGCATCGTACAGCCCCTGTGAGAACCCTCCCCCGCCCCAGGAGTTGTTGGTCGCGACGATGTTCAGGTTCTGACTCGTCTTGAGATTGGTGAAGTAGTCGACTGCCTTGATGGCGTTTGCAGTGGTGCCACCGCGGGTACCCAGAAACTTGGCGCTGAGCAGCTTGACGTTCCAGCACATTCCGGCCACGCCCTTGCCGTTACCGCCCACGGCACCGATGGTGCCGGCCACATGCGTACCATGATCGTCGGCAACGCCGTCGAAGACCGAGTTGTTGTTGCCGTCAAAGTCCCAGCCGTACACATCGTCGATGTAGCCGTTGCCGTCGTCGTCCTTCCTGTTGCCCGGTACCTCGCCAGGATTCGTGCCGGCGTTGGCCGCAAGGTCTTCGTGCGTGTACATGTAGCCTTCGTCGATGATGCCTATCCAGACAGTGGTGGCGCCCGTATTGCCTGCCGCCCAAGCCCCGCTCGCCTGGCTCCCGTACTGGTTGGCAGGCGTGCCTGCGTCACCGTACATACCCCAGAGCGATCCGTTCGCATAGTAGAGATCGTTCGAAGTTGCGTCTGTTGTGTAGATATAATTGGGCTCCGCATACTCGACGCCATCAGCGCTGTTGAGCGCTACGACAGCATCCTCGACCGCCAGCCCGGTTTCTATAAGCTCCAGCCCCTGCCGATCGCCCGCATCCTTCATCGCTTTAGTATGGATCTTTTCTTTGCTTTTCCCCTGAATCTTGGCAAGTGCTGCAGTCTTCAGCTCTTCGCCGACACCACTTGCGTACTTGACGATTACTTCGCCCGGCACATATGCGGCGTAGGTCTTGGCCGCAGTCTTTGCCAGTCCCTGGAACTCGGGATCGTCCGGGAGATTGGCGGGGGAGAGGGGGCCATCGAACTGCTGGCAACCGGTGATACCGAACATCAGCAAGCCCGCGCAGAAGGTCGTCCATTTTGCAGACGCGGATCTGACTGCGTAGTTCATAGAACCTCCGTGGTTAGTTGGCAGCAGGGACAAGGCAGAAACCAATAACAAGGAGAATATACCATGTTGCTCGCTGGCCATGCAGCACTATCGCGTGTGACGGGGCGGTTCCGGGAGCAAAGTATCCGCCGGGTTCTGCACCGACGGAATCCAGATGCGCGAAGTAGACCAGCAGGCGAGTCTGGGTCGCCAGTCCCCACACATAGTTGCCGCCGCGAATCGCAGAGCCCGCCTTCCACCCGGTATTGACAGAGAGGACGAGCAGCGAGCACGGCGCCACCACAAGCACGGGCTTGCCGGTGCGGTCGCCCCAGTAGAACTGGTCGAGCATGTGCGGAACCGCGCACTGCGGTATGCCTGCGTGTGCGCATGTCCACACAGTACCCGCGCCTCCATGGTGGATCGCAGCGGCAACGCGCGGCAGGAGTGCATGGTGCGGCAGGTGTCGGGAGACGCACACCCGTGGTGATTCACGCGTGGTCTCCAATCCGGCCCACCCGCTGATCTGCGTCAATCTGTGGACGCATCCCCTCTTCCTCCACCGGCGACGCGAATGAGACTGGAGCCCCTGGATCGGCGAGTGGTAGGCCGGTGCTCCGAAGGCTCGGCCGGACAGTCGCGGATGGCCGCAGAGGCAGTGAATCAGTCCAGTAGTGCCCAACCCGGGAGATGGCAGGAATGTTCCCCGCTTGTCCCCGCACCATCCGCTAGACTATTTTGATCGCCATGAAGCCGCTTGAGCTCCTGATGGACGCCGGGGCGATTGACCTCTCCCTTACCCGTATTACTCACCAGATCCTCGAAAAGAACCGCACCCTGTCCACGTTGGGCCTGGTGGGCATGCAGACGCGCGGGGTCTTTCTGGCGCGGCGCATTGTCGCCAAGATCAATGCCATTGCCGGCGCCAAGCTTGTTGCAGGTGTGCTCGATGTCACGCTCTACCGCGACGACTATCGCCGCGCCTTCAAACAGCCCAAGGTGCAAGTCACCGATATCCCCTTTGACATCGGCAAGAGGAACATTGTGCTGGTCGACGATGTCTTGTACACCGGTCGTACAGTGCGCGCGGCCCTCGATGCGGTGATGGACTTCGGACGCCCTAAGACCATCCAGCTTGCGGTGCTCATCGATCGCGGGCGCCGCGAGCTTCCCATTCGTGCAGACTTTACAGGAAAAGAAATATCCACCGGCCCGAACGAGGAAGTCGCCCTCAAGGTCAAGGAGAAGGACGGCGAAGACTCGGTGTGGCTCATGCAACGAGGAGACACCTAAGGACACATATGGCACTTCAGATCCAACACCTGCTCGGGTTGGAAGGCGTATCCAAGGATGACATCACCCAGATCCTGGACACGGCGGAAGGCTTTTTGGGAGTCCTGCAGCGAGAGATCAAGCAAGTCCCCACCCTCCGGGGCAAGACGGTTGTCAACCTCTTCTACGAGGACAGCACCCGTACCCGCATCTCCTTTGAGCTGGCCGAGAAGCGACTCTCGGCCAATCCCCTCAATTTCTCTTCGTCAACAAGTTCAGTCAAGAAGGGCGAGAGCCTGCGCGACACCATGCGCAACATCGAAGCCATGAAGATTGACATGGTGGTAGTGCGCCATCGCTCGCCCGGAGTGCCGCTCTTTCTCACCCAGTGCACCGATGCCATTGTGGTGAATGCCGGCGATGGCTCTCACGAGCACCCGACGCAGGCCCTGCTTGACATGTTCACCATCCGCCGGAACAAGAAGCGCCTGGAGGGGCTCAAGGTTGCCATTGTGGGCGACATTCTGCACAGCCGCGTGGCGCGATCGAATGCCTGGGGCATGACCACCATGGGGATGGACGTGACGCTGTGCGGTCCGCCCACCATGCTGCCGCAGCATCCCGCGGGCCTGCCCGTGAGGGTAACCGACAATCTTGACGAGGCATTCGAGGGAGCGGATGTGGTGATGCTTCTGCGACTGCAGCTTGAGCGCCAGCAGAACGGGCTGTTCCCGTCGATTCGTGAGTATCGCGAGCGCTACGGGCTCGATCTTGACAAACTGGCGAAGCTTCCCAGCGATGTGATCATCATGCACCCCGGCCCCATCAACCGCGGCATTGAGCTGGCCTCCAATGTGGCCGACGGAGACCGCTCGGTGATTCTGGACCAGGTCACCAACGGCGTGGCTGTGCGCATGGGCGTGCTGTACCTGCTGGGCGGAGGAGAGCAGGAGTAGGGGAAGTGCGGAGTGCGGAATGCGGAGTGCGGAGCGTTGCACTGAGCTTGTCGAAGTGTTGAGGATGTAGTCGACGAACAGGTGGAGACGTTGCGCGCAACGTCTCCCGGACAGAATGTGGGGGAAGTGACGAGCGCCGCCTCGATCGGAGTGACGAGCGCCGCACTGAGCCTGCCGAAGTGTTGCGAGCAAGCGAGCGCCGCACCGAGCGGAGCCGAGGTGTTACGAGTGACGAACGGGAATCCTGGAGTCTCTGAACCAACAAGGGATCCATGAACCCAACGGTTCACCATTCACTGATCACTGTTCACGTACTCATCGAAACATAACACTATGCTGAGCAAACCCAACCGACAGTTCATCTTTCCGCCCGACCCGGCTGTGGCACTGCAGCGTATTCTCATTGAGAATGGCCGCGTGATCGATCCTGCCAACCAGATCGACGAGCAGCTCTTCGTCGCCATCTCCGGGGGCAAGATCAAGTCTGTGTCCAAAGACCGGCCGCGCGACTTTGTTGCCGAGCGTACCATCGATGCCAAGGGCGCGTGGGTTGTGCCTGGCCTCATGGACATGCACGTGCACTTGCGCGAGCCCGGACGTGAAGACCGCGAAACCATCGAGACCGGCACCCATGCTGCCTGCGCAGGCGGATTCACCGCTGTAGCCTGCATGCCCAACACTACTCCAGTGCTTGACGAAGAGTCGAAGATCCGCTATGTGTATCAGCGGGGTGAGCGCTGTCCGTGCCGCATCTATCCCATTGGCGCCATCACCAAAAATCAGGATGGCGACGAGCTGGCACCCATGGGCGAGATGGTTCGCGCGGGCGCTCGCGGATTTTCCGACGACGGCAAGTCGGTGAAGAAAACCTCGATGATGCGCAATGCGCTCAACTACAGCAAATCGTTCGGCGTGCCCATCATCAGCCATTGCGAAGATGCCGATCTGGTAACCGGCGGACACATGAACGAGGGTGTCGTGTCCACGCGCCTGGGCGTGCGCGGCATGCCCTCGATTGCCGAAGAGATCTATGTTGCCCGCGACATCATGCTTGCCGAGTATACGGGTGCGCGCCTGCACATAGCGCACGTGTCAACAGCTGGGTCGGTGCAGATCGTGCGAGAGGCCAAAGAACGCGGGGTGGCAGTGACCTGCGAAACCTGCCCGCACTACTTCACGTTCACCGATGAGTCGCTTGAGGCCTACGACACGTACAAGAAAATGAACCCGCCGCTGCGCACCAAGGCCGACCTGGAGGCAATCATCGCGGGTCTGGCCGATGGCACCATCGATGTTATTGCCACCGACCATGCGCCGCACGTGAGTGAGGACAAGAAGGATTGCGAGTTCGAGGCCGCAGCTTTTGGCGTGATTGGTCTGGAGACCGCCATTGGTGTTGTGCTCACCCATCTTGTCGAGAAGGACATCCTCATGCCTTCCGACGTGGTGGAGAAGATGAGCGTGAATCCGCGCCGAATCATGGGCGTGCCCGGCGGCTCGCTGTCGATGGATGCCGATGCGGACATCACCATCATCGATCCAGCGACGCCCTGGACTGTGGAGCCGCAGTACTTCTACTCCAAGGCGCGCAACACTGCCTACGAGGGGGCCAAATTGCGGGGATACGCATCGTACACGATACTGGGGGGACGCATCGTGTATGAGCGACAGGGCGGCTCCGCGTAGCGGCCGGCAGCGCTCAGGTGGCGTCATCGATACGCCGGACGCCGACCTCCCGGATTCCCCGTCACCACGCACACGACGACTTCGACAACACATCACATTCACACACGCAACGGAGCGATTCGCACCCATGAGTGACACAGTACGGGACGTCAAGCAGCATTTTGCCAAGGTATTCTGCGCGCAACCTGCGGTCGTGGCACAGGCGCCCGGCCGGGTCGAGATTCTCGGTAACCACACCGACTACAACGAAGGCTTCGTCCTCTCCGCAGCCATCGACCGCTACATCTCAGTTGCGGTTGACAAGAACCCCGACAGCAGCACCATTGAGCTGGCGTCTACCCAGTTTGATGCACCCATACGCATCAGCATCGACGATGTGGAGCCGCAACCCAAGGGTTCGTGGATCAACTACCCGCTGGGCGTGTATGCCATGCTCAAAGACGCGGGCTGCGCAGTGGGTGCCTTCCGCATTGCCATTGCCGGCAACATTCCCATGGGCGCCGGGCTCTCATCCTCAGCGGCTCTTGAAGTGGCCACCGGACTTGCCCTATCGCAGCTCTTTGGCTTCGCGGTTGAGCGTGAGACCATGGCCAAGATCTGCCAACGAGCGGAACATGAGTACTGCGGCGCCAAGTGCGGATTGCTCGATCAGTACTCGGTGCTCTTCGGCAAGAAGAACCATCTGCTCTACATCGACTTCCGGTCGCTGCAGTACCGGACGGTCCCGCTTCCGTCCGCCGACGCCACGCTGGCGATCACACCGTCGGGTGTCAGTCACGCGCTGGTTGACGGAGCGTATAACGAGCGTCGCGCACAGTGCTTTGCCGCAGCCGATTACTTCGCAAAGACCGATTCGTCGGTACGAACCTTGCGCGATATCTCCATGGATACTCTCATCGCGGCGCAGGAGAGTCTGGAGCCCGGCGCTTTCAGACGCGCACGTCACGTGGTGGGGGAGGACGAACGCGTGCAGCGGGGCATTGCCATGCTGGAGTCGGGAGATATGCCGGGCTTTGGCCACCTGCTCTACTTGTCGCACGAGAGCTCACGCATGAACTTCGAGAACTCCTGCCCCGAACTCGACACGCTTGTAGACATTGCCCGTTCTGTCAAGGGCGTGTACGGCTCGCGTCTCTCCGGCGGGGGCTTTGGCGGGGCAACACTCACGGTGATTCCAGCCGGCGTGCGCGCGGAGTTTGAGACGGTGATGCCGCAGCAGTACGCGGCCCGCACCGGTCGGAAGACGGCAGTTCACATCGCGGCCATTGCCGATGGGGCGGCGATCGCGCGGTGACGCCGGCCCCCTCCGCCCCGGCAACTTGACGCGCTTTGCGTTGTTGATGTCTGTGGAAACCGATGGAACAATCGCTTCTTGATCGCCAACCCTCAAAATGATAGAATACAGTAGACTTTCATCAATCAGGATTCCCACGTATGGCCGACATGCATAGATCCTCCAGCATTCTGGTGGTTGATGACAACAATCTCATGCGCTCTACCGTCGCTAAGGCGCTTTCTGAGATCGGGTGGAACATCTATCAGGAATCAAGCGGTGCTGATGCGCTTGCGCTGCTCGGAAGGCGCGCGATCGAGCTTGCTGTCGTTGACCTGTTCATGCCGGAAATGGATGGTTTGGAGCTCCTACAACGCATCCGCCGCGAGTACCCCAAGACCGGCGTGATCATGATGACCGCCCATGCGAGCCTGCAGGAAGCCGTTGAGAGCATCAAGAACGGGGCCATCGATTTTCTTCAGAAGCCATTCTCTCCCGATCACTTGCGCGCCGTTGTTCGCCAATACTTCCAGAGCAGTCAGTCGAGAGAGAAGAGCCTCAATGCAAGGGGCAAGGGCGAGTTGTCCCCCGTGTCCAGCAACTCTCTGATAGGTGTCTGCCCGGAAATACTGCGCATCAAAGAAACCGTTGCCCAACTGTGGCCCGGAGATGCACCGGTAATAATTCAGGGAGAAACCGGGACCGGCAAAGAGGTACTGGCGCGACTGATCTACGCGAATAGCGCCAGAGCTGCCGGCCCGTTCGTTCCTGTAGACTGCGCTGCAATCAGTTCAACAATCATGGAAAGTGAGCTCTTCGGTCATGTCAAAGGAGCGTTTACCGGTGCTATCGAACCGAATATCGGGCTTATCCGCATGGCCGATAAGGGGTCGCTGTTTCTAGATGAGATCGGTGAGTTGGCCCTGCCCAATCAGGCCAAGCTTCTTCGAACATTGCAGCAAAAGGAAGTCAGGCCAGTGGGCAGCGAAAAGTGCTATCCGGTAGATGTGCGCGTGATCGCGGCAACCAACCGCGATCTTGCCGAGGAAGTGAGAAGAGGAAATTTCCGCCGCGATCTATTCTACCGGCTGAACGTCATGACATTGACGTTGCCGCCCCTTCGCAATAGAAAAGAGGACATTCCTTTACTACTGCGCCACTTTCTCAACATCTTCCGCAATGATTTCTCCCCGGTCTGTGATATCTCTCCCCAGGCACTGGAAGTTCTTTCCCGGTATGATTGGCCGGGCAATGTGCGTGAGGCTGAGAACCTGGTTCGCCGCGCAATTGCCCTGGGCAGAAACGCGCAGATAGAGTTAGAGGATTTGCCGTTTGCGGCGCCCTCTCCGGCAGAAGCTGATTCCCCACTGTCAGATGACCCCTCGATCGCCGGATATGAAAAAGCGGCGATTATCAGCGCAATCCGCAAAAGCGATGGCAATCGCAAGAGAGCATCGGAGATCCTGGGTATCGGTGAGGCTACCCTGTACCGCAAATTGCGCCTGTATCAAATAACCGCTTGATTCTCCGCACAGTAAGAGCCTGTGACGAAAAAGATGTCTCGGTGCACGCGCCCGATTCTCGTCGGGCTACGGCCCCTCCGCCTCCGGCGGATTGGTTGCTCCATACATACATCAAATTGATAGGTTGGAGACCGTTCCACATCTATCATTTCGATAGATCGCAACCATATCATCGCCGGGCTCTTCTGATGAATCCCCTTTAGATCAATCAGTTACCTTCACATCGCTCATTTGGCATTCCATTTGCGTTTATCCGCTTAACAACCCGACACGCAAGGCCCTTACTCATTGCGGAAAGGACTCGCTATGGCCTCAGTGAATTACTCGACAAAAGAGATTTCGGTGAAGATCGTGTACTATGGGCCGGCAATGAGCGGAAAGACAACCAATCTCATCGTGCTTCATCAGCGGTCCGCAGCAACTGCAAAAAGCGAAATGGTTTCTCTGATGACCAACGGCGATCGGACCATCTTCTTCGATTTTCTTCCGTTGTGCATTGGCAAAGTGAAGGATTTTTCAATCCGACTGCATTTGTATACCGTGCCAGGTCAAACCTACTATCACGCAACCAGAACAATCGTGCTGCATAACGTTGACGGCATCGTATTCGTCGCCGATTCCGCACCGGATAGGTTGGATGATAATGTTCTGGCTTACATGGAGATGCAGGAGAATCTCGCATTTCTCAAGCTTTCACCTGCGGCGGTGCCCGTTGTGATGCAATACAACAAGCGCGATGTAGCCTCCGCAGTTCCGTGCACACAATTGGATGAAATCATCAATACGCAGAAATACCCCAGCTTCGACGCAATTGCCATGAAGAACCAAGGAGTTACCGAGTCACTCAAGCTGATTTCAAATCTGGTCTTCGAGAGACTGAATGTCAGGTATGCGCATCTGGCGCCGGGAGCGGCCAGTTCGCGCAGCGTTCGCGCGAGGCCGCCTCGCGCGACCTCCTATGTGCATCAACCATTGCTTCAGCCAATGTTGGCAGGTGCGACATCCCCCGTGAGGCGGGCTTACCTTCCGCCTTCGGCCGCGGTGCATTCCGGCATGAAGACGCCTCGACCTTTCTGGCTGCCGCAATCGCTTAAGCGCACGACGCAGGCATTGCGCGCAGTGTCGCTGAACTAGCCGCCTACCTGCGGCGCACCTCGATGCAGCCTGCGGCCACACTTTGTTCCGCATGGGGGGGATCGGTGCGACGATCAGGGTGCGGCGGAAGTGTATCGAGACGAGCACTGAAAAGCTGAGCAATTACGCCAAGTCTTTGATGCCCCGCAGACACGACCCAACAGTCGCGCAGGAAAACGAGATTCAGACGGTCAGCAGTACGGAGAGTTCAATGACTCACCAAAGCTCCTGTTGCGCAGTTTCTGAACCGCCCCCAGGGCTCTACGGCGCCACCGTGCATGCCGATCTTCCTCTCAATCCTCAGCAAGAGCCACACCCTCTCTCTGCGTCAGCGCAGGGCAATCCAGAATTCATGATCAGGCAAGGCCCCTACCTATTCGGTTCAATAGTCATTGACGCACCAGATTTCGTGGTCGGCAGATCGAACTGCTGCGCAATCTGCTTGCCCGACGTTTCGGTATCCCGTCAGCACTTTCGAATTCAGCTTTCGCATCAAGGCTATATTCTTCGCGATCTTGAATCCGGCAATGGCACAACCGTCAATGGTCAACAAACAATATCAACGGTACTGCACGATCAGGACAGAATCAGGGCAGGTATCTTTGAAATCCAGATACACCTTCCGCGACAATGCTCGACAAAAAATGCCCAGGACAACAGCGGCGTGCCTCAGGCGACTGGAGACGCAGTTGTTGAGGACGTGGATGCATACTTCCCCGAAATCGCCTCGGAATCCTTCCGACATCAACACGGCAATCTTCCGCTCGAAAAGATGTTCGCATGGGGAAAGATTGTCACTCTCTACGAGGTTATTCTTGCCGAAAAGAACAACCTCAAGGATCGAATTATTCACTATTCTCCCTTGGCCGGTACGTCGGCGGATGAGCACACAAGACAATGTGAGCAGCTGTCGAAAGCGCGAAGAGCATTGCTGGAAATTGCGCTCGTACTGCTCTTTGACGAAAGGGTATTCATCTACGATTATGTAGTGGGAACCGCGCTTCCGCCGAAAATGAGGGAGGGTCTCGCATCGCTATTCCGCGAGCGGTTGGTTCGACTCAGAACAATGAGCGCTGAGCTTGTTGCCTACCTTGAAAAGGATTCTACGATCAGGGATGCCATACGGGCAATTGTGACGTTCGGCAGAGCGATACGCGCAGAAATCGAGGAGGCATGGCAACACAAGTACGATCTATTGACATATGAATTGAATCGGTTTGTTACCGATAATGAGCGCTTGGAGTCGGCGTTGTTGCTCGTGTCAAATCCGGATTCTGCCAACCGCACCGATGCGCGCGATCAGAAACGGATCGCCACAATTATCCGTATTCAGAGGAAGCGCATCTCAGAATATCGATACTATGTGGATTGCCTTGGCAAAGACCCGAGGCATGCGCTTTCCCTCATTCGAACAGATATGCGCGCCAAGGAGTTGGCGCGCAACGATTTGAAATGGGGTCGCCCTCAGAATGAATTCATTCTGATATTGCTCAAGCGCCAATACGACTCCGTCCAGTCAATGATGCCCACGATTCCTGAGATACTTCGCGACGCCTGGAAACCGCAGCTCTTCCAGAATGTGAGCGGTCCGCACACTGGCTACTGCCACTATTTTGCAGCCCTCGCATTGCTGTTTTCCGGCGAACAGAATGCGGAACTAATCTACAAGGCCTTTCTCCAGCAGTGCATCACCTCACCGGAACTGGTTGACTTTCTCGAATTGAGCGAACAAGCCAGGAAGCTCCTTATGTCCGAGGCCTGGAGCTATCAGGCGGTGCTCAATAGCCATGCCCAGGCCTTCTTCACTCATATTGAGGCTGTGCTGAACGAAGGTGGCAGTCCACTCTCAGAGATTTTCAGGGATTTCTATCGTCAAGCGCTTTTCAGCAGTCTGGATCTGCTGACAAATCCGGATATCACCGACTTGCTCATCAAAGTTCCGGACGGCGTAGAAATGATTCGCGAACTCTGTCTGATGTGTACAAAGAACTCACCGGCAAGCGCCATGCTTTTTGAGGCATTTCTGACGGTTGCAGGTCTGACCGGCAACGTCGGCAGGGGAATTGCTCAAAGTTTCATCGATACCGAAGTACCTCTCCGCCGACAGATGGTGAGGCTTGGTCACCTTGAAGATGATCAAAGGCACTTCAAACAGCAGCACGATTCGCGCGGCACAATAGGTCGAAGCCACGCTCTGCCCAATCTGGTTGAAGTGAAGCTGATTCAATCACGGATTGTCAGAAAGAAAGGTCTTGAGCGAAGCACCCGACGACTATCTCACCGGCTGGAAGAGGAACTCCGGACGAAGATCCGCAAAGAGAATCGCTGGTACGGCTGGATGTACTCCAAGCAACTCGATTCCATTATTGAACGCAAGCTCCTGGCCTCAATGGACACGGCGCTTGCCGAATGTGATACGAACCAGATTCTTTCATGGAGCGCCTCTGGGAATCGCTGGCCCGGCCCAGGTCTTGAGCGAACTATTCTGGATGAGGTATTGGCGGAGGCGAAGAGGCAGCCCGCCTTGCGGAAGAAATGTGAGCACAGGAACACCCCCAGCCCCTTCGAAATCTTCGATTATGCGGCCGTTCTTCACGACATCGATGCGATCAAGGTTCGAGGCTCATACTTCCACTACATACGCTCACAGCTCAGCGACGTTGCGCGACTGAACGAAGTTGAGGACATGGTCAGCGCAGCACATGTCTTCCTCCAATCAAACGAGTTTGGCTCGCTGTTGAAAAGCCTCGGTGACAACCTCAAGAGCCTTCGCGACGCACTTGGGCAGAGCCTTGAGTTTGAGCCGACCATGATCCTGGAGGAAGTGGAGGAGCAGGTGAAGGAGTTGAACAAGATTATTGAAGACTTCAATACCAACATAGCCTTCTTCAATAAGAAGCTGCGCGAAGAGGAGCGCTTCTTTTCCTTGCTGCCCATTGATGTTGACAATGTCCAACTTCTGCGCAAGGTTGTTGACGCGACGTGGTGCGCCTATCTGCTCTCCACGCTTTGGGGCGAGCCGTCGGAGGATGGAATGCTGCTTCAGTATATAGCGCACGCAATGGGAACGCCATTTGCGCCGGCGCCGCACGACGTCCCATCCAACCACGGCATATTCGTTGATGTATCACTGGCTTCTGCGCGGGCTCTGAGTATTCAGCAGCTCCGGCAGCTTCTACCGACCGATGCCGAATGCGCGCCAGAGGCGCCACTTGCGCAATCGACAGATGCGGCCGACCAAACCGGCGATGCAACCAAGCTCGTTCTTTGTCTGCAAGCAACTCTGTGCGATCCATTGCGCGCAGCGGCGCTTGCACGCAGTGGATTCGATGCATCTCTGCTCGATAACCTTGTCGGGCGATATGAATCGTTTCTCAACACGCAGGCTTCAGCTTTTTTCAACGTGCTACTCGCCATGAAGGGCGATGTATTTCGGTCGAAGGGCTTTCTTGTGTCGGTACTCGATTCGCACTTGTCGCAGGCGCTGGGAGAAGAGCTTGATCCGATACGAAAGCGCCTTGACGGCATTACGACTACCGAGCACGCGCAGGCTTTGGAGCAACTGTCGGAAACGCTCGCTCTGGCACAAAGATCCGGCCTTGCGGGAAGGATTCTGGCCTTATTGCTGTGCGAGCTTTCTCAGCGATATGCATTCGTGATGCACCAATAGAGGCGACCGCACATGCGCACTTCTCGATGCGATTCATCCATTCTGTTTCCAAGGAGCACACACACATGAACGACCTCATTCTCTATCCTGAAAACATCGTCCGCCTCAACAGCATCCTTACCGAATATGTCAAGAAGAGTCGCGTCTCCTGTACGCTGATCACCAGCAAAGACGGCCAATTGGTCACCTATCAAGGGCTCACCGAGGCAATGGATACGCTATCGATTGCGGCATTGGTGGCAGGAAGCTTCTCCGCGACGCTGGTCATCGCTACGATCATCGGAGAAACGGAGTTTGATTGTTTGTATCAGCGCGGTAAGCATAAGCACATTCACATCGCTCTTATCGATGACAATTCATACCTTACGACCATTTTCTATCCGCCCGTAACTCTTGATCAGATTGCCGACCATGCTACCGCCTGCTGCGGAGAGCTCGCAGCGTACTTCGGAACGATGGGTGAAAATGTTTCGAAGGCATGCTTGCCGGCGCTGGAAATGCCCAATCTGCTGGGTCCGTCTGCAGCAGAGGGGCAGAAGACTGCGCCTTCGTTCATGCCTCGTCAGGGATCAGCTCCACTTCCGGCAAAGGCGGCGGAAGATCGAAACGCACTCTTTGATCAGGAGACCAAGGTCATTGCGTTTCCATTACACCGCTCGCAGCGTCAGGTGACCAAAGACCTCAAAACTGCGGTACGGGCGATGGCAAAGGCTCAAGGAGTTGCGTAGCTAGTCGCTGTCGCGAAATCACTTCGGGCAAGAACTGTCGCATTTGACTATTTCCCGCCTGTCACGTCCCATCCCCTCGCTTCTCTCACCTGACGGTCGCCGGCTTCACTTTCCCCGACAAGTACCGCGTCATTTGGTGCAAATCGAAGCCCGGGCCGGGCCTCCCGGTCGATCAATCGGTGCTGATCTCCGCAAATCTGTGGATGCCTTTGCCTTGCCTTTGCAGACAATGCGGGAGTCCGCAGATCAGACTGAGACGTCAGAGTCCAAGCAATCGCACCCCCTCCGCGACCCCATCGCGCCTCGACAGGGGCAATGCCAGAGCTCGCGCATTGTCGCGATACGTCTGCGTCGAAGTCACATCCCGCAGCATCGCCGCAAGGCGTGCACGCGTGAGCTTGTTGCGGGGCACTGCTCCCGGCCCAATGCCCAAGCGTCGGATCCGGTCTCCCCAGTAGAACTGGTCGAGCATGTGCGGAACCGCGCATTGCGGAATGCCTGCCCGTGCACATGTCCAGACAGTGCCCGCCCCTCCGTGATGTATTGCGGCGGCAACGCGCGGCAGGAGTGCGTGGTGTGGCAGGTGCCGGGAGACGCAGATCCGCGAAGACGCGCGTGCGGTCTCCAGTCCGGCCCATCCGCCGGCTACGATCGCGCGGACGCCCGCGTCGTGCACAGCGCCATCGATCAACGCCATGGTCGCGGCAGGATCCTCCTGGCTCATGCTGCCGAATCCGAGGTACACCGGTTGATCTCCATTGTCAATGAATGACGCGACGTGCGTCGGCAGCTCCTCGTTGGAGTGCAGAGGCCAGTACCCGGTCACCCAGAAACGCGCCTTCACGTCGCGCGGTACAGCTCCGAGTGCCGGGTCCATCGCAACTATGACGTCCTGCGTGAGCAGCGACTGCAGGTCGCGCATGCGCGGCAGTCCCATGCTGGTGCGGTGCCGGTTGAACGCCGGACCCATGAGCAGTGTGAGAGTCGCCCGGCTCACGTGCCAGAGCACAGCATTGACAAAACGCGGCATATCACGCTGCGGCACTGTCACCGGCGCATATTCGCTGCTGGGAAGCATGGCGGGGATGTGGACCA
>Ga0315291_10004822_pt1 | contig 17048 bp, 39 predicted proteins | sample YL17G12_20_MG_FD_203070 | JGI IMG/M metagenome (GOLD analysis project Ga0315291, IMG submission 203070) | Sediment microbial communities from Yellowstone Lake, YNP, Wyoming, USA - YL17G12_20 | ecosystem: Environmental > Aquatic > Freshwater > Lake > Sediment | place: USA: Wyoming | collected...
AATCCATAGCAACAATGGAATCGGGAGCATTTGATGCCATAGAGATATTTATAATTGGTAGTTACAATTTACAGAATCAATTGCAACAGTTAGGTAATATGTATAATAGCTTACTGGAAGAAAACGAGAAGTTAAAAAAGAAAAAATAAGGATGAATGAAAACAGAGTATAAGTATATTCATTTTGCAATATCCGAGAAAAAGCCAAAGACTGATGTCTGGGATATTCGCACTAACGATACAAACGATTTGCTTGGACAGATTAAATGGTATGGAGCGTGGCGAGGATACTGTGTCTTTACAAAAGATAACGTTATATTCCATTACGGTTGCTGGCAGGATGTAGCAGATTTCTGGCGGCAACTGAACGAGGAGAGAAAAAATGCTCATAATACACCATAACGATTTGGATGGACGTTGTGCTGCTGCGGTTGCGTACAGGTATTACGCTGACGACATGAATCAGGCGATGGATAGGAATTGAGATAAGCAAAGCATATACAAAGATAGCCAGAGAGCGTGTGCAAAGAGAAGTTGACCAACTGAAACTGGGAGGAATATGATGACAAGTGATAGGATAAAAAGAGCAATAGAGTTCGCAGAAAACAAACACGCAAGACAACTTGACGATAGCGGGCTGCCATATATAAATCATCCAATGCAAGTTGCTGATATTATTTCAAAGGTGACAAATGATGATACCATAATCTGTGCGGCGTTACTCCACGATACAATAGAGGATACTAAAACTACTTATGAGGAACTAGTTGACGAGTTTGGCAAACGAGTCGCAGACCTTGTGATGGAATTAACCCACGAGGGAAAGAAAGACGAGAAAGGATATTATTTCCCAAGGCTGAAATCCAGAGATGCGGTACTGATTAAGTTCGCTGACAGAATGTCAAACTTATCACGCATGGAACCGTGGGATGAGAAAAGGCGCCAACATTATTTGAAGCAGAGTAAGTTCTGGAAAAGTGAGGTATAACAAATGCCATGCACTATTGAAACAGTCGTTTTAGTTAGAACGGTTTGTCCTTATTGTCATAAAGAGCAGAGAAATACACACGTTAAGGTAACAATTATGCCTGACCAAACAGTGGTGGTTTTGAGTAGAACGTTAAAGCAATGCAGTGAATGCAACAAAGGTTATGTGGTTGACATACCAGACACCTTTGACGTAAGTAAGATAGAGGGTGAAGAGAACAGGAGATAATAATGGACTTCTCAAAAGAATACATCAAGATGTGCCAACAGGCATATCCATTTCAACAGCAGAGAATGGCTGGAAGAAGGTATGGTTTCGGAGATTTCGTCTACGCCAACAAGCAATTTCATGTTTGTGTTGATGGTAATTCAATAGAGAATATACGTGAGTCCATATCAATGGATGATTCAGCTTGTCCGCACAAGTTCAAGAAATGGTGGATACCTCGACAGGACCAGATACAGGCGATGCTGCTCATAGAGAATCCAACGTGGGGTGAAAGCACGACAGAGCCGGATTGCTTGCTCGGCGCCTTGGACAGGTGGATTAAGGATTGCGGTGATGAATACTATTCCACGCTCAACACAATGGAGAAACTCTGGATGGCATTTTATATGAGTAGTGAACTTGGTAAAACGTGGGATGGTAAGGAATGGAGTGAATATTGTAGGAAATGTGACGATAATCCCGGTAAAGATGGTTCAAAGAAGCGGATACGCTGCCCGAAGGATGCAAGATGTCCCAAGCAGCCAGGGATATAAAAAAGGAGGAACAAAATGTTCAAGTATGATTTGGGTGAGGAAGTGAAGGACAAGATTACAGGGTACAGGGGAGTGGTTACGTTCAGGGTTGAATACCTGACAGGCTGCCGGAGATATGGAGTCCAGAGCAAGAAACTCCGTGAGGACAAGCCGCAGGATGCAGTGCCGTTTGATGAGGACCAGTTAGAGCCGGTCAAGAAAAAGAAACCTCTTGAAGTTCATAGACCGGGCGGACCCCAGAACGACAGGTTGTTGATGAAGCACACGTTCAAGAAATAGCCGGCGCCTCTTGACAGTTACTTAAAAATAAGTAATAATGTTGGTACTATTAGTGTTGTATTATATAAAAAATAGGTGGTTTGAGTTATGCCATATAAAGATTCTGTAAAAGCGAAAGAATATAGTAAGAAATATCATAGGGAACATCCTGAAAAAAAGAAAAAATATAATGAGAAATATCGCAAGAATAATGCAGAAAAAATTAGGGAATATAGAAGAGAATATGACAAAAAATATTATAGGAAACATCCTCAAAAAATAAAAGAATGTGTCAAGAAGCATTATGAAAAATACATTAAGCAGGAAAGAGAACGTAGTAGAAAATATCAAAAAGAGCATCCCGAAAAAGCAAGAGAACGTAATGAGAAAAGATTGGGTACCCTTAAAGGAAAAATAGATAGTAGAATGAGTAATGCTATTTGGAAAGCATTAAAAGGAAACAAGAAAGGCAGAAAGTGGGAATCGTTGGTGGGTTATACTGTTGACCAATTAAAACAGCATATCCAGAAACAATTCACCAAGGGAATGAATTGGACAAGATTTAAGAAAGGCGAAATACACATTCATCATGATGTCCCCAAGAGTTATTTTAATTGTACGTCAACAGACGACCCATTGTTCAAGGAATGCTGGGTTTTGCATAATTTAAAACCATTGTGGGCGAAAGACAATATATCAAAAGGTGACAGGAATTACCAGTTGCCTTTATTGTTAGAACAAAAATGAATATGCTTTGGGAGTTATTATCTACAAAGATAAGTCAACCCCATTGTCACATAGGACGAGAGTGGTGACTCTCGTCCATGAAAATAATTTCACAGGTCAGTAACTCCACGATGATATCCTGGCGTGGCTGTGAAAATAGTTTAACAGTATCTCGGCAGGGCATATCCTGCCGGTATACTTATCGGCATAGTAGGGGAGACGAGGGATTCTTTTTCAGTTTGGCAAAACGGATGAAGATATATTTGGACCTCCTATTCGTGCTGATAAGCATATGAAAACGATAACAATATTCATCTTGAAACAGGCTGCAAGGATATACGGTTTATGCCGGTTCCTTAAACCGTGGAAAAGGCATGGATATAACTGGGCAGCATTTAAACGTTGCTGGTCATATCCGCAGACATGGAATTTATTTTCTAATATGTTCCCAAGGTGGATTCACAAAGGCAAAGACCATACTTACATCAAAAAAAACGCCAAGCGGTTTGAACTGGTCCAGTCAATATGCAATGTTTTAACCGGACACGAGATAAGCAACACGGAACGTGGGTACGGTGGTGGTAATATGATTGACTATCACTGCCGGTGGTGTGACCGTCTTATCCAAATTCCTATCTCTGAGCAGCCCAAGGATGGAAAGTTCCTGACGAATTTATGGAAAGCGGCAGAGGACGGACTGCCGGGTCCCGGACCGGCAAGTGAGTTCGGGCAGGATAAACTATGAAATGGATTGCAGGCAAAGCAGTTATATGTAAATTACCTTTTTCAAAAGACAGATATTTAACCGGCACGGAACCACGAGGCTGGTATACAGGTTTTGAATTGCACTGGCTATGCCATACATCTGACGGTAAATTGTTCTGGACGCAATGCAAGTGGATGAGGGATAAGAAGAATCAAAAGAAAGAGAGACCGATTGACTTCGCAATGTTCAAGCCAGTGGATAAGCCAGCGACATTTACCGAAGAAGAAAGAAAGTATCTGCATCGGTTGCAGATGTCAGAGGAATGTTCCAGATTATTTCTTGAAGAGGAAGGCGCCAATATTACGATTGGCGGACCTAACGATATCCAATTACACGAGGAAGCGGTGAAAAGATTTAATGCCAAGCATCCTGAATTCGGGGGTACTTAATGGCACGCAGTAATAAATGGACGGTCAGATACGGATTCTGTGAACTGGAAATACTCTGGACGCATAAGGCGGTAATCCTGATACGTTTCCCCGGCGGAAGGAAAGGGAATGCGTTCACCGGCAGGCTGGGTCCGCCGGAAGTAGTGAATATGTCAACGAAAGGATTTTCAGCGATAGCAAAAGGATTCTTAAAGCGGTGGGATAAATTCAAGCGAAGCAAGAAGTATAGGAGATACACAAGATGACAACTTGGATTATATTTCTTATTGTTGCATTTTTTATTACTCAAATAGCATTTCATATAGTTTGGTGGAGTAAAGGAAAAAGAAAATGAGCGACTGGTATGAGGAACATATAGAGGCGCCGATACGCCCACTCGTAAAACTCCTGCGAGACAACGGATTCAATACGCTGGGGTCCTGCGGTCATAATATGTACGTTCAGTTATTATTCATGCCTGAATGGGATATTGTGACGGAGTTGAGTGAGTTTATGATTGCAAACGAATACAAGGATTTTCTCATATCAGTGGAACACAGGGTATCTAATGGCAGGTCATGGACATACGTGATGCTTTATTTGAAAGAGAATTGCCTATTGCAAGTATATAATCCGAGTGCGCCAGGGATTATAGAGATGCTGGGCGCCCAAGTGGAAAAGCAATAAGAGAAAGAAATGATTATTTTTCTTGATGTTGACGGAGTAATAGCAACGAAAGAGAGTTACGAAAAGGAAGAAGATAGACTTGACCGCAGATGTATTGCCAGCCTGAACGAACTTATCCTCGGATTCAATAGAATAAAAATTCCCTGCAACATTGTCATTACATCACATTGGCGGTATATGTTTCCGTTAAAAACTATGCAGGCGATACTTGAAGGCGTCGGAGTGCTTGCACCGGTGATAGATGCGACTGAAAGCAATCCCCAGGACAGAAGGCGAGACAATGAAATCTTTGCGTGGCTGGAAAAGCATTATGGTGGCGATGAGTGGATTGCCATTGATGACGATAAGTTTGATATGACAAATCTTCCGCCGGATAAGTTCATATGGATTGAGAAAGGGTTCCTGAAAGGCGGACTGACGAAAGGTATTGTTGAGCGATTCCTTAAAATGTACCGGCATGTGAGAATATGATGGCTGATAAAAGGCGTATGCCCAAACTTGAAAAAATCAAAGATGGTATGCTCAACCCAGGGAAAATATTCATTACCCAGAACGGATTGGCTCTCGGGGATATTGTCCGGTATGAAGTAAGACCGAAACATTTCTGGGATAACCGGCTGAACAACTGGAACAAGAACATCAACAAGCAGTTGGGCAGAGTGGTCAATATAAAGAGGTATGGCTTTGGCTGGAAGTCAACCAAGGAAGTGTTCCAGGTCTGCGTGGAATTTTTCAATGATATCGGGAACTGTTCCGCTTGGAAGTTTGGTCGCTGGCGGCATTCACGCTGGTTGTGGGAAGACAGCCTGACCAAGATGCCGGTACAGCAGGAGATATTATGAGACCTGAAATGATACGAGACCGGCTTGAACGTGGTATAATAGTAGAATGCAGGAGTCACGGCAGCTCAATGACACCAATACTCTATGATGGCGACCTTGTGTGTATAACTCCTGCCAAGGAAGCGGAAGTAGGAGATATAGTTTTCTGTAAGGTAAGAGGACACTATTACGACCATATAGTCAAGGCAAAAAATCCCAAGCGTGGATATTTGATAAGGAATAACCACGGTCATATCAATGGCTGGAGTCACCAGATATTCGGCATAGTTCATAAGCACTTGTGTTCTGAAAGATAGGAAGTATGTAAAAGAAGTAGGTAAAAGGGGGTAAATGGGGTAAGATGGGGAAAAATTACCTACTTGTTTGCAAGAAGTTCCCAGCCTTGCTTAAAAGGGGTATAGGATAAGCCAGAAGGGGGTAGAATTGAATGATGACTATTGCCAGTAGGTGGATAGCCAAAGTCAAAGAGACGCTCTTAAAATGCCTTGTGTGGGCTAAATGGCTTGATGGTACTGATATAGAACAAGCCGGACATGTAATAGACAAAGGAAAAGGTTTAGTATTGCCACATTCTGAATTGCTCTTTGTCAAAGGGATTCTTGAATCTGAACGCCAGCGTATCTGGGAAGCCAAGTATTATCCTCTTACCAAGGTACTTAAAATGGAAGACGTTACCAAGGAGTATCAGAAAGTTATAAAGGAAAGACCGGATTCTCCGGAAGCACATTGCTTCCATCTGCTTGACCGTATCGGCAGGCTGGAATGCAAGGAGACTGAAAAGGAAAAGAACGTGTAGGTCATGTTCTTTGGAACTTGTATGAGACTAACAAGTTCCGATTTGACGAATCTGCATGCTTATACCAAGTTCCTTGGCTTATTTGATGGTTATTTGACTGTTATTTGACTGTTATTTGACCGGTAATTGGGGGTAGTTTTAGGGGTAGTTGACTGGTTGTTGAGAGGTAGTTCAGAAGTAGTTAACTGGTTGTTTTAGGGGTAGTTGACCGGTTGTGGAAGCTCCCTCCAACGGCGACTATGGACTGAATAAATGCATTACAATGCATAATCTCGGCAAAACCACCGGTTACATATGTCCAAAACTACCCTTCGAGCTGTATTCTGGAAATAATTTTAGGAGGATATTCTGATGAGAGATAGGATTGACAGGGCAATGAAAAAGGTTAAATTGTGGCAAGAGGAATGTAAGCTGGTGGTAATGTTCTTTGGCGCTGTCTCTGCAGTGGCAGTATTCTTTTCAAGGATATTCCATGGCAAAGTAGGTGAGGGAATTGCTATGAAAAGCATGGAACGGAATGTAAGTCCAGAGAGCAATATGATTATGCCGGAACTTGTAAGTAATCTACATACAACTGACTGGGTGATGATAGGCAGCGTGGTTTTGTTTGTAATATTCCTGGTCATGGGAATATGGCTATTTGTCAAGGTCTTAAAAAAGCATATGAACGGTCATGGAGTGGCGTAATGGAAAGGGTAATATTCGGGCTGGCGGTATTCCCCAAGAATATCAAATGTTCTGCGGTGAAATATCAGGACGTGATAGTGCCGACTCGCTTCAAGAAATCGCCGACGTTCTGGGTGCTGGAAGATGACCGTGGGATAGTGGTTGATATTCTGCCGGTGGAATCTCACGACCTTGCTTCTGCGAGGCGTAAAGTTCTGCAACAGGTGCATGCTGTCTTTGATGCTGCCGAGGAAGTATACTCTACCAAGCAGCTGCCGAAAGGAACATCAAAGAAAACTCTTGATTGGCTGATACGCTGGTTCAGGAGAAAGTAATGCCGGATATCTCACGCACTCTCGGTGGTTTTGATATAGAACATTGGGGACCTGAAACACAGCAACAGCCGGAGGGAACGATGTCAAAGATAAAGTATGGGCTTGTCAATGACGGTAATTTATGCCACAAGACCGGGGATAAAGAAGGCGTGGTATTCTGCCATAAAAACCACATAGACCGGTGTGGCTGTGCCTGTGCCGCCTTCCAAATAACCGAGGATAAAGATGGCAAGAAGGTTGCTGTCCTGCATTGCTTTCCTGAACCAAGAGAAATAGACGTGGAATTTGAGATACAAGAAGACACAACTATGAGAGTGGAACGAGAACACCGAGAGAGATTATTGAGAATGGTAACTACTGGTCCTATCAGTCCTGGTGAAACAGTCGGGCAGATGATGCGACCTGGCGGTATGGCGCCGAGGGATACCGGATTACCTACGAGACATCACCCAGGGGAAGCAATACCACCACAGAGACCTGACCCTGACGTAATGAGAGATTTGGATGGCGACGATAATCCACAAACAGAAGGAAATAATGGGGGTGGATAATGACGAAGCCCTGCGATAAATGTTGTTCGACAGGATTTATAATCGGCATTCCGTGGACCGGCATAGAGTCAACTACTGATGGTCAGGGCGGTGTAAGCGTTCCAGCTATTCCCTGTAAGAAGTGCGGGGGCACCGGCTGGTATGACCCAGACAAACTCGTTGATGGCGTGCCGATGAATATGATAAAAGACAAGTATTGGGATAAGGCACAGCAATGGTAGAGTCCGCTTTGAAATTCTTGCAAGATGCACTTGTTCATTTGGATAAGATGATTGAGCAGGAGAAGAATAATTTGTTTGAGACCGAAAGAAAATTGGAAGAGGTTTCGTTTGAAACGGACAGAAAATTAAAAGAGATTTCAAGAAATATAGAGCAGTATGAAAAGGAAAAGATATTGGTGAGCGAGGCGATACAGCAATTCCTCGGAAAAGGAATATAATGAAATGCCCTGAATCAGATACTTGTCAGGAAACTTGTTCGCATAAGGGAGAGCATAAGGAAATGGCGGCGTGTGGTCTCGGAAAAGAGATAACAACAATCGTTGATTGTCCACAATGCATTGATGCAGCCGAGGAACTCCGCAGGAAACTTGAAGGAATAAAAGGAGATGGTGATGCCAAAGATTTATAAAAGGCATTGTAATAGATGTGGTGAGTATTATGAAGGGCAAGGAGATAAATATTGTTCCAAGAAGTGTTATGGAAAATCACCTATCTCCAAAGAAACAAGAAAGAAGTTAAAAGAAAAACGCAAAGGTAGAAGACCCGGATTAGGGAAAAAATACGGACATATTTCTGATGAAAAAAGAAAAAAATTAAGAGAGCAAAAGATAGGAAATAAAAACCCTTCTTACGGAAAGCGAGGACAAAAATCATTTCATTGGAAGGGTGGAATAAGACCAATTGCACAAAGCATAAGAGACTCTGATGTGTATTTATTATGGAGACAAAGAGTCTTATTGAGAGATAATTTCACCTGTCAAGGATGCGGAAGCAATGATAGATTGGAAGCAGCCCATAAGAAATCATTTAAGAAACTATTAGAGGAAGCATCTTTGTATCTTCCATTGCTTAATTTGTATGACGCAGCAATGCTTTATACTCCTATGTGGGAGATAGACAATGGTATAACATATTGCAGAAAGTGCCATGTTGAATTTGACAAAAGGAGAGACAAGAATGCCAGAGACAAAAATTGAGTACGTGGAACATACATGGAAAATTGTCCAAGGTTGTCTGCATGGATGTTCTTACTGTTATGTTAAGAGATTTGATAAACAGTGGAATATGCCGAGATTCAATGAAAAAGTATTGAATGAACCTATTGATAGGAAAATACCAACAACTTATTTCGTTGCTAATACGGGAGATTTATTCGGTGAGTGGGTGCCGGAACAATGGATTATTGATACAATGGAAGTTATCAAGAAGTGTCCTCATCATATATTTTTGTTACTAACCAAGAATCCCAAGCGTATGGCGAAATATGATTATCCGCCGAATGTCTGGGTGGGAACAAGCGTAGTGGACAATGCGTCTGTTTCACGCATTGAGGATATCCGGTATATCAAAGGTGCTCGGGTACATTTCGTCTCGTTTGAACCATTGCTTGAACCTCTTGATTTATCCAAAGTCAATCTGCTCGGCATCAACTGGTGTATCGTAGGTGCCGAGAGTATCAGAAAGGCACACATTCCCAAGGACGTTATATTTTCCAAGAAGTGTGCGGGACCATTGATAACCGGAATACTTGAAGCGAAAATCCCACTGTTCACGAAACCTAATCTGCAGTGGATACCGGCGTATAAAGAGATGCCGAATCCAGACGCCGGTGGGTCATGTCCAGGGAGTTGAGATGAGCGAGGATTATAAACAGCCAGCAAGAGATTATTATGGCAACATCATTGTAAAGGTCGGGGATAATTTCCGATTGGAAACGATTATCGGGGAAAAGTTTGAGGGTAAGATTGTCGAGATGGACAGCAACGTTGCAATAGTTCAATGCACCGATGGTAAGAGGAGAGCAGTGGAATTATGAAAAGACTTTTCAAGTTCATTGAAGATTTTATTGCCGGTGTTCTCGCCAGTATTATAATCTTTGTTAGCAGTCTCTCATCCGTTGTTCTGCTGATTGTGGTATTCATTGGAATAATATTATTGTTGACTTGTTGGATATGGGTACCAGTCCTTACGATTGCCCTTGGTATTAAAATATTAAAATAAGGCTTGACAAAATCTGCAAGATATGTTATATGTATAGTATAGTACCAAAGAAACGCAGGCTGGAAGAAATGATAGAAACAAAGGGTAAGTTTTTAATGTTCAGGCAATGGTTCCATAACATCAATGGATTCATTGCCTCTTTTGTTTCTATTTACTTCGCATTCAACCTGCACGATAAAAACAATTTCTATTATGCTGTTTGCTGTATTCTGTATTGCTATGCTCATCTGCTGTGGGCGTTAAATGTTCGTGTAGAGGTCAAGAAGTTCAAAAGGCAGATTGAAGGATACCATAAACTATGTGGAACGCAATAATAAGTTTATTTCGTGATGGATTCATTTCAAGACAGACTGTTATTAAATTAACGGAACGTCATGGATTAATAAGACGTCCAGCAGAGCCAGTAACTTGTTTTATTCCTGATGATGATTATCTAATAAGAATACATGAGATGGTTCATCGAGGAGTAATTAACAGGAGAATTGCAGATGAATTGATTGATAATCATTATCACAAAGTTTATGAAATGAATTTAAGGCGAGCGCAAGAGGTAATTGCGGAAGGCGAACATAATCCTCGACTTGGGGGATTTGCTATTAATCCAAATCCAGTTGTAAGATATGCTGACCTTTCTGTTCCCTTACGATATTATCCTATTGAACGAGAATCTGATAGAATGGAGAGGTCACAGAAGACAGAGGACTGGCTGGTCAGGTGGGGAAGAAAATAAGAAATGAGGGGGTGATAGCATGGCAGCAAAATTTGAAGTAAAGAAATCGGAGAAGAATGAACAGTTCTATTTTGTTCTGAAAGCTGATAATGGAGAGGTGATTTGCCAGAGCGAAGGGTATAAATCCCAGCAGGCATGCGTAGACGGCATAGAATCAATAAAGGAACACGCAAAAGACGCCCCCGTACTTCTTCCAGAAGCGTTGTAGTTTTTTGAACTGTGCTGAATGAAAGGATTGTATTTAAACGTACAATCCTTTTGCAATCATACAATAGAGGATATAATGCCTGACCGTGGATTTGCGAGTGCCGAAGCAATAATAAATCAGCTGGCGAGAGAACAGGGATTGACCAGGCAACCTGATGAGAGCGACTGGGCATTCCGTCAGCGTGTAAGGACTGTTGCTGCAGCGGCGCCGATTGACTGGGAGAAGTTAAAGAATTCATTAGCCAAGATTACTTCACCCAAGACGATTGCCTGGCTGGAACGGTGGAGAAAGAAATGAAATGTTCTGGTTGTATATGGAAAGAGCATCCTACATGTATATCATATAAAGGAGTTAAGCCATGTTATTGTTGGACTCCTATACTGATGCTTCAAAAAACATTGGATTGGTTGGTTCGTTGGAGAAAGAAATGAGTTACGCAGATTTCCTTAAAAAGACATTCTATCCCAAGAGATATAGAGAACGAATGCTCACGAAAATATTAAGCAATCCAGAAGGGTTGCGAAAGTTAGCGAAGGCTATGATTGCGACGATGGTACCAATGCCTGATTATAAAGGAATGTTTGAACGATTGATGAACATTGGTCCCAGTAAGATTCCTCCTAAAATTGAGAATTGGCTTGTTCGGTGGAGAAAGAAATAATGCCATTGCCTGACTGGATGAGTTTTTTACATATGGGAGAACATCCGCAGAATATGCACGTGAGCGATATCCAGAATCCTGCGCCGGTTATGGAACTATCTATGGGTCCTGCGATAATGGTTCACGGAGATGCTGATGGGCGAGATGGCAGGGCAGCAGGCTTTGTTCCATTGAACTGGGGAAATACTCTTGTATGTTCTCCCAAGGCGGTTGCTGAACTTAAAAGGCAGTGTAATCCTAATCTTTTATATCCCAACAATATCAATCGTGCATCTCGTATAGTAGATACGTTATTCGGTCTGAAACTTGTCATCAACGAGCATATGCCGCCAGGGCAGTTCATGCTTGTAGAGGAAACAGTGATTGGGCTGGCTATTGATGGACCGGCGATAAAAGGTATCTTTGAGATAGACGATACACCGCCGAAACCTGTGAGGGTACCCAAGGCGCCGATGAACACAAAGACGGAACAGTGGCTGGAACGATGGAGTAAGAGATAAAGGATGCAACGATAATGCCGACAATCCCAGACTTTGAAGCACAGCATCGTATAGTGGTACCACGAGTAACAGGCGCCGAGAATTATCCGACGCATTTCAAGATATTCAATGCAGCTGGTGAGGAAATAGGATATTGCCGGAGTATCAGCGTTGAACGGACAGCCAATCATTATCATGACTTGGGTAATCTTGGTGTGATGATGCCAATGCCCGATGATGTGAGATTGACTATCAGAGGGGTTGTTTTGAATCGCCCTCCTGACCTGAATGCCAGTGAGCGTTATACAATTAAAGTTCAGGAAGGACCCCAGACGGAATTCCGTGGTTGTTATTTAACGAGTTATACTTATATGAATTCACTTGCTGATGCAGGACATTGCAATTGTGAGGAAATGACATTCGTCGTCTTTGAAGCAGTTGAAGCTGGTCATCAGATATATAATGGCAATAAGGCGCCAAGCCAGAAAACAATTGAATGGTTGGAACGATGGACGAAGCGTTAGAGAACATACAGAAATCAATGCAGCGTATGAGCGAAGCGGTAGCGAGAATGAGCGTTACTACGGAAAGATTTGGCTATATTCTTGACCAGTTCTTTGCGAGAATGGACAGGTGCAATAGAATAGAAGCGGAACTGCCTTCGCAGAAAACGGTTGAGTGGGAAGAACGATGGCACAAACGATAATACCAGGGTTGATTATTTGGTTGATTTCTCATATAATGCTGTATCGCATTTATTATATCGCCAAGTTCCGGCAGGGTATGGTTTATGCTGACTTTGAAGCGTATAAGAAACTGCCGAGTTTCAATTCAATGGTCTTTGATTTCAGGCGATGGAAATGGCAGATTAAGTTTGTTCCTTTTGTCAGAGTTACGGAAATGGAAGGCGGTCTTATTCCAGCATCACCACCGGTAATAGTTGGGCAAATTTGCGATGTTATTTTAATGGATGAAGCAAATGGCAGGGTGTCAATGCAGGGCAGAATTGTTCCGGAAAATAGACGGGTCAGAGCAGGAGAAGAAGTAAATATTGCTATAGGACAGACAACTCTAAGAGCAAGAGTTATTATGGAAACGACAAGATTTCCTGAAGGTATACAGTTTATTTCAATGTCACTTATAAAGGAATGCGTTGTGAATATACCTCCATCGCCCAAGGCGATTGCGTGGGAGGAACGTTGGTATAAACGGAAATAATAATGGATAAACAAACGAGAAAGATAATGAATATGATGCGAAGGGATTTGCGGAGAGCGTTGAGAAGACATTTTAGTCAGCATTAAGAAGTTAGAAATAGTTTACCGGATAAAATTGAAATAGCAGGAGTCGTTTTCAATGCTATATCACCAGGACAGTATCGTGCAATATTGAAGCCGGTAGTTCATCTCATCGAAATAAGAGTTACGTTTCCATTATTTGAAGAGAATAAGCCGTCTTCCCCTAAAGCAATCGCTTGGGAAGAAAGATGGCATAAGAAATAAACAATAGGAGGAGTAGAGTAATGAAAGGAACAGTAAAATGGTTCGATGCAAAGAAAGGTTATGGATTCATCACCGGAGAAGACGGGAAAGACGTATTCGTTCATCATTCTAATATCAAGATGGAAGGATACAAGCAGCTTGCGGAGAATGACGAAGTTGAATTTCAGACCGAAAAATCCGAGAAAGGATTAAAGGCAGTCAACGTCGTAAAGATATAAGGAGTTCAGATGCCGGATATTGGCGATGTCGCCAGAGCAGTAGGTATTCAGGTACCTACTACTGCTGATATGCTTGATTTATCCGAGACTGATAAGAATTTGCCTGACTGTGTTAAACAGCAGATTAGACAGATTATTGACTTATTTAAGGGCGATATAAAACTGTCTTATAGTCTTGCCGAGATTCTTGGGATAGAACTCTCTGATGATATCAAGGCACAAGCTGAAAATGATTTATTGTTATTTGGCGAAGCGTTCTTTACCAAGAAAGATGGACAGATATTGTATCTGCCACCGGAGACCGTTGAGATAAGGATTGATGAAGGAAATTCCAATGGTGACATGTTTGGCGCCCAACTGTTTGAATCATTTCACAATGTTGGTCAGGCAGTGGACATTCAGCCGATTGAACTCTCTCACGAACAAACTCTTCGATATGAAGATATTGTCAGGATAATGAGAGAGAACGTAGAGAGAGCAGCGGCAATTCCGGCAGGCTTTGTTGCCTGGGAGGACATCGGAGTATCCATTCATAATCCGGCATTATCCCAGTTGTTTGCCGGTGAGATTGGCAGGTTAGAGGGCTGGGGGAGAGTGTCAGAGGAACAGATAAGAGCAATGGCAGAGGGTAAGGACCCACCGCCTTCCAAGAAGGCAGTGGAGTGGGAAGAAAGATGGCACAAGAAACGTTAGAGAAATTTTTGACCAAGCAAGAGTTTGAAGAATGGTATGCCAGGAACAGCAATATGAATATCAATGAATTGCACGAACTTGGCTTACATGCATATCCCTGCGTCTGCGGCGAGAAGGGTTGTAAGGGCTGGCAGATGTTTACAGACAATGGAATGGGACAACTTCGGCAATTAGGGCATATACCAAACAAGGAGACATTATGATTATAGATATAACAAGATTCGTTGATTTTATGCGTTGGTTTAATTTCCTGAATCATTCATTTAATAAAGGAGATGAATGGACAAAGGCAGTTATAAATGATGGCAAAGAAGACCAAATAAAAGCATACCTGATAAAGATACCAAATAATTTAGGCACACTATTCAGCAAACCGTTAAAAGTAGAGATTGTCCTAGCAGATACGTTCCGACGGAAAATTAAACAATGGATGATTAGTTATGAGAAGGATACGAAAAAAGTTGATGTTCATGAAGTATACAGGATATTAAAGGAACTATTGAATGAAGAGGGAACTTAAGCCTGAGCAGAAAGAACAGTTTGCAAGAGACTGGAATGATTTAAGCTATACTGAGATATGCAGAAAGTATGGTGTCCAGAGAGATTTGACCAGGCGATGGGCAAAAGAAATGGGATTGAAGTATCCTAAACCTCCTGTATCAAAAGGCGGAGGCAGGATATCTGATGTTGAAATAAAAAGTCTTGCGAAAAAAGTGCTTACGTTTGATGATGTTGATGGCAGAAGCAATCCCAAGGTGGCGTCTTTATTAGAGGAATTAAGGATTGTTACATATAGCGGTTCATTGAAAAAGGAAATAGACGATAAAACAAGCGAACTGCTTCATAAGATATTTATTGAATATTTATTAGCCAGTGCAAGCTGGGGACATATATTGGAAAATGCTGTTAGTCTGAAAAAGATTATGCTATATGAAAAGCGTGTAACAAGAGAAACGCAAGAATCTGATGAGATTGACGAAACGACACTCCGTAATCTTAAAAAGAATTTTTCAAAAGAAATAATGCGAGATATGGAAAGTTATATGACTGATGTTGAAAAGAGATTTTTCAGGACGATTGTTGACCGGATTACGAAACGTGCCTTGGCTGAACGAAAGAAACAGCAGGATGTAACTCAACAACAAGCAATAAATGATGGTATAATAGATGCGGAAACAGTAGAGAGTTAGTTCTTTGAGATGGGGATGAACAGGGTTCGACGGAAGAATGCGAACTCGTAATTGCCAAGGGTAGTTGGTCAGAGGCTACCATAAAATCCGACCACAATTTTAAACGGCAAGACAATACTTGACCGGGCTAATGAGATTGTGAATAAAGCGTTTGCTGAACTCGAAAGAGTTCCAGTAGCCGCCTAACACAAAGTAGTTGGCTTTACAGCATCAGGGCAACATGCTTGCCTGTTCCGGGTCCTGATGTCAGAGGAATAGGCTGGTGGAATATAGTGTAAAAGGTTTCCACAATAACCTTTTCACCCCCTGCCTTGGAAACGAGGCAAGGTTGCCCAACCTTATAATGGGATATCTTGGTAGAAATTATGGTTTAGTTCTTTCGGACAGGGGTTCAATTCCCCTCATCTCCACCAGAAAATCTGAATGCTAATTTAGCATTCATTAGTATAAGGGGGTAAAAACAAATGCAAAGAGTAAGAGGAATTACAGTTGATAACATCTGGACTAATCCCAGCGAGAAAAAGGGAGAGGACCACTGTACCGCTAATGAGATTGGCATGAAGGATTTGGTTGAAAGCCAGTTCATTGACAGAATCGCCGATATATTTGTCCAGTTGCTTGAAATTAGCTGGAAGGACAGGAGTTCATTCAAAAGCACAGTCCGTATAGCCATCGGTCCCAAGGTTGATGATTTGCTGAATCAGTTCCTTAATTATCATCTGGAAGGAATCGTCAAAAGCATCAATGCTCATCTTGGGATAAACGGAAAGGTCAACTATGAATATGCGACACACGCAAGACTGCGTGACCTCACAAATACGATAGAGGAAATCATTGGCAAGGATAAGGTGAAGGAACTACGAGAGACAGCAAGAAAGCCTGATAAGGAGTTACCAAGCAATGAGGAACAAAACCAAAAAAAGAGTGAATAAGTATTTCGGACCGGGAACATGGGAAAGATTACACCCATTACAACGAGAACATTTCATTAATGTTGGCGCTCATGAGATATGGCATCAGAAAAAGATGAAGACGTTGGTAATGCCGGAAGCGCCAAAGCGTATAAAGCCTTCGGATATCGTGCCGGTAGAACTCATAGCAAAGCCGGAAGTAAAGAAAGGATTATTTGCGAGAATGTTTGGATGATAACATGGAAACAAAATGTGCTTTCTACGATTGCGATAAGATGTGTCAGGTAACAGGAGAAAAGTGCGATAATCCAAAAGACGAGAATTGTCCAAGCTATATACCTTCAGAAGTGGAAGAGATAGAGGAAGTAGATAATGGTGAGATTAGGGAGGAATAAATGTGCAATGAGATGATTGTCAAATGCGGTGTCTGTGGCAACAAAATTCTGTATCAAGGCAAGAAATATATTGTGAATGAAATTATAGCATTGCAG
>Ga0315291_10004824_pt1 | contig 17045 bp, 18 predicted proteins | sample YL17G12_20_MG_FD_203070 | JGI IMG/M metagenome (GOLD analysis project Ga0315291, IMG submission 203070) | Sediment microbial communities from Yellowstone Lake, YNP, Wyoming, USA - YL17G12_20 | ecosystem: Environmental > Aquatic > Freshwater > Lake > Sediment | place: USA: Wyoming | collected...
GCCGACGGTGCTGTTTGGGCCGGGCGACGTGCGCAATTCTCACCAGCCGGACGAGTACGTGCCGGTGGACGATTTGGTGACGACGGTACGCACGCTGGCGTTGGCGGCTCTACGCTTCTGTGGGTGTTTAAGTTATGTCGTTGATACTGCGACACCAGATGAGACGTGATGCGTGTTTCGTATTCCGGCACGCAATACGCAACACATTCCGCGTTTCCTCATTGCCATAGTTTCTTCGCGAATGTGATGAGCGTCAGGTCGTCGAATACCGGGTGCGACTTGACCGCAGTCTCGTGGATGATGGCATAGCCCAGCCCCTTGTAGAATGGAACCGCCTTGCGGTTGTGGTTCGTCGTTTGGAGATGCACCCCTGTTACACCCTGGCGGATCAGGTGCTCTTCAAAGTGGCTCATCAGCCGCGTGCCGAGGCCCTTATGTTGGTATTCGGGGAGCAGATCAATGTGGAGGTGGGCGGGGTAGTCGGAGCGGACTGTGGCAGTGGTTGCCCTGTCTTCGAGCCCGCCCATACCCTTCATCATGCCCAAGAGTGTCTTGAAAGTCCTGGGATAGCGCCAGGTCGTGTAGAGAAATATCCGCGCGATGATTCTTGGGATCATCTTGCGCCCAAAGCTCTTTTCCTGGGTGGCGGTGTCTGTCGCTCCGCAGATAAAGCCCACCACGCGGTCATTGCTGGGGTCCACGGCGACAAAGAAATGCTCCGGCTCGTAGCGGGTGTAGTAGTAGATGAAGAGCATGAAAAACAGCCGCCTGTCGTCGAAGAAATCTCTGCCGGTCAGATCCTCGCCCTTGAAGCCGGTCTTGTAGGTGATGTCTTCGATGGCAGCTTCGTCCTTCCACCGGTAGTTGCGGATGATGATGTCTGCCACGGGGTCTCAGGTTACGCTGGAACGGGAGCAACCTGGTACTCAATACGCGTGGGAAGGGCGACGCGGCGTGATGCATCGAGAATCTCAAGGGATACCAGATTGCCCGAGGCGTCATAGTCCAGAATCACGCCCGGTTTATCTTCGTCACTCTCGACAACAGGCGTATCAGCGAAGATAACCGTCAGGGTATCCGTCTCACGGTCGTAGATGACCTTCATAAGTCAACCCTCCAATACTTCTCGATCCTGCTGGTGCGATAAACCGTCACCACTTCTGGTGGATCGCGGTCAACGTCCACAAACACCCGGAGCAAGTAGATTCCAGGAGGTTCTCCAAATTCCATTCGCGATTGATACACCGCGCAGCCTTCGCGCACATTCTTGGATTGCTCCGGTGCAGATAAGGCTCTGGCGACATCTGACTCGCTGATTTGACGGCGTGCCATGTTAGCACAGAGGGGAGCGTGGTCAGTCAGGCGATATAGTGTGATAGGGGCTGGTTTCGTCATCAGATATCGATTCTACGGTCACTTTTCTTCGTGGGCAAAACAGGACCGACTACATTGTACGGCTTTTCAAGCCGCAAGTCAACCTCTGTTTCCCCTGACATTTGGTCTTAGGTGATGTGAGTGCAGTTGAGGCTGGTCGGACGCCCCGCTTCAGCGGGGTTTTCCCGGCTAAAGCCGGGCGTCCGGCCCGTGATCAGAAGGCAGCACGATGCCGCCGCACCGCCGTAAACAGGCGGTGCTGGGCCAGGGAGCCTGGAGCGGGGGACTTGCCAGGGCCGACTCTTCCAGGCCGGCACAGCTTATGCTAATCTAATTGCGATATTAAATGATGTATGCGTAGTATATGTCAGCAATATTGTGGAGTGACTGGAGGTAAGCTGACAGAAGACAAGTACAGCTTGTCATAAATGATTTTGCCCCCTCTACGATGGGGTGGGTGCGTCATTTGATTTACGCACAGCGAGAAGCCTCCACAGGTGCTTTCAAGGCCAAACTAGCCGCCAAATTACCATTTTGAGCATCAAAACCGCTTGGACTGGTGAAAAACCTGATCAAGTTGGCCTCAAGTGCTGGCTTTTTCTGGGCGATTCAAATGACGCACGGAATGGCCGGAAAATCATTTATGCTTGTCAGCTTGTTTGGTTTGGCAGTGGGTGCAGAGTGGGTGATCACCCACCATCACAGCTCCGACTGCGGTTTGCTTCGCTTTTCTCTGAGGTACAGAGAGGCTGACCGATGGTTGCGTCCGGCGAGTATGCCTTGTGAGACTGGGAATGGGATGCGTAACAAGGCTTGCTCTACCACAGCCGGAAAGTCAACGAAAACGAAATAACTGGCAGGATATAGATAATCCTCCCCTTCGTTATCTATGACACGGATGTAATTGGACTTGGCTGCGCTTTCATCGGGCACGACTTCGTATATCATGCGCGGTGTGAGCAAATCTGGATCGTCGGTATTGATGCAAATCGCAAATCGTGGTTCTGACTTTCGACTCTCTACCATACTCTCTTTAGTCCAGGAATCGCTTGATTCTCATTTTTCTCTTACCTATGCCATGTGCCTCAAACCAATGTACTTCCGCAAAGCATATCGTGCCGTTGAGCAAACGGACAGTGGCAACCCCTTTCAGTTTCCTCCAACGACCTGGGCCGTACCGCTTCCGCAAAAGGGGAAGTATACGAATGCCACTACCCGTGGCTATCGTTTCGATATCGGTGATCTCGCCGATGATTTCGAACTGCATTAGATTATCGCATGTATTGTGCAGTACGCAAGCCACCGCCAAGGGCAGTTAGCCGGGCTTCCCGCGTCCGTGGATTCCCTTGAAGATTCGCATCAGGTTTCCGCTTTCGATGCGGGTGGTGCTGGGCCGGAACGCCTCCCAGCGCCGGATCTTCCAGGCCGGCGCGGCCCGTGCCAAAGCAAGGCAATACCGGGGCTCATTACGCTTCTCGACCAGATGGGATTCCCTCCTGCCCATGAGTTTCATAGGTTCTGTAGCCTGCCGCCAGTTGTTCCAGGATGCTGCGTAGAAGCAAGTTGCTAACGGGCGGGGGCGTTTTGCCAGTTAACCTGTTCCAGCCGGTCAGCAGTCCATACAACACTTTCAGTTTCGGCGAGATGATCCTGATCTCCGGCGTGCCAGGGTTTATCTCCTTCCAGACAGTCTCTAGCATGTAGGCAGCATCGTTCAGTTTGTCCGCGTTTCTTTCAAACAGTTGCCACCAGGTCTCGCACGTCGAGACGGCCTCATCCAAAATGCTCCTGGCCTCATCCCCATAGATGTAACCATAGTGTGCCAGGCAAAGGCTGTCATAGTCCACCTGCTTCAGTTTGTTGATGGAAGAGAGAAATGCGCCAGGGTCCCAGGAGGGTGGCATGAATGGCGGCAGAAACGTGTGGTCTCCGACCTTATCGCCAATGGCGTCTCCGACGAAGATGGTCTTCTTCTTCTCATCCAGGATCGCTATGTGCCCCTGACAGTGGCCGGGGACTTCCTAGATGCTGAGAGCGATGCCCCCCAGATCAACGGTATCCCCTTCTTTGACCGGGGTCACGTCCGATATCTTCTCATACGGCCCGGCGTCGAAGGCTGCATTGAAGGATGGATCCTCCAGCAGTGGAATAGCCTCGTGAGAAGCCAGCACCTCGATGCTTCTCTGCTGCCGGGCGGCTTCCTTCCTCAGAATTGGAATGCCCTGGGCGTGGTCGTAGTGGGCATGGGTAACGATGATGATGTCGGGTGGAAAGGCGTCCAGTTCTTTCAGCGTCTTGACCAGTCGAGGGGCTTCGGTGCGAGTGCCGCCATCAATCAGGCACCTCTTGGCACCTTCGATCAAATACACGGCTGTGATACCAGCAACCCCATACATCCCGATGTCAATCAGCGTTGTGTTCTCATTGATTTTTCCCGGTCGCCTTATGGCGGACATATTGACCTCCTGGATCGGGATTTTGGCTTCTCGGTCTGGCCTGGCGACCAGCCGTCTAACATCAGCATTTGCGACAGGAACCTTGCTAACCACGCGTTCAACAACCGGCGACGTCTGTTGCTCTAACAAGAAAATCCGTAAGGATGCCTATCAATGTCTGCTCACCACCTAACCCCACTTGCCGATTCCCTCTCAACGGAGTTAGAATGTGGCGCAAGCAAGTACGACTTTGACAACTTGATATTCACACGTCGATCAGACCAACCTGGATCCATCCATCGTCCATGGGCTTAATTCGTGGATTGTAGGATCATCAAAGGCACTCCGTAAGAACTCGTACATCTGCGGGTCTTCTGTGGCTACAATCACCTGGCGAGGACTGGAGGCCAAGGTTTGCGCCAGACGCTGCTGGTGACCCGGGTCCATCGATTGCGAAGGGTCATCCAGGATGATAGTCTCCAGATTGTTGGAGAGGTACTGATTGACGGCCAAGAAGATGGCGATCGCAGCACAGTTTGCTTGAGCCGTCGAAAAGCGAGTTTGCACGTATGTGCCGTGTGAGTAATCCCCCGTAAGCGCCTTGATCCAGTAATTGTAAGTGCCTTTACCGGTCAACTCTGGTTCGATCTGCAGGCCAGTGTAAGCCGGGTGAGGATCAAGCTGGCGATAATAGCGGTGGATGTCCAGGTTGTTCAACACGCCAGTGACGATGGCTTCTTGGTGGCGCTTGGTAGTCTCGGAGATATCCAGGAGCGCTTCGCGCAGCTCGGTCAGCTGGCGGATCTGGTGGTTGAGACGGGCTTTTTCACGATTGGCGCTCTGATAATTACTCTCCAGCTCGCGAAGCCTGGCCTCGTCTCTTTGAATTCCGTCCAGCCGTGCAACGCGTTGGAGTTCGGTCTCTACCGGTTGCAGGTCGATAGCGTTGATCTGTGAGGTGCGATCCTGGGCTTCTCGAATGGCGCAATCCAGTGCAGTGAACAGGTCAGCTTCCCCAACAAGCAGATTCAGTCTCTGGCGGATTTCGGCCTGCACAGCTTCGACTTCCTTGCGCAGGCGGGCCTCCTCGTCCTGGATTTGCTGGAGTTGCCTGGCGCGGGCCAAGCCGTCGGCGATGGACTGGAAGTCAAGGGCCTGGATCTCGCCTGCCTGGGCACGAAGTACCTGAATCGCCTTTTCGAACCCATTCGGGATTTCCTCATCAACCATCGGGCCAAGCGTTTTTTTGACTTCGATGAGAATTTCCTGCAAGTGCCGGTGCAGGCGGATCTCTTCCTGCTCGATTTCGTAAAGTTGCCTGGCGCGAGCCAGCCTGTCGGCGATGGGCTGGAAGTCAAGCGCGCCTGACTCGGCAGCTTTCTGCCGGGCCTCACTGACCATCTGTTCTAGCACATCCGCCGGGTTTGGACCGGCAGCTTTGCCCAGAACTGTCTCGATTTCTTTCACCAAGTCTTGAAGCCGTTGGCGTTTTTCGGCCGCCAGCCGGATGCGACCTTCAATTTGGGAGATTTCCACCTGCACTCTGGCAAGTTCGTCAGTGGCCTGTCCGCTTTCCTGCTGTTTTTGTGCAATTCGCTGTTCCAGGTCAGCAGGGAACTTGGAGAGTTCATCCTCCAACCTGGCAAGCTGCTTCTGCTTACTTTCCAGATCCGCGGCTTGGGACTGTTTCAGGGTAAGTTGCTGTCTGAGCGTGTTGTACTCCCGGCGCATTTTCTCGATGTCGGCGGGAGTCTCGCCGCGCAGGGTGTCCAACAGGCGATTGAGATCGGTGATCGTCTGCTTACACACCGGGCAGTGTTCCGGTCGGAGTTGCTCCAGGTACTGGTGGCCCACATCCAAGACTTGGTTGTACAGTTTGCCCTGCTTGCTGGCAGTCTCGAGGCGCTCCATCTCGTCCTGCAAGCGCGTGATCTCGGTGAGCAGCCGGGGTAGTGCATGAACCTTGGAGCGCAACTCCTTTGCCTGCTCCTCTATAGTTCGCAGATCATTTGACTGGCGCGTCAGGGTTGGAATCTCCCGGTTGAATGCTTCTATGCGACCCCCGAAATCCTTGCGTCGTGCAAGCAGTTCAGGTGGAATAGTCAGACCTTCCACCACCTCTTGGGATGCCTGCTGGTAGCGCTCCTTGAGAGTAAGCAGGTAGCTGGCTTGACGTTCCAGCCTGCTGATCGTACCAGGCAGGGCTCGACGCGCTTCCGCCAGGCTTTCCTCCAGCCCTGGCAGAGCAGGTTGCGGGATAGCTAACTCTAGGTTTTTCACGACTGGCTTCAGGTCGCGCTGGACTTCGGATAACACAGAAGGTAGATCGCGGGGATCGCCCCAACGGGCTTTATGCTCCGAGACTCCTTGCCAGTTCGTCACTGCAGCCTGCCGGTAGCGCTCTCTCAAGGCGTTCAGCGACGCAATATTCTGCTCCAGTTGGCTCACGACGGTGGGATGAGTGCGGTGTGCAGCTGACAAACTGCTTTCCAGAGCAGTCAGAGTGTCTTCTGGTTGAGCAAGCTCTAACTTCTCGCAAATTGGTGTCAGGCGGCCATGGACGGTCTCCAAAAGCCTGGGTAGTTCGGCCGGATCGCCAGATCGAGCTTTCTGTTCGCGGATCGGTTGCCAGTTTGTCTCGGCAGCCAGCTCGTAACGTTGTCTGAACGCACGGAGTTCCCCAGCCTGTTTCGTCAGGGCGTTTGTGCACTCACGTTGAGCCTGACGCGCAGCAGACAGACTGCTGGAAAGGCTTTCAAGCGTTGCTTCTGGAACTGGCAACCCCAGTTCTGCCAGGAAAGGGGCCAGCATTTGTAGTGCCGAGGCCAGTACCTGGGGCAGGGTCTTGGGGTCGCCGTACTGTTCCTTCTTTTTCTGGATCACTTCCCGATTGATTACTGATGCCTGGGAGAGCTGGTTCTCGATGCGCTCAATGGTTTTCTGTGCCTCTCCGATAGCTTTGTCAGGCACACCGGGGTCTACCAGCTTGATCAGCGTCCGCAGTAGATACGTGCCGATCATACGGTCAATGGTAGCACTGCGCTTTTCTGGTGTGGTGGTGAGAAAATCGCGGATGGTTTCCTGGTGAAGGAAAACGGCGGTGAAGAATTCCTCCGAACTCAGTCCAAGTAGCTTCTCAATGGCAGCCTGTGGATCATCAGCGGGGAAAGACAAAACCGGAGGGGTGACGCCAGCGCCGGTGGAATTCCGTTTGACTCTCCGCCGCCGGATTGATCTCCCATCCGACAGGGTTAGCGTGACCTCGGCCTTACCCTCATCCAGAAAATCGTTCACCAGGGCGTCTTCTTTTGAGAAAACACCACCAGAAAACAGGGGCAGTTTTCCGTAAAGCGTCCAGGCAATAGCCTGGAGAATACTGGATTTTCCGCTTCCATTCGGTCCGTAGAAGATTGTACGGTGTGCCATGGGTACGTCGAGTTGCACACCAACGCCGCGAAAGCCAGAGATGGACAGACGTTGGAGGTACATGCTTACGCCTCGCTTTCCATATCAGGGTCCTCTTCCAGAATTTCCTGCACCCACTGTTTGATTCTGTCTTTAAGCCCCTTCTCACCATCTTCTTCTAGAACATCAATCAGGGCTTTTAAGACAGGGCCGTGTTTATCGGGATCAACCAGGTTTTGGGTGATCTGTTCGGTAATGGTCATCGTGATCGCTCCTACAAAGTAACGTCTTCTGGATGTACTCGACCAGTAACCTCTGCATGGTGCTCGATCAAGAATTGTTTATCCATACGTGCATAATTGGCGTCCACGCCGCACACAATAGCGTAGTTGAACGCCTGTAAGCAGTCGCGTATGTTGCCGCGTGACGCAGTGTAGATATCGTCAATGGCTTCCGGTGCAAACGGATATAGCGGATCGGGTGGCGCTGCATTTGGCAGGCGGTAATGGTCTAGGTAGGTCAGTGCCAATTGATGTGCCCCCTCCCGCGTGAGGGGGCGGACGTCTACAACATGGCGAGGGTCGCGCGGTGCGATCGAGCGAATATCTCCACCCTCGTGTGTAGATAGAGCCAGAGCGGCGCCCGGGTGCAGTGTGACGGTGATCGTGGCTTGCCTTAGGGAGGCTTCAATCAAACGTCGCATCTCGGCGTTGAAGGTAATCAGCGCCTTACCAGACATCCCGTGGATGACATCTTCGAATTGATCAAAGAACAAGTAGTGATACTGGTATCCCCCTAACCTGAGCAGGCGGTAGACGCCCGCCAGCATCGCTATATGATCTGTTTTTTGCTTTCGCAGGATAGCCGGGCAGACTTCCAGGAATTTGTTAGGGTCGGTCAAATAAGTTTCAAAAAATACCTTCGCCAGGTCAATGTGGAGATGGGCACCCGCCTGGTGGTGAGCCAGGTTAGCCAGGTCGCCGATCAACCGTTTCGGGTTGAACACGTTGAAATGTGTCAGTGAGATCGGCCGAATGGGCAAGCAGGGAAATTTCTCCTTAAACAAATTAAGACCGGCTTGGGGCAGCTCACTCTGTGGGTTGTCTTTCACATAGGTGGCAAGGGTTTGCAGAACGACTGCCCAGAGATGGCCCTCCTGATGCCAGCGCTCGATCAGGCGGGCAGCAAAGTCAACCGGTCTCAGCTTCTCCTTGGAACGGATATAAATGCTGGTCACATCAGCTTGCTTCTGGAGTTGGCGCCATTGTTGGACCAGTAGCGCGCTTTTGCCAACCCCACGTTCGAACACCGAATTCTCGATGTAAATCAATGGCGGGCGCTGGCGGATCTTGCTTTCAAAGGAGCAGGTTTCGACCTCCCGGATATGTGGGTTATAAATCTTGCCGTTTTCTCGATCGTCGTCGGAGTTGGGATCCAGGAGGGGAGCAGCTGGGAAAGGGTTATCTCGCAGGTAATATGGCTCGTAGAGATTCATGACACGTTTCTCCGTTCAATTTTCAGGTACACGATAAAGTTTCCTTCAGATGTTTGTGGAGGCAGAAATTTGCCAATGTGGGCCAGGTTTGCGGCGTAACTCAGTGTCCCATCGGATGGATGAATGTTCAGGCGCTGGGGCTGCCTGATCAGAGAAATAAGATGAGAATCAAACGCCTGGTCAGAAATACACAGCTCAGTGCAGACCTGGTTGCGCAGAGAAGGGTAAAGTACAGGTGACATCGGGATCATATCGGCGAGTTTCAAGTATTCACGCCACAGGGTCTGTTCGAAGTCAGCAGAAGTCACCTGGTGATCCTTGATGAATATATTATCCGTAGCGGTCTGCAAAACCAGGTACTCCGGGAGGACAGGCCTTGAATCTCTCTGGAGCTGGTACCTGTCCTCGTGAACGGTCAGAATACCTGTTTCCAGGGCAACGACGTGTCGGCAATGATGAGAAATGGTCTCCCGAGCCACAGGATTGCCAATCATCCAGATGATCTCGGAATATGTTGCCACGCAGGCTGCAGGGTAAACAATCTGGCGGCTATTTTCGGTCGGGTACCAGTTAATCAGCCCTAGTTGGGTGGCGAAATCGCGTGTGATTTCAAAGTTCTTGCGGTCCATGTCCAGTCCATGAAGGTCACCCCCCTGTTTCCTGTACTCATCCCAGTTATAGAAGGGCAGGTCCAGTTGCCTGGCGTCGCGGACAGCCAGCACGATCTTGCCGAAGCGAGGATAGATTTGCCAGAGGCCTTGGAGAAGGAATCGTCGTCGTTGGGCAGGATCAAGCACTTGAGCAGCTTTGGGCTTCAATTGCTTGTTGCGATCAATCAAGTCCAGATTGAGGGCAAGGTCCAAGCATTCCTTGAGCGTGGCAGCCCCTGTGCTAACACGTGGGCGCTGCCGGCGCAGTGCTTTGGCTTTTTTTTGTTCGAATTCTTGGATCTCACGCTGAATGGCTTGTCTGGCACGCTCCTCGTCGAATTCAGGACCATCGTAGCTACGCAACAGGGCTTCCAGATATTCCAAGCGGTGCAGGCGTGGTATGTGCAAATACGTTTTGGCCATTAGCAATATCCCTCATCCTGGAAGCGCATATAATCATTCTTCCACTCAACCAATACATGTTTGGCCGCAACGTCGTCTTTGATGCGGCTTTGCAGGATCTCCAGGCGGTTAGCCAGATCGGTCCCTTTCTTGACGCACTGAAGCATGTAGTCAACCGGTGGTAGCTGAGGGCAAATGAGCAGAATCTGGTGCGCCAGGGCATAGCAGTACATCTCATCGTTGACGCCCTGGGCAATGGTCACAAAAACCCCACGCGGACGCTTACGATAGTCTATCAGTTTTCCCTGAGTAGCAAACAACTGGTCGATGTGTGCAGTGCCGCGGAACTTGCATTCTACTGCGACCAATTGCTCTTGCTCTGCAACGACAATATCAAACTGATGATAGATCCCTGAAAAGGTGGCTTCGCGCAGTGTGTGGCGGGGCGGGAAAACCCGAAATCCTCTCTGTTGCTGCAGGTTCTGATAAAGCTGCATAACCATGTAGTCCTCAAATTTCTTGCCGGAGGCGGGTTTGCCAACAGGGAAATCAAGTGATCGGACCACCTGAAGTGATTTGTAAAGCGCCACCTCGGTATTCATAGGGTAGTCTCCTGCTACGCATTGCACAAAGAACGTGATAAATCAGCACACCCCTATGCGCGGGCATCGCAGTAGGGAGAGCAGTTGCCCACCCTCCCCTCGCACAGATCCCGGTGTACGGTTTTCTCACACCGGGCTTTTCAGAAATGCTCGCTTCCGCAGTCGGCCTAAGCACCCACAGCCACCGCTCTTGTTTTCGGTCGTCCGATAACGCAATGTTCGTTGGTCTGGTCAGTGGAGGTCTGCTTTCCCTGGCTCTCTCAACCTGAAACAACCCAGGCCAGGCAATTGGTCATACTACCGTCTCGGCAATGGCCTGCCCTCGGTAATCATTATAGAGCGAATTTTCTCTCCAGTCAACTGTCTTCAAGGTTTGCATTTGGGAACTTGCCGTTTCAGGCGTCACGCTCAACACATTCCGTTCGTCAAGTTCGATGCAGACACCTTTAGCACGGGCTTTCTCAATCCCGCTTTCCACAAACTCAACCCAGTCCTCGACGGTGAGGATATAAAAGCCGGGCCGCTCCGGTTCACTTTTCCCGGCAAAATCAACGAGCACCAACATCACGTTGTGACCATAGATGCCCTTGCAGTTGGGCCAATCTCTGCCTTGCTTACCTTTGACCTCGATTCTCAGCAACTCATCCTCTTCGCTAAATATCAAGAGGTCGGTACGCTTTTGGTGGCCCAATGTGAGTTGAGCATATATGTCTCGGCGGCATAATTCACTCGCTACCGCAAACTCTGCGGCCAGACTGACCATTTCTTTCCGCATATCACACCTCTATGGGGAGTGCGCTACAGAAAGCGATTGCCTGCTACATGGGACGCCCCGGGACGGGGCTTTGAGCGCGCCCCCGGACGGGGCCATGAGCGTTTCGCAACAATGGTGGCATGTTCCCTAGTCTTATGGATAGTATACCACAGGCTATCCGCAGGTCAAGCATTTGTGCGGTGAAAAATGAAGCGGATGCCGGTCGCCAGACTTGCATGCCTCCCATTCCTGTGCTATACTGCCCGACAGAGTCGGCTCGTCGCTGTTCTCTCCGCTGCCATCCCCGGCTCTGCGAAAGGAGGTGATGGCTCGGCTGACGATAGGGCACTGTTTCCACGTGTTGCCTCGTTCTCGGAATTGGGCTTGCCTTGAGGGAGGCCCACAAACTCCATAGTCTTCCAAAGGAGGGAAAAGGTGAATCTCAAGAAGTTCAGTTTGCTGATTTGCAGCATCGTCGTGCTCACGCTCGTGCTGGCTGCCTGCGGCCAGGCCGCACCGACCAAGGCCCCCGAGCAGGCGGCTGCTCCTGCTGGCGCCAAGTGGTGCAGCGGCGTCAAGATCGTCTTCTTCCCCGGCGGGCCGGCGGGCGGCGTCTTCGCCAACAACGTCTACAACGGCGCCAAAGCCGCCGAGGCCGACCTCGGCCCCACGGTGCAGTACGTGTTCTCGGACTGGGACCCCCAGAAGATGATCCAGCAGTTCCAGGAAGTCGCTGCGACCAAGCCCGATGGCATCGCTGTCATGGGGCACCCCGGCGAGGATGCCTTTGAGCCATTGATTGACGCGGCCGAGAAGAACGGCATCATCGTCACCAGCCAGAACACCACGCTCCCCCGCATCGAGGCGAATTACGCGGCCAACGGCTTCGGCTACGTCGGCCAGGACCTGTACGGGGCCGGCTATGCCTTGGGCGCAGAGGCGGTCAAGCGCTTCGGGCTCAAGTCGGGCGACCGGGCCATGGTGTGGGGGCTCCTCTCTCAGCCCACCCGTGGGCAGCGCACGCAGGGCGTCATTGATGCGCTGGAGGAAGCCGGGCTGACGGTGGACTATCTCGAGATTGACTCTGCCACCAACGCCGATGCCCCCTTGGGCACCCCGACCTTTGCCGGCTACGTGTCCTCCCATCCTGACGTCAAGCTGGTCGTGACCGACCACGGCGGGCTGACCGCCACGCTCGAGACCTACCTGAAGGCCGCCGGCAAGGGGCCTGACGACATCTACGGTGCCGGGTTCGACATGTCGCCTGCCACGTTGGCGGCGATCCGGGGCGGCTGGACCGACCTGGTGATTGACCAGCAGCCCTGGCTGCAAGGGTATCTGCCCGTCCTGCAGATCTGCCTGACCAAGATCTATGGCTTCTCCGGGCTGCACGTTGACACCGGCGGTGGCTTCGCGGACAAGGACAACATCGAATTCCTGGCTCCGCTGGTCGAGAAGGAGATCCGGTAGAGCATATTCGCACTCCTGCTCCTGAAGGGCACGGAGAAGGTACTCTGAAGGAGGAGGTGCGGCAGTAGAACGACGGGGGCAAACGGCCCGCTCGCTTGTGGCATAAGGATATGCGCTGAGCACAAGCACGTCCGGTGCCGTTTGCCCCCTTGTTGTGCAAGGAGAGTATGATGGATTACATACTTGAGATGAGGGACATCTGCAAGTCGTTTGGGGAGGTGGACGCGCTGCGCCACGTGGATTTCGCCGTGGGGGCCAATGAGATCGTGGGTCTCCTGGGTGACAACGGGGCGGGCAAGTCCACGCTGATCAAGATCATCACCGGCTATCACCATCCGGACACCGGCGAGATCTACTTCAACGACGAGAAAATGGAACGCCTGTCCGTCGCCAGGGCGCGGCAACTAGGCATCGAAACGGTCTATCAGGAACGCGCGCTGGCGGACCTCCAACCGCTGTGGAGGAACATCTTCATGGGGCGCGAACTGTCGGGGCCACTGGGTTTTCTCGACGTAGGGAAGATGATGCAGGAGACCCAAAACCTGATGGTGGGCTCTATGGGCTTTACCTCGTCGGCCGTCGTGCCGGATTCCGTCGTCGGGTCTTTCTCCGGCGGAGAGAAACAGGGCGTGGCGATCGTGCGCGCGCTATATTTCGAGGCTGAGTTGATCATCCTGGACGAGCCGACCATGGGGCTGTCGCTGTCGGAGACGCGCAAACTGTTGGACTTTGTGCGCGACATCAAGAAGGCCGGCAAAGCGTGCATTTTCATTGACCACAACGTGTTTCACGTCCATTCGGTCGCCGACAGGGTGGTCGTGTTGGACCGGGGAGCGGTCGCGGGCCAGTTCTCGACGAAGAACATCACGCTCGACCAACTCATGGACAAGATGTATCGCGTGGCGCAGACGGGTAGTCTGGACTGAGAAGGAAGGTGTTTCAATGGCTTCTTGCAATGAAGAACGATCGCAGCCCGGTGGTCTGGCCCGGTTTGCTCGCCGGTATGGACTGCAGATTGGCATCGTGCTTGTCGGTGTGGTTGTGTGGGTGTTGTTCTTGATTGGATCTCCGCAGACGTTTCTCTCGTTCCCCATCTATCAGGCATTTATGTCCACGACCCCCTTCTTTGCCCTCATGGCGCTGCCCCTGACGTTGGTGATCATCGCGGCCGAGATTGACCTGTCGTTTCCGTCGGTGATGGCGTTTGGCATGACGATATTTACCCTCATTCTCAGGGCGACGAACAGCCTGACGCTGGCGTTCATTGGGTGTTTGCTGGCGGGGTTGCTGGCCGGGGTGGTCAATGGGCTCCTCGTCGTCAGGATAGGCATCCCGTCACTCGTCGCGACGATCGGTACCCAGTTCTTTTGGCGCGGCGTGGTGCTGGTCACTACGGGAGGCAACGGGAAGTCGCTCGTCTCGGCCCAGGGGTCGCTCTTGTATGGCACATTGGTGGGCCGGCTGGCGGGGCGCATCCCGGCCCAGATGATTTGGACGATCATCGTAGCGGTCGTCGTGTGGCTGTTCTTGAACCGCCACAAGTTCGGCGCGCACGTGTATTTGATCGGTGACAACGTCGAAAGTGCCAAACTGATGGGTGTCAACGCGGCCCGCACCAAGTTGCTGGTCTTTGCCATCATGGGGGTGGTGGCGGCGTTTGCAGGGCTCGTCGTCAGCCTGGAAGTGTTGTACTTTTGGCCTACGCTGGGTGAGGGGTACCTGATGAGCACCCTATCGTCCGTGTTCCTGGGCGGCACCTCGGTGTTCGGCGGTACAGGCACCATCTTCGGGACGTTCGTGGCGTCGTTCATCATCGGCGCGATCAACGCCGGCATCGTCGCCGCCGGCCTGGCCGGGTTCTGGACGCAATTGATCTACGGGCTGATCATCGTCGCCTCCGTGTCCATGCACGCTGTCCTGAGACGAAGACTGGCTTAGAAATTGGACGCAGATGAACGCGGATGAACGCGGATGAACGCGGATAGGAAGGGGAAATCCGTGTTAATCCGTGTCCGATGAATTGATTGCGGCAGAAAGGAGGCCGCGCTATGAAGCATCGAGAGCGAGTGCGGATGGCGCTCCACCACGAGCAGCCCGACCGGTGCCCGATGCAGATCAGTTTCACCCCAGAGTTTGCTGCCAGGCTCAAGGGCGAACTGGGCCTGACGGACGCCGATCTCCACAACCCGCACGGCGGCGGCAACACGTACGTGCTGGAGCGCGCACTAGACGAAGACATGATTCTGACGTCTGTCGGATGGGCCAATTCGTACTATGCCACGGAAACGCTCAGTGAGGATGGGGTCACCTACACCGACGAGTGGGGCGTGACGTGGCGCAACGTCGAGTACGAGACCCGCTTCGGTACGGGGCGTTACACCGAGATGGTGGGCCATCCGCTGGCCGATGAGCGGGCGATAGACTCGTACCGGCCCCCCGATCCGCACCGGTCCGAGTTGTACGTGGAAGCCGAGCGGGTGGTGCGCGAGTTCAAAGACGAATACTGGATCGTGGGGGTCACGGTCACGACGATCTTTGAGACCGCCTGGGCGCTCCGGGGGTACGAGAGGACGTTGATGGACCTGGCGACCAATCCTGATTTTGTCGAAAGGCTGTTCGACATCCCGTTTCGGTATCACCTGGCAGCGGCGGCGAAACTGGTGGAAATGGGCGTGGACATGATTTGGACGGGGGATGACGTGGGAGCGCAGGACAGGATGCTGGTCTCGCCCGCTACCTGGCGCCGGTTCTTGAAGCCGCGCATGCAGGAATTTGTCTCTACCCTGAAGCGCATCAATCCGGGCGTCAAGGTCGCCTATCACTCGGATGGCTGCATCTACCCGATCATCCCGGACCTGGTCGAAATTGGTGTGGACGTGCTCAACCCGATCCAGCCCAGGTCTATGGACCCCGAAAAACTGAAGCGGGAGTACGGGGACCGCCTGTGTTTCTGGGGTTCGATTGACGAGCAGCATACGCTGCCCTTCGGAACGCCGGCTGACGTGAGGGATGAGGTCATCGCGCGGCTGAAGACGTTGGGCAAGGGTGGGGGGCTGATCTTGGGGCCGACCCACCACGTGCAACTCGACACGCCGCTCGAAAACTTCTGGGCGATGGTGAATACAATTTGTGCCTAACGGAGGAAGCATGAACGCTCGCGAACGAGTTATGCTCGCGTTAAACCACCAGGAACCGGACCGCATCCCCATTGACCTGGGGGGGACGATTTGCTCCTCCATCCACAGGGAACCCTACGTCGCGCTCAAGAAATATCTGGGGATGGAGGTGGAAGCGCTCCGCATGGCGGACTATATCCAGCAACTGCCGTACCTGGATGAACCGCTCCTGGAACGGTTCGGCGTGGATTTTCGCATGGTGCAGTTGCCGGCGGCGACGACGCCGGATTTGCAGATATTCGAAGAGGGCGGCTATTATGCCTTCATTGACCGGTGGGGCTCCAAGTTGTACATGCCCAAGCAGGGGGGCCTGTATTTCGACTGGGTGGATTTTCCGATCAAGGAGGCCACGCTGGAGGCGCTGGAATCGTACGCCTGGCCGCGGCCCGACCCGCCGGAGGTCTTGGCCCAACTGCGCCAGGAGGCGGAATACCTCTACCGGCACACGGACTATGCGTTGGTGGGCAACGCCATCATCGGCGGCGGCATCTTCGAGCAACCGGCCAGGACCATGGGCCTGGAGAATTTTTTCATGGCACTGGTCAAGGAGCCCCAATTCGCCGACCGCATGATGGAGCAGATTACCGACATCTACGTCGAGTCTTGCAACAACTACCTGGACCTGATGGGCCAGTACATGCACGTGTTCACGTACTGGGACGACGTGTGCGGCCAGGATGGCTGGCTCATCTCGCCGGACCTGTATCGCAAGATGATCAAACCCAAGCAGCGCCGCGTGCTGGAGGCGATCAAGAAGAAGACGAGCGCCAAGGTCTACTATCACAGTTGTGGGGCGATCTTTGACCTGATCCCGGATCTGATCGAACTCGGTTTCGACATCATCAACCCGGTGCAGGTCTCGGCGCGCCGGATGGACACCCGGCGGCTGAAGAAGGAGTATGGCAAAGACATCGTCTTCTGGGGAGGCGGGGTGGACACCCAGCGGGTGTTGCCTTTCGGCAAGCCTCGGGAGGTGGCCGACGAGGTCAAGCGGCGCATAGACGACCTGGCCCCAGGGGGTGGGTTCGTCTTTGCGGCGGTCCACAACATCCAGGCTCTGGTCCCCCCCGAAAACGTCGTCACAGCGTTCGACACGGCGCTCGAATATGGCAAGTACTGATGGCAATGAGGAAACGTGAAACGTGAAACGTGAACCGTGAAACGTGAAACGTGAAACGTGAAACGTGAACCGTGAAACGTGAAACGTGAAATGTGAAATGTGAGACATGCTGCGTATTGCGTGCTGCGTGACGGTGAGGGAGGCATGACGAAACGAGAGGTT
>Ga0315291_10004825_pt1 | contig 17044 bp, 9 predicted proteins | sample YL17G12_20_MG_FD_203070 | JGI IMG/M metagenome (GOLD analysis project Ga0315291, IMG submission 203070) | Sediment microbial communities from Yellowstone Lake, YNP, Wyoming, USA - YL17G12_20 | ecosystem: Environmental > Aquatic > Freshwater > Lake > Sediment | place: USA: Wyoming | collected...
CACCGGGGGCACTTACACCATCCAAGTCCGTAATCGGAACTCAGTTCCGCTGGATGAGCGCTGGTTCGTCCCTGGGATGTCGATCTTCATCTTCGCCCGGTCGTCTGGCGGCACCGCTCTCCGAGGTGCCTTCCTCGTCACTCGGGCGGCCGGTGGAAGCCACAGTGGAAACGCGACAATCGACGTCACTGCGACGTCGGAAAACTCCGCTGCCACCACAGCAGCCAAGGCTCGCTTCGACAATTACACGTCGGGCTCGCCGTTGACAGCAGCCTTCCTTGTTCGCGGATCCGCGAACGTGCAGGACGTCGAACGCTGGTGCTACAACCGTCCGGCCCTGAACCCACGGAAGCACATTCCGTTCTGGTTCGAGACTGTCCGGTACACCATGTGCACCGACCAGCTTTACGAAGCTCACTTCGATCGCCTTCAAAAGGGCAACGAGTACTTCCGGCTGTTCGGTGACGTGGACGCCGCCAAGCGCAACAAGCAGCTGGGCGAGATGCACAAGCGGGAGTGGATGAATCGGTTCTTCTGGTCCAAGCCGATCTCGACAAACCAGCGCCTCGATCGTTACCGGTCGCTGAGTCAGGTGACGACTTTCGGTCAGTCAACCCAGGACCTTTACACCCCAGTCGAGGGGCGATGCGTCGGATACAAGGCAAACTCGATCGGCGTCTACGAGCAACTCGCGGAATGCGGCCGGGTGTTCGACCTGCAGAACCAGCGGCTCAACCTGGTTGAGTTGTTCGAGAACATCATCTACGGCATCTGGCGCGCGCGTGGGGATCAGGGCATCCCGAACGACGTCATCGAAATCTTCACGGACTCCTACACCGCGAAGATCTTCCAGCGCGGCATGATCCGCTACTACGACAACATCGCCGAAGGTCTGGCTCGCTTCAATTTCGAGCTGAAGGCCAAGGAGATGGAGAAGGAGATGGGCTCGACCCTGGGCTTCAAGTTCCGCGAATACGACCTGGATTACCCCACGGTCAAGATTCGCGTGGTCACCCACCCGTTCTTCGACGACATGGCCTCGGCCGCCGTCGCCGAGAACATCGGGTCCACCGGTCGGTTCCTCTGGATCCTGGACTGGAACACCATCTACCCGGCGATCATCAACTCGAACCGCAAGGTCCACAAGACCGGCGACATCGAGGACCTCGCCCGGGTCGACAAGGATTACGCGTGCGTGATGGAGAACCCGACTCAGGAAGTCAGCCTGAACTCCCTCACTTACGCCGCCGTCGTTGAGTGCCCCGAGACCAGTGCCATCTTGGAAAACTTCGATGTGAACAAAATTCCGGAGGGTGATACGGCACAGTACCCATATGATGCGTATAGCCTCGGTTAATCTCAGCTTGTTGGTCACGAGGGCCGGGGTTAACGCCCCGGCCCTTTTGTTTGGTCGTAGACATCGACGTCCGTCCGTGGTAACGATCTCGAGTAGCTATGCCCACGAAATACTACCGCAAAGAACTTCCGACCCAGCCCATCTACGTCAACGGCCGCCCCCTTACGTTCGACGTCATCGAGACCTCCGACGCCGCACTTATCGCCCAGCTCGATTCAGCCATCGCCGGACATCGTGGTGGGATTGAGGAAATCAACGCCGCCACGTACCAGGAGGAGGTTCAAAAAAAAACGACAGAGAAACGCTCCGGAGACGAATCCAAGAATCGACGGTTCGAGTTGTCAGCAATCAATCTGGGAGCACATGCTGCGGCGGCAGTCGTTAATCTTTCGGCAGGCGATCAGCGCATTCCTGGGCAGCCTGTCACCACGTCGGAGCGACTTCCAAGCGGGCGCGAGAAGCCGGACCCGATCATGGTTCCTTCTCCGAACCAATTCGGCCATCTCGTGAACAAGCCGAACAAACCCAAGACGGCTGTCGTCAGCCCCCCGTAAAATGTCCGCGATCACCTATCAGCCATTCACCACGTTTCACGACACCATCAAGGCGATCGTGGCGCCTGAAGGGTTGGCTGAGAACCTGATCGTTCCGTTTCGCGCGTACGTCTGCGCGGCGCTGTGCGACATCCAGACTTGGATCAAGTGGTATCAGGGCGTAAACGTTCGCTTCATCACCAAAGGGGACATCAATGAGTTCTGTGGCACTTCGATATTCCAAGGCCCCCAGGGGCGTGTCACGCAATTGTTTGCCTTCAAACCAGGACGCGATTGCGCCCGATACCATTACAAACGCGTCAGCACGGCGGAGATTGATTGTTGGATGGAAAGACAGCGGTGTCTCTGTCCCGTTACCGATCCTCTGTCGACCAATATCTACGACTCCCCGTATTGCAATTACGTGATCCCGGGCGAGGAGGCCTGCAACTTGCCCTACCTATCTGGAGAGGAGGACGATTGCAGATTCAAGACCTTGGCAGATGACGTCCGTATCTTTGCTGTCGGACCCGATTATCAGGTCTACGCTGGCCCAAGGTTCCCGTGCGAATACATGCTGCTCCTCCAGTGGCAGGGCGTAAACCGGACATGGGTCGACAATGATCTCGTGCCAGTGGATCAGCAACTTCAGGACGCTGTTGAGAACTTCGTTGAGAACCGGGTGTTTATGAAGCAGAACGGCGGCTCCGAGTCAGGCTATGGCGGCCGTTATGTTGAGCTTCTTCGCGCGCTACGGCGCCGATGGTCCGATGAGCAAAGCACCCCTGAGGAGCGAGACTGCACTGCAGCCGTAGCCACCCTTCAGGCGACTTTCATGCCCGCTTACCCAACCCCGCTGTTCACCGCAGCATTGATGTAGAAAGGTCAAAGTGCCAAGCCCAGTAACAGGTTCAGATTTCGGAGCCGTAATCCCGGCAGACAACGCATCCCTCTGCGATAAGATGGGAGGACTGTTCAGGCTCCCGCAGATGCTGCGGGATTTCATGAACTGGTTCCTGGACAGCACTGGGTTCATCTCCGACGAAGCGAAGAGCGAGCTTGCGACCAGCCTCCTGCCGCCGGGCGTCTTAATTTACGCAGCGACCCCAAGCCTGGGCGACCAGTGGATTCTCTGCAACGGTCAAGCTGTCAGCCGAACCACTTATTCAGCTCTATTCACAGCTATCGGAACGACATTCGGGGTCGGGAACGGGACCACTACTTTCAACGTCCCGAACGGATCCCAGAAGTCTCTGATTGGAATTGGTGGTTCTTGGACGAACGGGCAGAGCGTGGGTGAACTGACGCACACCATGACATCCGATGAGTTGGCGCCGCATACCCACTCAGTCACTACCCCAACGACTCGCACAGAGGAGCGGGGTGACGGTGCTAATGTAGTGTGGAGCGGAGCCCAATCCGAATCCACAGGATCCGCTGGGAGCGCGGTGCCATTTAATGTCGTACATCCGTGCATTGTGGCCTATCTATTTGTCCACATCTAGGTCATGATTCGACGCCATGACGCCATTCAAGTCAATCGCGCTCCGGCCCACAACGGGCTACTTCGACTCGCTTTCATCTCCCGATGAGGTTGGGTGGGGAAATTGGAGGCTGGTAAAGAACTGCGTCACGAGGGCGCCGAAGAATAGGTCACGCGGGGGAGGTTGGAGGAGGTTCCGGGCTGACGACGACCAGTATAACAACCAAGATCTTCACGACCAACTCATCGGCAAGCAGAGCTACTACGACCAGTACACGATCTCAGTCGACACAGGCGGTGAGCTTCAGGGTTACGATTACCCGTATTTCGCTCCATCCACGGTCATACCGGCCTACAACATCTTTCCTCCGGCGGATGGGCCATTCTGCGGTTACATTGGAGATTACCGAGATGGATTGTTCGGAGACTGCTCTATCGTCGAATCATGGCTCGGATACCCATACGAGCAGCATCAGGCCCGGATCAGCCTTCACGGATTGGTATCGAGATGGGGAATGGACACTTACTTGGGTGGGGCGGCAGTCGATTCTATAGCCGGACACGACCTCACATTGTTCAGCCCGGCTGCAGTGGCGTCTGGAGGAAAGCTCGGGTCTTGCCTGACGATTGGGCTAGGGGGTTTAGGAGTTAACTCCTCTGGTGCATTCGTGATGGGTGACATCAAGTTCGGAGGCCACATGTGGATTCGGCCAACGTCCCTCCCTGGTAGTCAGCAGCACATCTTGGGTCGATGGCAGCAGACCGGAAACCAGCGCGAGTGGCGGCTGATAATGACGGCTGGAAGCAAGTTCCAGTTCGATGTCTCGAACAACGGAACAGCGGTGGTAAGCGCCACTGACACGACGACACTTTCGGCTGGAGTCTGGTATTTCGTGGCGTTCTGGCATGACCCTATCGCGAACACCATCAACATCAAGGTCAACTCGGGCACTACTGTATCAACCGCTCACAGCACTGGGGTGTTCTCCGGGTCTGCAATCTACATGGGGCTTGGATACGACGAGACGACAGCCTCTGGACTCCTTCGTGCGAGCATTGATGAGATGGCCATGTGGAGAGGCAACTTTCCATCGGCCACAGATCTCGCAGTCATTTACCATGCGGGCATCGGGCTAGAATACCCGTGGGCAATCGATACGTTTTGCGACACTGGAGCGTCTCTGTACTGGGCTTACTCGTATCTCTACACGTCCTGCCCAATCTCTTACGCAGCGTCAATCGTTCCAGGATTCCCTTACGGTGATGATTTCCCGGTCTATGCTCCACAGTCAAACTACGACCTGACGTACTGTGGCACCTCGCGTCACGGCCTGCCTGGGTGCAAAGAAGCGATCACACTCATCACCGAGGTTGTGACAGCGTCCAGCCGGAAGACAATCGCTGCCACACTGAGCCGAGTTTATGAGCTGAATCAAAGCGCTGGCAATTGGAAGATCATCGCAGATGGGCTCGGGTCTCCGATTTACTCCGAGGCTCAATGCACCTGCAACTCAGTGCGCGGGATGTCTGCATCCCTTGGTGGATACTTCATGTTCACCAACAACTTCGATCCGCCGATGCTCTACTACATCGGAGACGAGGCGACGACGTGCGACTTGAACTCTCTTCAGCCAATCGCCGATCTAGCGGTTCTCGGCATCACGCGTGCCGGCGGTGTCGTGGAGTGGAACGGCTTCGTGTTCTTCTTCGACATTACAGAGGAAGGAGTGCGGCAGACCGGAAAGATCATCTGGTCCGACCTCAATGAGCCGATGTCTTTCATTGAATCCGACACCAGCGCTGCTGGATTCGCAATTCTGGGAATGGACGAGACGATTCTCAACGCGGCTCCGTTGGGTAATTGGCTGATGATTTACACGGACCGTAACATCTATCGGTGTACGCTGGTTGGAGGAGAAGACGTCTTCAACTTTGAAGCGATACATCAAGGTGACAATGAGGGCACGGATGCCCTCTTCTACAAATTCTCGCTTATCAATGCGGGAGGAATGCATATCTACGCCGGTAGAAACGAGGTTTTCTCAATCGGGAAGTATGACATCGCCCCGCAAGTGCGTGCATGGATCAACCGTGCGGCTGGAATCATGTTCAATGGGCTCTCTGAGGACGACGCTCAGTACGATAAAATCAACGACGATGCCTGCAATTTGGTAACCGGCGGATGGAATGCCATCACAGAGGAGGCGTGGATCTCGTGGCCAACAGGTAGCAACGTCTGTCCGAACGTTACGCTCAGGCTGAACCTGAAGTATCAGACGGCAGATTTGATTGATCATGGCTTCACGGCGATGGCTACCATCCGGCCGGATTCCCGACCAACTGTCGGACAGTGGCTGGAGGACATGGACATCTGCCCCCCAGGGTCAAAGGTGGCAACTGGGGAGAAGGATGGCGCTCCATGTCCCCCAGCGGCTGGGGCGTTCGATCCTCCGGCCTACATCCGGAATGCGACCGAGGACACCAGCTTGCCGGTGCATCCTGATTCACTGTGCGCTGAACTTGGAGGACGAACGCTTGATGACTTCTGTGAGTCCTGCTTCACAAAGGACAAGTTTGTGATGGCATCAGCATCGGACTTTGCTCTGAAGCAATCGGAGGACCTGCACTACTACCGGGAGATGTTGGTGCCAGTCGGATTCCCAGGGTATTCAATTCCTGGATGCTCTCATGAAGCTTACGTCTGGTTCGGTTATGACTCCGTGATGCAGATGGGGCTGGAGACGTTCAAGAGCGACACTGAGAAGATGATCAACCGAGTGGACATTGAAGCCGTTGCAAAGGTTCAGGCGACACCAAGCGAGCTTGAATGTGAGGTAGGTTATGGGAGCCAGCCTGGATGCATCACTTGGGTCGCTTCAGAGCCGAAGGATTTCGAGTGCGTAACCGACCGCACAGCGGCTCAGCACACAGCACAGAACACTCGTCAAAGCGGGCAGTATCGATACCCGTTCTGGCGCCGTGGAGCATATCTGGCGGCGCGCTTCCGGATATCTGGGGTCGGTGGTGGTGGAGACTTTGGAGCGATGCATCTGTGGGTGAAGAACTGGGGTCACACTGGTAGCCCATAATCCATGGCCGATTCCACCCAACTCAGTCGGAAGTCAAGGCGCCGGGACGTCGTTCTCGAGCTTCACCTTCCTCCATTACCAGATCCTCCGCAGACGCTTACCAAAATACCGGGCGTCGCAGAGTGGTGGAAGGAGATGCAAATCTGGCGCCAACGGGAGATTGAGGCTCTTAACCGATTGGTGAACAACATGCAAATCAACCAAACATCGTCAGCTGATCATTCACAATGACCTTGCATTGTGGGCGATTAAGTGGAAATTGAGACTGTATGCCAATCCTATCGGCAATCGGCGCCGGCTTCGGTAGCGACAAGTGGAACCAGCTGAACATCAAAGGCACCAAACCTTTGATCAAGCCGCTGTCGGGGATGGGTGTCGACACGCTTAATGCGCTCCGGACTGGCGCCAAGACGTTTGCGGACTCGTGGAACGCTGGCACACCGCGCCAGACGGGATTGATGGGGGAGCAGGAGGATACGCTTCGGTCGCTGTTGAATCGCAGAATGGCAAATGATCCAAACCAGCTCTTGCGGGATGTTGGCGGGCAAGTGATGAGTTGGATCGATCCGAATGTCGTGAACCCGCTGTCGAAGTTCGATGTCAACATGGACACGATCATGCGTCGCGCGCGGGGACTAAACCCGGCTGCAATCGACTCGACGGCAGAGAGGCTTCGGAATGCGAGGATTGCCAGTGGACGGTATTACGACACAGCCCGGACGCTTGCTCCGCTCATTCCATCGCTTTACAACCAGGTCTACAACGCCGGGGTGAACAACGATGAGATGGCTGCGGGATACATTCCGGACATCATGTCGGGATGGAGAACCATTGACAGGGCGCCTCTGGTCCCACTGAACACCGCAGTAGACCTAACGAATGCCGCTGCTGGGAACGTCGGGAACATCAGCGACAACCTTAAGAAGGGTATCTTCGGATACGTCAAGGACCGCAACACATGGGACCGGCTTGGGGCTATGGATGCTTCCATGTGGAACTCGCTTCAGGAAGCTGTGCAGATGGCGTCCTCGGTCGCTGGAATGGTTGGCGGAGGTGGATTAGGCGGAATGCTCGGCGGCATGGGTGGAGGTGGCGGTGGTGGAGGCGGGTCGGGAGGCGGCAGCTCTGGCGGCCAACCGCCTCAGCCATCGTTCCTGCCGCAGCCAAGCCTTCCATCGCAGAGCTACGGCACTCCTCCAGGGGGATATTCCCCATACAACTGGCCTCCTCAGAGCCAGGTAGCGCCTTACGCACCGCAGTATCCACAAGCGCCGGTTTCCCCGTATTATGGCTAACTTCGGCAATATGGTTTTCACTGATCCTGTTGCAGCCCAACAGCTGATGCAGTTTGCTCAGCTTGAGCAGGCGGCTAAGGCTGAGCGGGATCGCCAGATGCTGGGCCTGAATCAGGCGTATATGCAGGAGCGTGTCGCCCGGGAGAACGCTGGATTGGAACGCGCCCGTCTTCAGTCGAACTCTGACCTTCAGCGTCAGCAACTCGCCCAGCAGCAGGCCGCACTCGCGCAGCAGGCCACTGATAGCGGCCTGAACCGGGTTGCTCGAGCAAGCGACTTAGACAAAACCATCGCCGGCCAGAAGGACATCGCGAACCTAGAGGCTACCAACCGAGGACGGGCGGCTGACTTGGCTCGGACTGACGCAGCGGGGACTGAGGCGTACAACCGCCTGCTGGACCTGGTCCAAAGTGATGACCCTCCGACTGATTCGGAATTTAAGGCTCTCTCGGGTGGAATCGTTGGAGACCGGGCCGGCTACCTCGATAAGCTCCGGACCAACCGGAGGACGCAGATGGAGGAAGTCGCCTCCCATGCCGACACCATGGCTCAATACTGGAACGGTCAGCTCAAGAAGTTGAAGCCGGACGATCTGGTTACTACGGTCGAAACCGTGGTAGCGAGCGCTGGGAAATCGCCTGCGGGAAAGTTCATTCTTTATGACCCCGGCATTGGTCAGTTCGTTCCATTGGTGAAGAAGCCGCGTAAAGATGCATCCGCTGCAGTTGGCCGAACCATCGAAGATGTCATCAATCGAGTTCGAGGAGCTGCGGGAAGGCAGCCGATTACGCCGACTGGACCGCCTGCACCACAGGCGCCCGGCGCGGTCATCGGGACGACAGTAACGCCTCGTGTTCCTTTGAGCCCAAACCTCATCGAAACGCCTGCTCAGATTCAGTCACCTCCGGCGCCGATCATTCCGTTTCCTCAGGGATGGTGGAAATGAATCATGCCCGAGATTGTAAACTTCGGAGATTACTACGGGAACATCGAGTTTCCGGATGGAACCACTGACGATCAAATCGTTCAGGCATACGACCGCCTAGAGGCGGAACGTGCTACATCCGCTAAGACTGCAAAGCTCAGGACAGAGCAGCTTACCGAGAGAGCAACCAGGCCGGGCTTAACCAGTCCTCAGTCGATTGCAGTAGGAGCAGAGTCGGGACTGTATTCAGTCCCAGTGGCTCTAGGGGAAATCATCAATGCCGGAGCGGACTTGCTTCCAAAGCAGGACAGTCCAGCAACCGCTCCCGGTGGGGTTCCTGTTCCATCCCTTACCAAGGACTTTGTAGGTCAGCTGGGGATGGCGCTGTCGGACTGGGGAGCAAAGGGGCAGGAGCGCAATCGAGGCCTTGCTGAGGATTCCGGTGAAAGCCCGGCAGCTTCAACGGCTCGCTCCCTCGCTGAAACAGGTGTGACATCCGCTGTCACCCTCCCTGCTGCGATTGTCAGCCTACCAGCCGCAGCGGTTGCAGCTGGCGCCCAACAGTACGGACTCACCAAAAGGCAATTCCGTGACCAGCTAATTGAGCGTAACCCGAACATGCCGCTCGATGAGGCTGACAGAGTGGCAGGACTTCCGGCTGTTCTATCCGGCATTGCTACCGCATTGCTGACCCGGGTGTTCGGCGGGACTGAGAAATTCATTGAGCGTATCGTTGCTGGGAATCTCAAGATTGGAGGGGTGAAGCAGCTGCTTTCAGAAGCTGCCAGGTCGTCCTACATGGAGTTCCCTGAGGAACTGCTGGACCAAGCCGCCCAAGGATACCTCGAAAAGGCTTACGTCAATCCTGACAAGACGCAGTCCGAAATCTGGCAGGAAGCCGTGCTAGCCGGCGGGGCTGGTGCAGTGCTTGGATTTGGGACTCCGGCCGCCATCGGGGGTATCGGGCTTGGCGCTGAGAACATCGCCAACCGAATCGAGGAACCAAAGCGACTCCGAACAGGGGCCGCCAACCGTCGCGCCGCGATTTCTGGAATGGTCGAGCGCGGTGAAATCCCATCATTCCGAACAGGAGAACCACAGAATGCCGAAGCAGCTCGAATCACGCCTCCGCAAGCAGGCCAAGAAACTTCACCTGGGCAAGAAGCGCTTGGGGGCGTACGTCTACGGAACGATGCGCAAAGCAACGGGGTGGAAGCCCAAGCGGGAGAAGCTGTAAATGCGCCTCCCGAAACTCAGCCTCAAGGAACGCCGACTCCTGCTCCGACTGGACAGCCTGTCGTTTCTCAAATTTCCTCCGCCATCCAAGACGTCACGTCCCGCTGGATCAACCCGCCGCCGATCCGAATCGCGCAAACCGCGTCTGAACTCCCGGCTGACATCCAGCAAGCTGCTGTCCAGCAAGGTCACGACCCGGCGCGCATCCGTGGCGTAGCTGCTCCCGATGGAACGGTCTGGCTGGTTGCTCTGAACATCCGAGACCAGGCCCACGCGCGCGAGATTCTGCTCGAGGAGACGGTGGGGCACATGGGCGCCGAAGCTGTCCTGAGCCCGGAGAACTTCCGGCAGTTCGCTGAGGGAGTGGCAGCCCGGCATTCAGATACGGAACTCGGGAGGCAAGTCCGCGCCGTCTACGGAAACGATCCTTTCACGGTCGGCCGAGAGATTATCGGTAAGTTGGCCCAGAATCCACAGGAGGATCCGAACCTTTGGCAGCGCATCGTCGCCACAATTCGGCAGTGGGCGCGCACGGTGATGAAGGTGGAGATCAGCGACAATGACGTCCGATCGTTGCTGATGCGAGCACGTCAGAAGGCTGAACAAGGGAAGCTCGGCGGGCCATCCATCAACTTCGCGGCTCAGCAGCGCATCCCGATTCAGATTCAGCGGGCGGATGGGACCGTCGTTGAAGGGGAGTTCAATGGTTATTACGACCTGACTGCACTGGGAAAGGGCGCCATCCCATCGATCGGGTGGAGACTGGAAGATGGCAGCATGACTCACGGGATGCTACGCCCTGGTGAGCAAATCGTTACCAAGATTCCTACGTTTGATGAGTGGAAGCAGAAGCCAAAGTTCTCCCTCTATCAGCAGCCGTCAATATTCAATAATGAGAAAACGATCGAACTTGGGCTGTTATACGATCTATCATCCAACCGATACAGTGGGGATCTAATCAATCGAGGAGCCGAGCGGGGCACTGGTCAAGCGACGGGTCTTTACCTGACAGCATTGGAACAAGCCCAAGCGAAAGGTGCTGGATGGCAAAGCGATTCTATACTAAGCGATAACGCGAGAAGGATTTACGAACGATTGATAAAGGCGGGATTGCCATTCCGAATTGAGGATGGCCAATACGTGATCGATGCCAATGAGCTATCCGGGGTTCCTTTGGATTACATCCGGAGCAACGTTTTGAAGAATGCTGGAGTTGCATTCTCCATAGCTGAACCTGAAGGCACCCCCGCATTCTTCAAGAAGCGCTCACAGCTCTTGGCGGCCCAGTCCAATCCGGGCCTTTCTCCTGAACAGATTCAGCAGGCCGAAGACCTTGCGAAGGTGCAGGCGTCAATGGCGCCAGACTCAATGGTCGGCTGGTTAATGCAGACTCCGAAGGATGAGATTGAGCGACGCGCGCAGAATGCCCTGAAGTACATTCAGGACCGCCGATACCTAAGTCTTGGTGCATCTACACAGCTTTCATCGCTTCCTTCTGGCACCGAAGCTCAACGCAGGGCTCGCCTTGTTGCTGGCGCCACCATCCTCGCGCACTACGGAATCGACCTTGGTGTTCTTCGGACCGCGGAGCAGCAGATTGAGAAGGACCAAGCCGCAGCTCCGGACGTCCTGAAGAAGATTGGGAAGCTCAACTCCGCTCAGGTGCAGGCGAACTTCCTGACGGCAATGTTCACTGATCTCGCGAAGGGATACCGCACGTATCTTGAGAAGCGGGCGGAGAATGCACCGGCATCTCAGAACCTGAAGGCGGAATACCAGGCTCAGCTGGCAAATGCTGAGCGCAGGATGCAGGAGCACGAGGTTTCACCCGTGGCAATCCAGCGCGCGCTCTCCGCCATTGCGAAGACGATTCCACCGGGCCTGCTGATGAACGCCAGCAACCAAGCCGTTGTGGATTGGGTGGTGAACAACGGAGCTTTGGTTACGGTGGTGTCGGATGCTGTCAGGGAATGGATGACCGTCGACGATGGCACCGGAAGCCCGGCGATGCTGCACTCACCCCGCCTCGTTCAGGACCTTGGCATCCTCCGAGACATCTTCAACAACAGCGAGCAGGTTGAAGCTGACCTGAAGGCGTTCGAACAGTGGTTCCAGCCGTCCGGAAAGGGTAAGAAGGTCAACTCCACTCAGTACGCGCAGGCATACTTCAAGTTCCGCACCGGCCGAGACCGGGCTGCCCGGATTGCGGCTGCGCTGGAGAAGGAGATTGGAGACATCGATACCCGGCTCCGGACGAACATCATGGTCCAAGACCGCCTTGGCGCCATGATGAAGGAACCGGACTACCGGGACACCGTTCGACAGGCATCTCAGGACGCTGACATTGCTGTCCGCTCGATTGGTGAATCATCTCAGGTCAAGACTGGGCTCATCGAGCGGGACAAGACCGTGGGCCGGTGGCGAATCGTTGGACCCGAGACCGGGACTGAATACGTCGTCGACCTGTATCCGTCATCCGTGCAGGAGAAGGAGAATCGAGCCCAGCTTGCTTCGGTCGTGCTAGAGGCTAGGAACTTCGCATCAAACAACTCCGATGAGCAGCCGTTGCTTGCTGACGAATGGACGCGGCTCGCAGACTACATTGAGCAGTACCTTCTGGATCCTTCATTCGATCCAGCGCAGGGGTTCACGATGGAAGGGAAGTACCGAATCCCAGGGACCACGGCACGCGTAGCCACTGACCCTTTTGAGTATTTCTCGTACCTCACCGGACCGCTTTTCAAGACGATCCGAGACGTCATCGAGCGCATCGGAGGTCGGCCAATGCGGCAGATCTGGCTGGACGCGGATACGCTGGACAAGACCATGCGGAAGGTGGAGGTCGCGAACAAGGATCCCAAGTTCGGATTTGAGGCGCAGTCAGCCGCAGCCATCAAGGCAATCGAAAGCCACGGCTGGCGCCCGGAAATGTTTAGCATCTGGAATAGCGAGGTCGCTGAAAGGATTCTAGCCGCAGCGCAGAACAATCTCGGACCCGGCTACAACATTGGCGACACTATCGTCGGCACGGGCCACAAGGTCACCGCCGCAGACATTGGCGCGATTCGCATCATGAAGCTCTGGGAGGATGCGGTAATGAAGGCCGCTCCGCCGCACATCCGCGATCGCATCGACAACCTATGGATCACTCGCGCTCCGATGGGAAGTGGACGATTCACGGCATCTCGCATCGCCGCCAATTGGACTCGCGGACTAATGAAGGACTGGCTGGATGCTCGAACCGACGCGGACAAGCTGACATTGCTGCAGCGTCCTGATTACTTCGGCCCCGTGGTGATGGGGTATATCGGCGAATTCAATCCTGAGTTCAGCAAGATGAATCCCGCTTCAGCTCAGAAGTCCCCATTGTTCAAGATTTACAGGCAGGCAGCTCTGACGGAGCGCCAAGGGGTGCAGCGATTCAACGACCTGGACAGCTTGCTGGATTTCATCGCGGCCGAGATGGTGAGCGCAGGACTGTCAGCAGACCAGATCACAGCCAAGCAGACCGCGAAGGCCACACTGCTCTCCGAGATTGGGAAGTTCATCGATGCGTTCGACCGTAACGTCCTACGATTCAAATCAGAGGAAGCGTTTGGAGACGTTCCTCCTGAGGTGATTTCAGCGGCGACAGCGAACAACTCGTTCACCACGCCTCGCGGCCCACTGCAGGCGCCGTCGACGTTCTACACGTACTCCAAGTTCTCCGACGCCGCGCGCCTTGGGTATGCTTCCAGCCTTCGCTCGTTGCTCAATCTCAAGATCCTCCAGTCGTATCGAGAAGCGATTGCCGCCATGGAGAAGACGGAAGCTGACATGGAGAAGCGGATTGCGGAACTTCAGAAGTCCGGGATGTGGAGAATCAAAGCAAAGAAGCAGGTCGCCAACGAGACGGAAATCGAGCGTAAGGCCGGTCAGATTAGGTATGACTACCTGAACCTGACGTCTGCGCTGAAACTCATGCGCCAAGCGTTCGGATCCCTTGAGCAATTCGAGTCCGCAACCACTGACCGATACGAGCACCCAGGGCTGCAGGCGTTCCAGAACGTCACTGGGACAATCAAGTCCACGCTGCTCTCGAGTCCGCAAGCGGTAGTGAACAACTTCCAATCAGCCACGCTCCTTGGTCCAGCATTGTTCCACTGGCAAACCGGGCAATACCTGAAGGCTCTGGTGGACATCCTACCCATGCCAGCAGGTGCCTTGGTCAATCTCGCGCGCAGGGGTGGGGCTGCGATGTCTGGCCGACCATACATGCCGTATCAGACCGGCCTGCTTTCCGAGCTGTTGATGAAGAAGATCTCATCGATATGGGCGAATGACCCGACGATGTCGAAGCTGTTAAAGCTTCACGCCCCACTTTGGGATTCGATCGCCCAGAATGTTATCGAGGCCAGCAAGGATTGGAGGCGTATCAGCCACCTCGCTAATCAAGCAGGTATAGTTACTCCCTACAATCTCCGGAGGATGTGGAAGAACCAATCCAAGCTGAAGCGCTCTGGCGGACGAATGATTGAGGCTGACGACATGAACAAGATGGGCGGACTGACAACCCTCATCAATTCCATGATGTCCGCCCCCGGGCTTCGTCATCTGATTGAGGGAACAAAGGCGACGTTCCCGAGGGTGTTCGACAACATCGCGAACTACGCTCTCATCATGTCGTGGGAGCACGAACAGAACGCCCTGAAGACTCTGGGATTCATTGCATTCAAGAACCGGGAAGCGCAGGCGGCGAAGACTGGGGCTGATTGGATGAACGTCAATGAGGCGCAGAACACACTGACGCCTCAGGAGATCGGGCTGGACAGCTACAAGAGCTTGTCGCGGATGCGTGATTTATTCGTCGGCCTTGGTGGCTTGGACCGAATTCTTCTGGATTACTACGAGCGGACCAAGGGATTAACTCCAGAACAGCGCGAGCAGGAGCCATTGATCCCGAACGAGGACGACCGGAATACGGTAGCAATGCAGTATGCAGCCATCTCGAACTTGGCAACGGAGAGCAATCGCCCACACTGGACGCGCGGCAAGGGCTCCACGGGATTCATAAAGAGCGTCATCGGGACGTTCATGGGTTGGGCTGCGAACATGATGAAGCAGTTCGGGAAGGCCACGCAGACACACTCCAAGGACCCGAAGTATTGGAGGACCGTGACGAACATGGCTACTATCGGAACCATGGTCGTTCTGCTTGCTGCAGTTGGCGCATGGAACTGGGAGGTTGGAGATGAGCTGACCAAGATGGTCTTCAACGTGCATTCGGCTCGGCTTCAGGCTGGAAACATTCACGAAGCCCAGACAGCCTTGGCGTTCTTTGCGCAATCCTTGGTAAATACTGTCCCAATCTTCGGATCAATGATTGGATCAATGGCCGGAGTCGCGTTCACGGGCCGGGGTAACCCATTCGACCTCTCTTCCCAGATGTTCCAACTGAACTTGATGTCTGACGTCTACCGGACATTCATGCGAATCAAGCAGACCGGCGACATGACGTTGCCGATGGCTGACTTCATGAGACGCTGGATGGGGGTTCTCCCAAAGGCGATCCTGAATCGAGTCCCGATTCTCCGTGGAATGGTAGACCAGTCGAATGCAGTTCGGGCTCTGAACGCATCAGCTCCACCAGGAACGGAGATCAAATGGGGACGAGGCGGAGGCGGGGAAGTCGTCTACGGGCCTGCGAACGACGAGATTCAGAAGCTGATTGGCTCAGCCTACGAAGCAATCCTCCATGGCGGGTCTGTGAACGAGGTTCGCGCGCGCTACATGGATGCCGTCAACGCGCTTATCCGCGAAGGCAAGAGCCCTCAGGATGCAGCCAAACAGATTGCCACAGGATTAGCAGCGAAGGAACCCATCCGCATCCTGACTGGTAAGGAGTTCACACCGCAGCAGGAGGCTGAATGGCTGAAGCGGATGACGCCTGACCAGCGGAAGGATTACGACTCCGCGAGGCAGGCGTGGGCGTTGCTCGGAGCCGTCACCGGAAAGGACCTGAACATGACCACGACGGCCGGCGCTCCGACCGGCCGAATGCAGACTCCTGTCGGTATGGGCGGAGCTTCGGCGGATCCGATGTCTCTTGGAGCGATGGCCGGAGGGGGCGGATCGAGAAGGTCTGGAAGGCTCAGGACTCCAAAGGCTACGCCGCTCTCATCCGTGCGGGTTACTGGATCTTCTTCAATTCGTCCGGCTCGAGTCCGCCGCACCCGTGGAAAGCGGAGTCGAGGCGCCAGGTTGCGCACTCTGAAATCTCCGTCGCTTGGAGGTGGAAGATCTCGACGGGCACGCGTGAGGCGGTTACGGTAGATCGGTAATGCGCCTCGCCTTCACAATCGGATCCTACCGACTCTGCGACTTCATCCGGCTCGGAATCCTCCAAATCAGGAAGCTCTGCCAAGATGCCCCTATTCTGATTTCGGACGACCGCTCCCCCGAGTCTCCGTTCATTGAGGCGATGGCGGCCGAACTTGGGACTGGCTACATCGCATCCCGGGTTAAGCGTTCGCATTTCGGAGGAGACGCACAGGCCCTTGTAAACTCCCTTGCGTTCGCGGAAGCAACCGGGTGTGACGTATCGGTAAAGGTGTCGCAGCGATTCGTCCTTCGTCTTCCTGAAATCATCAACGTCATTGAGCGGACATTCTCAGATCCGAACATTCAGTTTGCATCCCCCGGTCAGCCGAAGTTCGTCAGGGGAACAAAGACCACGATGGGATTCGGCGCGTTTGCAGTGCTCTCAGACATCGTGATGATGAGAGTAGGGTCAATGAAGCCAGAAGAGATCATTGAGGTCTACAGGAGGCGCATAGAGCGGGAGAAGGTGCCGTGGAAGGACTTCGTGGAATCACTCATCCACACGCTTCACCTGGATACGTTCCCGGGAAGATCAGTGATGGTTCCTGAATTAACGGACCCAGCTCCGGACCCTATCTATCTTCGCAGGTATCAGTGTCAGGAGCAGGACTTCTTGAAGCTCGCGGCCCAGAATGGGTTTGGCGGGAGATTTCCCTGCTGTGAATGGGGAGAGATTGAACGGGGGACGTATCGTCCTCAGGTGGTTGTAGTCTGACGATTACAGCACCGTCGGCCGGCGCCAGTCGTGCTTCTGCACCACGTCTAG
>Ga0315291_10004827_pt1 | contig 17043 bp, 12 predicted proteins | sample YL17G12_20_MG_FD_203070 | JGI IMG/M metagenome (GOLD analysis project Ga0315291, IMG submission 203070) | Sediment microbial communities from Yellowstone Lake, YNP, Wyoming, USA - YL17G12_20 | ecosystem: Environmental > Aquatic > Freshwater > Lake > Sediment | place: USA: Wyoming | collected...
GCAATCGGCAACTTACGGCCTGGGCGATCTGCTGACGAAGGCGATCGCGTTTCTGTTGATTCCGGTGTACACGCGCTTTCTGTCGCCTGCGGACTATGGCATCCTGGGCGTGGCGAGCGCCATCACTGCTGTACTGGCGATTCTGTACCCCGTGGGCCTCAACGCGGCGGCGATGCGCTTCTACTACGACACGCCCGACGAAAAGTCGCGCCGCGACCTGCTGGGGACGCTGGCGCTGGCCGTCCTCGTCATCGGATTCGCGCTCACCCTGATTCTGGCCGCCACGCCCCTGGGCTCTGCCCTCTTCCGCGCCGCAGTCAAGGACATCCCCTTCCATCCCTACGTTAACATCCTGCTGTGGACTGCGTGTCTTGCGAATGTTTCGGTCATCCCCCTGGTCATCTTCCGCGTGCAGGAGAAGCCTGGCCGCTACGTGGCCTATACGGCGGGTGGGTTTCTGCTGAGCACGGCGGCTATTCTGTACTTTGTCGTGGGGCAGCGGGCGGGGGCGCTGGGAAATCTGCGAGGCGTGTTGATTGCGAGCGGCGTCATGGCTTTGGCCTACGCGCTGAGCACGTTCCGCCACGCTAATCTAACCTTTCGCTGGCGGTGGCTTCGAGACGGGCTGGTCTACGCTCTGCCCGTTGTGCCGCACCTGCTGGCGCACTGGGCGCTCACCCTGTCAGATAGGGGCGTGCTGAACCAGGTCGTCTCGTTGGATCAGGTGGGCGTGTACACGCTGGGCTATCAGGTGAGCATCGTCTTGGCGCTGGTGTCCCAGGCGCTCAACACGGCTTGGACGCCGTTTTTCTACCGCCTGGCCGGGGAAGAAGAGGCGAAACCCAAACTGGCCCGCTTCTTTACCTACTATCTGGGTATCATGGTCTTCACGGCGCTGGGTCTGGCCCTGCTGGGCGGCGATGTCATCCGCATCGTTGCCCATCCGGAATATCACGAGGCGGCGCGGTTGGTTCCCGTCATCACCTTGGCCTACCTGGTGCAGGCTTTCTACTACCCCGCCGTCTTTGCCCTATTCTATCAGCGCAAGACCCAGTACCTGCCGCTCCTCACCGGTTCGGCAGCGGCGCTGAACATCCTCATGAACGTCGTGCTCATCCCTGGCTGGGGAATCTATGCAGCGGCATGGAACAAGGTGCTGGCCTACGCGGTGCTGGCCGTGGCGACCTTCGCCGTGGGGCAGAAGGTGTACCCCATCGCATGGGAATACCGGCGGCTGGCGAAGATGCTCCTGGTCGGCGGGGCGCTGTTCGCGATTTCGGAGGTTCTGCTGGCTCCCCTGGGTTTGTGGGCGCGGGTCGCGCTGCGGCTGGCCCTGTGCGCGGTGTTCCCGCTCCTGCTGTGGCTCGCGCGCTTCCCGGAGGCGGAGGAACGGAGTCACGTCACCCGGCTGTTGAGACGCGACCACAGATAAACGCAGATGGACACGGATTCCTTGTATCCCTGGGCATTCGTTCCTATTTGTTCCCTTAGCGTTCTTTGCGCCTTTGCGGTTCAATTCCGCTGAGCGCCTGCAGCGCCATCAGCGTCACCCACTTGCTGGGCTGGCCCTTCTTCTCCAGGTCGGCCTGCATCCGCCCTGATGGGGAGTTCTCCAGCAGCCACGTTCCTTCGGGAGCCCGCTTGCTCCGCAGGACGGCCAGGGCGTCGTCCATGCGCTCATCGCAAATGCCTAGCTTGGTCAATATCCACAGACTGCGCAGGATATTGCTGCCGCCATAGAACCAGGGGAAGGACAGCGTGAGAAACCCCTCGCTGATGACTCGGAAGTCGTGGTGGTCGGCCTTGTAGAGCCGGTGCATGAGGAGGAACTCGGCCCCGCGCGCCGCTGCACCTTGCACCGCAGGCGTGCGTCGGTTCTCTGGAATCTCAGCAAAGGCTTCCAGGGGGCAAATCGTCCCGTAGAAGCAGCCGTGCCTGTCGCGGATGTGGGCTTTCCAGTAGGGGCACAGCCATCCGCCGTCGGCGTTCTGGACGCTCGCCAGCCAGTCTATCGCGCGCCACACGCGGGGATCGTCCCCGTAGCCCAGGCGCAGCAGCGCAGCAACGACATTTCCCGTCAGGCATGACAGCACGGACTGATGCAGGCAGTCGGCGATGAACTCGGGCTCAGCCGGAGGTTCCTTGCCGCGCTTGCGCGCTCGCTCCACGATGTAGTCATACTCGCGCCTGGCTCCTTCTGGTCCCCGCTCGCCGAAGCCGCCCTCTGGCCGCTGGAAGGTGAAGACGTACTCGGCGGCGCGGCGCACCCGCTCGTCATCGCGGCTCAAACCGAGAAATCCTAGGATCATGAGCGTCCAGTAGGTGGCCTTGTACTTTGGCAGGTAAGGGCTCGCCGGATCGCCCCAGCAGCCTTCCGGCGACTGGCGGGCAAAGATGCGCTTCACGATGGGCGAGCCGTGGATGTCCGCGCGGGTCTGCCGCACCTCAGGGTCATCTTCTGGCTTGCCTATCAGGTGGCGCAGGGTCAGGTAGCGAACCGATGGATTGTCCGGCTGCAATAGCCATGCAATTGGGTCAGGCATGGAATCGGCGGAAGGGTTCATGGCGGCATTCTCCCGGTCACACAATAGCACGTGCCTCCCAGCGCGTCAAGGGCTTGTGCGAAGATGGTAGGGGCGAAGCATTTGGAAGGAAAGTTTCGCTTTGCGGCAAGTCTCTGCTTCCAAATGCTTCGCCCCTACAACAAACAGACCCCGCGTCAAGGGCTTGTGCGAATCGCGAAATTGCGGTAAAATAGAAGTGTCCAAGGTTATCCAAAGATGGAGGTGATAGCCATGGCTCAGGCACAGGAAAAGGGCTTCGTGTTTGAGGATTGGGTGCGGGACGGGATTCGCGGACTCCGGCACAGCAGCACTTGCTTACCAGAAGACTTCCGCAAACACATGCGGACGGCCCGCAAAGAAGTGCTGCTCGCCTACCGCAGCCTGCTGGACACCGCCATTGAGAAGACCGAAGAAGCCCCGAAGAAGCGCACGTCAATCAAGGTGGAATAGCCCTCAGCCCTCAGAGGTTTCCGAAACTTCTGAGGTCTCCCGTTGTTCGGGCGGCGCAGGCTCCACGAGCAGACTTTGTTCGCGCGTGTAGCGCACCATGCCCGGCCTGCCCCCCATCATCCGCCGCACATGCTTGCGCAGCGTCCAGCCCACCTGGACGGAACCCTCGTCTCGCGCCGTTGAGTGCCACGCGGCCAATTGCGCCGCATATCGAAGCGTCGCATCCGGCACTTCGCGGCCCCCGCTTCGGATGACCACGTGCGCGCCGGGCCGCCCTCTCACGTGAAGCCAGATGTCATCCGGCGACGCAATCTTGAACGTGAGTTCCTCATTCTGCCTGCTGTTGCGCCCCACAAGGACTGCAAATCCATCGGCCGAGCGGAAGGTCAGTGGGCCGCCCGTCTTCGCGCGCGGGCGGGGCTTCTCGGTTCGGACGTATCCCGCTTCCGCCAGCGCGGACAGCACGTCGTCAATCTCCGGGCGCGACTCCGCCGCGGACAGGTCGGCTTCTAGCTGCGCCAGGTATGCTTCCTCTGCAGCCAGTTCCTCCAACTTCGCCGGGACTTCTTCCAGCGCAGCCCGCGCTTTCTGGTATGCCTTGAAAAAGCGCTGCGCGTTGTCCACCGGCGAAAGTTTCGGGTTCAGGTCAATTCGGATTGGCTCCCCGTTCCATCCGGGCAGTGTCACGGTCTGCTCGCCCTTCTTCACCTGCGACAGATGACTTAGCAGCATCTGGCCTTTCTCCAGGAAGGCATTCATCCCTTCTTCGGTTACCGTTTCGCGTTGCAAGGAGCCCCTGCGCCGCCCCAGGACTTTGCGCACTTCGGTAATCGCCGCGCGGACGGAGGCGCGGGCTGCCGCATAGGGGTCGGCGGTCTCCCGCGCAGCGCGGTAGGCCTCAATCGCGGCGCTGACGGACGGCATGGAGCGATATTCGGGCAAGTGGGTGAGGGCGTAGGGCGCATATGCGACGATGACTCCATCCTCCAATCCCACGGCGGGCGTCCACGTTCCAGTCTCCAAAGGGGCGAACAGTTCCCGCAGCGCCGCCAGAGTCCGCGCGGGGTCAGCGCCTCCGGCCCGCGCCAGTGCCTCCCGCGCGGCCAGCGGGCTGAGGCCGCGAATCAGGCTCACCAGCACCCGCTCCGGAGGGATTTCGGCGTTCTTCGCCAGCGCCTCGGCGAGCAGGGCTTCGTCCCATTCGGGCAAGGGCATCCTGTTCTGCACGGGCGGGGCGACGTATGGATGGCCTGGCAGCGTCACCCGGTAGCGGTTCACATCGGAGCCAATGCGTTTGACGCATTCCAGCACTTTGCCCGCCGCGTCGGTCAGGATCAAATTGCTGTGCCTGCCCATGATTTCAGCGATGAGGGTGAGGGTCTCGTCGCCGCGCTGGAAGCGCAGTTCCAGGATACGCTCCCATGCGGGCTGGCGCAGGTTGACCAAGTGCGCCCCGACCAGATGCTTGCGCAGTTGCAGCAGCAGCGGCGACGGGGTCTCGGTTCCACGGCGGGGCTTCTCGCCAGCGAAGTGAACGCGAGGATGGGCAGCTTCGGCGGAGAAGATCAGGTCGTGGCGGGTTTGGTTGGCATAGACCTCAAGGGCAATGGACAAGTCGTCGGGCTGCACGACAGCCTGGACGCGGCCACCCAGCGCGCGGCGGGCAATCTCCTGGGCCACAGCGGCCAGGGTGAGCGCATCAAAGTACATCTCACCAATCCCAGTTCAGTTTGTCCTTGAAAGTCTGCAGGTCGTCGGGCCCACTAATCCGCACCCTCGCCAGGTCAAACATCTTGTCGGAGGAGTGAACCGTCGCTCCGTTGATCGAGAGCGCGCCCCAGAAGTTGGCGGAACGCAACACGTCCACCAACTGCTGGTCAAAATGCCCCGAAGGGTACGCGAAAAAGCGGCAGGTCTTTTTAGTGCGCTCTTCTATGGCCTCTTTGGAGCCGACCACCTGCCAGACGATGTAGTCCACCGACTGGCCTCTAAGGTCTGGGTGCGAATAGGAGTGGGGTTCCATGTCCATGCCCAACTGGCTCATCAGCGCGACCTGCGGCCAGGTCATATATCCCTCGTAGCCCTGGTCAATTGGCGCGGTGATCAGGAAAAACGTGCCCGTAAACCCATACTCAACGAGGAGAGGGAAGGCCTGCACGAAGTTATCGCGGTAGCCGTCGTCAAATGTGAGGATGATGGGCTTTTCGGGCAGGGGGTCGCCGAGTTGCAGGTGGCGATTCAAGTCGTACAGGGAGATGGTCTGATACCCATTCTCTTTCAGATAGCGCAGTTGCTCCTCAAATGCTGTGGCTGGAACAGAAAGGTCGCGCTGAACCGCGTCCGTGTCTTTGGGCGGCTCAGAAATATGGTGATACATCAGGATCGGCACGCGGACAGTCCTCACGATGCCATCCGGCGTGGGCCAGGGGGTCGGCGTCAGAGTAGGCGTGGAAGTCGGCGGTTCCGGTGTGCGTGTGGGTTCAGGGGTCGGCGTTTCGGTTGGGGCGAGTGTGGACGTTGGCGTTGCGGTGGGCTCCGGAGTGAGTGTGAACGTGGGAGCGACCGTGGGTGCGACCAAGATGCCGTAGGCCGCGCTGCACGCGCTCAGCGCCACGACCACCAGAAGCCCCCCGATTGCCAGAACCCCGATCCGACCGAACCGCATGGCTCCCCTGAGTCTCAAATGGTACGCCAGCATATCGCAAGGGAGGCTTTCTGTCAAATGAGTTGGTTGCGTGTGGCGTGTGAGAAACCGGCCACGAGTCTCTTGCGGTTTTGCCACAGTTTTGCTGATGTGGTAAAATGAGTCACCTGGCGCATGGGCGATTCTGTGCATGCACTCATCCAGGAGAGAGGTAATCAGGCCATTTAGATTCCCGGCAGGCACAAGCGAATAGGACGACATGTCGCGACATTCCAGCGGCCTCGGACCACAAGCTCAAGAGTTCCTAGAACGTGGCGACAAGAACGTAGAAAGTGCCTGTCTCCAGGCCGGTTTGCCCACGCGGAAGGATATAATCCGGCAGATTTTGGCGCAGACAACCGGGCACATCGCGTGACCGACCAGTTGTGATGTTCAAAGGAGGCAGACATGAAAACAGTTGTAGCCGCCGCCCTTGGCGAGTGCGTTCATGTGGCTGGCGTGGTGAATTTCCTCAGGTTGGCCGAAGCAGCTGGCTGGCGGACGGTGTTTCTGGGGCCGGCAGTGCCCGTGGAAAAGGTGTTGGAAGCCGCCCTCGTAGAGAAAGCCGACCTGGTGGCTGTATCCTACCGCCTGACTCCTGAAACAGGCGAGCGCTTGCTCGGCGAATTTGCCGAATCTGCGGATGACCTTCACAGCGCGGGAGTGGACTTTGCATTTGGCGGCACCCCGCCGGTTGCTGAACGGGCGCGAGCCTTCGGTTTCTTTGACCGAGTTTTTGATGGCAGCGAGCCCGTAGAAAGCGCATTGGCCTATCTGAAAGGCCAAAGCCACGCCGAGCCGCTTGCTGCCGACTTCCCCCAAACTGTCATTGAACGCATCGACTGGAAAGCCCCCTATCCCTTGATTCGGCACCATTTCGGCCTGCCTACCGTGGAAGATACGCGCGAAGGCATCGCCCGCATCGCTGAGGCCCAGGCACTAGACGTCATCTCCCTCGGCACAGACCAGGACGCCCAGGCCAACTTCTTCCACCCGGAGCGACAGGATCCCCGCCGCACCGGTGCGGGGGGCGTGCCTGTCCGCAGTCCCGACCACTACCGACAACTCTACCAAGCGAGCAGGCGGGGCAACTATCCGCTCCTGCGTACCTACTCCGGCACCGACGATTTTATCCGCCTGGCCGAGATGTACGTGGACACCATCAGCATTGCCTGGTGCGCCATCCCCATCTTCTGGTTCAACCAAATGGATGGCCGAGGCCCGTGGGGACTGGAGGACTCAATCCACGAGCACCAACGCCTCATGGCTTGGTATGGCGAGCGCGGAATTCCGGTTGAACTCAACGAGCCGCACCACTGGGGGATGAGGGATGCGCCCGACGTTATTTTCGTCGTCTCAGCGTACCTCTCTGCACACAACGCCCACGCCTTCGGCGTCCGCGATTACATCGCACAATTCATGTTCAACAGCCCGCCGGGCGTCTCCGATTCCATGGATCTAGCCAAGATGCTTGCGATACTGGAGATGATAGACCCATTAGTAGGTGAGGGCTTCGCCATCTGGCGGCAGACTCGCACGGGATTGCTGAGTTATCCCCTGAACCCTGACGCGGCTCGCGCCCACCTGGCGGCCAGCATCTACGAACAGATGTCCCTACGGCCTCACATTGTACACGTCGTGGGACACACGGAGGCCCACCATGCCGCAACGGCGGATGACGTGATTGAGGCCTGCACGATGGCGCGGCGGGCTATAGAAAACGCCATCCGAGGCCAGGCGGATCCGGCAACCGACCCGGCGATACAGCAACAGAAGGTGCGACTCGTAAGGGAGGCTCAGGTGACGTTGCGGGCTATCCGTACACTGTCTGGCCCTGGTGTCGCCGACCCCCTCACAGACCCGGTCACCCTCGCAAAGGCCGTGACGGCGGGAATACTGGACGCGCCCCATTTGCAGAACAACCCATTTGCGCATGGGCGAATTGTTACTCGCGTGGATCGGAGAGGGGTCTGTGTGGCGGTAGACCGCGTTACCGGGAGGGAATTGTCGGAGGAGGAAAGGATTGCAGGGTTGGGGGTCCGTGTTGGGTGATCGTTTGGTGCAAAGGAAAGGAGTGTGAACATGAGCAAGCAAACGCGCTACACGGTGATCGGCGCAGGTCACGGCGGCAAAGCCATGGCCGCCCATCTGGCGTTGATGGGTTTTCCTGTGACGCTGTACAATCGGACGCCCGGAAACGTTGCCGCCATCAAGGCGCGCGGCGGGCTTGATATGACCAGTTATGATGGGGGGCCGCATGGTTTTGGGCAGCTCGCCTCGGTCACATCGGACCTAGGGGATGCCCTGAAACAGGCCGATGTCGTCATGGTGGTGTTGCCTTCCACCGCCCATGCTGGCATCGCAAAAGACGCGGCCTCTCACGTGCGGGACGGGCAGATTGTCGTCCTCAACCCGGGGAGGACCGGCGGCGCTTTGGAATTCCGCAAGGTGCTGAGAGATTGCAGCTGCCAGGCCGATGTCGTCGTCGCCGAAGCAGAGACGCTGGTTTACGCATCCCGTTCAGATGGCCCGGCTCAAGTGCGCATTTTTAGCATCAAAGAGGCCGTGCCCCTGGCGGCGCTGCCTTCTACCGACACGCCGCGGGTGCTGGAAGCACTATCGGATGCCTATCCTCAGTTTATTGACGGCGTCAGCGTGCTGCACACGGGCCTGAACAACATGGGCGCGATCTTTCACCCGGCTCTTACTTTGCTCAACGCCGGACGGATTGAGTCCACAGGCGGGGAGTTCCAGTTCTACATTGACGGCGTGACCCCCTCGGTGGCCCGCGTCCTTGAGGCGCTGGACCGGGAGCGGGTCACTGTGGCTGCTGCGCTTGGTATCCGCGCGCGCACGGCGATGGAATGGCTGAAGATGGCCTATGATGCCACAGGGACCGACTTGCACGAGGCTATCCACAACCAGCCGGGGTACTACGGAATCAATGCGCCGCCCACGTTGAACCACCGCTACATCACCGAAGATGTCCCCATGAGCCTGGTGCCCATTGCGGCGCTAGGGCGAAGGTATGGGGTGTCGGTGCAAGGGATAGACAGCATCGTTCGTATGGCGTGCATTGTCCACCACACGGACTACTGGCGGCGGGGGCGCACTCTGGACAAGTTGGGGATTGAGCAGCTGAGCGTAAGCGAACTGGCGCGGTGGGTGAACGAGGGACGCTTTGACCTGGATGCTATGTCGTGACATAGGATGCCGCAACCAGGCCTTGCCACACTTGCTTTGACGCCCATGCTGTGGCAGTGTAGAATAGGCCGCCATTTCGCTTTGCCGCAACCATTGGAGAGGAGCAACGATGCTCAACGGGCGAACCATCTCTCGCATAACACTTGCCGTCTGCGCCGTGGCGCTGATATGCTTGGCTTCCCCTGTGGTTGCCTCCGCACAGGGCGGGGATGCGCTTCTGGTCATCGCGGGGTGGGTGCAGAATGCCCACGAGGAGCCGGTGGGCGATGCCTCCATCCGCGTGCTGCTGGACGGCGCTCCGCTGACCCTGCGCTCGGCGGAGAAATCCGCGGAGGCGGTATCCTCGCAGCCCGATGGCTCTTTCACAGCTGAGGCGATTCTGTCTCCTGCGCTGTTGGACAAGGTGAAACGCGGCGACGCGACTATCGCCCTTGAGGTTCGGAAAACGACCTTCCGCGACGCCGTTGTGCCCGTCCGCGTAGATGTTGCGGGTGACGCCAGCGCCGTCTTGGTGTATCCGTCCCCCATCAAGATGACCTACCGGTATGGAGCGGCATTCTGGGTGGCGACACTCGCGTTCCTTCTGGTATTGGTACTGATTGCCACGGGGTGGCTGCACAAGACGATAGCCGCGCTGCTGGGAGCCGTGATCGTCCTCTTCGCTTCGGGGTTGGGAGCCGCGTTCTGGCCCTCGCTGCGAATCTTCTCTGTGGAGCGCGCGTTTCACTACGTGGATCTGAACGTGATTCTCCTGATTATGGGGATGATGAGCTACGTGGCGATGGCAGAGCGGACGGGGCTTTTCCAGCGGCTGGCGTACCTGTCCTACCGGGCCGCGCGCGGCAAGACCTGGCTGCTGGCGCTATTCCTGATGATTATCACCGCGGTGGCATCGGCTTTTCTGGACAATGTGACGACCATGCTTCTGATGGCCCCCATCTCTATCGAGATCGCGCTGGTGCTTGGGGTGAACCCGCTGGCCCTTCTGATTCCGGCGGTGCTGGCATCCAACATCGGCGGCACGGCGACGCTCATCGGCGACCCGCCCAACATTCTGATTGGCTCCTACACTGGCAAGTCGTTCACGGACTTCGTGGTGGCGCTGGGGCCTGTCGTGCTGCTCTCTCTTGTCGTTCTGGCCGTCTATGCCCTGCTGTGGTTCCGTCGCGACTACCGCGCGACGAAAGGCCTGGATTCCAAAGCCCTGTTGGCTCGTTTGGAAGCGGACTCTGCTATAACCGACCCTGCCCTCCTGCGCCGGGTATTGATCGTGGGCGGGCTGATGCTCGTCTTCCTTGTCCTGGGCGAGTGGCTGCACGTGGCCCCTGCTGTCGTGGCACTGACCGGCGCGGTTGCGCTGATGGTTTGGAACCGGCCCGACGTGGAGGAACTGATCCACGACGTGGATTGGACGACGCTGATTTTCTTCCTTGCCCTGTTCATCGTCGTCGGGGGGATTGAAGAAGTGGGGCTGATTCAGGCGGTGGCGGACCTGGCCAGAAGATTGGCCGGCGGCAACCTGACGGCGGCGATGCTCCTCGTGATGTGGATTTCGGCCCTGGCGTCGGGCGTGGTGGATAACATCCCCTTCACGGCGGCCATGCTCCCGGTCGCCGGATACTTGACGCGCGTGCTGCCGGGCGCGGAGAACGACGTGCTGTTTTGGGCGCTCTCGGTGGGGGCCTGCTTCGGAGGAAACCTCACTCTCGTTGGAGCCTCTGCCAATCTGGTCACAGCAGGCATCGCCGAGCGGGCCGGGTATCCGGTTTCTTACCGCGACTTCTTGAAAATCGGGGCCCCGATTACGTTTCTGACTGTCTTGGTAGCATCGCTATACTTCCTGATTGTGTATTGAGCGATATAAATCCACCATAGAGACCACGGAGAATACAGAGAGGGAAAAGGGGTAGTCTCCCTTTGATTCCCCTGAGCTCTGTGGTGAGTCAGTGTAAAGGGAGGTGTCATGCAGGCAATCCTATGTGCCACGCGGGGTGGATTGGCCAGCCAGACTGCTCAGAAAGCCGCCAGCGACCTCGCCCGAAAGACCGGACTCCCGCTGATCTACCTCTACGTCGTCAACACGGAGTTCATGCGATGCACCACGGGCCTGGGCCATCTGGACGACGCGGCCCGCGAACTCACCAAACTGGGCGAGTTCATCCTGGCCGTGGCGGTGGAGCGGGCTGAAGCTGAAGGCGTCCAGGCCAGCGGTATAGTGCATGCCGGGAAATGGCAAGATGAACTCCTGGCCGTCGCCAAAGACAAACGGCCCCGCTACGTAGTGTTGGGCAGTCCTGGACTGGACAGCCTTCAGGATCCCGCGGCGACGCAGCACATGAGGGAGCGCGCGGCGCAAATCAAGCAGGCTTCCGGCGCCGATGTGGTCATTGTGCTCCCATCGGGAGAGACCGTCACGATGTAGTATGGAGGTCGGACATCGCGAAACATGCCTTGACGAAACGGAACCTGAGCCTGCTAGGCGGCACGCTCCTGAGCGCATTTTTCCTCTGGCTGGCGTTCAGGCGGGTGAATCTGGGCGAGGTCTGGGGCGCCATGCGGCAAGCGAACCTCCTGTGGGTCGGCTTTGCGCTTCTGACATTCCTGGTCACCCAGGTAGTCAAAGCCGTCCGCTGGAGGGTTCTGTTCTTCCCCGAGCACCGAGACCGCAGGCTTGGCAAGCTCCAGCGGGTGATCTACATCGGCCAGCTGGTCAACGCGGCCATCCCCGCACGCCTGGGCGAGGTCGCCCGCGCCTACCTCCTGGGCCGAATCGAAGGAATCAGCACCGCCTATGCCCTGGGCACGGTGGTACTGGAGAAGGCCCTGGACAGCCTGATGCTGCTGTTGGTGGTGTTTCTCGTCTCGCTGTTTATGCCCCTGCCCATCTGGCTCAAAGGCTCCTCGCTGATCATCAGCGGCGGTATGGTGGCGCTCTTGATCTTGATGACCCTGCTGTCTCGGTGGGAAGATAGGATGCCGGGATGGCTGGACCGGGTTTTTGGCCCACAATCTTGGCTCACCCGGGCGGGCGCGACCGGGGCGATCCAGCGCGCCGCGCTCAGCCTGCGCCCGCTGAGAAGCCTCCGCATGAACCTGCAATTGTGGGGATGGTCGCTGGTTGACTGGCTCATCATGATTTCAACCAACCTTGTATTGCTGTGGGCTTTTGGGCTGCGCCTGCCGTGGACGGCGGCGCCTCTTCTCCTCGCTGTTCTGAACATCGGCATCGTTGTTCCCTCCTCGCCGGGGCGAATCGGCGTCGTTCACTATCTCTGCGTTCTCACGCTGGGCCTATATGGGGTGGACAAAGCCCTGGCGCTGGCGTATGGCATCCTGCTCCATGCGCTGATCTATGTCCCCGTCTTCGTGCTGGGCGCTTACTTCCTGTGGCGTGAAAACTATGATCTCTCGCGCCTGGCTGCGCTGGCATCCGCCGGGTCTCTGGGAGAAAAAGCCACCGACTGACACCCCCAATCCGTCCCTTTTGCCATTTCCTGCGTGGGATGCTACAATCGCCTTGCTTGAGTTTGGGCAGGGGGAGGGGATATGCGTATTCGCCGCGCGGAACTGGTGGACTTGAACGCCTGCAGTCAGATGGACCTTTCGTATTCCACAGACACCGTCTGGCAGGTGGACGAGCGTCCCAAGGAGGATGGCATATCTGTCACCTTCCGGACAGTCAAACTGCCGCGCGCCGCCCAAATCCGCGTTCCCAAATTGGAGAGCGGCTTGCTGAACTGCTGGCAGCAAGATGAGTGCTTCGTCATCGCAGAAGGCGCAAGCCGAATCGTGGGTTTTCTGAACATGCCGATGGTTCCCGGAGAGCCGCTGGCGCACATCCGCTATTTGGTCGTGGACACGCCGCACCGCCGCAAAGGGGTGGGCAGCGCCCTGATCACCTCGGTGGCGGAGTGGGCGCGGGATCACGGGGTCGGCGGCATCATGGCAGAAACGGACACGCGGAACTACCCCGCGATTTCATTCCTGGAGCGGCGTGGATTCGCGTTCTGCGGCTACAGCGACCAGTTGAGCGTCAATCAGGGCGTCAAGTTGTTCTTCATCCATCCGCTTCGCTAGCGCCGCTGAGGACTCACGCGGAGGCGCAGAGGAATCAAAGTGTCGTTTGACACCGACTGGGTTCTCAAAGTACTGGCTTCCATCAACCTGACCGTTGCCTCGGCCATCGTGCTGACGGCCTTCTCGCTGGTCGTTTACATTCTGGGACACAACTTCCGAAACGCGGTGGGCCGGGCGTTCTCGGCGCTGCTCTTGTTCGTCACCATTGTCTACTGCGGCGACGTGATGGTCACCTACGCTGCCTCGCCGAAGGCCGCGGAAGGCTGGCTGAAGTTCCAATGGCTTGGGATCGCCTTTGTCCCGGCGGCCTATCTTCACTTCTCCAGCGCCCTGGCGCGGACGACAGGTCTGGCCTCGCGCCGCCGCTCCATTAGCGTCATCGCCGGCTACTCCCTTGGCGTATTCACGCTGGCGGTGGTGCTGTTCACGGGCTTGATTGTGGCGCGGCGGGAAGTCTACTCGCCTTTCACGAACTTGCGGGCCGGGCCGCTGTTCTGGGCCTTCGCCCTGTACTTTGTGCTCGCCACCCTCATCGGCGCGCGGAACATCCAGCGTGCCCGCCTGCGCGCGCTGACTCCGGCCACACGGCGGCGTATGACCTACCTGGCGATTGCCTTCGTCGCCCCGGCCCTGGGCGCATTCCCCTACCTGCTCGTCGCCAGCCTTCCTGCCGGGCCGGAGATTCAAATGGCTTTGGAGGCGCTGGTTTTCCTGGGCAACGCGGCAGTTGCCGTGATGATCGTCGTGATGGGCTACACGGTTGCCTACTTCGGCGCGCTCACTCCCGATCGCGTCGTCAAGCATAGCCTGATTCATTACCTGCTGCGGGGGCCGTTCGTGGGCACGTGCGTCCTCGCCCTCATCCTGCTGACCCCTGATACTGGACGCTACCTGGGAGTGCCGAGGGAAACGTTCCTGGTGTTCTCTCTCGTTGGCCTGATCCTGGTGCTCCAGGTTCTCATCAATCTGGCCAACCCCTTCATTGACCGGCTCATCTACCGCCAGGACAGGGAGGAGATCATCTGGTTCCAGGAACTGGACAACCGTCTCCTGACCAGCACCGACCTGACCCAGTTTCTGGAGAATATCCTGACCAGCATCTGCGAGCACCTGAGGGTGGGCGGCGGGTTTGTCGCGCTTCTCCACAATAGCCACTTCCAACTGGAGGTGGCGTGCGGTTCGCCGGAGAAGGCCCGCGCCTGCCTGGAAACCTGGCAGCCTGCCAACTGGAGCGCGCCATCTCCGGACGCTCCATCGCAGAACGGCCGGCGGCTTTCGCTGCGCCGCGAGAACGTCGAGACTCACGATGGTTGGTGGCTGATTCCCCTGCGGTCAAAAGATCGGAGAACCATGCTAGGTGTGCTGGGAATAGAGGCGCGGATTTACCCGCTGGCGGAAGAGGAGCTCTCGGTCATGGAGGGCATGGTGGGTCAGGCTGAAATCGCGTTGGAGGATCGCTTGCTCCAACAGAGCGTCTTCGCGGCGTTGAAACAGATCATCCCTGAGATTCAACAGATACAGCAGTGGCGTTCGGCAACTCAGTATTCTGCGGCTACGGCGATCCCTTCCATCCGGGTGGACGCAGAGGCCGCCGAGTTCCGCCAGGCGGTCAAGGAGGCCTTGAGCCACCTGTGGGGCGGGCCGAAGTTGACGCGAAATCCCCTCATTCAGCTGCGAGTGGTCGCCCAGGCCAAGAAGGAGGCCGATGGCAATCCGGGCAAGGCGCTCCGCAACACCCTGACGCGGGCGATTGAGCACCTGCGGCCTGCCGGCGACCGCAGTTTCACTGCGCCGGAGTGGCTTCTGTACAACATCCTTGAGATGAAGTTCATCCAGAAGCAGAAGACCAGCGAGATCGCGCTCAAACTGTCCATGAGCGAATCCGACCTATACCGCAAGCAGCGGTTCGCCGTGGAGGAAGTCTCCAAGATGCTGGTCGCGATGGAGAAAGAGGCGATTCAGTCCACGGCCCAGTAGCGGAAGCCGCCGATGGACGCCGTAGGGGCGAGGCATTTGGAGGGAAGGTTTCGCTTTGCAGCGAGTCACTGCTTCCAAATGCTTCGCCCCTACATGCAACCGGCAAAACTCGTTAGGAAACTGCCCCCTCCTGTTTGACTTTCCACGTCTCCCGCACCTTCACCAGGACGAGGGCGGAGACCAGGAACATCACCCCATAGATGGCAAAGATGAGCAGGTAGCCCAGGCCCGGCACTTCGGGCACGCGGCGGGTGAAGTAATCGGCGATAGGCCCGCCGATGTACCCTCCCACTGCCCCAGCGCCTGCTCCCGCCAGGTTGGAGATTCCCAGGAACTTGCCGGCCTGCTCTTTTGGCACGATGTCCGTCCCCAGCGCCCAGTTGGTCGTGAAGAACATTCCCGTGGCAGCACCGATGATGCACCCACCCACGTAGATCATGGTCATGTTGGGCGCCAGGGTCAGGATGAGAGCGCCCACCGCCCCAATGACCCCGCTGGCTGCCACCAGCCGCCTTCGCCCGACCCGGTCGGCCAGCCAGCCACTCGTCAGGGCGAATATCAGAATCAGAACGCCGACGACCATCATCAGTTGTGAGACGGGGCCCGCAGCGGCCTCCTTCTCATAGCCGAGCCGGGCCTGGAAGAAGTAGACAGCGAACCCTGCCAGATTTGTCGTTCCTATGAGGAACGCCAGGCGATTGACCACCCACCAGGTGAAAGAGGGGTAACGCCGCGCCTGCGCGACGCCAATGCTGATGCGCACGCTGGACCACACGCCTACGACTACCGCGATGACCATTGCCAGCAGCCCGGTGAGGCCCATCGCAATTACCAGTGTCGAGACTGATTCCACACCGGCCAAAAGCCTGCCCACCCATTTCGCAATCTCGCCGAGGCCCAAAATGATGACCAGGAACACTGCTGTCATCAGAACGAGCCGCCCGAACGGCTTCCAGTCCAGCGGGCCGGACGGTTCGCTCAGAGGTTTCTCTCGCACGAGCATGGTGAGGGCCATGGCTGCAAACAGGATGGCTACTGCGACAAAGATGCCCGTCCACATCTGACCCTTTGCGATCATCGGGCCGATGGTCACGGCGACGATGATGACGGGCAGGAGGTCCATCATCGCCTTCACGCCGGAAAAGCGCCCTCGGTGGTCTTCCGGAACCAGGTCGGGGATCAGCCCCTGTACTGCCCCATGGGCGGCGTTGGAGGCAATCTGCGAGAGAACTTGCGCGCCAAACAGGAACCAGTATGTGGGGGACACCCCAATTGCGATGACGAACGCGATGTTCAGCAGCGTGCCGACCAGGATGAAGGGACGCCGCCTGCCCCAGCCCGCGGTGCTGCGGTCCGAGAGCATCCCGAACAGCGCCTGGGCCAGCAGGGCAACCATCAAGGTGTAGAGGCGCAAGGTGCCGAAGGCGGATCCCTGTTGTTCCGGACCGACGAACCTTTGGACGAGTAGTGGCACGATAATGTTCAGGGTTTGCGAGACAGTCGTAAGTCCCAACCAGTAGATGTTGATCGTGATGTAGTCGTACCAGCGGGTCTTTTTCATCAGGGTTCTCTCCTTTGCGACTGTGAGGAAAACTGGACACCACAACGCGAGAAGTATAGCGCATGATTGCCGAGAATGCAATGGCGCGCATTCATTCGCCTAAAATGTCACCGAGTGTGGTATAGTTCTGTCAAAAGATAATGTCACCGAGGGGACTATGCCAACACAAGACGAGATGACCATTCACGAACGACGCAAGTACCTGCGAATCCAACACCCGCGCTACGAGAAGGCAAAGCGGCAAGAGCGCACAAGACTGCTGGACGAGATGGAAAGGATCACTGGCCTGGACCGCAAGACCCTGATTCGGCTCATGGGGCGGAAACGAGACGACCTGGTTCGCAAACCCCGCCGCAAGCAGCGCGGTCGCACCTATGACCACGAGGTGGACGATGCTTTGCGAGTCATCCTGGACAGTTTCGGCTACCTCTGCGCCGAACGACTCACACCCAACCTGGTCTGGATGTCCACCCACCTGGCGCGTCACGGTGAGATGATGGTCTCCGATGGGCTGCTGGGCAAGTTGT
>Ga0315291_10004828_pt1 | contig 17032 bp, 15 predicted proteins | sample YL17G12_20_MG_FD_203070 | JGI IMG/M metagenome (GOLD analysis project Ga0315291, IMG submission 203070) | Sediment microbial communities from Yellowstone Lake, YNP, Wyoming, USA - YL17G12_20 | ecosystem: Environmental > Aquatic > Freshwater > Lake > Sediment | place: USA: Wyoming | collected...
ACCGATATGAATGCCCATCGCCTCAACAACAACGATCGTGTCAACACCGGTAAATTCGAGCATTTTTACCATTGCGGTGCATACTTCGCGGAGGAGAGCGGGGTCAATGATGGGTACGCCATCGGTGATCGGGTGGATGAAATAATTATAATCTCCCCTCTTTATCATGGGGCAGGTCTCAAGGGATGTCACAAGTCGGTCAAGCATACATTTCACCAATATCTTTTAAGAATGCCTCAATACGGTCGCCATGGACGTGGGGCATGCAGACGATTCGCAGGTGCCCCTGTCGTGTCCACGAGACCTTCCAGGGTTCGGGCACGTTCCTGCAGGAAAATGTTGCCACGTTCAGGTCCGGTGTGGCGGCATGCGGGATGCCGAATGTCTCCATACCGGCAATCAGGCGGTTTGTATTTTTCATGCATCCTGAAACAATTGCTGTCATCCCCTCAACACCAAGATAGTCAAGCACAGCAAGCGCCCCGACAACGGGAGCGCCGGGACGGGTACCCGCGAGGGTGTACTCCTGTTTTACCGATAGGTACGGTGTATCGATATTGAGCGTGTGGAGTATGTCCGGTTCCCGGGTGAGCAGGCAGCCGGCAGGGATGGTACTCATACCCATCTTGTGCGGGTCAACAGCGATGGTCGTAACACCGGGAAGTGCAAAGTCAAAGGGAACGGGATGTTTCAGGAATGGTATTACCATACCGCCAAAGGCTGCATCCACATGGAAGAAAACGTCATGTGCCTCAGCGATCTTTGCCAGATCTGCAATCGGGTCAACCATACCATACTCGGTGGTCCCGGCGATACCTACAAGACATACCGTGTTCCGGTCAATCTGTTCTGCCGCTTTTTGTGCGTCCATCCGGAAATCCCCGCCAAGCGGTACGGTCCGCATCTCAAGACAGAGAAGATCGCTGGCCTTCCTGAATGAGAAGTGAGCTGATTCCGGCACAACTATGTTGGGATAAGCCACCTCTCTTTTCAGGACTTTTGCGAGACGGAGCGCCTGGATATTGGACTCGGTTCCTCCTGATGTGGCATACCCTCCTGCCTCCTTTCGGTGGAAAAGGGTGCCAAGTCGCAGGATGAGGAGCTTTTCGAGTGATGCCGTACCCAAAAAAAGCCCGGGGTCACCGAGATTGGTCTCCATGAACATGCAGTGCGCCCGCACCGCTACCGGGTGGGGGATGGTGCACATGGAGCTCAAAATATAGTTGTGGTCACTATCCTCGCTTTTTTTTTGGGAGAAAAAAGAGAAGAGTTCTTCTTTGGAGCATCCCTTATTCAGCATCGCGTTTTCTCGCAGCATCGAGAATGATACGCTTTTCCGTGCGGGCAACCGCCTCACGGATCTTGGCGATTGCGTCGATATTTGCCGATATGCTTGCTATGCCGTGCTCAACGAGCCAGATTGCCATCTTCGGGTCAGAACCAGCCTGCCCGCAAATTGAGCACTCTACATCATACGCCCGGCACATCTGGATTGCAGAGTGGATCAGGTGAAGCACTGCAGGATGCTGGGGCTGATACATGTCAGCAACATTTTCATTGTTCCGATCAATTGCCAGCGTGTACTGGACAAGATCGTTGGTCCCGAATGATGCGAATTTTATGCCACACTTGATGAAGTCCTCGATCATGATCGCGCTTGACGGTATTTCGATCATAATACCGAGCGTGACATTTTCAACATCGACCCCGCATGCCTTCATCATCGCCTTTGCCGCTAAAAACTCATCGGGATGGGAAACCATCGGGAACATGATGCCGAGATTTTCATACCCCTCCTTCCAGAGACGCTTGAATGACTCAACCTGAAGACGGAACTGATCCGGGCTCTGGATGTCGCGCCGGATTCCACGCCAGCCGAGCATGGGGTTATGCTCATGGGGCTCGTTCTCCCCCCCCATCATGTTCCGGAATTCATCAGTCGGGGCATCAAGTGTCCGCACCCACACCGGCTTGCCAGGGAACGCATCGAGAACCATCTTGATGCCATCGTGGAGTTCCCTGACAAAATCCTCCTCCTTGTTGTTGGTGATGAACCAGCCCGGTGTCTTGTTGAGCCCAAGGATCAGGTGCTCGATCCGGAGTAATCCGACACCATCCGCGCCGGTAGCTGCAGCCCGGGGTGCAGCATCGGGAATGGAGACATTCACCTTTACACTCGTCGCGGTGATAATATGAGGGGCGGAAGCTGCCATCTGCATTACCTGAGCCGGTTTTGCCGGAGCGGTTATCTCGCCTTCATAGATGAAACCTTTCTCACCATCAACGGTAATAAGTTGTCCGCTCGTCAGCACATGGGTTGCAGTCTTCGTGCCTACAACTGCCGGGGTTCCCAGTTCACGGCTTACGATTGCAGCATGGCAGGTCATCCCACCTTCATCAGTGACAATTGCAGCGACTTTACGCATCGCCGGTACCATGTCAGGGTTTGTCATCTTCGTTACGAGAATGTCACCTTCTTTTACACTGCCGACGTCCTTTACGTCCCTTATGATGGCGACCCTGCCCGAAGCGATCCCGGGAGCTGCTCCCTGTCCCTGCAGAATTATCTTGTTGTCCTGTTTTTGTCCTGACATGCTCTTAGCCTCTTTCTTGTTCCCAATCGTGGTAATCGGACGGGACTGGAGAATATAAATTGTCCCGTTCATAATGCCCCATTCTACATCCTGGGGGATACCATAATGGTTTTCAGCAATCTTGCCATACATGGCAAGCTTGGTAATTTCCGCGGAAGACAGCACCTGTGCGTCCTGTCGGGCACCCGTTACGTCCACCTGCTTTGTGCCGTGATCCCCGTCAGCGATGATCTCCACTTTCTTGTTCGAGATGAGGACGTCGTCTAGTTTCTCCGACCGCTGGTCGAAGATATATTTATCCGGTGAAACCGAACCGGAAACAACCGCTTCACCAAGTCCCCACGATCCTTCGATAATCGTGAGAGGTTCACCGGTAATGGGGTGGGAGGTGAACATGACACCTGCCTTTTCGGAGTGAACAAGTTGCTGCACGACAACAGCGATATTTACGGTTTGGTCATCAAATCCTTGCTTGGCGCGGTAATAGATCGCCCGCGCCCCGTAGAGGGATGCCCAGCATTTTTGTACAGCTTCTAAGAGGGCTGCTTCCCCCTTGATATTGAGATAGGTCTCCTGCTGCCCGGCAAAACTGGCATCCGGGAGATCCTCAGCAGTAGCGCTTGATCTGACTGCCACGATCAGGTCTTCTGCTGAAATTTTTTTGTAAGCATGACGGATCTCGTCTTTTATGAATGCTGGCATCTTTGCCTTAAGCACCATGGTCTTTGCACCATCGGCAGCTTTCTCCAGCGCCTCGTTATTTTCGACGTCAAGTCGATCGTATGATGCAAATATCTTCTTTTCAATACCGGTCTCAACTAAAAACCTTCGGAAGGCCTGAGCAGTTACCACGAAGGCTTTCGGAACCGGGAGACCGATGGATGCCATCTCACCAAGAGAAGCTCCTTTACCCCCGACCGATACGATATCTTCCTTCCTGATCTCCTCGAGCCACAGAATAGTAGGTACATCCTTCATGCTCGCACCACTTATGATCTTACCTCCCTCTTGTTTAATAATTATCATTCCCCTTTTTTACCGTAAATGAATACACACAGGAATGGTCGGTTTTTTGTTATGCAGAGAAGACATTTACCATCGGTTAAAGAATAATCCTCTTTAAGTACCGTGCATATAGTATATGGGTTTTTTATGGCAAACGCAAAGGTGCTCGTCAGCGATCCGCTGGCTGAAGAGGGGCTCGAGATCCTAAAAAAGGCGTTCGAAGTTGACGTTAAAACTGACCTTAAAGAGGATGAGCTTTGCAGGATCATCGGGGACTACGATGCCCTGCTCGTGAGGAGCAGCACGGAAGTCACGGCAAAGGTGATCGAGGCAGGGAATCGGCTGAAGTTTATCGGTCGTGCGGGCGTTGGCGTGGACAATATCGATATGGATGCGGCTACGCGCAAAGGCATTATCGTTGCCAATGCGCCGGAAGGCAACACCCTTGCTGCAACCGAGCACACGATGGCAATGATGCTCTCCTTGGCAAGAAACATCCCGCAGGCAACAGCGAGCCTGAAGAAGAAGGAATGGAAACGCAGCAAGTTCATGGGTGTGGAACTCAACGAGAAGGTGCTTGGCATTGTCGGGTTCGGGCGTATCGGGCGCGAGCTGGCAAAACGGGCAATCGCGATGGACATGAAATGTGTGGCATACGATCCGTTCATCTCCAAAGAGCGGGCTGCTCAGCTTGGTGTTGAGATGATGTCGGTTGAAGATCTCTTCAGGGTCGCCGATGTTATCACAGTGCACACGCCCCTGATCGCTGAGACAAAACACCTCATCAACGCAAAGAGTATTGCGACCATGAAAGACGGAGTGCGGATTATCAACTGCGCCCGTGGGGGTATCATTGACGAAAAGGCGCTCTACGATGCGGTTAAGAGCGGCAAAGTGGCAGGTGCTGCGCTCGATGTCTTTGAAACCGAGCCCCCGACCGATTCCCCGCTGCTCACGCTCGACCAGATCATTGTTACCCCCCATCTCGGGGCAAGTACGGCCGAGGCACAGGTGAATGTCGCAGTTTCCGTTGCAAAGCAGTGCATCGCGGTCCTGAACGGCGGCTCTGCGAAGTACGTGGTCAACGCCCCGATGGTCCCGCCGGAACTGGCGGAAGTACTCGAACCCTATGCACAGCTTGCTGAGAAGATGGGCAGGTTTGTCATCCAGATCGCAAGCGGGCGGCTTTCATCCGTCGAATGCATCTACGGCGGCGAACTGTCCGCCTATGCGGGGAGCATGAAATTTGTGACCCGGCTCGCGCTCAAAGGGCTTCTCGACCCAATCCTCCAGCAGCCGGTCAATATCGTGAACGCGGATTTCATTGCAAAGGAACGCGGGATTTCCGTCAGCGAGACGGTCACGCAGGAATCCAGCGGATTCAAGAACCTCATCACCATCCGGATCAAGACTGACAAAGGAGAAGAGACGGTCAGCGGCACGGTCTTTTTCAAGGGCCGCAGCCGTATTGTCGCTGTTGGCGGCTACACTATGGACATGATTCCCGAAGGCTACGTGATAGTGTCACGGCACCTGGACAAGCCCGGGGTTATCGGGCGTGCATCCACCATCCTCGGGAAATGCAATATCAACATTGCCGGCATGCAGGTGGGACGGATCAACCCCGGTGATAAGGCAATCATGGTGCTGAATGTGGACAGCGAAGTACCCGCAGAAGTGATGGAAGAGATCCGTGGCATGCCGGGTATCTTTACCGCGACGTTTGCCAAGATTACATCTGAGAAGATCTAAACCTATCTTTTTCTATAAAAAAAATAACCGTTTCCGGTAACATTTTTATCATTACTCCTCGTAAATCTTCACCGGTACCGGCAGGATATCAGGGCGTTTGTCGGTCATGATATAGGTGTAACTCATGACATGAACCATATACTCCAGGTATCCCTTTGCGATGTTTGATAATCCTTCACTCCGACGCCCGAGGATCAGGATATGGAACCACTGGATGAACAGGCAGATGAATGCGATCATCCCGTAAACCCAGGCAACGATGCCGATGAGTATCCAGTAGACAATACGGACGAGCAGTTCAAGGCGGCGTGCGTCGTGCTCGAAGGAAAAGAGCTGGTTTGGTGAACCTGGTGTTTCGGTCATTTTTTATCAATTCACACTGTAGATCCTGTCTGGTAATAAAATTACTGTCCCGGGTTCGAAGACCTATGGTCGATAAGGGCAGGACTTGCTGTGAAAGCCGGTACACTATTTTTTAATAATAAGATAACAGATGCTATAGAGCATCAGACCTTTTCGGGCTCGTGGTCTAGTTGGTTATGACGTCGCCTTGACATGGCGGAGGTCCTGAGTTCAAATCTCAGCGGGCCCATTGACCTCTTTTCCTTTGCTGGTTTTTTCTGGAATTTTTCAGGAGAAAAATGATGTTAAATCCTGCAGGAACCGCCATGCTTTTCGTGATAGTGCTGGTGGTATTCTTCTGCCCGGTAAAATTCCGGTGCCGGCATAATCGCGGTCATAATTTTACCAAACCTGAATACACCGGAAGTCTCCATAGCCTCTTTGGATTTTCTCGCTATTTTTCCCTGTTCTGCGTCGTGATAAAAGATCACGGAGCGGTAATTTGTGCCGATATCCGGGCCCTGGCGGTTCAGTTGTGTCGGGTCATGGATCGACCAGAAAACATCGAGAAGTTGTTCGTAGCTGACCTTTGATGGATCATACGTTACCTGCACTACCTCTGCATGCCCGGTCTGCCCGGTGCTTACGTCTTTGTAGGTTGGATTTTTTAGGGTACCTCCCATATATCCGACCGCAGTTGAAACAACACCGTTCATGCTACTGAACGCGGCTTCAACACCCCAGAAACAACCGGCACCAAACGTTGCTGTTTTATACGTGTCTGTATCTCCTGTCATGGTATTTTATTCCCACTATGCCTTGAACCGCTCGAACTATTAGACTCTTCTGAGAGTGTCCGGGCAACCATTTTCTCGGCTCTGTAGAATTCCTTTTACTATTATATGAAATACAAAGCACTGGTAAGATGACGGAGGGGATAGTGCCTGTCCCCCCATACCGCCCCTGCGCTTATATCGATGGTGACGTATTACCTTTTCAGGAGTTATCGCATTTTGGGGGGAGCCGAAGCGGCGGGGGTGAAACCCCCGTGAGCGTTTAGCTTTCTATTGAGCATTTCTACAGAGCTGTTTTCTCAATTACTTTTATTGGTGAAAAAACAACATTTTTAGCATGAAGCGATTGTACCGCTCAAAAAAAGATCGGATACTGGGAGGAGTCTGTGTCGGTCTCGGCGAACACCTTGATGTTGACCCCACGGTGATCCGTCTGATCTGGGCGGTAGTGTCAGTTCTCTCTATCGGGACAGGCATCATTATCTATATTCTGGCATGGATCATCATTCCCGAAGACGACACAGATGGTACAGTTTCACCCTCAGGAGAATCACGGGAATTAACCTGACATTTCATTATTTACCGGGACATATCCTATAAGGCAGGTAGTACCATGAAGATCCTTTTTGTTGTCTGCGGGGAGGGGCTTGGGCACACCTCCCGGTGTCTCCATCTCGGTCATTACCTGCAGCACCAGGGACACACCGTTCATTTTGCCGGTTACGGCAAATCCTATGATTTCATACATCAGCAAAGCATTGCCAACCTGCACCGGGCTCACCGCGAAGTCTACCTTGAGGGAGAACATGGCTTCTTCAGCCTGAAAAAGACACTCTGGTCTTCCAGGTGGTTTATTCCTGATATGATACGATCGGGATTGAATGTCCGACGGCTCATCCGCGAACACCAGTTCGATTGTGTGGTGTGCGACACCATGTATGGCGGTGTGCTCGCAGCCCGGCTCGAGAAGACGCCGGTTGTCTTCATCACGAACCAGAACCACTTCAACGGACTCAATGGCACGACAAACCTGGTCTGGGCGACGCTCAATTTTCTCATCAGAAGGTACATCCGCCTTGCCAGCCAGGTGATCGTACCTGATTATCCGGCACCGGATACAGTCAGCGAATATAATATTGTCATCCCGAAAGGCGAGGAAAAGCGGTACACCTTCACCGGGCCTTTTTATGAATTAGATCCTGCAGAGTACACCTCCTCCCGGGAAACCATCTTCACCAGTTTCGGGGGAGAACCGTACAAACTCCAAATGTACCTGATGTTAAAGGAGATAGCAGACCGGCGAAAAGACCTCTTCTTTGATGTCTTTTATACCGGGGCGGTCCTGCCGGATTCTTCAGACAATTTCGTGTCCCATGGTTATGTACCGGACCTCTACGAGCACCTTGCCAGGGCAAAAATTGCCATTGTACACGGCGGTCTCACCACGCTGCACGAGGCGATGCTCTTTGAAAAACCGGTGCTGGTCATCATGGACCCGGACCACCCGGAACAGCAGAACAATGCAAAAAAGATCGTGGATATGGGAGCCGGCACTTCGGTCAACGGAAAGCTGGTGACACTGGACCTGCTGGAGAAAAAAATTGCCGAGACAATGACCTGTTGTCCCCGGCCCGTCCGGGTTGTTCACGAAGCGATCAATGGCAGGAAGAATGCCGCCCGGATCATCAACGATGTCGCAAACCGCAGGCAATCTTAATATCGTACCATGACCGTAGAGCATTAACAAAGAGTTACCATGCCGGTTCTGAGTGAAATAAAAAACATCAAAATCGAAGACGAACTCCGGATATGTCCTGCATGTGGGTATGAATGGGGGTTCCACACGTCATTTCTCAAATTGAATGCCGGTAAAGATTTCCCGGTCAAATCCACGCGGGAAGTCTACCAGGTGATTCTCCTGTGCCCGGAATGCGGTGCACGGTATGATGTGGGATGGCGGGTTTCATTTACGGAATCGGAGAACCGTGTAGTGAGGACCACGGGTCATCAGCTAACCACTTTGTAGACTGATGAACGCATTTTTATGAAGATGTGCCAATCCCTACCTGTTTTAAAGATACAGTAATAAAAAAGGGCTGATCCATGAGAACACTCTCAGATTCTGCAGTGATGGTCGTTCACGGCCCGGAACTCTTTGACCAGGGAGATGTAGCGTGGCTTTTGGATGTGCTCTCCCCCAAACGTATCGTTGTTGCCGGGGTTATGGCAAGGACTGCAGCAGAGGAATCAGGGTTGCGGGTGGAATTCAATGCACAACCCCCGAGCAGGGTTATTCTTGCACTGGATGATCCGGTGTTTCTGGCAAACAGGGGAAAGACTGCAAAAACCGGGGAACTATTTGGGAATATTGTTGCTTCCCGACTTGGTGATAACGGGCTTGTGCATATCGAGTGCTCGAGCAGGACTGTCTATTGCTGGAACAGCGGGGACGAAGACCTGGCCGGGTTACTTTCGCGTCTCACGGGATTTGGGAAAACGTCATTAAAAAGCACCGTTCACCGGCAGGAAAATGTACGGGAGATCCGGGGATGTATTCCTGGCGAAGCGGTATATGTGAATGGCATGGTGATCGGACGGGCCACTGAAGATGTCGTCGTCCTCCGGAGCAGGGGAGGTATGGTTGAACCATGTTCCGGCCTGGAACCTAAACCCCACGGTCTTGAGAAGCTCTCATTGAACCAAGGCATCGATATCAGTACCGCGTGGTGCAAGAGCGGGCCAATCCGGACAGCGGCACCGCACACGAACGGGAAGGCACCTGGCAGTGGGCGCGTTCTTGTGATTGATCACTGTGGACATGAGATCTACGCGAGGATGCCGGAAGATTGCTGCGGCGTGCTTGCGATTGGGGATGATACAACTGCAGTGAGCGGGCATATCTGCGCTCATCGTGGTATTCCCGTGCTTGGGATTGTAGACGGTGACAGGGACACGATCGTCCCGTCTGCATTTGCTCCCGGCTCCGTAGTTGTAGAGGCGCTGGGTGAACGGGATGATGATGTTGGTATAGAGATCGCCGGAAAAGTGCCGGATGTCCAGGTTGTCTGGGATGCATGGGTGCAGGAGATCCTGGCATATCTCAATAAACGGGTGCGGGTGGTCATTGACCTGAGGGAAGACGTTTGATGCGATGCGCCGAGTGCAAGGGAAAAGGTATGTGCGGGCTGCCCCGCTGTCCCATAGTGAGCCGGTTCCATGCCCAGGCGGCCATGAAACCCACAAGCAGCTACCAGGGGAGCTCCCCCGCTGTCTTCATCGGGAGTTATGGCTGGCCGGCTATGCAGGGAGGACCGCTGCTCATCAACGACACCGATAATCCCCCGGATTGGCTCGCCCGGAAGTTCGGAATGGAGGAGATCGTACGTATCCGTGCCCGCACGATCCGCGGGAGATCGGCACTTCACGCGGTCGCCGACAACCTGCAGGAGATCGCACGTTCCACCATTCCGCTGGATGTGGACGTAGCGTTCGAAAAACCGGTCACGTTCAGTCTGAATTTCGACGGGACGATTGCACCTGTCGGGTTGAGCGGTTCGGTTAAAAAAATGGAGGTACTCGGTAATGCACGGGTGGAACGGGTTGTTGACCGGATCACCTCTGATACGGATATGGGGGCGACCGATGCCTGTGTTGCGCTCAGGGGATCGGCAATCGATGTGTACCAGATCTCAAATCTCATGACAGCAGGCCTGCTCGGCAAACGGCGAACATTCATACCAACCCGGTGGGCTATTACTGCTGTCGATGATACGCTTTCCATCCAGCTCAAAAAAGAGATCGCGCGCTATCCCCCGATTGAAGAGATCCGTCTTTTCACGGGAGAAATTTTCGGCAATAGGATTGTCTGTATACTCCTCCCGGGCGACTGGAAGTTTGAGATGATTGAGATTTGGGGGCGCCGGACACTCTGGGCCGGGGAAGAGGAGGTTATTGTGCAGGACCGGGAGGGCATGACAAAAAAGGGATATTCCCCAATATCAGGTGCTTACTATTCCGCACGGCTCGCAGCGTGTGAATATCTTAAGAATGTTCAGCGGTCAGCCCGGGTCATCATCATCCGGAGCATCTCAAGTGACTACTGGGCTCCGCTTGGCACCTGGGTGATTCGTGAAGCTACAAGAAAGGCGATGACAAATCCCCCCGTCATCTGCGAGTCACTTGATGCTGCTGTCAGGCAGGCGTCTGCCACTCTTGGATCTGATACCTGGGTACACCACAGTCAGCTGATCCCTGAACTCCGCACGCAACGGACGCTTTTTCACTTCTGATATGCCTGTGCCGATTTCGCCTGCCGCTGGTACCGCTCCCGGATACTTTCGAGCGTTTCAACATCAGTGATATCCTTATCATCCCTGATCCGGATAAATCTCGGGAAACGGAGGGCAAATCCTCCTTCGTATGTCGGGCTGACCTGGAGTTCTGCATATCCCACTTCAAACACCAGGTCGGGCTCAAACGACACTTCTTTTCCGGATTTTTTAATGACACGGTCTTTTACCAGGTCATAGACCTCGACAAGCTGCTCATCGGAAAACCCGGTTGCAACCCGGCTGAGGCCAATGAGTTTTCCCCGGTCCTGGCAGGCAACGAGAAATGAACCAAAGACATGCGCACGCTTCCCCTCGCCCCACTCCCCGCCAATCACCGCAAGATCGAGCGTATCAACATCGGGTTTGATCTTAATCCAGTTTTTACCCCGCTGGCCCGGAGAATAGGGAGAAGCGGGCACCTTGATCATAATTCCTTCATGCCCTGCTTCGAGAGCTTCTTTGTATTTCCGTTCGATCTCCAGCGGATCGCTGCTCACGAGCTGAGGGGCGATATACCTGTTCACTACACTCTCGAGGCGTTTCCTGCGCATTTCTAACGGGAGATCTATGAGTGTTTCGCCATCAAGGTAGAGGATGTCAAAAACATTGGGCACCATCTCGATTGCGTCCTGTGCTTCCGCGATATCGTGACGGCGCCGGAACCTCCTGAGTACCGACTGGAACGGCATGGGTTTGTTGTCTTTTATGGCGATAACTTCCCCGTCGAGGATCACATCGTGACCGGTAGAGGTTATCAGTTTCTCAATCACGTCCGGGAGGGCTGCAGTTACATCTTCGAGTCTGCGGGAATACAGCCGGGCCCAGTTGCCTTTTTTGTGAAACTGGAACCGGGAGCCGTCATACTTGAACTCGGCAGCAATCTGCCCGTGCTCCTTGATCATATCCGGAATTGTACCCTGCTGGGCAAGCATCATCCGCACCGGATGGAACAGGGTGATGCGAACCTCCCGTAAGGCATCAGGGCCAAGTTTCGCGAGCCGTGCGACTTCACCCACATCGTTCAACGCCGACATCGCATGCTCAACGAGTGCAGAATCTACCTCAAATGCCCTGGCGATCGCATCCCGCACACTGCCTTCCCCAACACCGATACGGAGTTCTTCGAGCATGATCCGGGCAAGATATCTCCCTTCAAGCGGGTGAGCATTGCCCAGCAACCGGCGAACCGCCAGCAGTTTTTCCCGCTGGGACTTTTTTCCCTCCAGTTCAGCGATCGCGATGAGTTCGGAATACACCCGGACGAGATCCAGATCTTCATGGAAAAAGGTAGTCTGCGATTTAATCGAAAGCAGCTCCTCTACGGCGCGCCCGGCATCTCCAGTGGTGGTGATTTTCTCGATTACCTGTTCTTTTTTCATGCCAGCTACGTAGCCGATTGCTTCATACAGGAGATTGGGGCCGATACCAAGTTTTTTTGAGCTCCAGTCCGGGAAAATCCGGCCCATAACAAACCGGACAAAGACCGGGAGCTCTTCCGGTGACAAAGTGGGGAGAACACGACTGATGATATCAATCATATCGAGACGCCCGGACGTCCCTTCCAGTTGTTCGCAAGCCCTAGAAAAGTCCATAAAGAGCATGAAGGTTCTCTTTTGTGATGTTGTCCAAGCGCACGCATTAACGTTTTGTTCCTTTTTGATCATGAAATGGCTGGATATCGCCAGATTTCAGACAAAACAATCTGTATCCTGATTTCTCCTGCTGTAAAGGTCAACAAATATATTACTAGCACGTGTAATTCTGTAGTATGGACGAGGAGTGTCAGCCCAATGCGATAGTCAGGGTAAAACTCAACCAGCTGCAAAAGGATTTTTTCGATTATATTGAAAAAAATAGTGATAAAATCGATGCAAATGTTCCTGTTTTTTACGGTCAGGTTATCGACACCCTGGAAAAAACCCTCCCGAATGTCAACGATGAGCTTCATGACCATTTCATCGATAGTATCACCCTAAGGGTGCTTGAAAAGAGTACCAAATCCAAGGATATCTCGTATGTTGAGAAATTGTTCGATTATGCTGAACGGAACAAGCGCAAGAAAACCGGAAAAGCGCTCTTCGACATTGTGCTTGGGATAAAGCTGATCAACCTCGGCAAATACGCCGAAGCGTTTGAACAGTTAAAAAAATACCGGAATGTTGACGTCCTCATCTGCCCGGCACTGGCGTACTGCTCCTTTGCCCGCGCTCCCCAACAGGGAGGAGATATGGATCAGGAAGGACAAATCCGGGGACCCACGCCGTCAGCGCTTGCCGCCCGCGAGCAGATGATTGAGCTGGTCCGCTTAAATCCCCCTATGAACCGGCTCAAAGAGATGGGTATCGGCGATGACCCCGGTATTAACAAGATCTTCTGGTTCATGTTAAAACAGGCGATTGCATGGTTCCCCGAAGAACGGGAATTTTTAAGGATTGGGATTGAGAAGGCATCAAAGGATGGGAAGCGTGATATCCGGGAGGAACTCCTGGGGATTGCAATTGAGCGGTTCTTCGATGATATGTACTTCCTTCGGGAGCTCTACAAGCTGAAGCTCGAGAAACGTGATGCCGGGGGCGTGGCGGGAGTAGTCAAGCAAATGACCCAGCAGTATCCCGATGAGCTTGAACCAATCTATTACGGTCTCAAACTGGCAATCATCACCACCCGTGAAGATGTCTACGACAAATTCAGGAAACTGGCGGTGAGTAAAAACTTCCCGCAACATGCTTTCGCTCTCCTTGATTTTGGATTTGAGCTGATGAGCGGCAAACACTATGAGGCACAAGCCTGCCTGGATGAAATAAAAGAGACGTTTGGCCCTCATCATTATTACGTGACGCTGCTCGAATACGTGGCGCATGATTTCTTCTCGGATGATGAAAAGAAAGTCAAACAGGCAAAAAAGGCGATGATTGACTCGATTGACCATTATTGTCTCAAGCTGCTGAAGATCAAAGATACATAAAAGAAAACACCAGATCCCGATCTCTGCATACAAAAACTATCCTAAAAAAAAAGGAATTCTCCCGGCTCCAGAGAAATGTTTTTAAAAACTTGAACGCTCAACAGGGGGTTCACCCCCGCCGCTTCGGCTCCCCCCAAATGCGATACCACCAGAACAGGTAATACGTCATCATCGCACTCAGCGGGGGACCTTCGAATACATTACGATTTTTATGGATTGGGTGTGATCCGAATCGATTCATACCTGTTTCTCCAGAGCCATTCTCCCGATCCTTTTTAGAGTTTTATACACTGCGGGTAGGAACCGGATGTCCCGCACTGGGTAGCGATAACGACCGTCTTTTCTTCATAAAAGAGCCCGAGCCCCTCCCGGGCGCTTGCCATCACCCGTTCCGGTGTGTTGTTCATCTCGCTCAGGTGGGCAAGGATGACCTGCGGGACGTCTTTTCCCAGCGTTTGCAGGCAGCGGGCAGCAGCGGTGTTGGACAGGTGCCCTCGTTTTGAACGGATTCTCCGTTTCAATGATTCCGGGTAAGGCCCGTTCTGGAGCATATCCGGGCAGTGGTTACTTTCGAGCACGATGGCATCACAATGCCTCAGCAGATCAAGCACATGAGGAGTTATGACACCGGTATCGGTACAGTACCCAAACCTGACACCGTTTTCCCTGATGATAAATCCGCAGGGCTCGGCAGCATCATGGGAGGTGGCAAACGGTTCTATCACAAAATCCCCGATCTCAAACCGCTCATGATAGCGGCATACATGACTATCGATCCGTTTATCTGAAGTGCGGCGGTGGTGAAGGAAATCATGGAGCGTCCCTTCTGTTGCATAGACCGGGATAGAAAGACGGCGGGCGAGCACGTCCAGGCCTTTGATATGGTCCCCGTGCTCATGCGTCACCAGCACCGCACTAATCTGCCCGGCATCAAGGGATGCCCTGTCCATTCGCCGGAACGTCTCTTTTGTGCTCAGTCCTGCATCCAGCAGGAGTGCCCCGCTCTCCCCTTCAAGAAAAACGCAATTGCCTTTGCTTCCGCTGGCCAGAATTGTGCAGCGCATCGTCCTATTATTAGGTGTTCTCGTATTAGAGTGTTTAACTTTTCACGGTGTTTTCAGGGACAGGAAAAAAAAGGATCTTTCAGCTGGTATCCGGAAGGACATGGATGGCAGTGGCTTTGACGCCAGCGATTATGGTCATACCAACGGTAAGCCCCAGTTCGTCAGAAGATCTGCGCGTGATGAGTGCCGTCAGAGGGGAACCACAATCCACGGTGATTCGGATAAACGGACCAAACGGCACTATCCTGGTAATCGTTCCAAAAAGCTGGTTGCGTGCGCTGGTCTTTTTTGAACTTGACTCCGGAAGCATGAGAGTGACTTCCTCAGGTCGGATATAGAGTGCCACCCGCTGGCCAGACAACATGGACGTGATCGCTTCGAAAATTGCACCGCCTGTTTCAATCTCAGCATGACCACGGTCGTTTGTCTTCACCACGCCTTTGAGGTTCGTGTCGATACCAACAAACCGTGCGATATCTTTTCCAAAAGGCTGGTAAAAGATGTCGTTGGTTGTGCCCACCTGGACCATCCTGCCATCCATGATTACACCCATACGGTCTGCAAGGCGCTGGCCCTGGATCATATCGTGAGTCGAGAGGATAATCGTTGTGTGCAGTTCCCTGTTGATGCGGAGAACGAGGTTTTCGATGATCTCTGAGGATACGGGATCAAGATTTGTCGTTGGTTCATCCAGTAAAAGCACATCCGGTTCAGTGACCATCGCACGAGCGATCGAAACGCGCTGCATCTCCCCACCTGATAGCGTGATTGCCTTCCTTTTTGAAAAGTCGGGAAGTCCTACCAGATCGAGTGCAGACTGGACGCGTCTTTCTATCTGCGATCTTTCCACCCCCCGGAATTTCAGACCGAATGCAACATTCTCCGCCACCGTAGCATTGAGCACCGCGGGTTTCTGGAAGACCATGCCCATGCGCCTGCGAACCGAAAGTCGTACCTTTTCTTTATCGGAAGTATCGGTACCGTCAAAAACAATTTTCCCGGTTGTGGGTGTATCAAGGAGGTTGATAAGCCGAAGAAGCGTCGTCTTTCCACTCCCACTCGGGCCGATCAGGGTAAAAATCTCCCCTTTCAGGACCTTGAGGCTGATTGTTTTGAGAATTTCAGTGTCACCGAATTTTTTGGTAACCGCGTCGATCCTGATCATGGCTCATATCTCCGGGAAATGAACTTCATGAGGATTACGACCATCATGGAAATGGCAAGCAGGATAACACCCAGTGCGAATGCCAGCGAAAATTCTCCCATGCCGGTTCCAAGCATAATTGCGGTGGTCAGTACACGGGTCTCTCCCCGGATATTTCCCCCGATCATCATGGCAACACCCACTTCTGAGATAGCCCGCCCGAATCCCAGAATAACGCCTCCCACTATGGCAAACCGGGCTTCCCTGATGATCTCAAGAATACCCTGGAATTCTGTGGCACCAAGGGATACAATCGTGTCCCGGATATTCCGGGAAATTCCCGACAGTGCCGTAATGACAAGGCCCAAAATAATCGGCATAATAAGCACGGCCTGACCCAGAATCATACCTTCAGGGGAGTAGAGCAATCCTAAAAACCCGAGCGGACCACTCCGGGATAACAGGAAATAGATCAGAAGACCAACGATGACGGTTGGAATTGAATAGAGTGTCTGGATTAAGGTGATGAGTGCCTGTTTTCCCCGGAATTCACGGAAATGGATAAATCCGCCGAGGGGTATCGTGATTCCCGCGGCAAGTATTGTTGCACAGAGAGAAACGTATAATGAGAGTGCAGCAATCTGCAGGAGATCCGGGTTGAGCGTGATGATCAGGTTGCCTGCCTGTGAAAAACCCTCGACAATTTCATTCACTGCTGCTCACCACGCTCTGTCGTATAGTGATTGGGGTGTGATAGTAAAAAATGACGGTAATCTGGCATTCAAGAAAAAGGGTTAAACCTTTTTCACATTCTGCATGAGAGCATCCGGAATACCGGTACCCGATGCAATCGCCGGGACAATGGGCGTCTGACCATCTGCATTCAGGACTGCCTGGCCCTCTTTGCTGATGAGCTGGTTGATAAAGTCCGCTCCGCCTGCTGCATTGAGCGTGCTCGTAGGAATTGTCACCCCATAGATAATCGGCGTCCCGACTTCTGTGACCGTTGCTGAACCCGATGGGCGTATAACCTGTACGTTC
>Ga0315291_10004829_pt1 | contig 17029 bp, 17 predicted proteins | sample YL17G12_20_MG_FD_203070 | JGI IMG/M metagenome (GOLD analysis project Ga0315291, IMG submission 203070) | Sediment microbial communities from Yellowstone Lake, YNP, Wyoming, USA - YL17G12_20 | ecosystem: Environmental > Aquatic > Freshwater > Lake > Sediment | place: USA: Wyoming | collected...
AAGAAGATAAGGAAAACGAATCCCAACCTTGTTGGCCTCATAGGCAAGCTCAAGGAGGCTAGCAGGACCAACAAGGCACCTGTCTGGCGAGACATCGCATTGCGTCTGGAAGGTCCGGCGAGCAACTGGGCCGAGGTCAACATAAGCAGGCTTGACCGGCACGCAAGCGAGAATGAGACAGTCATCATACCCGGGAAGCTCTTGGGCTCCGGGGAGATCGACAAGAAGCTCACGGTCGCCGCCTACAGGTTTTCGGGACAAGCTAGGGAGAAGATAGCGAAAGCCGGCGGACAGAACCTGTCGATCGAAGAGCTGTTGGTGAAGAACCCGACAGGCTCCAAGGTCAGGATCATGGGGTGAGCAGAGATGGCTTCAGTCATAAACGCGGAAGGACTCATACTCGGCCGGCTCTGCACTCATGTTGCGAAGCGTCTCCTGAACGGCGAGGAGATCGTGGTCGTGAACGCCGAGAAAGCGGTCGTGTCAGGGCGGAGGGCGCAGCTCCTGGAGTTCTACAAACACAGGAGGAAGAGGGGCAAGAGCCATCTCACGAAGGGCCCCTACTATCCGAGGATGGCCGACAGGATCATCAAGCGTTCGGTGAGGGGCATGGTGGAGTACAGGAAACCATCAGGAAGGGCGGCTCTTAAGCGCCTGAAGGTCTATCTCGGCGTGCCCAAGGAGTTCGCGAGCGCGAAGGCAGAGACGGTCGAGAGCGCGAAGAAGCCACATCTCGCGAAGTTCATCTACCTCGAGGAGATCTCGAAGGAGCTCGGCTCTACCTAGGAGATGATGCAATGAAGGTCGTCGTAGCAAGTGGCAAGAAGAAGAGCGCGGTGGCGCGAGCCACGGTGAAGAAGGGCCGAGGAGCCGTCAGGGTCAACAACATGCCGATCGATATCTACGAGCCTCACCTCGCGAGAGTCATGATCATGGAGCCTTTGACTCTAGCAGGAGACCGCTCTACCAAGGTCGACATCGACGTAAACGTGCAGGGCGGAGGAGTGATGGGTCAGGCAGGCGCCTCAAGGACTGCCATCGCCAAGGGATTGGTGCAGTTCTTGGAGGACGAGGAGCTAGAAGCGGTGTACACGAAGTACGACCGTTCGCTTCTGGTGTCCGACCCAAGGAGAAAGCTCCCCAAGAATCCGATGGGCAGAGGTGCGCGCAAGAAGCACCAGAAGTCGTACAGGTGATGTGGACATGATCATACCAGTAAGATGTTTCACATGCGGCAAGGTGATTGGCAGCGCGTTCGAGGATTTCGTCAAGCGGGTCGAGATGGGCGAGTCCCCGAAGGACGTGCTCGACTCATTGCACTTGGACCGCTACTGTTGCAGGCGCATGCTGCTCACGCACGCAAACCTGATAGACGAGGTGGCACCCTACTAAGAGGGGCCCCTTACAATCGTCTTTCTCAACGGGCCCGTGGGGTAGCTTGGTATCCTTCCAGCTTGGGGTGCTGGTGACTCGCGTTCAAATCGCGACGGGCCCACCTGGCCATCTCGTCATTCAGCAGAACTCGAGCTCCGAGCAGGCCAGGTTACCTCGAAGCGTGCGTAGCGATTGGCCGAACAGACTAGGTCAGGTAGAAGTGGCTCCCGACATAGAAGGGGTACAAGAATCCGCCTATGCATAGCAGAATCGACAAGGCAATCCTGAGTAGGTAGTTGGAGCGTGGCTTGACGTTCGTCCTTCGAATTGTTGTTGCCATAACCATCACTGAGTGAAAGGGCAGGAAGGCCCACCACAGCAGATAAGGGAGAAAGACTACGGCATAACTCATAGCGAAGGCGATTCCGTATGCTAGAAGGACCCAGTCGTATTTGATGAAAGAGAAATGCAGCTTCTCAGGTTTCGCGCCTGCACTCGATGCTGAGTTCGATCCGGGGTCGCCTTGATTAGGATCGATGTGAAGGTATGCAACAGAGAGGATGACAGATGAGAAGAATGACAATAACACAGGGTCTCCGGGGAGGTATCTGTCACCGAGAATAATCCAAAGAAACAATGGCGATATCGAGACAACGGCAGCGGCAAGCAGAATCTCTGGGACGTGAAGTTGAAGTTCATGTCCTGGCGATGATTCCATGGCTCCAGCATCTACACAAGAGGCCATCAAGTTTTGTGCAAGGACAGAGGCGAGGCCCAGGCCACAATTGAGAATCTGGCCACAAATGCCCTTCGCGACTCGCGTTCAAATCGCGACGGGCCCACTCGGGTATAGAACACGGCCGGCTATCTCCTGGATGTCGCGGCTACCTGCCTCTCGGATGCCTTCTGGAGCAGGACTACCATCCTGGTCCCCTTGGATGGATCGCCCTGGGCTCTGTTCTCTGCCCAGACGTCTCCTCCACAGGCCCTGACTATGAACCTCACAACGAACAGGCCCAGCCCTGACCCGGGGATCGAAGAATCCACCCGGTAGAACCTCTCGAAGACCCTCTCCTTCTCATTGTCCGGTATTCCTGGGCCGCGATCTGAGATGTTGATTCTCCAAAAAGCGATTCCGTTCCTCGCCTCGTTCTCGATATTGATGTCGATGACTGCCTCAGGGTTCTTGTCGAACTTTACCGCATTCGTGAGAATGTTCGTGAACACTCTCGAGCACAGAGTGTTCCCCCTAATGAATCGAGATTCGGGCGAGCGTTCGAAGTTGACTCTCACCTTCTTCTCGGAGTACATCCTCTTCGTCTCATCGATCCCCTCAGCGACAAGGGTCTGGAGTTCCTTCACCTCGATGGCTTCGTCCTGTATCGTCTTCAACCGGTTCAGGTCCCTCACCGAGGAGGAAAGCTCGAAGGCTCCCTGCATGTCCTTGATAGCGGTCATGAGTGCCTGGCGTTCCTCATCGGCCAGGTTGGCTGATCTCCTGAGATTGTTGAGGAAGTACAGCGCAGACACCGTGAAGTTCGTGATGTCGTGAGACAGGAGATCATTCAGGAACTCGGTCTCCGATTCTGCCTCGACCACCTTTGCCTGCATCGCCCTCTTCTCGGTGACATCCCTGAAGATCGCTACGACGCACCTGCCTGGTAGGAGGATGGCGTGTCTCGCGGAAACCTCTGCCATGATCTTGCTTCCATTCTTTCTCAGCAACTGGATCTCAAGGTCCTTCACCGTGCCTTCCTTATCAAGCTGCCAAGTGAGTTTCTCCCATCCCAGCTTTCCACCGCCTAGGATCGACTGGATGTTCATTCCTTCGACTTCTCTTGTCGACTCATACCCGAGCATTCTCAGCCAAGCCTCGTTCGCTGAATTCACGATGCCTTCCACCGTGCAGATGATGATCGGATCGGGGGAAAGTCCGACAAGGACTCCGTAGTTGTCCTCCGAGCGTCTCAGATCCTCCGCCTTCTTCCTCACCTGTCTCTCGAGGGAGAGGTTCAAGCTCTGGAGCTCTAGGTTCTTCAGGAGGATCTCTTCGTTCAGCCTCAGGACGTGCTCCGAGGTTGATTCCCGGGGCAGTTCATATTTTGGGACCAGCCTGGGAAGTTCGGACAGAGGAGCGACAGTGAACTTGCACTCTCTCTTTCCTTGAGCGGCGCATTCGGTCTCGACGGTGCTCAAGTCAGAGTCGCGGTCCGCTGGTTCCTTGAACGCGATCCTGGCGATCATCGCGAGGACACCGGACAGGTAGGAGCATACTCCTTCCATCTGCAGATCCTTGTTTGCCTGAAACGCCCACGCTTCGACGGTATTGCTGGAAGAGACTTCGATGATCCTTCTCTTGGGGTCGACTCCCTTCAGCTTGAAGTCGCCGTAGCCGCGTAGCGAGTACTGCTCGAGCATCATCTCGATCGCTTCTCGGGGCTCTCGGTCCTTCAACACAGGCTCCATCCCAGAGAGATACTCGCGGGCTCCCTCCATCCCTGCCCTGAACATGAAGTCCTTCTCTATGAAGCCGATGTCCGACCTGAGCGTCTTCTTCAGCGCGTAGAACCCGCCCGCGACATCGATGATCATCGCCCTCTTCCCGCCGAACTCGAACATGCCCTCTTCTTTAGCTTGGCCGATCTTGTCTTTCTCAGTTGGCTCTTTGGGCAGAATGCTCACCTTCGGGACGATTCGTCGCGCAAGTCGCCGGTCATGCGGGGGAGACAACTCGACATTGTCATTCTTACTAAATACTTTCTGAGGCGGTTGAGTCCTGATGATAATCAGGGTACGATGATGCCGAACGCTAGTGCCTCTGACGAGCGATTATCGCGTTCGCGACTCGGAGCGCCTTGACCGTCTGGGGCACGTCATGGACCCTGACTATGTCTGCCCCCTCCCTCACCGCGAGCACTGCGGCGGCTAGAGATCCTTCGAGCCGCTCCTGGGCGGGAGATTCCATCAGCTTGCCAATGAAGCTCTTCCTCGAGACCCCGATGACAACCGGTTTCCCGAGCACCTTGAACTCCCTCAGCCGCGAGAGTATCTCGAGGTTGTGTTCGACGGTCTTTCCGAAGCCAATGCCAGGATCGACCATGATCTTCCCGGAGGACACGCCCCCGTCTTCTGCCGCCGCCACTCTCTCCTCAAGGAACCGCAGAATGTCTCCCACCAGATCCCTATACCTCGGCTCTTTCTGCATCGTCCTCGGTTCGCCTCTCATGTGCATGATCACTACCGCGGCATCGTGCTCGGCGACAACTTCTATCATCCCTGTGTTTCTGAGACCCGACACGTCGTTGACGATGCTAGCTCCTGCGAAAAGAGCGCCCTGAGCGACCTCGGGCTTCATCGTGTCAATGGATACCCTTCCTGGATGGGTCTTGCTGAGCCGTTCGACCACTGGCAGAGTTCTGGCTATCTCGATGTCGGAAGTGACGGGGTCAGCCCCCGGTCGCGTGGACTCCCCACCGACATCGACGAGGTCGGCACCAGACTCGAACATCGCAAGACCTCTCTGGACAGCGAGTTCGATATCTCCACCAACCCCGTCTCCCGAGAACGAATCGGTAGTGTTGTTGACAATCCCCATCACGCGAGGAACGTTGAACCTGAGCGTGCAAGTCCCCAGCCTCATCGATTGCACGGCAGAACGAGTTGGCCGCTCCTTTCGAGCGCGATTACTCAGGCTCCTTTGGGAAACTGACAACGAATCCCTCCTGGTCAGGTGACCAGAAGGTCATCGACGAGCTCCGCTATGTCCTTTATCTCTATGTTGACCTTGACAATCTCGTTCCCGTACCTAAGATTCGTCACGCAGAAGGGACACGCACTCACAAGAAGGTCGGCAATCTCAGACGCCGCTCTCACTCGTCTGGACGCGATTCGCTGGGCCGCCGCCTGGTCAGCGGCGCGCACGCCCCCACCGCCGCCACAGCATCGAGCAGTCTCCTTGGTATCGGTGAACTCGACTATCTTCGCCTCAGGGATCATGCTCAGCACTTTCCTGGGCTCATCGTAGATCTTCATGTGCCTTCCGAGATGGCACGGATCGTGGTAGGCGATCCTCTTGGGGAACGGCTTCAGCCTCAGATTCTGCTTCGCGAGGAACTGCGCGATGTGCTCGGTCTCGAACGGCACCTCAACGTGTTTCGGATACTGTTCCTTGAACATCCTGAGGCAGCCTGCGCAGGTGAAAAGCAGCTTCTTGACCCCAAGCTTCTTGACGGCGTCGACATTGGCCTTCATGAGTCTGATTACGTCTTTGTCCTTGGCACCGATTCTCTGGAGAGTGCTCCCGCAGCAGACCTCTTCCACTGCAGTGAAGTCGACATTCAACTTCTTCAGGATCGAGATCGCATGCCTCGGGATGTCCGGCAACCTGTACCTGCCAGTGCAGCCCATGAAGTATCCGATCTCCGCCTTCTTGACGGGCACGCCGAAGTCCTGCTGAGAGGTCTCCCCATACGGATTCTTGGTAGTCTTGATGTTGTCGATGATCTTCTTGTACGCAGGTAATGTACACCCTGCCTCGACGAGGTCGGCCCTCGTAGCCTCCACTATGTCGACTACCTTTATGTTCGACGGGCAGCGCCTCTCGCAGTCCTTGCATGTGGTGCATTGCGCCAGCCGCTGCACCACGGACTCGTCAGCAGGTATTTCCTTCCTGGCGAGCCCATAAGCGAGTATTACCTTGCCCCTCGCAACAGACGGATCCCATTGGTTGTCTTCGAAGTAGGGGCAGACACTCTTGCAGAATCCGCAGAAAGTGCATGTAAGCATCTCCTTCTCGAGCTTCTTCGCCCGCTCCGCTTTGATGTACTTCCGCCTTGCCATCGCCATCAATCGTCCTTCAACAAGTGCCTGCCAATGCCACTACTGGACTCTCGGAACTGTAATCACAGCGTCCATAATAAAAGTGACCTTCGACTTCGGCCCCAGCTCCTTGATTGACATGTTCACGGCTTCTTGAACGCTCTTGACAGGCGTAAGATGGGCCTTGCGCGCCACGTCAGGGTCCAGCCTCGTCACGGCGAGCATTTTGCACTTCAGGCCTATCTCCGCCATCTTAGCCGCTTTGTGGTAGCCTAGCTTGTAACCCTGCGCGATCTTGTCCAGCGCGTCCTTAGGCGTGCTGGCGCTACCCAGGAGATTGAGGAAATTGGGTGGGCCGACGCCATCTCTGCACGCGCTGACGAGTATTATGATTCCACCGTCCCTGACCGCGTACTTCGCATTGTCCAAGGCCTTCTGAGACTGGTACAGGTCTATGTCGTATGGGAACGTTGTGACCGCGACAACGATATCCGCCTTGCGCTTCAGGTTTATGACGAACACATCGTCCGCCATATCCTTCGCTTTCTCGAAGGATGCCTTGAGGTCGCCGGCATATGCGCAGCATGTCCTGTGGTTCTTGTCGAGGACAGTCATGATCGCGAATATCTTCTTGTCCTTGAGGACCTTCATCGCATCCTCCATGTCCTCGGCCACGGGATTTCCTTTGAGCTTGAGAGACTGGGCATCAATGCTGAGCGCGAGCTTGTGATTCGCTTCTATCGTCTCATAGGCCGCGACCCCTGGCAGGAACGACTTCCTCCCGCCCGTGTAGCCAGCGAAATAATGCGGTTCGACGCTGCTGATGACTATGACCCTGTCTGCATCAACGACCATTTTGTTAATCTTCATGGGGGTGCCGTTCTTCGAGTCGCCCAGGAAGACGCACTCACTCTTTTTCGCATCGTGGCTGTACACATCGTACTTGATCGCGGGGTACAGATCGCCGAAGATGTATGTGTACTCCTCCGGCGTGGGCTCTCTGTGCATGCCCGTCGCCACGAGGAACTTGATCTTCTTGTTAAGAAGGAACGGCAGGATTGCTGTGATGATTCTCCAGGAAGGTGTGGGGCGTGTCGCGTCGTTGACTACTATGAGCGTGTTCTTCGCTCCGTTGAGGAACTCGGGCAAAGGCGCGGACCCAAAGGGTTTCTTCACCGCGTCGAGGATGATCTGCACTCTGTCATCTGTCGGGACGTCCTTCTGATAGACGATTTCGCCTAGGTTCTCGTCCGGGACATCGACTACTTCCTTCCCCCCGCCGTAAGGTATCTCCACGCGCATCCGGACTACCGGGCAGGAATAGGGGTTCCTGTATTAGTGCGTTATTGATTGTCATGGTCAACCGGCCTCCGCTCTTGGGCCGTCGGAAATGCTTAATTACGTTGTATGAATCTGTATCGCGCATGAAGACTCTAGGCGGGCTCGGGGAACGAGAGGCCATCAAGATCATCGAGCACCTGATCAAGAGCGATGCCGTCGTCGGCATCGGGGACGACTGCGCTGCTATCGACATCGGTAACAGATACCTCCTAATCACCACTGACATGATGGTGACGAAATGGCACATGCCGAAGGGCATGGGCCCCTACGACATCGGCTGGTCAATAATCGCTGTAAACCTGAGCGACATAGCCGCCATGGGTGGAAGGCCGCTCGGACTTGTGACGGCAATCGGCATCACAAGAGGTCACCCGATAGAATTCCTGGAGCAGATGGTCGATGGCATGAACGACTGTGCCAGAAGGTTCAACACTAGCGTGGTCGGCGGCGACACGAAGGAGCATGATGACCTCGTGCTCTGCGGGACCGCTTTGGGCGAGGTCGACAAGGACAAGATACTCCTGAGGAAGGGCGCGAAGCCAGGCGACCTAATAGCCGTGACAGGTGCGCTCGGGCGTGCGGGCGCGGGCTACCACTCTTTGAAGCGCGGGCTCGGGTTGAAGGATGCTGAGGCCACCCTGAAGAGACCTTGGCCGAGAGTCAAAGAAGGACTCGCGCTGGGCGCCTCCGGCCTGGTCACTTCATGCATGGACATATCTGACGGACTCTCGTCCTCGATCTTCGAGATGTCCAAGGTCTCCGGGATGACCTATGAGATCGACTACGCCAAGGTTCCGAGAGCGCCGGAAGTCGACATGGCATTCCACGACTTGGAGAGGCAGAAGGATCTCACCCTCAACTTCGGGGACGATTTCGAGCTCCTGTTCACGGTCAAGAGAGGCGCCGAAGAAGGTCTAGCCGAAGTCTCAAAGGAATGCGGGTGCCCGATGACCGTAATCGGAAAGGTCACGAGCGGGGAGCAGAACATACTGATCGACAACGGCAAGCGCGAGAAGCTGGAGAACCTCGGGTATGAGCACTTCAGGTCCCGGCAGCAGTGAGGCCAAGTTCTACGCGCGCGAAGGCGACAAGGTCAGATGCAGCCTCTGTCCGCACTCTTGCCTAATAGCGGACCGCAAGCGGGGACTGTGTGGGGTCAGGGAGAACAGGAACGGCAAGCTCCATTCCCTCATCTATGGCCTCGCCTCTTCAATCCATCCGGACCCGATCGAGAAGAAGCCATTGTTCCACTTCCTTCCGGGGACGACTTCGCTCTCGTTCGGAAGTATCGGATGCAACCTGTTCTGCCGGCATTGTCAGAACTTCTCGATCTCAAGGGCGCGCCCTGGGGATTTCGGACTCACGAAGGTCACTCCGGAGGACGTCGTGCGGATGGCCAAGGAAGCCGGCTCGAAATCTGTCTCTTGGACATACAACGAGCCAACCATCTGGCACGAGTTCACAACGACGGCCTCAAAGGCAGTTCACGCTGCGGGTATGAAGACCAACTATGTGACCAACGGATATATCCAAGAAGAGCCGCTCCGTGACCTCAAGGGCGTCATTGACGCGATGAACATCGATGTCAAATCCTTCACGGAGAGCTTCTACAAGGGGGTCTGCGGTGGCAAGCTAGCCCCCGTGCTCAGGGCATGCGAACTGGCTGTCGAGCTGGGCATACATGTCGAGCTCACATACCTTATCATACCGGGGCACAACGACTCGGACGAGGAAGTGAACAGCTTCTGTAGATGGGCGGCGGATTCCGTGGGCGCGCGCGTTCCGCTCCATTTCTCCGCATTCCACCCAGACTACAAGATGACGGATGTTCCGAGAACCCCGAACAAAACCCTGATGAAGGCATACGAGGCGGCTCGCAAGGCCGGAATCGATTTCGTCTATGTTGGCAACGTCCATGTCGGCGATGAAGACAACACGTTCTGTCCCAAGTGCGGCACCCTCGTGATTGACCGGGATGGGTTCTGGGTCAAGTCCACCAGCCTTAAAGGGGATAGATGCGGCAAATGCGGTTCCGATCTCAACCTGGTCGTATGAGCGGGCCCGATATCTAGGGAATGCTCGTCACGCCTCGAAAAGCAACAGAAGTATGTTCCCGACAATCGTCGAGAACACGAGCCCCGCGAGCATCGGTATGATGAACGGGACCTTCGGAGTCACCCAGATCCTCTTGTGGCCAGCCTCGGTCAAGAGCCGGACCTCCTTCTCGATGTCCTCGCCTGCTCTGGGCCGAGTGTAGGTCCTGTGCTTTCCGTCCTCGATCCTCTCCATCAGCCAGACATGCCTCCCCTTGAGATCGGCTGCGTTCATATTGTATCCGAGCAGACCCTGGGGGAATCTGAACTCGCCGGCCGACAGGTTCTTGACCAGGAAGCCGAGCGGGAAGAATGCGACGATGATTGCTGCGGTCAGTAGAACAACGAACGCGAACGGGAACAGGATTTCCCCAGTCTCCGATTCGCTCTGGATCAATGGTAGAGAGTCTATCGCGGGATAGAGCGGGAAGAGTATGGATAGTGCGATCAATGCCTTTGCATCAGCCCCTCCTCTGATTATGTCGAGCATGTACATCAGAACGATGAACAGCATCATCACTGGTACAGCCAGGAGATGCTGAAAGTAAGCCTCATCGAGCCAAACGTATCCGAGCGCGATCACGGTGACGACGGCAATCACGTATTTCACGGCAGGGGCGGACTTCGCAAGGACCGTGTTGTCGCCAGCATCCCAATATACGTCGCTCAGAATCGCCAATATCGGTATGAGCACTAGCAGGTATTCCATCGGCTCATCATCAATTCCCATTTGGAGGGGGATTAGGACCAACCCAAAGACCGAGAGGCCGATCCAGTAGACGTTTCCGATCCGCCTCGTCCTCCAATCGAGAAGAGATGCATAGGACAATACAGCGATGGCGGCTACAAGGCGAAGCGCGGTGACCGGATCGGAAGAGTCCACACGAACTGATTACCATGTCCGTACTTAAGACGTTCTAGATTCCTCAGAGGACTATCCAGATCAGGGAGTCCCCACGGAAGGGTAAGAGGTCAGTCGCATAGGTCGAGGCCAAGGGTCTCGGCTATCTCTAGAGCTTCTCTGTACTCCGCCATCCGAAGCGGCCGGGCGATGTCTGGGAACTCCTGTGCCCTGTGCTCCGGCCTGTATTGTGCCATCACGTTTACTCTCACGTCTCTGAGATTCTTGGCTATCCAAGTCAGCGCAGGCTTGGTGCAACAATCTACATGTCCAGGGAGCACGAGATGTCTTATGATCATCTCGGCATGCTGTCTGCCGAGTAGGTGATTCCGTCTCATTATCTCCATGTAGTTGGGCGCATTTGACAATCTCAGGGCACACTTGTCATTGCCGTACTTAAGGTCCGTCAAGTACACATCGACGATGCCATTGAGCAACTCCATGGTCTCGACTGAGAGGTACATGTTCGAGTTCCATACCTGAGGTAGGTTAGCTCGACACTGTGTCAGAACCTCGAGAATGAATGGAAGGTTCGACGTCGGGTCCCCCCCGACCCAGTTGACATTCCTGGCACGGCCGAACACCTGCCCTTTCGCTCCAACCTCTGCCCTGCTCTCGATCTTGTTCGCGAGTTCAGTCGGCTCGATCGTGTATCCTGAGTCTGGCCTTGTGCTTATGTCCCAGTTTTGGCAGAACACACAATTGAACGTGCATCCGGTGAAGAAGATCGTGTACGAAGGGACCAGGTCTGGCTCCTCGCCCATGTGGATGAACTCGCTGCTGATGCGAGCGTCCTGCACTCCGCAATGGCCCTTCTCGCCAGATGTGCGGTCGGCCCCGCATCTCCGTTCGCACAGACGACAGTTGCTTAGCATCCTTTGCGCAAGCTCGGTCTTCAAATCCAGTAGAGAACTCCCTGTGGTTCTCGTGACTGGTCTGTCCGGTAGGCTCAGCTCTTCCTCGTGTGCCTTCCATAGGGTAGCCTCATCCGACTCAAGACGAACCTCGATTGTCCGCCGTTCTGTCTTGAGATAGTTGGCTTGACGATCTCCGTCCAGTATCGAGTAGTATCTCGCCAGCGCCTGACCTGACATCTGTGCATGTAGTTGCCCACCCGCAGATTTAATACTTTCACACACTGTGCGCTTGCCCGTGAAGCTGACCGATACTCCGACTGATCTACCCGACATTCTTGAGGCGACCTATGATATCGTGGCTCAGGTTCCAGAAGGAAGGGTGACGACATATGGTGAGGTCGCAAAGGCTCTTGGCGATATCGTGGCCAGCAGGTATGTCGGGGTCGCAATGAGTATGAACCAGGACATCGTACGAGTGCCGTGCAGGCGTGTGGTCCAGGCGGACGGATCGATAGGCGGATACACTGGCGGAGGACCCAAGAAGAAGATCAGACTCCTTCGACAAGAAGGCGTTGTTGTGTCCAAGGACAAGATCGTGGATTTTGAAAAGATACTCTTCAAGGATTTCGTCACCGAGCACCCCCTGGCGAAACTACGGGCCCGCCAGAGACGTCTCAGGAGGAATCTGAGCACCGGGAGCTACAAAGGCAAGATATCTCGTGTCGCCGGAATCGATGTCGCATATGAAGGCGATCGTGCGTTCGCAGCAATGGTGGTGTTCGATCTTGATTCCGAAGAGGAGGTCGAACGATATGTCATCGAAGGAGACGCAGAGTTTCCGTACATACCGACCTATCTCGCGTTCAGGGAGATTCCACTAATCGCGCCCCTTATGGAGTACGTCGAGGACGGCACAGTCGTGATGTATGACGGTAACGGAGTTCTTCACCCCGAGGGGTTCGGAATCGCGAGCCAGCTTGGCGTGGTCTTCGACCTCCCGACGATTGGGATTGCCAAGAAACTCCTGTGCGGCGAGTTGTCGAGGAATCTGGGAAATACCTGTGAGATTCGGATGGACGGTCGGGTTGCCGGCTACGCGCTGTCGTCTGGCAAAGGCGTGAAGCCCGTTTACGTGTCCGTCGGACACGGGATGTCTTCGGCTCAGGCGAAGGCGACAACGCTCAAGTTCTTGAAGCATAGAGTGCCGGAACCAACCAGGCGTGCTCATATCGTGGCTGAGGCGGCTCGCCGCGGAACAAACAACAAATAGGCGTTTCTCAGTCCGGGACGACGATGAGAATCTGCGTGTTCGGAGCCGGCTCACTGGGTTCAGCCCTTGGGGGCATGCTCGCTCAGAGACACGATGTCACGCTCATCGGTCGTAGGCAGCACATGAATGCAGCCAGGAGGCAAGGCTTGCGACTGCTAGGCGATGTTGCCCGCACGGCGCGCGTGCAAGCCTTGGAGAGCCCATCGAACGCCGAGACTCCTGACCTGCTGATTGTCTCCACGAAGGCCTACGATACTCGATCAGCAATAGATGCTTGCAGAAGACTAGTCGATGATGAATCGATGGTGTTGACTCTGCAGAACGGTCTGGGCAATCTGGAACTCCTGCGGAAATGGAGAGGTGACAAGGCCTTCGGAGGCACGACCACGATGGGTGCGGCTCTCGTTTCCCCTGGCATTGTTCGAGTATCTGGCCTCGGGCAGACCACAATCGGCGCGGACGTTGATTTCAGTGGGGCGAGGGATATTGCCCGAGCCTTCGAATCTTGTGGATTTCGTGCCCAAGTCAAGAGAGAAGTAATGCGCGAGATCTGGGGCAAGGCGGTCATAAACGCTTGCATCAATCCAACCGCAGCCGTCTTGCGAGTGCGAAATGGGAAACTATTGGAGAACGAGACGACCGCGCGGTTCATTCGGGAAGTATGCAGGGAATGCGAGCAGGTCGCCATTGCCACAAGGGCCGCGCTTCCGAACAGAACGATGTACTCGCGCGTGCGCGCTGTGTGTAAGGAAACCGCCAACAACATCTCCAGCATGTTGCAGGATGTTCAGAAGGGGAAGCGCACGGAGATACAGCAGATCAATGGCGCGTTCTGTTCCTTTGGCAGGGCGAGTAGCGTTCCGACCCCTCTCAACGATACTCTGGTTGCGATGATCGAGTCGCTCTAGCTTTTCAACAAGGGAGAAAGGTTAATATCGTAACATGTTGCATCCCAGAAGCGTGATAAGATGGTGGATGTAAGAGAGCTGGCAGCCAATGCGAAAGTGCTCAGGAAGAAGGGCTTGGGCGTGCGTGAGATTGCGGACGAGCTTCACCTTTCAGTCGACACAGTCAACTACCTGATCGAGTACGGTGCCGAGGGACTGCCCCCATCGGACGTTAAGATTGGGTGGCGCTCCGTAGGAGTGTCTGGACATAGGATCGGCCTGATGTCAGAGCTTCTTGCGGACATGGTCCTTGAGGAACTCGGAAAGCACGACTCCGATGCGGATGTGGTCCTGGGGATTTCCATAAACGGAGTGCCCTTCGCTACGATGCTGTCCGAGATACTCGGGCTGGATTTCGGAGTCTACAGACCTCACGCCGAGAGCGAGATGGGCGGTGCGTTCAGCTCGAACTTCGCATCGGTCGCCAGTGGCAAGAAGATCGTAGTCGTTGACGATGTGCTGAGCACGGGCGCGACGATAAAGAGCGCGATCGCCGACATCAAGGAGGCCGGCGGCCAGCCAGTGCTAGTTGTCGTCATCGTCAACAAGAGCAGCCTGAACGAGATAGACGGAGTTCCGCTCCGCGGACTCATCAGGGCCAGGTCAATCGGCGGGACAATCCTTGGCGGTGGCGGGAGCAAAAGCTTCCCATACGGCTAGAACCTCTTTGCCGAGGCCTTCAAGGCCTCGACAACCGGCATTTCCTTGCCGAGCATGAATCGCTCGAGCGCGCCCCCGCCAGTGCTCACGTAGGATATCTTTTCGTAGACGCCGAACTTGTTCGCGGCCGCGGACGAATGCCCTCCTCCGATCACTGAGAAAGCCCCGCTCGTTGTTATTGCTCTGAAAAGGTGCTCAGTACCCTTGGAGAACTCGTCCTTCTCGAATACCCCTGGTGGTCCGGAAAGGAAGACCGTCTTCGACGAATTGATGACCGTTCTGAACTCGTCGATAGTCCTCTCTCCAATGTCAAGTATCGCCGCATCCGGGGGTATCTCTTCGAGTGAGTACTCCTTCCTTCTCCCCTCGTCGTCCACCGCCGCGTCTACTGGCATGTGTATCTTGCAGCCGAAACCGTCGATCAGCTTCTCTGCGCGCTTTCCTATCTCTGGCGTGACATCCTTGCTGGCCAACTTCTCCGTCCTCGATCCAATCCCCTTTCCCAGCAGCCACAGGAATGCATAGCCAGCCAGACCTGCCACTATGATGTTGTCGACGGTCTCCCTCGCTGCCAGTTTCTCGAGCACGGGCAAGGCGTCCACGAACTTCGTCCCTCCGAATATGAAGGTCGACGGCCGGTTCGGGTTCTGGAAAACGTGGGTGAGGGTCGTGACTTCTCTCTCCATGAGCCTTCCTGCAGCTGACGGAAGTACGACTGTGAATCCGACGAGGGACGCATGGGACCTGTGGCTCGATGCAAAAGCGTCGTTCACGTACAAATCGAATTTGGGAGCAAGGATTTTGACGAGATCGGATTCCGCGTGCTCTTCGGGGGTCTTTTTCGCTTGCTCCTGGGGGAAGAACCTCACGTTCTTCAGCAGCAGGCTCTCACCGTCATTTAGCCCGTCGATTGCCCGCAGGGCGTAGCTTCCGAACAAGTCATCTACATACCTGACCTTCTTTCCGAGGTACTGGGTAAGGAATGCAGCGTGTTCGTTCAACGGGATGTAGTCGTAATCGCCGGGCCTTCCCTGGTGAGCCAGTATGGCCACTCTCGCGCCCCTGTCAATAAGCTCTCTCAGGGACGTGACCGATGATCTGATCTTGGAACCATCGACGAGTCTGAGAGTCTTCTCGTCCACGGGCGAGTTGATGTCTATCCTGAGGAGGACCTTCCTCCCCATTACATCGAAGTCGTCAAGTGTGTGAAACCCGATCCCGCTGACGCCGAGCGGCACGAGCCTCGAACTTCCCGGGTCCGAGCCCTCCTCATCTGCTGATGACTCCTCCCGGGAACAGCTGGAATCGTCCAAATCGTCTCCCAACCTACGCGCCCCCGCCCATTCCGACAGCGCCGACCCTTTTGGCTAATCAGGTCTATAGTTTACCAGATTGGGAGTTCCATATAAAGTACTGACGCATCGAATTCAATCGAAAGTATTTAGATTAGGAACGTGCTTAGCAACGAAGAGATGGATTTCGGCTGAGTTTTCGCAACACAGGAATCCCAACTGGATGTGGCTGATTTGAACGGAATGGAACTTGAGAGACTGCTTGTCAAGGACGTCATGAGCTCCGCCGCAGTGATCGCACGCAAGGGAGACACCGTCTCTGATGTCGTCGCACAGATGAAGAAAGGTCACCTGAGGGAGGTGCCGGTCCTCGACGGCGCGAAGCCAATCGGACTTGTGAGCTACTCTTCGTTCCTTCACAGGCGTAGTCTGCCGCTTTCGGCAAAGGTCGAACAGGTCATGCTGCCGGGCCCTAGCCTCGAAGAGGAAATGCTCCTGACAATTGCGGTCGAGGAGATGATGTCCGCTGGCGTGAGGGGCGCACCGGTCGTACGCGCTGGCAAGATGGTCGGCTTCGTGTCTAGGACAGATATCATCAAGATCTTCCCCAAGATCATCCAGCTCAAGGACAGAAAAGTCTCGACCTTCATGACCTCCAATCCTCAGTCGGTTACGGAGAAGGAGACCGTCAGAAAGGCCCAGCTGCTTATGAAGAGCCTAATGGAGAAGACCTTGCCAGTCGTCGACGCCAGTGGCAGACTTGTGGGTGCGATCGGCATGCCCGAAGTAATGGAAGTCCTGTGGTCCTCCAAGTCGAATGCGAGACCCCCGAACGAGGTACGGGGCGGTCGGGAGCAGGCAGAGGTTACTGTCGGAAGTGTGATGAGCAGACCGGCAATAGCAGTCGGGCCTGAGGAGACCGCTGGGAAGGTCGCAGGCCTCATGATCGAGAACGGGCTCTCGACGGTTTTCGTCCAGGAAGATGAGAAACTGGTCGGGGTCATCTCGCAGGCCGACTTGATGGAACAGATCATAAGCCTGAAGCCGACCAAGGGAGTCTATGTCCAGTTGACGGGCCTCAACGAGGAAGATCCGGACGTCTATGATGTGCTATACGACCTCATCGGCAAGTCTATGAAGAGGATAGACAAGATCCAGCCGCCACGCGTGTTCACCATTCATGTCACCGCATACCATCACGAGGGCATGCGGAGCAAGTACAGCCTGACTGGACGCCTGACGACCACCAAGAAGATGTATTACGCCCATGCGACGGACTGGGACCTCTACAGGACTATGGACACGATGCTCGATTCGATGGAAAAGAACATCAAGAAGGAGCACGAGAAGACATTGGACCAGCGGAGAGTGAATCAGGTCCTATAACTTCCAGTACTTCGACGCCACCTGTTTGCATCGGAGGATAGTCCCTCTCCCGAGGCAGCTGTTGTCGATCATGTCAGTGAATTCCAGAGG
>Ga0315291_10004833_pt1 | contig 17021 bp, 13 predicted proteins | sample YL17G12_20_MG_FD_203070 | JGI IMG/M metagenome (GOLD analysis project Ga0315291, IMG submission 203070) | Sediment microbial communities from Yellowstone Lake, YNP, Wyoming, USA - YL17G12_20 | ecosystem: Environmental > Aquatic > Freshwater > Lake > Sediment | place: USA: Wyoming | collected...
CTGGACCTTTACGATCCCCGGCTGGGGCACCCAGCCGGACTATAGCATGTCCTATGCGGCCTACAGGATCAGGTTCGACAAGTTCAAGTCCATCGCGCCGTACAGGCTCCGCAACACGCAGATCAAGGCCTGCTCTTACATCTACGAGTTCGCCGTCGCCCAGTGCTACTGGGCGGACAACAAGGACCCTGACAGCGTCTCGCTCGGCGGCAACGGCGACGGCATCGTAACGTGGAGGGAGCAGAAGACGACCACGGAGGTGAAGGGCCACGGGACCGGCGATGCGTACGGAACGTGCGTGCCCGTCGTTCGCTGCTTCTATCACACTTCGCCGAAGCTTTCCCCGAACGACGTGGTGATAAACCTGGCCCTGCACTCGGGAGTGTACGTGAGCAGCCCCACGGGCGACGGCTGGAAGGAGTTCTGCAAGCCGGAGAAGGTGCAGCCGTAGCGGCACCCACCCGCTCCCGGCGGTCTCAGTCCTCCAGCACCGTGTCCTTCTCGTCGAAGGGCGGCGAGAAGACCACCAAGGCCGTGAAGCCCTTCTCGGTCTTGGGCGACACCAGCACCGTGTAGGCCGTCAGGCGAGGCAAGAGCACCGCCGAGCCGGGCTTCACAGTGTACCGCGTCTCCTCCACCGCGACGATCGCCTCCCCTGAGACCACGAACATCGTCATGTCGTGGTCCGCGTGATAGCGCTTCTTGAGTTCGGCGCCGGGGGCCAGCATGAGCAGACAGACGCTCTGCGTCCCGCCGCGGTCGAACTCGGCGAACAGGAAGTCCTTGCCCGCCGGCATTTCGCTGACAGAGCCCGGCTCGAAGACGCGGTTGCGGGGAAACTCCCCCGCCTCCTTCGCCCTTTGCCGCGCCGTCAGGCAGCCGGCCGGGAGCAGTACTGTCGCCGTCATCGCCAACGCCATCCATCCCCGCAATGCCCTCGTGCCCAATTCCGTGACCTCAACAGAGGTGTGAAACCAGCCCTGCGCAGGGCTGCACACAGAGAATATAGCGCGCCCTGCGGCCTCCGTGCAACCGCCCGGATGCAGCGCCTTGCCCTTGCATCCCGGCGCCGCGTTGCGGGATACTGGCTCTCTGTGGGGCGTCCGAGACGCTCCCGTCCCTTCTCAGGGCGACCATGAAGGTCACGATCTGCTGCAAGCGGTTCGCGGAGGCCGGCGGCGCCGAGACGTTCCTCGTGAACTTCGTGAGGCGCCTGTTAGCGGACGGCCACCGCGTGCGCGTCCTCACGCCGCACCCCGGCGCCGGCGCCGAAGGCGCCGATGTCGTGCGGCTGCGCATTCCTCCCTCGCCACGCGCTTTGGCCGACCTGCTCCTTGCCAGGGCCGCGCGCAGCGCGCTCGCGTCCGAGGACGCTGACGTCACCTTCAGCGACCAGAAGTGCTGGGGAGCACACGTCGTGCGCCCGGGCGGCGGCGTGCAACGCGAGTACGTAGAGCAGCGCGAGAAGAGCTACCGGGGCCCGCTGCGCATGGCGGTCAACCGCATAGGCCGCAGCCTGAGCCCACGCGAGAGGCTGCGCATCTACGTAGACGAGAAGCTCTACGAGCCGCCGGGCCCCCGCTGCGTCATCGCCAACTCGGACATGGTCCGGCGCGAGCTGCTGCGGCACTTCCCCCACCTGTCGGACCGCATCCGCGTGGTCTACAACGGGGCCGACACCGGGCGCTTCACTCCCGACCTCAGGAAGGCCCACCGCCGCGCCGTGCGCCGGGAACTCGGCATCCCGGATGATGCGCTCGTGGGAGCCTTCGTCGGGCACGACTGGCGGCGCAAGGGCCTCTTCACGCTCATCGAGGCGGTGGGCGTGCTGGCCCGCAGGTCAGCCGCGAAGCCTGTATACGCAATTGTGGTAGGCAAGGGCACGCAGCCCGAAGCGGAGGCGTTCGCCAAGAGAAACCATGCGGCCGGACGCGTCCTCTTCGTCGGCGCCGCGCCCCCCGACAGGTACTACGGCGCCTCGGACCTGCTCGTCCTCCCGAGCTACTACGACCCGTGCGCAAACGTAACCATGGAAGCGCTGGCCTGCGGCCTGCCGGTCGTCACATCCGTCTTCAACGGCGCCTTCGAGCTTCTGACGCCGGGCGTGAACGGCTTCTACGTGAGCGATGCGTCAGACTCGGCCCAGCTCGCAGGCTTCATAGAGCACTTCGCGGACGACGCCGCGCTCGCTGTGGGCGCGAAGGCGGCGCGCGCCCTCGCGCTCGAGCACCCTTTGGACCGCATGTACGCGGGCATCATATCGGCCATAGCACCGGTAGCCGAAGAAAACCGCCGGCTCGGCGGTCGTTGACCCCCAGCGGCGCCTTAGCAGGCCTCGACGTCCGCTCCGGAGACGGCCACGAACTGGTAGACCTCCGGTTCGATGCCCGTTTCCTTGTGGTAGGCGGCCCTCACGCTCTCGGCCACGCGGTCTGCGTGCTCGCGGCGCACGAGGTTCACCGTGCAGCCCCCGAAGCCGGCCCCCACCATACGGGCCCCGAGCACGCCCGACCGGCGCCGGGCCAGCTTCACCATAAGGTCCAGCTCCTCGCAGCTCACTTCGTAGTCGCGCCGCAGGCTCTCGTGCGACTCGTTCATGAGCCGGCCGAAGGTCTCGTGGTCGCCGGCCTTGAGCGCCCCGGCCGCGCGCTCCGTCCTGTCGTCCTCGGTGACGACGTGCCGCGCACGTTTCAGCGTGACTTCGTCCAGGACGTGACCGTGCTCGGCCAGAAGTCTGGGCGTCATGTCCCTGAGCTGCCGGATGCCTCCGACCCGCTCGTTCAGGAGGCGGGCCGCTTCCTCGCAGCGCGCCCGGCGTTCGTTGTACGCTGAGCTGCCGAGCTCGTGGTGGACCATGGTGTTGCAGACGACCACGCGAACGACCGATGTGTCCAGCGGCAGCAGTTCATGCTCCAGCGAGCGGCAATCGAGCAGCAGCGCGTGCTGGCGCTCGGCATGGACGCTGATGAACTGGTCCATGATGCCGCAGTTCACGCCGACGAAGCGGTTCTCCGCGCGCTGGCACAGCAGGGCCAGCTCGCGCCGTTCCGGTTCGACGCCGGCCGCCGCGCAGAACGCCTTGGCAGCGGCGACCTCGAGCGCAGCCGAAGAGCTCAGCCCCGCCCCAATGGGGACGTCCCCGCAGACGATCCCCTCGATGGGGCGCAGCACGTAGCCCGCCTCCTGGAGCATCAGGGCCACGCCGCGCAGGTAGTTGGACCAAGGCTGGCTCTCGTTCCGCTCGATGCGGTCCAAGTCGAACTCGTCCCACTCGCCGCAGTTCTCCGACCAGAGCCTGACCGGCCCGCTCTCGGCGGCGCGGAAGAAGACGCGGGCCTCCCGGTCTATCGCCATCGGCATGACGAAGCCGCCGTTGTAGTCCGTGTGCTCGCCGATCAGGTTTACGCGGCCGGGCGCGCGGGCGCAGCGCAAGCCTTCGCGGCTGCCGAAGCTCTCCGCGAACCGGGCGGTCATCGCCCTCACGGTCTCGTGGTCCAAGTCCGCCCCCTTCCGACCGGCATGGCTGATGGCAAGAACGGCAGCCGGCGCCTACCGCACGACGATGCTCACGATGCGGTTCGGGACCACAACGACCTGCGTGACGGTCTTGCCCTCGCTGTAACGCCGCACGCTATCGAGAGCGAGCGCCCTCTGGCGGATCACGTCTTCGTCCTCATCGCGCGGGACGACGAGATGGTCGCGCAGCTTGCCATTCACCTGGACGGGCAGCTCGACCTCCTCCGGCCTGGCGGCCTCCTCGTCATACTCCGGCCAGCCCTGCCGGAAGACGCTCGACGGGTTGCCGAGCCGCACCCAGAGTTCCTCCGCAATGTGCGGCACGAAGGGGGCGAGGAGCTGCACCATCCGCTCCATGGCGAACCGGAACGCGCTGAACTGTGCCTGCTCCTGTTCCGTCTCCGTGCCCACGTAGCTGGCTGGCAGCGGCAGCTTCTGCACCTCATTCAGCAGGGACATGACCGCGGCGATGGCGGTGTTGAAGTGCCACCGCTGCTCCATGTCCTCCGTCACCTTCTTCACGGTCGCGTGGACGAGGCGGTAGACGCGGCGCCACTCACCGTCCAGGTCATCTTCGCGGACGGCCCGCCAGGGGACGCGCGCAAATGCTTCCTGGCGGCTCACGACCGCATCCCACAGTCGGTTCAGGAACCGGTGGTATCCGACGATGCCGCTGTCCTGCCACTCCGCGTCGCGCTCGGGCGGGCCGATGGCGAGGGTGTAGAGCCGTAGCGTGTCCGCGCCGTACTCCTTGATGGCGTCGTCAAGGGTGACGCCGTTGCCCTTCGACTTGCTCATCTTCTCGAGGCTGCCGACCACTTCCACCTGACGCTCGATGCGCGTCTTGAGGTCAACGCCAACGTCGCATCGGCAAGGCTCGCGCACGTTCGGGTCGTCGCTGACGATCTTCATACAGCGCGTGCAGATGTAGCTCTGCTTGCAGATCATGCCCTGCGTGAAGAGAGCCGTGAACGGCTCCACGAAGCCGATGTGGCGTGCGTCGTAGAGCACCTTCACGACGAAGCGCGAGTAGAGCAGGTGCAGCACGGCGTGCTCGACGCCGCCGATGTAAAGGTCCACCGGGAGCCACTTGTCCACCAGGCCGCGGTCGAAGGGCCGCTCATCGTCCTTCGGCGAGACGTACCGCAGGAAGTACCAGCAGGAGCAGAGCCACTGCGCGATCGTGTCTGTCTCGCGGCTGGCTGGGCCGCCGCAGGCGGGGCATGTGGTGTGGACGAACTCCTCGACGAAGGCGAGCGGGCTGCGGCCGCGCGGCGTGAAGTCCACCTTGTCCGGAAGCAGCACGGGAAGCTGCTCCTCGGGAACCGGCACGGTGCCGCACTCGGGACAGTGCACGATCGGGATGGGCGCTCCCCAGTAGCGCTGACGGCTGATGAGCCAGTCGCGGATGCGGTAGTTCACATCCGCCTCGCCCATGTCGTTCTCTTCGAGGTAGCGCACGACCTTGTGCATGCCGGCCGGGACGGCGGTGCCGTTGAACGGACCGCTGTTCACCATGACCCCCGGGCCCACGTAGGCGTCCGTCATTTCATCAGCGTCCAGCGGACGGCCATCCGGCTGAATGACCACCTTCACCGGCAACTCGTACTTCCGGGCGAACTCGAAGTCCCTCTGGTCATGGGCCGGCACGGCCATGACGGCGCCCGTGCCGTACTCCATCAGAGCGTAGTTGGCGACCCACAGCGGAACCTGTTCGCCATTGACCGGGTTGATAACGTACCGGCCCGTGAAGACGCCTTCCTTGATCGCCGTGTCAGACGAACGCGCCACCTCCGGCTGCTCACGGGCCTGCGCCACAAAGCTCAACACTTCGTCCTCATGCTCGGTGCCAGCCACCAACTCCGGCACGGACGGATGCTCAGGAGCAAGGCTCATGAAGGTGACGCCCCAGAGCGTGTCGGGCCGCGTGGTGAAGCACGGCATCGGCTCGCCCGTGTGAGCCACCTTGAAGTCAACCATGGCGCCTTCGCTGCGACCGATCCAGTTCGCCTGCATGGTGCGCACGCGCTCGGGCCAGGCGCCCAAGAGCTTCAGGTCATCCAGGAGGCGCTCCGCATAGTCGGTGATCTTGAAGAACCACTGGGGCAGGTCCTTCTCCGTGACGGGCGTGTCGCACCGCTCGCAGAGGCCGTTTACTACCTCCTCGTTCGCCAATCCCGTCTGGCAACTCGGGCACCAGTTCACGGGCGCATCGCGGCGGTAGGCCAGTCCGCGCTTGTAGAGCTGCAGGAACACCCACTGCGTCCACTTGTAGTAGTCCGGATCGCTGGTGTTGATCTCGCGCGACCAGTCATAGCCGATGCCGAGCGACTGGATCTGGCCCTTCATCACCGGCACGTTCTGCGCCACGTACTTGCGCGGGTGCATGCGGCCCTTGATCGCAGGGTTTTCAGCGGGCAGGCCGAAGGCGTCCCAGCCCATCGGGTGAAGCACGTTGTGGCCCCGCATCATCTTGTAGCGCGCCACCACGTCTCCGAGGACGTAGTTGCGCCCGTGCCCTACGTGCAGTGCGCCCGACGGGTAGGGAAACATGACGAGGCAGTAGAACTTGGGCAGCCTGCTGGCGTCGTCGCAGCGGAAGAGCTTCATGCCCTCCCACTCGTCGCGCCAGTGTTGCTCGACATGCGCGGGGATGTACCGTTCGCTCGCCACGTAGATCGCTCCCGGGGGATGAGCCGATGGCAGTCCGGCTCTGCGGCAGAGAACGCGATTATATCACTGGCCCACTGGCGTTCCAAGCGAACCGGGTGCCGCCACCTTCCGCCACGCGGCTTCTATCTTCGGGGCCGCCCAGCCCACGATGAGACCGAGCACGATGCCCGTGACCGTATCCGAGACGTAATGGTACCTGCCGTAGACCGTCGCCAAGTAGAACGTGCCGATCACCGGCAGGATGGCGCAGAACGTGGGCCTGTGGTGCTTGAACGTCATGAAGAGCATCACGGTGCCGGCGGCACTGTGCGGGCTCGGGAGGCAGCCGCCGGGGTAGTGCCCGTACTTCGCCATAAGACTGGCCAGATAGGTGAAGACGTAGCCGTCCAGCTCATGCGTGTACCGGCCATCGAAGACGTACTGCGGCCCCGCCACCGGCAGGAGGATAAAGCCCGCGTAGCACGCAGTGAAGGCCAGGCCGAGCGCGAAGAGGTACGTGTCCATGGCCCGCGGGCTAATCCGCAGGAAGAGCACCGCGGCCACGGCTGATATGAGCGGCAGGTAGCCAAAGTAGCCGAACATCATCCACTCGGTGACGGGCTTCGAGGCGAACCGATCCGCCCAGAGCGAGAGGTCCACGCCGAACACGGCGTGCTCGATGCGGATGACCACGCCGTCATACCAGCCGGCGTGCAGGATGTGCTGGAGCATCCCGCTTTGAGCCCAGAGCCAAGCGAACAGGGCCAGCGGAAAGGCGCCGAAGACCAGGCGCCCCCACCGTGCCCGGAGGTCCAACGACACGCGCCGGAAAAGGACTACGAGCACCGCCCCGGAAAGGTCCATCGCGACGATCGCCGGCCACCGCGGCACCCGGCCGGCCGCCAGGACCGCGAGGGCGGCCGTCACCAGGAGGTAGAAGACGCAGAAAACGTCCACGGCCCGCAAGGTTCTCCACACGTCGTTGAGGCGCACGCCGGGTCGCATCATCCGGAGGGCTCGCTCAAGCGGGGGTCAGAACAATGAGAACGTCCAGCGTCACGCCGACGAGCCAGTGCAGCAGGAACACGTATACGATGGACCGGGTCCGGAGCGCGATGATGCCGAAGACGACCCCGGCGACCACTGCGGCAAAGATCTCTCCGTCCGGCTTCCCGATGTGAAGGAGCGTCGAGGGGACCGTCTGGATAAGGATCGCATTCGCCGCCCCGACGAAATCTTTGAGCCCGAAGAGCATGAAGCCGCGGAAGAAGAACTCCCAGGCTATGTAGTAGACGGCATAGAGCAGCTCGTATATGACGAACAGCGAGAGCGCCGCTCCTGCGCCACGGAAGAGCGGATACTCGGCCCGGAAGTCCGGCTGGCGCGAGGTCGGCACGAGCAGCAGGACTGCGAGCGGCAGCAGCACGGCCAGAAGCAGAAGGCCGGCCTTCGCGTCGCCGACCCGCATGCCCACGTCCGGCAGCCTCCGCCTCAGCACGAACCTGAGCAGGACGGCCGGCACAATGAGCATCCACAGGAGGCAACTGGCGAACTGATAGAGGACGCCATAAAGCGTACCATAAGAGGCCCCGTGGAAGAGCCCTGATAAGTGCCGGTCGAAGAAGGCGGAGGACCCGTAGTAGCGGTAGACGGTCAGGAGCACGCTGGCGCTCAGCAGGATGACGGCAGGCTGGAGCTGGAACTTCAGGCCCAGGCCGCCCCACTCCCTGCGGATCCGGTCCCCCATCCTTGTCACTGGTCGTCCGCCCTATCCCCTGTCAGCCATTCGCAGGTGATGCCGAGGCCCTCTCGCAGCCCCCGAGGGCTGTAGCCGAATTCCGATGCTGCCTTTCTGCTCGAGAACGCCCAGTCGCGGCGGAAGGTCTCCACCCAGCCCGGTGTGATCAGCGGATACCCGCCGAAGGCCCTCACGCGAAGCTCCTCGCACCTCGCGACGCCGCGCGCGAGCCGCGGCGACAGGTGAAACCGGGGCGGCTTCCGCCCGGACAGGTCCGCCAGCAGTCGGAAGAAGCCGTCAAACGAGATGTTCTCGCCGCCGAGGATGTACCGCTCCCCTGTTCGCCCCTTTGCCATCGCCGCCACATGGCCGTTCACCACGTCGTCCACGTAGGCGTAGTTGCCCACCTCCGTGCCCTTGCCGGGCGTGAACGGAAACCTGCCCCGGAGGAACATGGCGATCATGCGCGCGACGGAGTTGCCCTCCGTCAGCTTCCCCGGCCCATAGACCCGCGTCGGATTCACGATGACGACCGACAAGCCCCTCTCGACGAACCTCTCGGCCTCTTGCTCCGCCAGGTGCTTCGTCTTCTCGTAGTCGGTGAAGAAGACCGGCGTCGGCCGGGGCGTCTGCTCGTCCGTCACGTGCCCGTTGGACGGCCCGAGCGTCAGGCAGGTGGACGTGAAGACCACGCGCCGCACGCCGCACTCGAGCGCCGCCTCGGCGACGTTGACGAAACCGCCAACGTTGACTTTATGGTATATGCCTGCATCCGGCGCCCAGTTGCGCGCGTAGCCAGCCAGATGGTAGACCTGCCCGCAGCCGGACATGGGAGCACTCAGGGACGTCCGGTCGGTCACGTCGCCGTAGAAGAGCTGCACGCCCTCCCCCACGCCGGTCAGGTCGCTGGTCTTGCGGCAAAGGAGGTGGACCGCTTCGCCGCCTTTGCGAAGCGTGCGGACCAGCCTTGTGCCAATGAAGCCCGTCCCGCCCGTGACCAGCGTCGGCAACCCTGTCCTCCCAGCATAGGCTGGCGCCCTCGACTGAAGGGCTACATTATAGAGCAAAGCCGAACGGCCAAAAAGGGGACCGCATGCACGCGCCGCCTCGGCCCCCCTTGCAGGCCGCGGTTGGCGCGCCTATAATCACGTCCCGTCCGTCCCACGTAAGGAAAGCGCCCGTCCCCATGAAGCTCCAGGTGCAGCCTGGTTCCCTGTCCGGCAGCGTGACCATCCCGGGGAGCAAATCGCACACGATCCGCGGCCTCATCATCGGCACGCTGGCGGATGGCGTGGGGGTCCTGCGCCGGCCGCTCCGCGCCAGCGACACGGAGAGCTGCATCCGCGTCTGCCGCGCGCTCGGCGCCCAGGTGGACGCGCAGAGCGACGAGGCCTGGACAGTGCGCGGCACCGCGGGCAAGCCGCGCGCCGCCTCCGGCCCTGTGGACGTGGGAAACTCGGGCACGACGCTTTTCCTGGCCATGACGGCCGCCGCGCTGGCCGAGGGCGAGACGGAGTTCGTCGGCGACGAGCAGACGAGCCGCCGGCCCGCCGGCCCGCTCCTGAGCGCGCTCACAGCCCTCGGGGCCAGGGCCTACTCACGCCGCAGCAACGGGTGCGCGCCCCTGGTCGTGGGAGGAGGCCTGCGCGGAGGGCGCGTTTCCATCGAGTGCCCCACGAGCCAGTACCTGTCCAGCCTCCTCATCGGCTGCCCTTTGGCCGAGCGCGACACGGTCATTGACGTCTCCCTGCTGAACGAGAAGCCCTACGTCGGCATGACGCTCGGCTGGCTCAGCGAGCTCGGCATCAAGTACGGCGCCGCCGACGACTACAGCCACTTCGAGATGCCCGGCCGCCAGCACTACCCGTCCTTCGAGCGCATGGTGCCGGCGGATTTCTCCAGCGCGACCTTCTTCCTCACGGCGGCGGCCGTCACGGGCTCGCGGCTCCTCCTGGGCGGCCTGGACATGCGCGACACGCAAGGCGACAAGGCGGTCGTCCGGATGCTGGAGGCGATGGGGTGCACAGTCCAGGTGGAACCGGAGGGCGTTCGGATCGAGGGCCCCGAGGAGCTGCAAGGGACGAGCTTCGACCTGAACGCCACGCCGGACGCCCTGCCCTCCCTCGCCGTGGCAGGCTGCGTGGCAGCCGGCGAGACGCGGCTGCTCAACGTCCCCCAGGCACGCGCGAAGGAGACGGATCGCCTCGCGGTCATGGCCGCCGAGCTGCGAAAGATGGGCGCGCAGGTGGAAGAGCTGCGTGACGGCCTCATCATCCGCCAGAGCACACTGCACGGCGCGGGGCTCGAAGGCCACGGCGACCACCGCGTCGTCATGGCCCTGGCGGTGGCCGGCCTGGTGGCCAGGGGCGTGACTACTGTGGACACCGCCGAAGCGGCCGCGATCACCTTCCCCAACTTCGTTGACCTCATGCGGCAGGCCGGCGCGCAGGTCTCCATGGTGCCGTAGCGCCCTGGCGGAGATCGCCAGACGGCTTGGTTCGCCGCGCGGAAAGGACAAGCACGCGAGCCTTGGCCCTGTCCCAGTCCAAGTGGAATGTGGCTTGCCACCTTCTTGACGGCGTCTTTTTCATCGGCGCAAACATCGCGTTCAGCGTCGAGATCGTGATCCCGAAGATGATCTCCGACCTGAGCAACTCGGCGTTGTTGCTCGGGCTGGTGCCGCTCGTCATTCAGCTCTGCGCGCTCCTTCCGCAGACCTTCTATGCAAAGAAGATCGAGGGCCTCAGCTACAAGAAACCGGCCGTGCTGTTCTGCGCGTTCCTGCAGAGGGCAGGTTGGCTGGCATTCCTCCTGTCGCTCTTCCTCGGATGGAGCGCGGCGTTCACGCTGCCCGTTTTCTTCGCGGTCGTGGCGGTGAACAGCTTCGGCTCCGGGCTCATCACGCCCGTCTGGACCGACTGGTACGCCAAAACCGTCCCGGAGAGGATGTGGGGGAAACTGTTGGGCGCCAGGGCTGCGGTCCCCGCCGTGCTGGGGCTCGCACTCGGGAAGCTCATCCAACACATAACGGGCGTCTACGCCGCGCCGCGCCGCTACCAGATACTCCTCATCCTGTCCATCGCGTTCTACGCGCTCAGCTTCCTGTTCGTGATGCTGGTCAAAGAGGACCGCCACGACGGCCTGCCGAGCCACGAGAAGACGAGTTGGGGACGTTACTTCCGAGACCTGGCCTCCCTGCTCCGGCGGCGCGACTTCGGCGCCTTCATTGTGGCCAGCGTCCTCGTGACGGTGCCGCTGACGGTCATCACGTCCTTCCTGACCCGCTACGGCCTGACATATCCTGGCGTCGAGGCGGGCATAACGGGCAGGTTCACGATGTTCTACTTCGGGGCCATGGCCGTGGGGTCAGTCTTCGGCGGATTCCTGAGCGACCGGGGGAACCCCCTCGCCCCGTTCCACGTGTTCCCGCTGTTCACGCTGGCGGCCTGCGTGGTGTCCGCAGCCTCGGCGCGGCCGCAGGTCGTCTCGGCCGCCTGGAGCCTGTTGGGGTTCGCGTGGGGCATGCGCATCACCGCCATGCTGCCGGCGGTGTTCAGGTTCTCGGAACCGCACCGCCGTGCGGCATACGCGGCCATCCTGTTCACGGCGCTCGGCATCGGCGCGTTCCTGCCGCCCCTGCTGGGCGTCGCCAAGGATGCGGACCTCGTGACGTTCCCGCATGTGTTCCTCCTGTCGGGCGCGCTCGCCGTCGCCGGCTGGGTCCTCTTCCTGCGGATGCCGGCGCCCCAACGCGCCGAGGATCTACGGGCCTGACAGGAAGCCTGGACTGCTTTTGACCCTGTCCGGGAGCCGTGTTAGAATCCCCGTGCTGCGTCGCGGGCGTGCCGCGCACTTCGCACTCCGATCGGAGCACAGCCGATGGATCCTAAAGAGCGTCAAGCGCTGCTGGCAAGGTGTAAGGGGATACGCGTCACGGACTGGCACGACGCCATGGACACGCTGGGCCTCTTCGACCGCGGCTTGATGGTGCCGCAGATACGGCCTTTGTGGCGCGACATGGAGACCTTCCGCCACTGCATCGTCGGCTTCGCCTTCACGTTGCGCTACGTTCCCTCGAGCCGCACGATCGTCGCGCGCGACGTGCCCGACTTCCAAAGGCAGGAGGGCGAGTGGTACGGGCGCGAGCCGCGTTGGGGCTCCGAGCTTCAGAAGGGCGACATCATCGTGATTGACGGCACCAACACCAAGGACACCGGCTACGTCGGCTCGATGAACTCCATGGTGTGGCTCTCGCGCGGCGCTGCCGGGATCGTGACCAACAACGGCGTGCGCGACACGGACGAACTGATCAAGCAGAAGGTGCCCGTCTACTGCGACGGCTTCTCGCGCGGCATCATCCCGGGCCGGGTCGAGCTGGACTCATACCAGAAGCCGGTCGAGTGCGGCGGCGTCCACGTGCGCCCGGGCGACCTCGTGGTGGCCGACGGCGACGGCGTCATCGTCATCCCGGCCGAGCGGGCCGAAGACGCGCTCCGGATCGCCAAGAAGATCCAGGAGGGCGACCAGAAGAGCCGCGGCCAGCTCTACAAGCAGCTCGGCATCCCGTCGGACTTTACCCTCGGCGGGGCGGCGACAGAGGGGAAATGAGCGAACGGCGGGGCTCGGCCGCCCTCCATTGACGCCCTTCTGCTCAGCCGCCCGAACGGCTCACTTCTTGCCCGCGGCGTAAAGAGCGCCGACCAGGTAAGTGAACGGGCCCTGGTAGCCGATGGAAGGCTCCGTCAGCTCCCAGCACGCGATGTCCGGCCGCCAGCACTTCGCCGTGTAGACGGAGATGCCGGGGCAGTTCCCGGAGTTCACCCCGCCGGGCAGGTAACCGGGCGGCATCGGCAGGCCCGGCCCCAGCGGCCCGAACATTGAGTGGTAGATCGGCCCCAACGGCGGGTCGCCGTGGCCCGTGACCATGCACTGGTTCACCGCGTTCCTGCCCAGCAACCAGTGAAGCGCGTCGCGGGCCGTCTCCACGTAAGCGGGATTCGGCGCGAACTTGTTCACCATGAGCAGGTTCATCCCGCTCCGCGAGATGCAGTGGCCGTTAGAGCCCCAGCTGAAGACCACGCCCTCAATCATGGGCTCGTTGTAGCCCTTCGAACGGGCCGCCTGGACAACGACGTCCGCGTAGCCTTGGTAGAACTGCCGGAGGCGCGCCTGAAGCGCCTTGTCCACTTCGGGCCGTTCGCTCAGGCTGTACACGGCCACGGCGGAGTTGAACGCGCCGTAGTTCAGGTCGCCAATCCAGTGCTTCATGATGCCGTCGGAGAGGCGCTTGACGACGCCGTGCGCGTCGTCACGGCCCGTGGCTTCGAACAGCATTGTGGCAGCTACGAAGAAGTCCTCGTCGCGCGGCCTGCCTCGCGTTGTCAGGTACTGCCAGCTCAGGAGCGCGTCCTCCAGGCAGTCCTCGGCGGACTGCTTCTCCTGTGGGATGTCCTTGTAGACGACGTAAGCCAGAGACATGTCCGCCACGAGCGCGCAGGCCGCCTCGTCCGACGGGTCGCTCAGGCCGTGCCGCTTGTCGTAGAAGTCCACGCCCTGGGGCTGCTGCACCATGTCCTCGTGCACGCGGTCATAGACCATGCCCGCGTCCGGGCCTTGCCGGATCAGCATCTTGCGCACCCAGTCGAGTTCGTACTTCGCCTCGTCCAGCAGGTCCGGCACGCCGTTCCCGCTCTCGGGGATGTTGAGCTGCCCGTCCGGGAACTGCGCCGGGTAGTGGCGGTAGAGCAGAAGGAGCAAGGGCACGGACTGCATGGTCCAGCCCACATAGCGGTTCATGTCGCCGGCATCGTGCCAGCCGCCCGACCCGTCGCGCATGCCGCCGCGCGGGTCAGGGATCGCGCTGTCGAATGTGTGGCAGGCGCGGTGCGCATAGGGACCGGCGTTCTCGGGCTTGAGTTCGGTGCCGCAACGCTGGAAGAAGAAGAAACGGATCACATCGTAGGTCAGCCGGTCGTAGACGTCCCCGGCGATGCGGAACTTCGACGATTGCCCGAGGCCCGGGACCTCGACCACGTACTGGCCGGGCGCCGTCACCTGCGAGAAGTCCGCGTTGTACACGTTGTCGCCGCTCGTCTTGTCGTTCAGCGACGCCACCGTCAGCCTGCCCTCGAGGACCTTCGCCCCGCTTCCCGCATCCTTCACCACAAACACGTCGCCGTCCAGCAAGGGCCCCGGCGGCGTCACCTTCGCCACCTTCGGCCAGTCAGGCGGGTAGCCCTCCTGGTCAACCTTGACCGGCGGGTAGGTCTTCTCGGGATTGGTGGTGCGGAACACGACGTCCGCCACGTAGAGAGTCGTCTCGCCGGCCGGTCCGGAGTCCTCCAGGACGACCTTCTCCATGCTGGACAGGTTAAGCGTTGGCGCGGCGGCCATGAAGTCACCGAGGGGGATGGCTACATGCTGCCACTCAGGCTTAACCTGTATGTACTTGGAAAGCTGCACCTTTGCCGCCACAGGCCCGGCGGGCTTGGCGCTGCCCCCGCCTGACTCCACGATCGCCACCGTCACGTCGCCCGCGGCCTTTCCCGCCACGCCGAAGTCGAGCGTCCCCTGCGGCCCATAGTCGTCAAGCTGGAACTTCGTCCATCCGGGCGCGGAGATGCCGACGTGCCAGAGCCCACCCTGTGCCTGCGTGGCGTGGATCTTCAGCGCGCGCCTGCCGGCGTACGTCTCCACTGGGCAGCGGCCCTGGACCGTTTCCAGTTGCGTCCCGTTCTGGAGGAACGTGTAACCGCCCGGCTGAACGTTCCCTTGCAGGCCGCCGAGAACTGGCGTCACGCGCTCCTGAGCGCCCTCAGCAACGCAGGCCACGACGGCCAACACCACAATAGTCACGACCGCCAGCCGCGTCATGGTCGCACTCCTCATGAACCAGGTGGCATCCCTTCGGCAGCACGATCCGCCTTTCTCAGGCCATCCATTCCATCATATCCTTGGTGATCGGGTAGTGCGCGTCGCGGCCCTCCAGGAAGCGCCTCAACTCGTCCAGGACGTAGGCACCGTTGCGCCGCAGGTCCTGCCCCAGCGCCCCCGCGATGTGGGGCGTCAGGAACACGTTCGGCAGCGTGTAGAGTGCGTTCCCCGCCGCGGGCGGCTCGGGGTCAGTGACGTCAATGAACGCGAAGATGCGCCCCTCCTGGAGCACCTCGATCATCTCGTCCTCTCTCACGATGCGGCCACGCGCCGTGTTGATGAAGACGGCGCCGTCCTTCATGCTGCGCAAGTGCCTGCCGCTGATCATGTGCTCGGTGGCGGGTATGCTCGCCGCGTGCACCGTGACCACGTCGCAGGTCAGGAACATCTCGTCCAGCCCCATCGGCGCGGTGCCGAGCTTCAGCGCCCGGTCCTCGCACAGGTAGGGATCGCAGCAGTACGTCTCCACATCGTATGCCTTCAGTCTCCCCAGGACGCCGGCCCCGACCATCCCGGCGCCGATGACGCCCACCTTGGCGCCGTAAAGGCCCCGCACATCGGGCGGCACCTTGAAGGTCCCCGCGCGGCGCGTCAGGGCGGCCGCCTGCAAGGCTCGCCTCAGGCCGAACGTGATCGCGGCGAGAGTGTACTCGACGACCGGCACGGCGTTGGCCGCCCAGGCGCTGGTCAGCAGGATGCCCCTCTCCCAGAAGGCGTCCGTGAGGAAGTAGCGGACGGAACCCGCACCGTAGATCACGGCTTCGAGGTTGGGCGCCGCGAGGAGGAACCCCGCGTCGAGCGTCATCATCCCCCACCCGGTGATGATGATCTCAGCGTCGGCAAGGACCGGCTTGAGGGCATCCAGATCGCCCACACTATCGCCGCAATCGGTCAGCGCCACGAGCCGCGAGATCTCCGCGATGGCTTCGGGGCTATAGATGCGGTCACGGCTCCACGGCGGCAACAGCAGGATGGCCTTCCTCATCGCGCCTCTTCACAGGAAGTGTTGCAGGCTTGGGCCATTGTGCTGAGCGCCCTGCGCTGTGTCAACCGCTGGGGCAGCGCAAAGGCCGCGCCAGCCGTCCGCCCGCTTACGGAGGCCACATAGTGCGAGAGCGCAGCCCAGGATGCCGAGACATCCAGCCGGGGACCGGCGGCCACGGAGAGCGGGTTGTGAGACACCAGCCCTTGCGAGCGTCTGGCCGCCAGAAGGTTCGACGCCCCCGCCCTGCGTATGTCGCCGGGGGCACACTGCAAGAAGTATGTCGTCCCGCGCACTGCCCGCCACCCGGCGACGAAGTTGGCCAACGCACTCCCCCAGACCGCGCGTGCACGGAACCTACTTTGGCGGAGTTGCTCCCTCTCAGGCCACCGGGCCGTTCGGACCCGCCGCAAACGACCAGGCCGAATCCCGGAGATGGTACCCGACGGAATGGCCCCGCGCAATGTGCGAATCGCCCACACACACACGCTGGGGCGTCGCCGCGGCCACAATCCCCCACCCCCTCTGCCCGCCAGGGCACGCCCCGCCGTCGGCTACTGCTGCGTGGCAAGCAGCCGGCTGAACTGACGGCGGAACGCCTTCAGCGCCTGTCCCCGGTGGCTCACGGCATTCTTCTCGTCCGGCACCATCTCGGCGAACGTCTTCGCCGCCGGTTCGTAGAGAAAGACGGGGTCGTAGCCGAACCCCCGCTCCCCCTGCATCGCGCGAATGATGATGCCGTCGGCCCGCCCGGACGCCGTCACGACAACCCGCCCCGTAGGGTCCGCCATGGCTATGCAGCAGCGGAAGTGCGCTTGCCGTCGCTCGTCGGGAATGTCCCGCATCTCATCGAGCAGCTTGCGGCAGAGCTTCTCGCTCGTCGGGTGAGGGCCGGCGTAGCGGGCGCTGCGGACACCGGGCTGGCCGCCCAAGGCGTCCACGAAGAGGCCTGAGTCGTCCGCCACAGCGTGGATGCCACAGGCGCGGGCGACCTCCGAAGCCTTCTTCGCCGCATTCTCCTCGAGGGTCTCGCCGTCCTCTTTCACCTCGGGCGCCTCGGGGAAGTCGCCAAGCGACGTGACCTCGACAGGCAGCCCCGCGAGCATGGTCTCCATCTCGGCCCGCTTCGCCGGGTTGTTGGTGGCTATCAGGAGTCTCATAGCGGAGATCGCCTCTGTGTCCGCTCAGTGGACCGACGGC
>Ga0315291_10004835_pt1 | contig 17017 bp, 14 predicted proteins | sample YL17G12_20_MG_FD_203070 | JGI IMG/M metagenome (GOLD analysis project Ga0315291, IMG submission 203070) | Sediment microbial communities from Yellowstone Lake, YNP, Wyoming, USA - YL17G12_20 | ecosystem: Environmental > Aquatic > Freshwater > Lake > Sediment | place: USA: Wyoming | collected...
TCGGGGTGTTCGTGGGTGTTGGTGTGATCGTGGGTGTGTCAGTTGGCGTTGGTGTGATTGTTGGTGTTTCCGTCGGCGTCGGCGTGATCGTGGGTGTGTCAGTTGGCGTTGGTGTGATTGTTGGTGTTTCCGTCGGCGTCGGCGTGATCGTCGGCGTCGGCGTGTCGGTCGGGGTGGCGGTTGGCGTCACGGTCGGAGTCGTTGTAGGAGTCTCCGTGGGTGTCTCAGTCGGTTCAGCCTTGCATTTGCCGTAACTGCCGACATAATAAATGGAATATATTTCATCCTCACTCAGGGCGCGGCTAAAAACCTCCACCTCGTCGATCAAGCCATGGAAGTAACGGTCAGTATTAGAGGGGTCGTGGCCGATATGAAGCTCGTTTGTCGCGTACATGATGTCTTCTGAATAAGCGGAACCGCTCCCCGCCTCAGAACCGTTCACATACAAGCGGACGTAATTCCCGTCATAGGTGCCGGCCACGTGATTCCACTCATTTATAGTGACGGTACCGGCGGGGCTGCTTACCCAGTGAGAATCTTCAAGAAACACCCAGAACTTTACAGCATCACTTGGATCGCCGGTGAATTCCAGGCCGTATCCGGAGTCCCCAGCCGCTTTTTTTACCACAGGATCATTGTTTCCATGTGAACCATTTGGTTTGATCCAGGCATCAACCGTGATGTACGTTGGGTCGAGATCGGCCGAATGCGACACGGAAACATAGTCGCCATCGCCATCGAGACTGAATGACTGGTCAACTTTCCCCGCGACATACGTCGTGTCGCCATGCAGGGTGCCGTTGTGCCCGCTCACGATGTCGGTCGCATTCCCGTCCGCCGGCCACCAGCTCACGAGGTCCGCGGGAGTCGCAACGCATCCGGGGGTAGGGGTTATTGTCGGGGTGGCGGTTGGGGTCTGAGTTGGCGCTTCAGTCGGAGTGGGCGTTATAGTCGGTGTATTCGTTGGCGTCGGGGTTATTGTCGGAGTATCAGTCGCTGTCGGCGTTATCGTTGGCGTGTTGGTGGGCGTGGGAGTAATGGTCGGCGTATTCGTGCGGGTGGGGGTTATCGTCGGTGTATCGGTCGGCGTCGGCGTGATCGTAGGTGTCTCTGTTGGCGTGGGCGTTATTGTGGGCGTATTAGTCGGAGTCTCTGTAGGAGTTTCAGTCGGAGTCGGCGTTATTGTTGGCGTAGATGTGATAGTCGGCGTAGAAGTTATTGTCGGTGTTTCTGTTGGAGTATGCTGGTATATGACATAAAGCGCATTGTCCTTTGATCCTATGACGATTGTTCCGTCGCTACCTATTGCAGGGGAAGAAGAAGCGCCTCCCCATCCAGTGGTATAGCTCCATATAAACGAACCTTCAGAACTGAGGCTGTAGATGCATTCGTTACTTGATCCAAAATAAATCTTCCCATCCGAATCCATCGCTGGCGAAGAATCGACATAACTCCCTGCCGTATAGCTCCACACCATGGCACCGGCGGAACTCATGCAGTATACGCAGTTGCCGGGTTCCTCCACGCCCACATATAACCTTCCATTGCCCCCCAGGGCAGGACACGACCATGTATAACAATTGGTTATGTAGCTCCATGCAAGAGCCCCTTCGGAGCTCATTCTATAAATGCGCTTGTCCCACGAGGGCGCATACACGTCTCCATCGCCATCTATGGCGACAGAACGGAAATTATGTCCTCCTGTATAGCTCCATATAAGGGAACCAGCGGAAGCGATGCAGTAGAGCGAGGTATCATCCGATCCGATATAGATCTTGTTATCAGTTCCAATGGCGGGCGAACAATATATCATCCCATTTGTGTCATAACTCCATGCTAAGGAGCGATCGGTGTTAAGACTGTAAATGTTACTATCAAGTGATCCAAAGTAGATTTTTCCGTCAGAATCAATGGCGGGAGAAGAATACACATTACTCCCAGTTGTATAAGTCCCTATCAAAGATCCCATGGAGTTAAGTACATAGAGCTTATTGTCATTCGAGCCCACGTGCACTTTCCCGTCATTCCCCACGGCCGGCGAGGAACTGGCAGGGTCTCCAGTGGTATATGTGCTTATTAAAGAACCGTTAGAGTTGAAACAGTAGATCTTATTGTCATCCGAGCCAATATATATACTCCCCGCCGCCCCTATTGCCGGCGATGAAACAAAATCTTTGCTGGCAAAGTAGCTCCACTTAAGCCCGATGACGCCAAAACCACTGTATGGGCTTACCCCGGTGTGCCGCGCGTTGTAATGAAACATCGGCCAGGGGGCGTAGGGAGTGGAGGTCGGGGCCGGCGTGGGAGTTATCGTGGGAGTGTGTGTGATCGTGGGCGTATTCGTCGGCGTGTTTGTAGGGGTCTCCGTCGGCGTGTCTGTTGGCGTGGGCGTTATCGTGGGCGTCTCGGTCGGCGTCATTGTGGGCGTGATCGTCGGTGTCTCGGTAGGCGTGGGTGTTATTGTGGGTGTATTCGTCGGTGTCTCAGTAGGTGTTTCTGTTGGTCCCTGCTCAATTGCGTAGAGGAAAACACTACAGGAGCCAACGTAAACTCTCCCATCCGAGCTTATTGTGGGCGAGGAGTCGATAACATTGATCGCTTTATAGCTCCATGACAGACTCGCGTCGGAATTTACACTGTAGAGGTACCGATCCCAGGAGCCAACATACACTCTCCCATCCGAGCCTATTGCGGGCGAGGAGTAGAAGATATCCTCGCCTGTTTGATAGCTCCATGACAGACTCGCGTCGGAATTTACACTGTAGAGGCAATTATCATCGGAGCCAACGTACACTCTCCCATCCGAGCCTATTGCGGGCGAGGAGCGGACATCCTTGCCTGTTTGATAGCTCCATGACAGACTCGAGTCGGAATTTACACTGTAGAGGCAATAATCATTGGAGCCAATGTACACTCTCCCATCCGAGCCTATTGAGGGCGAGGAGTAGACCAGATTGTCAGTTTTATAGCTCCATGACAGACTCGCGTTGGAATTTACACTGTAGAGGTACTGATCCAGTGAGCCAACATACACTCTCCCATCCGAGCCGATTGCGGGCGAGGAGTGGGAGATACACAAACCTGTTTGATAACTCCATGACAGGCTCGCGTCGGAATTTACACTGTAGAGGCAATTATCATAGGAGCCAAAGTACACTCTCCCGTCCGAGCCTATTGCGGGCGAGGAGGAGACCAGATTGCCCGTTTTATAGCTCCATGACAGGCTCGCGTCGGAATTTACACTGTAGAGGCAATTATCCTCGGAGCCAACGTACACTCTCCCATCCGAGCCGATTGCGGGCGAGGAGCGGACATTGTAGTCTGTTTGATAGCTCCATGACAGACTCGAGTCAGAATTTACACTGTAGAGGCAATAATCATAGGAGCCAACGTACACTCTCCCATCCGAGCCTATTGCGGGGGAGGAGTAGATAAAATAGCCCGTTTGATAGGTCCACGCCAGCCGAGGTATTGACGGGCCGGCATACGGGCTCCGGCCCGTGTGCTCTAAATTATAATGAAACATCGGCCAGGGCGAGTTGGGATCGGGCTGGGCGATTAAAATGGAGAGACTGCCGAGGGAGAACGCTGCGCCCAGGATAATAACATGCAGGCTACGTCTCATGCCCTACCTCCTGTGTATAAAGTGTGGAAGCCTCGAGTGAGATTATAGCAGATTCTCTATATTCAATATTCAATAAAAAAGTTACATCAGTAATGGGTTACTTATGGGAGATATAAATCTGTAGGGGTTCGATTTATCGAACCCGGGCGCGATAAATCGCGCCCCTACATCACGAAAATACTACATCTGCCCCACCATAACTGACCCATTACTTATATCATTAAGAAGTAATGCCTCAGTCTTGCGGGGGTGTCACTCCTGCGAAACTTGTCCTCGAGAAAGCGGGGAGCAGGAGTCCAGTATAATACTCTCGCAATTCAATGCTGGATGCCTGCTTCCGCAGGCATTACAATAGCATTTCCCCCCCCGTAACTGAGAAGGTGTGAAAAAATCAGCATTAAGGTTGTTATTGCGAGGACGCCGAGTCCCGCTAAGCGGGACGAGGCGGACGTGGCAATCTCAACTCTGTGGGAGACAACAGATTGCTTCTCCCGCTTAGCGGGATCGCAATGACAATTTCTCATATCAGTGTACACGCGCTGAAAATACGATTTTTTCACACCTTCTGAGAGATTACATTAAAAACAAGATATTATCCGGTTTAGCAATAGAAATAGATATCCGTACTTCATTTCAGTTCGAGGAGCCCTTCCCGCTCTACGCAGGTGCGGAATTCCCTGCAGAGCTTCCCGGCGGGATCCGCGAGCAGGAGGAAGCGCATATCACAACTCCTCTCCTCCCACTCATCCTCGGGGATGGAACTTCTTGTGGATGCTCTTGAGCCTGTCCTTGTCCACGTGCGTGTACGTCTGCGTGGTGGAGATGTCGGCGTGGCCGAGCATCTCCTGGACGACTCTCAGATCAGCCCCACCCGAGAGGAGATGGGTGGCGAAGGAATGCCTCAGCGTATGGGGGGTTATCCTCTTCTGGAGCTTCGCGCGCTTCGCGTAGCCCTTGATAATCTTCCAGAGCCCCTGGCGTGTGAACGGCTTCCCCTGGCGGGTGAGAAAAAGGGCCTCCGAGGCTCTCAGGCGTAAAAAATGCGGCCTCGTCAACTTGAGGTAGCTGTCCAGAGCCTTCCTGGCCACCCGCCCCAGAGGGACAATCCTCTCCTTGGATCCTTTCCCCATGCACCGGATATACCCCACCTCGAGGTTGACATCAGCGACCTTGAGGTTCGCCGCCTCTGAGACCCTCACACCGGTGGCATACATGAGCTCGAGCAGGGCCCTGTCCCGCCTGCCGTAGTGCGTCGCGGGGCGGGCGCTGTTGAGCAACTGTTCCACTTCGTCAATGGACATCACCTCCGGCAGATGCTTCCATATTTTCGGAGACTCTATGACATCGGTGATATCCGAACGCACGAAGCGGTTTGAGGCGAGGAAGCGGAAAAATACCTTTATTGCCGCAAGGTTGCGGGAGAGCGAGGTGGAAGAAATGCCCCGTGACTTCTCAGCCATGAAATACGCGCCAATCGCATCACGCGTCGCGTCATCAAGGGATTTCACTCCACGGGCATTCAGGAATTTGATAAACCTCGCGAGATCCCTCCTGTACGCGTCAAGGGTGTGGGGCGATAATCCCCGCTCCACATTCAGGTAGTTCATAAACTCATCCAGGAGGACCTGCATTCCTCGCCTCCGCTGCCGCGCGCGACTCCCCACGGGGCGCGGATCACATATTAAAAAACGGATTGCATCGTTTTTCCCGCCGCAGCGTTGTCTCGGGGCCGTGGCCGGGGAGTATGCGCGCCCGATCAGGAAGCGGCATGATCTTTGTCCTGATCGAATCCATAAGGGCCTGGTACGATCCACCCGGAAGATCCGTCCTGCCCACCGAATCCTCGAAGACGGTGTCTCCACTGAAAAGCAGGGGGGTTTCGTCCCCTTTCCCCTCATGCCAGAGGCAGATGCTTCCCGCAGAATGGCCCGGCGTGTGAATCACCTTGAGCGTGAGCTTTCCTATCTTGATCTCATCTCCGCCATGGAGCAACCTGTCGGGAGGGGGGGATGGCTCGAGGAAGAGGCCGATAAGCTTGCTGAGCATGCCGGACTGGGCAAGCACCGGCGCGTCATCCTCGTGCAGTAATAGCGGGATCTTATAGCGTTTCTTTATCTCCGCGTTTGCCGCGACATGATCGGGGTGGGCGTGCGTATTGATAATCACGACGGGCTTTAAGCCGCCGCCTTCTATGCAGCCGATAATTTGCCGGGCGTCTCCCCCGGGGTCGATGATCGCCGTCTCACGCGTCGCCGCATCGCTCAGGAGATAGCAGTTTGCCTGAAGGGGGCCGACGACAAGCTTCTTAATGAGAGCGCAATTCATATCCATTCCTGTGCAGTATAGTATATTCTGAACCACGAGAAAGGTCACGAATCCGTTCATAACTCGAGCTTCTCAACGCCATTTCCTTCGCCATAGCACCGGGGCTATGAGGATGATAATTCCCAGCACGCCGAGCGAGTAGCCGAAGACCTGCGTGATAATGTGAGCGGAGACACCGGAGAGCGCCGCGAGCTCCCGCGGGTATCCGAGAAGATAAAACGCCCCCGTCCAGACCCCCTCATAGAGCCCAAACCCCGCAATACCGCTGAGCGGCGTGCTCGCGGAGAGCTCAGCCAGCGAGGAGCCGAGGAACACCGGCCAGTAGCCGATCGCGCGCATGGTGTATCTGTCCGGATCAACTGGATTGAGAATCGCAAAGACCAGGAAGGCAATACAACCGTACTTGAGGATGCGGACCAGGAAGGAGAGAACGATCACCCGCCATAGAACCCCCTTATGGTAGATCGCCCTGATCTGCGCTCCCGTGAGATCGAGCTTCTCCCGCACCACCGCTGCCTTCCGCCACATCGGCGCGACCCGCACCATGAGCCGCCCCACCCAGCTCATGAGCTGGGGCAGATACGCCAGTGCCGCGACGGTCGCAACGAAGAAGAGCGACGCGACAGCGGCGAGCATCCAGGGGGATATTCCCAGTCTCGCCGCCCCCACGACCATCACCCCGATTGCGATGAGCGGGACCATGACAATCAGATCCAGGACGAAGGCAATGGCCCAGACAGAGGTGCCTATCTCAACCGGGAAGCCAAATCGGGCATTGAGGATAACGACGTAGATCAGCGACCCCACCCTCGCGGGGAGGAGATCGGCGAAAAGATTCCGCACGAGCGTCACGAGGAACATCTGGCCGCCGCTGATCGGAATATCCGTTTCCGATGCCCGCGTGAGCATGAGATATCTCATGTTCCGCAACACGGTTGAGGCGAGGCCCACGACCATATAAGCGAATATCCCCGCAGGCGCGGCATTTCTGATAGAGTTGACGATCTCCGCCGGGCGCACGATAGTAAAGAGGTAGGCGAAGATCGCGCAGCTCACGGCCGCTGATACGGCCAGATACCATACGTTTTTCTTAGTTGTTCTTTCCATTGAGCATTACTTCTACACCACTGAACCTGCCGGCGGGCAGGGACATTGAATTCACTGAAGAATCTTTTCTTTTTGTCTCGGTGTATTCAGTGCTCTCAGTGGTTATTCCAGATAATCTATGCCCTGACTCCCTGGTCTCCGCGCCCTCCGTGATGAAACGTCTATCACACAATCGGCCCAATCCCTGCCCGCCCCAGGCGGGTAAACCGGCAGCGTGCCCGCCTCCGGCGGGGCGGGCGCACAATCCACGGTCACACCTCTTACATCACTAAAAATACTGAACACATTTCAGTGAATTCAGTGGCCTCAGTGGTCACACCCCTTTATCCGCTGATGTTGAATGAATAGTCAGAATTGAGCGCCTTGTTTTACTTTTTCGCTCCTTCCAGCACCGCCATCCGGGCCCGGCTGGTCCCGGTCCCGAAATGGTGGATAACCGATTAATATCTTCACCAACTGGGTGCGCGTAATTAAGAAATGGTGATTCTGTAGGGGCTTGATGAACTTGCCCTGAGCACTTCGGCTGCGCTCAGTATAAACTCAGCCGAAGGATCAAGCCCGTTACGCGGGTCGGATGAATCCGACCCCTACAAATCCGCCATTTAGGGCCGGTGGTCTCCCTTGACCACTGCCTGTCTATCTGCGCCCGTCAGTTTCTGCCCCTCCGAAGGCTGGCGGGGAGGCGCAGCGCATTTTTCCCTTGCCGAACCGCTCGCGACACTGCCCGATGCACGATCAAACACGCAGGATCCGTCCAGAGCGAATGCCCGGCTGCCATACCCCCTGAGAACCGCTGTCCGAAGCCCCGAGCGGAAGGTGCGGCACCAGCGGCATCGTCCGTCCCTGCCCTGACCAATGATGCGCAGCTCCATCCCCTGCTTTTCGATCGCTTTGAGACCTACCGATGCGCCATTGAGCTTCGCCTTCTTGGTGGCCCACGTGTGTATGCCCTGCACGAGCGAAACTACCGGCGCCCCTGAAAATTGGAGCATCCAGCGGCACCCTGGGCCATTGTGCGATGACCCGTCAAGATGCATCCTCAGAACCCTTTCGCCAGCGCCACTCTCCGGAGAACTGGCCTGCGTCAGATCGGGACAGGGGTACGGCAACTCCTTGACGCCCGCCTTGTCAAACCTGATACGGATGACCTCCTTCCTCTCGCTGAGGCCTAGCACCTTACCGCTCCCGTATGCGCGATGCTCGATACAGGCCCCTACCGCAACGGTCGTTTCCATGCGGCACCTCCTTTCACTACATTAGACGAGGTGACCGCGAATTTTATTCCGTTATTTTTACATTAAATTCAGCCCCCGGACTCACGCTCTCCTCCCCACTGCGCACCCCCCTCAAAAGGCTGCATAACACGCACCACTGCACACGAGCTATTCCCTGGTTCGATCATCACGTCCCCTTTTGTACACCGCCCTCGCCTCACGCACAAGAGCTGCGGGGAGGGGCGGTGAAGCCTTGCCGCCGGCCTGCGCCGCGTCAAGTGCGGCTCTGGCACAGGCAGGGCAGGCACAGAAATGCTGGAGGAGCTGTTTCTTCCGATACAGAGGCACGCCCCCCTCGATGTAGAGCGCAACCTCCTCGGCGGAGGGGCAGGGGATAGACTCTTTCACTATCGACCGCGCCCGTTTCTTCAATGCAGCTTCCATCAACATCCCCAGCTGATCCTGCTGCCGGGCCCTTTTTCGACAGCGCGCGCAGCTCTCCACGTGCGTGCGCAATTCATCTCTGGACACGACTGCCTCACCATCACAGAATCGAGCCAGGACCTTCCGATCAGGGCATTTCATCATGTTTTCCTCCCATAGTATGGGACGGATTGCGCCACTCTTTTATTCCAGTAAATCTGCAATTTTTTTTATGCCGCTCCGGACGAGCATCCGGTGGATCTTACCGCGCGCGCTGAGCAGCCTCTTCCCCACGCTGCCCACCGGGATTCCCATGAGCGACGCGATCTCGGCGTACCGTCTCCCCTGCCAGTAGAACAGCGTCACGATAGCGCGCTCATCTTCAGCGAGGCGCCCCACGCAGTCCATCAAAACTTCGCCACACTCGCGCTGGGCGACGTGGTGAGGCGCGCCCGGCCGTCCACCTCGGTATACACCTGCACGTGACGCCGGGGGCTCATGCTCGTCCAACGGCTCGTATCGCGCCCGCTCCCTGTGCATGCGCCCCCTGAAATAGTCAATGCAGAGGCGCGAGGTAACCGCGGAGAGGTACGTTGGAAATCTGGACCGGCCTTCCCACGCGCGCAACCTCCGCGCCCCGTCACTCCAGAGATTTTCGACAACATGGATAAAGAGCTCGCGTATCTCCTGCTGATTCCTGCGATAATTCCCGATGATGCGATAGATGAGCCCTCCGTATTCATTCAGAAAACGTTCCCAGGATGCTCCATCGCCCGCCGCACAGAGGGCGACGAGACGGCGGTCTTTTTCCGATTCCTCCCGTGCGCTCATCGTCCATCTACTCCCCCCTTATCCAGCCGCACTGCCGCTCACACCCGCGCGCTCACGCGCTCACCGAAGCCTTTTCCGACCTGATGCATCCATTCACCAAGTCACCATCGCGGAACAGAGCGCGCGGCAGCGCCACGGCCCTCTCCATCCTGCAGCCCCTGCCGACGCGGCAGCCCTCCCCCAGGACGACCGCCGGCCCGATCCTGCAGCCCCGCCCAATCCGGCAGCCCCGACCCATGATGACCGGGGGAATAAATTCAACTCCGGGCATGGCGGCTTCATACGCTGTCTCTCTCCCCAGCGCTACCAGCTGCTCACCGCACGCGGGCATCCTGCCGTGAATGAAATCCATATTGGCATCGAAGTAGCTCATGACAGTTCCGACATCCCTCCAGTACCCGCTCACCCGGAAGCCATACACGCGCTCGCCCGCATCCAGCATTGACTGATAGCCATCCCTGTTGATGCATGAGAATCGACCCGCCGGGAGATAGTCAAATACCTTTTGGCTGAGGACGTGAACACCGGTGAAGATGACCGGCGTAAGGCCTTCTCCAGGCTCCCGTGGGAGCATGCGTCTGATTCTCCCCTCTCCATCCATCTCAACCCGGCCAAAACCCGCCCCCTCTTCCCATTCCCGCACCACCATCGTCGCCGCGGCCCCGCACTCGGCGTGCCGGCGGATCGCGCCCGCGAGATCCAGGTCCATCAGTGTATCCGCATTGATCAGGATGAACGGATCCTCGTCCAAGAAATCCTCGACCTTTTTGAGCCCGCCGCCTGTCCCCAGTATCTCTGTCTCGACAGAATAGGCGATGTTCATGAGATCGCGGTAGCGGGAGCCGAGGCGCGAACGGATCGGCCCGGCGAAATTATGGAGGTTGATGACGACGTCGCTCACCCCCGAGCGCAGCAGCAGCTCCAGGACGAACTCGATCTGCGGGCGGTTTGCCACAGGAAGGAGGGATTTGGGGATCTCATCAGTGAACGGCCTGAGGCGCGTGCCGAGGCCGGCAGCAAGGATCATCGCTTTCACACTACTCACTCTCCCTGCGAGGTGCGCCGCTCGCGGGGCGGGCCCCCGGAGCATGCAGCACACCGCACCACGCTCGCGCGCTACGGACGGCGAGGCCCAACTTACCGCAGCAGCGGAACGTGGCGCGCGAGGAACTGCACGCACTCCCGCATGAAATCAACTCTCGGCGCATTCTCCCTCACATACGCGAACGTCGGCTCGAGGTATTTAAGGTAACTCTCATTCCCCCTCGCCACCGCCATGTATCCGAACGTCCCGCAGGCCTTCAAATTCCGCTGGAGTCCCATGAGGTCGAAGCGCTCGAGGAACACCCCCCTGTCATGCCATGCGATCCCCCGCGCCGCGCTCTCGCGAAGATAGTACTCAACCATCCGGTTGCGGAACGAACCATCCAGCACCGTGTAGGAATCCCTGAGCAGCGAGGCGAGATCGTACTGGCAGGGCCCCATGCGCGCATCCTGAAAATCAACTATCTTGAGCGCGCCATCCACCACCATCAGATTGCGGCTGTGGTAGTCGCGGTGGTTGAGCACACGGGGGAGCGCCGCGAGCCGAGCCGCGAGGAGGGAGAATCCCCCGCGGATCGCCTCCCGTTCGCTCTTCCCCAGACTCGCCCTATAGAGCCCTTCCACGGTGTGCAGGAGGAAAAAATCGAGCTCCTCCATCAGCTTTTTCTGGTCAAACGCCCGGTGGCGCGCGATGCACTCGCGGCGAAGACTGGTGCCCCGAATCTGTATCGTGAGCAGCTCGTCGATCGCGGCGCGATAGAAATGGGTGAATGTCTCCTCATCCGCCCCCCGCAGCCTCTCCTCGAGGGTGCGGTCGCCGAAATCTTCCATGAGGATCACGCCATTGTCTTCGTCATACTCATAGATCTCGGGAACGGCGGCTCCACACGCGGCAAGGTGATTTCTCACATCGATAAACGAGCGGTCTTCCTCAGGCTGCAGCTCATCACGCACCATCATGACTGCCGTCCCCGCACGATAAGGGACCCTGTAGAACGCGCGACGCGACGCATCCCCCTTGAGGCGCAGGAGCGGCTCGGGCACGGCCGGCATGCCCCTCATGAATCGCTCAATCCTCTTTTCCTTTGACTGAGGCATTGCAAATCACTATGATGATGCGTTAAAAATTCAAATGCCACATACGACGCGAAGGGGGACCGGCCGAGTGAGCTTCGCAACTTATTTGTGTGCACCCGATCCTTCTGATTGACCTGATTTTTCTTAGCGCACCCTTAAGGGTGCGGCTATATATCAGGTCAATCAGGTGCTCATCTCAAGCGTTATTGAAATTCCGAGGCAGCGAGGAGCTTATTTTATCACCATCCACATGCCATGACCAGCGCGATTAAACCGCCGGGGCTCCGGCCCGGCGACACCATAGGAATCGCCGCTCCCGCGGGCGCGTTCGATGAGGATGCGTTCCGCCGCGGCATACGCCGCATCCAGGACGCGAGTTTCCGCACCTTCTTCCGCCCCGACATCTTCTCACGCAGCGGCTACCTGGCCGGCACCGACGAGCGGCGGGCGGATGAGATGAACCGCCTCTTTGCCGACCGCACCACCAGGGCGATCTTCTGCGCGCGCGGAGGCTACGGCTCGCAGAGGATACTCCCGCTGCTGGATGCCCCGACGATCCGCAGGAACCCCAAGATCTTCATGGGCTACAGCGATATCACCGCACTCCACTGTTACCTGCATCGGGTCTGTGGACTCGTGACATTCCATGGCCCCCTCGTCACCGAGTTCGGCGCCATGGGTGAGGATACCTCCCGTTCCGTCTTCCGCGCCCTCGCCAATCCGGCCCCCTGGGGCGAACTCCCATCCCCACGCATCGAGGTGCTGAGGCCGGGGAAATCGGAGGGGATCCTCATGGGGGGAAGCCTCTCAGTTTTCACCAGGATGCTCGGCACGCCGTACGATCCCCCCACTCCCGGAGCCATTCTTTTTTTCGAGGACAGGGGTGAAAAACCATACGCCGTCGACCGGCTCTTCTCTCATCTCAAACTGGCGGGGAAATTCGATGAGGCGAGAGGGCTCATCCTCGGCCAGTTCATCCCGCCCCAGGGATGGGGAGGAGGGGAAGAAAACTACCAGGCCGAGGTGAAACGCATCGTCCTCGACGCGGTCGCGGAATTCCGATTCCCCGTGCTCGCCCATTTCCCGGCAGGGCATTTCGCCCGGAGCATCTGCTTCCCCCTCGGCGTGCGCGCAGCGATCAACGGCGAGCGGGGGACGGTGACGATCACGGAATCATGCCTGGCGGATTGAACGATTCCACCACGTGGTCACGGAGCCTGCCTTCCGGCAGGTAGGGACATAGAGCAGGAGGATTAAGGAATAAACCGCTGATCGAGCGGACTATGCGGATGAGCGTTCACCACGGATGAACACAGATACACACGGATTATTTCTTGTTCTAAAAACCAGAAACTAGTGACTGTTGTTGCTGTTTTAAGGGTCTCGGTGGTGAAAAATGGGGAAGGATCATTCGGAATGAAGATTCACCTGTGCGCGATATGCGGGATGGGGATGGGGTCGCTCGCGCAGCTCCTCAGGGAGAGCGGCCACGAGGTAAGCGGCTCCGACGCGAGCTGCTACCCTCCCATGTCGACCCTCCTCGAGCGGATCGGCATCGAGATAAAAAACGGATTCACGCCTGAACACATCAGCGCGGACACGGAGCTGGTGATCATCGGGAACGCGGTGCGAAGCGATAACCCGGAGATCGTAGAAACGCTGCGGCGGGGGCTGAGACACCTTTCATTCCCGCAGGCGCTCGCGGAGATGTACCTCGCGGAGCGGACGAGCGTCGTGGTGGCCGGGACGCATGGGAAGACGACCACCTGCTCCCTCATCGCCTGGATACTCCACCACGCCGGCCTTTCTCCCGGCTTCCTCATCGGCGGTGTCCTGCGCAACCTCGACTCCAGCAGCGCACGGGGGAGGGGGCAGTATTTTATCGTCGAGGGAGATGAGTACCACACCGCCTTCTTTGATCGAGCGCCGAAGTTCCTCCACTACCGGCCGCACGTGGGCATCCTGACGAGCGTCGATTTTGACCACGCTGATATCTTCAGCGGGATCGCGGCCTGCGAGGAGGCCTTCGCGACATTCGCGGCGCTCATCCCACGGAATGGCCGCCTCATCGCGTGCGGCGACAATCCCCTTGTCCGTGAGGTCTGCGGGCGGGGGAGCGTTGCGCCAGTCGAATTCTATGGATTTGGGGACGGTTCTCAATGGCGGATCGCGGACTACCGCGCCGCGGGCAGCGGCGCATCCTTCACCATACTCGCCGGCGGACGTGAAGCGGTAACGATAGCCTCGCCGCTGGCCGGCAGGCATAACGCCCTCAACGCCGCCGCGGCATTCGCGGCCGCGTGCGGACTGGGAGTCTCCCCCGGCAGCATCTGCGACGCGATTGTGAGCTATCAGGGAGTCAAGCGGCGGCAGGAGATCCGCGGCGTCGTTGACGACATCGTTGTGATCGACGACTTCGCCCACCACCCCACCGAGGTACGAGAAACGATCGCCGCGTTCAGGGAGCGCTACGCGGGGCGGAGGCTCTGGGCAGTCTGGGAGCCCCGCACAAACTCAAGCCGCAGGAACTATTTCCAGAACGATTATCCCGCCGCCTTCCTCAAGGCCGACCGGGTCATCGTGGCGGGCGTGTACCATCCTGAGCAGATCGAACCAGAGCGCCGCTTCTCGCCGGAAAAGCTGGCTGCCGATCTTCGCGGGAGGGGAGTCAACGCGCGCATGATCGAGCGCGTGGATGAAATCGTGGCGGCGCTCTCCCAGGAACTTACGCCAGGAGACATCGTCCTTATAATGTCGAATGGGGCATTTGGGAATATGCACGACAGATTACTGGCGGCATTGCGATCACACCACCGAGAATGACCACACCCTTTATACATTCGTTGGTTGGGTAGCGGTGCTTCACTCCCTTGTTTCACTCACTCAATATTTGATGTTATCCGATGGAACATATATACTATCGTTTAGTTAGGTTATGAAAGTTCCCCATCCGATACCCTATCAGGGAAGTAAGCGCACTATCGCACAGGATATCCTACGATACTTCCCGAAGAGAATACGGACCCTGATAGAGCCTTTTGCGGGTTCGTCCGCAATCTCACTCGCGGCCGCCGCGCGCGAGCTTGCGCAATACTACTGGCTTAACGATCTTAATAAACCGCTCATGGACCTTTGGGAAATGATAATCAGCCACCCCGAAGATATTTCTCGGCAATACAGCGTGTTATGGCACGACCAGCATAGTAACCCTAGAGCCTATTATGACAAAATACGCAATGAATTTAATCTGACAGGAAGACCTGACTATTTTCTTTACCTCCTCGCGCGATGCGTAAAGGCATCTGTTCGATACAACGTGGATGGTAAATTTAATCAAAGCCCTGACAATAGACGCCGCGGTGCCAAACCCGGGACTATACGCAATATGATTATGGGGGCTTCGTATCTTCTGAAAGGAAAAACTAAAGTTACTTCTCACAATTACAGGGACATTTTGCCAAAAGCCAAAACAGACGATTTGATCTACATGGACCCGCCTTATCAGGGCGTGTGTGGGGATCGTGATACACGGTACCTCACCGGTGTCCAGTTCTGTGAGTTTGTCGAGGCATTAGAAGATCTCAACCAAAGGAAAATTCGATATATAGTAAGCTACGACGGTCGCACAGGCGATAAAGTCCATGGCAGATTGTTACCTGCTGATCTGAGCCTTACTCATGTGGAGATATTCGCCGGCCGTTCATCCCAAGCTACTCTGCTTGGGCGCAATGACTCGACGGTGGAATCACTATATATTTCACCTGCACTCAATCATGAGCTTTCCAGAGCTCCTCTCATTTACCGATATACTAAAAGCGAGCAGATGGTTCTTCTGGAGTCCAGGGAATGAAAAATAAAAAGCTTCCGAAAGGATTCATCAGACGGTGCAAGGAAATCACCGCAAAGCGACCACGCACTGTAATCAGTCACATACTCAAACACGGCTACATCACAACACAGGAACTTAGGGACAGGTACGGCTATAATCACCCACCACGTGCCGCACGAGATGTGCGTGAACAGGGAATACCTCTTGAGACTTTCAGAGTAACGGGTTCTGATGGGAGGAAAATAGGCGCATATCGGTTCGGTGATCTGACAGAAGTACGTTTCTCCAAACTCCATGGACGCACGGCATTCTCTAAGGAACTCAAGCAGAAGCTCATAGATAGGTATGGGTGTCGGTGCGCAATCTACCTCGAGGAATTTCCCGAGCGAGAACTTCAGATTGACCATCGAATCCCATTTGAAGTGGTAGGTGATAGAGGATCTCAACTCAGAAACATTGCTCTTTTTATCCTGTTGTGCGGGTCGGCAAATAGAGCGAAATCATGGTCTTGTGAGCACTGCCTGAACTGGCGAGAACTTAAAAAGCCGAGGATCTGTCGTCACTGTTATTGGGCCTACCCCGAAGATTATGATCACGTTGCTATGAGACCTATCAGACGAATGGACATTATGTGGATGGGAGAAGAAGTCGAACTGTATGAAGAATTCAATATCCGCACAAAAAAGCTTCAAAAGATGATGCCAGCCTTTGTGAAAGAGATAATCCGGAGATATATCGAGAATAGATAAACGCAAACAAAATCATCCAGTGGACATTGTATAATAAGGAATGATTCTCTACTGGTGGACTACCTCTTTCGCCAGCTCAATCTCACCCATGAGATTTTTGATTACCGCATGCGCCGCTTTTTCAATTGAATCCATTTCAAAATCGGGGCGCTCTTCGGTATCCGTTTTGTAGATCAGCCGGTTGGACTTCGGGTCCACAAGCTTTAGCCTCACATAGACCCTATCCTCGAGCGTGATCTTCGATTCAAGATCAAACGGGAGCGGCGTGTCAGTCGCCAGCGGCCCGAGCTCTTTTTTCATGTCGGCCTGGAGGACCGCGTCAGCCTCTGATGCTCCGCTCACCAATCTGAACCGGCCCCTCCCCTTCCTCTGGAGTTCGTCCACGAGACATTCCTTCATCTTCATCGACTCTTCGTCACCCCTGGCGCCCTGAACCCCCTCGACGTAAATCGCCCTCACCTGGACCAGCCGCTTCTGCATCTCCGGATGATTCTGATAGTAACCGGACATCGCCCGACCGCCGGCGCAGGACGCAAGGGTGACAAGGCACACAATGGCACACAGCCATTCCACCGCCGCACGTAACATCTTCATACCGGCTCCCTCCCGATGCACTGGATTGCAACAGTGATTATATACCAAACAGAGGTCCAGCCGCAACGTGGGGTTAATCCCCGAAATGGCGGATAATGTAGGGGTCGGATTCATCCGACCCGCGTTACGGGCTTGATGAATCAAGCCCCTACAGGGAGAAGTACTTCTGATTACATTTCACCCATCAGGTGAACGTTTC
>Ga0315291_10004836_pt1 | contig 17015 bp, 8 predicted proteins | sample YL17G12_20_MG_FD_203070 | JGI IMG/M metagenome (GOLD analysis project Ga0315291, IMG submission 203070) | Sediment microbial communities from Yellowstone Lake, YNP, Wyoming, USA - YL17G12_20 | ecosystem: Environmental > Aquatic > Freshwater > Lake > Sediment | place: USA: Wyoming | collected...
CTCCTGTTATATTACATAAATCATAAATACTTGCGTCATTGGCTCTAACCAACAAAGCCTTTTCTCCTACGTATAAATTTGCAACATCATTAGCAATAAATTCAAAATCTCCTGCATGTGCATTAGAGTCCAAAACAGTACGAAATGCCCAGATAGGAACTGAATAAATCGTCGCACCAGCTGCTAAAGTTTCATACAAGCGCAGAAAAGAAGACTCGTCAGCGATACCAATCATGGTTTCTAACTCTCTTATTGGTAATGAAAAGTGACTTACTCTAGCTTCTACGTTTGATCCATAGTCAAAAGAAGCCACATCACTCTTAAACTTATACGCTAAGTTACAAAATACATAAGATCCTGTACCTGAACCTGGAGATGGAAAGCCTGAAATTACTGGAAACCGCGAAGGCGGTGGAGGTATTTCAACTTTGTATGCAACCATTAAAGCATAATCACTAATCGTAATTGCACCATGGGGACTATAACCAACTGATGAGCCTGCGTCCGCAGCCGTAATTTTACCTTGTGGCTCGTAAGCACAAGTTAAACTAAAATCACCAACTGTCTGTCCTTGCTCCGGTCCATTAAATCTTCCCTTGCGAATTTGATCAATTTCAAAAGGAGACTTCAATTTATTAAAAACAACGAACTCATCGATATAACCATTGAACCACATGTCACCACTAAATTGATCATGATAATAACCAATATGAAAATCACCATCTCCAACACTTAAAGCGCTTTGTGGATAAGGATTCTTAGAAGGCATCCATTTTACACTAGTAATTGTACGAGCTTTGTCATCCCAAACATGAAGATAAACGGTTTTATTTACGCCATCAATTGCTAGTCCCAAATGATACCAACGATTTGCAATAAGCGTAACATCAAACTCTAATCCAGGAAACTGAGAATTTCCCCACATTAAATATAATTTACCCCAAAGTAAAAACAATCCAAAGCTGACAGAATATTGAGCATTAGTTCGTAACTTCACAAAAACCGTTTGGCGCGCGGCCGTAATATCTTTTAATCTTATCCAACAACATACCGTCATTTGTTTATCTACATCGGTACTTTGGAGAGGGAATCTGCTCGTTAAAGCAGTTCCAGATCTACTCGCATACTCACCTTGACCTAAAGTATAACATGAACCCCATTCTCTTTCTTTATGTAATGGATCAGTATTATAAGGAACGAATGGCTCTGATATAATTCCAGGGTCATAAGTCGTTAAATATAATGAAAGAACATCGAGAACTATAGTCGCGCCGTAACGAATAGTAACATCATGTTGATGCAAAGTTATTACAAAAATTTCTTTAATTACATAACCCATGATAACTGTTCCGTCAAATGTGTTAAGTACTAGAGATTGCACATCAACTAAATTAACAGTTTTAACATGAACCGAAGGTGCATACTTTTGCAATACTAAAGATAAAATACTAACGATGAAAACACATGAAGTCCGAATCGCTGGAGTTTGTCTATTAAGCGTTAAATATTGGGTTTCTTCAATAGATACACCTAATAAAACTTCAGCTTCTACTAATGAAACAAATAGTTTAGGAAATGGACTTACAGATATAATATTAATTCTACAACCTGAACCGCCGGCAGGCGAAACAAAAGTTGCAACATTATTTGCAACTACATAACCACCTCCATGAGTTAATAATGTTAATTCTAAGATAGCCCCTTGATTTCTAGTTCCTTCTAAAACACGTACAACAATAAAAGTAGCCCCGTTACCTCCTGATTGGTTTGGTGTAATTATATCGCCTACATGATATCCAGTGCCACCGTAAGAGAGCTCATATAAATCAATACCATTTTGTGGTAGGATTAATAGCACATTTGAATGAACAGTTACAGTCACACTCTTAATACTTAATACTAAATGTTTAGCTGCGCTAATACTAACGGATTGGCCCCAAGTAATCGTTGGAGCCGTAGCTTGATGTAAGATTAACGAAAGAGTTTCATCTAAATTAACTCCACCTCTCATTGCACAAGTATAAACTACAAATAGTAAAGGTAAAAGATCTGAAATTGAAACGATTACATTATGATTAATCGACGGAGTTTTATAAGTTAATACGAGAGCAAGTTTTGAAACTATCATTCTTGAACTAAGTCTAACCATCGGAGAATATATAGCTAGAACTGCATCTAACGTCTCAGAGATTATGGCCCCAATAAAAACTGAAGGGCTATACACATGGAAATTAAGAGAAACAAGAGAAGTAGTAACAGAACATCCTTGACGAACTGATGGACTCTTTTGAGACCCCGTTAGATGTTTAGTGACCGGAAGCGCTGTAACACTATATGAGATGGTGATGAAAGGTGCGTGCAATGCAAGAGTTAAATGCTGAAAATCTAATTCTGTGATAAAAATTGCAACAACAGTTGGCGCATGTAATGAAAGAACGAGAGATTTGCTATTGACTAAGAACACTCCATCTATAGAGTAAATAACCGCGATACCAGCATGATCGACTTGAATGTAAGGATCTGAGATGCTGACAACCGCGATACCAGCATGATCAACTTGTATTGAAAGTTCAGCGTATTCAACTTGTACAAATACTTGAGAGACTACTACGGAAGGCTCTGGCGAGTAAACAATTTCGGAGCCCGATCCATAAACTGTAACAACTGGTGAAACCCTAAATAAAACCTCTGCACCAGATCCTAAAACTCGAGATCCTTCAACTGCACCTGCTCGGGGTACAGGATCCTTCGCAGATAAAATTAACGGCTGTATTGTTGAAATTACAACAACATGACCCCAATTAATAGTTGGGCTATATTTAATAAACGTTAAATGTAAACACGCGAGTTGAATAGTAACAGGAATACTTGGAACTGCAGGTTTATCGAAAAGGGGAAAAGGTTTACCTTGATACCAATACTTAAAGTATTTAGTATTCGGTAAAACCTCTCGCAGTGGCTTGCCTTGATACCACCCTTTTTTGAACGTTGTACTCATGATCTAAGTAGCCACTAACTCCCTTGGAGTTCATTATACCTTCTTTTAATTTATTGTACAGGATCAATCGTACCATGATCGGTTAAATCATTTCCACCAACAGAATCTTTTAAGAATCTAGATCCTGACTCAAAACTAAAACTCGCGGCGCAGGCAGGATCCGACAAAAAATTATTAGATGTATAACGATTAACTGCATGATAAACTACCATCACTCCTTGAGCGAAAGTTCTTAACCACGGTTGTGTTTGGAATGCGGCTTGAATACCCGAAGAATAGATTTTTATCCCATCATCTAAATTATAAACGGGCATTAAACCATTAGACTCATCACAAGCAAAAAGTAGACGACGATGATAAAGACCACGATACATCAAATCCGTTTCTATTAATGACTTAGTATTATTAAAGACTAAAAGTTCATCTATCCAACCTGAAAAATAAGACGTCAAAGGTGTATGTAGCCCTAAGGAAAATGGGCCTGCACCGACATAAAGAATATTGGCAGGAAAAAAGATGTTAAAATAAACGAGACTATCTAAAACATCATCCCAAATTCGAACTGTAAAAAATTTTCTGACGCCATCGACAACAACGGCGACGTGATACCAACGTCGAATAGTAAGCGCATATGCATTAAAAGTTTCAAATAAAGTACCATTACTATAACCCCATCTAATCCGTAACGTAGTACCAGAAAGTTCAATCGCGAAACTTTTTTTACCATTTGAATCCGCAGATTTACAAATTAACCCGCAACTATTACTTGAGCTTAATCTCATCCAAAATGCAAACGTCGCTCTTTTATTTGTATCACCTACCTTAAATGGAAATCCTGTACTCAAGTCGGAATCGAGTCTAAAGGCGTATTCATGATTGATAGAATCAAAGTAAGCAGACTGTTTAAAAACTTTAAAAAATGTTTGTCCTTCTGATAATGTATTGACATCAGTGAGAGTATTTCCTCCAATCCAATCGTCTAATAATTGCTCGGGCTCAAAATCATACCATGCAACACAATCAGGATCATCTATTAAACTATTACCTGAAAAACCGACATACGTACCTTCACGAATTCTATCAAACTCGTTTGGTTTTTTAAACGTATTAAAAATAACAACTTCATCTAAAAGGCCGGTTAATCTATAATCTCCAAAATGATCTGCGCCAATTGAAAAGTTGGCGTCTGATGTTGTCATTATATCAACGATAGATTCATTCAATTCATTACAAACAATTCCTTGAGCCTGCCAATCAAAAATATAAATCTGACAAATCAACTCGATACTTTCACATGACACTCCTACATGATACCATCTATCAACTAGAAGTGTTGTCTTAGAACTAATAATTTTTTGATTAAGTCCTTCGTTATATCCCCATGCAACCTTTAAAACTCCCGAGTCTAAATAAACTTTAAAACAGCGTTTATTATCTGTCTCGTTATGTTTAGCTATAATTGTTTGAATTCCAATGACGCTTGAAAGTTTAATCCAAAATGACACTGAAATAATAGATTCGGTGAAAGCGCGATCGACAGGATTTATAATCCATTTTAAAGGAAAGCTCTCACGAAGATCAGCATCTAATATTTGCAAATATTGATTGCCATCAAATTGAGCAGAAGAATATCCCTCCTGAAATTCGATTATATTATTTATAACGCCGGTATTAGTGAGATGATTAGTATGTTGAGAATCGATCGCTATGCGGTCGGTTTCAAATCGATAAACTGCTTTACAAGTATAGTCATCATAGAAGTTATTAATCAAGGGGTTTTCCTATTTTAAGCTCTTGACTTTATCCCCGCCTGAATATTATTCACCTCTTCTTTCGTCCAGATTGCGTTCGTATCAGGGCTGAAATCAAAAGGATACTTCACTAAATCATAAGACAACGCGAGATTTTGATCGGGCGAATCATTAATAGTCATTCCTGCTTGAACTGAAAAAGCTAGCTTCCTATTTTGCGCCTCACTTCCACTATCTTTAAAAGCCCACGCATCACCACGAACAACCATAACATCAGCTGCCTCTTCAGGTAAATCTTGAAGGCCATACAAATCCAATTGATCTAAACCATAGGTATAAACATATTGTGAAGTATCATAAGGGACTTCATTAACACAATCATAATTATGACCTTCAATAGATTTAGTCCACTGTGAAGAACCGCCATCGTCATTTGGTCTCAACAAAACAACTTTCAAACATCCAGGCCATGAATTATTAAAATCACCAAGAGTATCATTAATTACAATATCATCTATATAACAACTCCAATGAGCCCAAGTCATGGCATCAATCGTCCCTGGAGAATATTCCGAAGTGGCTCCAGCAAAATCGCAATCGGGAGTTCCATCAATTCTTAATGCCAATGCACCAAAATTTTGATCAGCTTTAATATGAAGCTCTAAGACATACCAAGCATTTGTCCGTAATCTTTTAAGTCCAACGGCTCTTAGAACACTGTTTTCATTTAAACCATCAGGATGAGTAACAGTATATAATCGTGCTTGACCTGTATCCGAAAAATTTAAATAACCAATTCGCCTATCACCATAACTTCCATACCAATTTAATATACTACCACCCAAACTACCAAAAGCACCATCAGTATTATATGCAAACTGCACGTAGTATTCGTTTTTTCCTCCAGCTAAGCTTTGTGAAAATGCTGCATATGCACCATAGAGCTTCATCGAGTAATTACCAGAACGTACGTTAGTTGCATCAATAGCGCACATCCCCCAAGCATCCCACCATGATACTTCATACTTAGTGCCCCATTCAAACCCGGTCATGAACACATTAGCCATTAGCTCACCATCTGTTGAAACGTAATTTTAAATGGAGTATTAGGAGGTAATGCATTTCCCCCCCAATCATAAGTTGTAGATACAGCATGAAAAGAATAAGGAATTTCATGTACATTATAATTGAAAGCGAATTGATCTGAACCGCCTGGAAGCGCTTGATAAATATCAACAATTATTGTAGCGCCATAAGGCGTAGCATGTACTAAACGTAATGAGATAGGATCAACAAACTCAAAATTTCCATAAAGAGTTTGAGTATATAAACTACCTTGAGTAACATCATAATAATAACCACCAATTGCATGCCTAATCTTATCTAAGTTCCACTCTAATCCTTTAACTGTAAGAGTAACTTCGATTGATTTAAATCTATACCATGAAGGAACTGCGGGCATGCCGACAAGAAATTTAGTCGTTTCAATTGCTACTTTTAAAGTAGAATCTCTAACCGCACCAAAATCAGTCGTAGGCGTAGTACCTGCAGCACCAAAATAAATAACCGCAGGGCCAATCGACAATCTTTGAACATCATATGCAGGTAAATTAATTGGCATTTAGAGCACCTTTAAATATCTATCGTTGCAGGCAACGAATCGAAACCTTTAACTCCTCGAGCATAAACGTTTAACTTAAATCCAGTATAAAGTCCTACACCTGCGCGGCTCGCATAAGTACTTGAAAATGAACGTACATCTGGGGTTAAGTAAGTCGTTATCAAAGCGCTCGTTCCTTCCAATTCATAATGACAAACTCTCCAACCTAAAATTTGGTCTACCAGCCCGTTACCTGTATCAGTTTGAGGATATGCTGACAACCCACTGCAAGGGGTCGGTATTGGAGCGAGACGACTATCCCACTCCCATGTAAATAAAATATTTGCAGAAGGATCGTAAGAATCCCCATCTAAATCATAAGGAGTCATAGGCATTTCAATTAAAGGATCCCAAATAAGATCGTAAGTAGCCGCATCATCGCCATCCCAATAAGGTTTTGGATACATGTAGTGAGGATAAATTTCCATTCCATATTCTGAGTTTTGCAACATGTTAGTCGAAATAAACGCACGGCAATCAAGAGCAAAAACTTTTTCACCAATAGAATAACTACTCTGACTCGTACCCTCTATTCCACGACTTGATAAATTTGAAGTATAGTGTACTTGATCTTCAGTTTCAGATACAGAACTAATTTTCATGATTTCATCACCAATCAAGACATATCCAACTAACGAAAAATCTTCTTGAAAATGTCGATCCTTATCGACATAAATATTTGCTAAGTGTCCCGAGGAAATAGGAGTTGTCAAACGCCCTACACAAGCATAATCACAAGACGCACTTGAAGCATCACAGGTAATTGTAAAACAATCTAAGATAGTATTTGTTGTTTGATCGTCTGAGAATCCTAAAACTAAATATCCTCGATAATACGAATTTAAAATTCGATATGACCAATCAATAGTAACGGGATCAACATATGGTGGAGTAGGATAGGGTTCATCATACCCTGCAGCAAACGCGGCGTTCACGCAAAAGTTCTCTTCAACACATTCAATCTTCCAAATATTAGGACCTTGCCGCCTTTTCTCTGTTACCCTAAAAACTGCGTCAACGCCATAATAAGAATGTTGTAACCAAAACGGCTCGAAAACTGTTAGAAAATCTCCCTTAGATGAAAAGCACTCAAAAGAAACTTTCGCCCAAGGATAAGTATGTTTATGTAACTGACGAGTTGCCACCTTTTGAGCCATTGAAGGATCCGTAAATATATCAAAATTAAATTCATGAACTCGCTGATTTCCCGTAAGATTAAAATTTCCGAGATCCTCTGCATAAACTAAATTCTGATCACACTCTCTATTTATATCTAAAAAATTAACATAAATAACATTTTTCGTTCCATACCAACTTGGACGTTGCAATTCAAATGTTTGTGCTCGCATATCATCTGCATGAACTTGAACGAGTTGATCTAACGTATAATCTTTTCTACGGAGACGTAATCCAATCTGTCCGGTATCTTCTTTATAAATAAGTTCCCCGTCACACCAATCGAGTATAGCACGTACGATAGCATATAGTTCAACAGTCGAAATACAAGTACTCACAGTTAAATCTTCACTGTATAATTGATTAGAGGCACCTACAAATGAATCCGTATGAATCATACTCGCTGGAAGGCCATAGCCATAATGAGGATTTGTAACTAAATCATAAAGAACAATCGCAGGATTCATTCCACTAGCAGATCCTGTAGTATGCGACCAACTATAACCATCCGGTAAATCAGGTACATAATATCTTGTAACAGTAAAAGCTGTAGCTGGCATTGCTGGAGTAGATCCAAGATCTAACCAAAAAGATGCATATGCAATATTCCGATAATACATGGGTTCATGCATAGCGGTTAGATTACTATTAGCATCTTGAGTATCATCACCCCAATAAATACTTCCAGATAAAACATTATCTGAAGTGGCGAGAACAAGCGGGGAGCTCATTCGCCCAGCATTATAATACTTGTAATCACTATTGTAGTCAAGGCGAATAAATTCATCAATAGGGCCAAATGAAATTGCCATCGCAGTTCTAATACGATAGGTATATGTTATAATTGTAATTTTACTACCGAGACCCAAAGGAACACCTCATATCCTTTATTAAACTACAAAATTACATCTTACCACCCTTCATTCTATTCTTGTGAGCAACTACAGTCCAATCACCCCATTCAATAGTTAACCCACCTACTTTAGCATGACCGAATATAACTGGAATTGGAGTACCGACTTTCACGGCACTCATCTTGAATTCTAACTCTGGAGCTTTAGGTTTTTGATTTCGTTTAGATTTAAAAAGGAGATAACCTAAACCTGCTATACCAATGTTAACAAGCCACATCGCGGGATTTGCAAAACCTAACAAGGACATTAGTTTTCCTCCGTAACAGCATGAAGACGATAAACATACATCACGCGATCAATAAGGTTAGGTAATAAAGCTCTTTTTACGATTCGCTTTTGTGCTACATCACAATATACAAAAATATCATCACCAAAATAAACAGCAGGAATAGCTGCGACTCTTCTGACGCGCTGACAAGCGATATCGCCAGGTTGAATATTATCCCACTCTACGCGAAACGCAACGTGATCTAAAGCTAAAGGCAAACCATCAACAGTTTGTCTACGAAATTGTAAATGCGTAATATCCATACCATAAGCAACAGATTCACCATTCGGAATAACCTTTATTATTGAATCTATCAACCAATGAATACAATTAACTCCGCCTTTAACACCTTTAGTACACCCTTCAGTAAAATATGGGGTATCTACCCAAGTATCAATTTCAGCTAACCAATTCATAAGATTACTCATTATTTTTTACTCTTCTTTATTGAAGTTGTTCTCAATCCAGTATATCGAATTGATTCATACGGTGCATAAGGAAATCCCATATAATGTACTTTATTATTAAATTTAGAACTACAAGTCGACGTTAATTTATCACAACCAGCTACTAGAGCAATTTGATCCCCTACATTCCATACTTTAGGAGCAAAATGCATTAAGTCTACATTTCTTGTTGAGCCATTCCACGTATCATAAACAATATGCCTATATGCTCCAGCCCACTTAACATAACCATACATGAAATAACCACTATCTAATCCAATCCCAGATACTTCCATAGTAACTCTATCTACACTAAAACCTTCAATTACTCCAGTGTAAGTATAATTAACTTCCTGTACAGTACATAATGCTGAATACAAACGATGATTACAAACTCTTGTTAAAATCATTCGCGCATAATTGTCTCTTGCATGCTCTACAAAAGAAACACACTGTAAATCAATCATTGCCTTGCCTACTTTAAAAGTATTAACAAAACCACGAAAGACTAATACCGCAGTTAAATCAACAGTATCAAATTCATATACATCAACATGCACGGCACCTTCAATTCCTCGCGAAGCTGCGCCATTAAGAAAACCGCCCTGTGCAAAAGGTATTGCAATAGCTGCTTCACCCATAACTTCTTTCAAGTCATAAGTAAATTCTTTACATGTGATAGCACTTGCATTGTAAGTTATACCGCTATAAGTATGATTAGTATTATCACTTGTCACATACAACGATGCTTCATTCAGAGTAAAACCAAATAATTGGGTTTGCATTTATTTCTCCCTGAATAAAAATCGCTTAACATTATGATAATCAGCCTCACTCCAAAAATATTTTTGGATTTGAAATGCGAGCAAAGCTACTTGAGAGGAAATAAAAACTTCACCAATGGTAGTAAGCTGTAACCAAAAAGCTACTGATACTAAAACGGGAAACGCGAAAGTAATTATAGCAATAGTAATCGGTTTAGGAACTAACATTAAAGACCCTGACCTCCTTGCACACGTCGAGTAATTCCCGATCCCAATTTATTTACGAGAACTTCACCATACTTCTTCGTATTTAAAAATTGTCCGACTGACTCTTCATCCATAACGGTTGCTACTGTGATTTTATTCTCAGTTTGCGCGGTTGCGACTTTAGGTAGCATTGGAACTGCGCCACCTTCGGCAAATTTCAATGTACTACGTGCGCCAGACAAAACGACTTCAGGTGAAGCTGCACCTCTAGTCTTAGCGAGATCTTGTAATGCGTGGAAGAATTGTGGTCCAAACATTCCTACAGTACGTTTATTAATAACGAACTCACCAGGAGTTAACATTGCAGGAACAGTATCGCCATCACCATATCCTGGAATTGTACCACCATCAGCAAAACCAAACATGCTTCCAAGTCCAGAAAATAAACCTCCTCCACTATTTACACTACCTGCTTTATCCCCACCGAAACCACCAAGAAGTTTTGATCCAAGACCAAAAATACTGCTTAGTCCTCCTCCACCTCCGCCAGAATCAGATTCTTCTCCCTCTTCGCCTTTCTTAGGCTTATCAAATAGACCACCTAATAATTTTCCACCAATACCTCCAATAATACTTCCTATAGGTCCAAAAATTGATCCTATTAAACCTAATACGCCCGAGAATATTCCACTAAATAAACCGCCTTCAGCAAATTTTTGAGGAACCGGAGCGTAAATATCGTGAACGACTCCACCTTTGGCATATTCTTCACGAGGATATCCTTCTTCAACCAACCCTCTATTTCTCCACGCATCAGGGATATGGCCTTCAGGTAATCCTCTTGACTTAGCAATATCACCGCCCATTGCAGGACTTAACATTCCAGCGGCTCTTTCCATTGCTATATCTTCAGGACTATAACCTGGCGCAAATTTTTGTTTAGTACTTAAAACGTCAGGTAAATACTTTTGTACTGAATTCCAAACATCAACAGCTTTTTCACCAAATTGTTCAAGTACCATGTCCCAAATAATACCTTTACCTGAATCAGGACGTTTCTTTTGAAGAAGATCAACTAAACCACCATCAGCATATCCTTCAGATACGTATCCCCAATCAGAAGGCGCACCACTTCTATCAACAAGACCTTCAGTTGGAGGAGAATAATTCCAAAGACCATTTTCCAAGTCTCTGTCGATTATAGGTTGATGAGATTGTTCATTTTTCATCCGCCTGATATTTAAAGCATTTTCTACATCAAAGTCTTCGGACCCTTCGGCTCGTTCTTCCCTTAAAGCTTTTTCTATATCACCTCCACCTAAAGGTTCTTTACCTTGAGAAAGAGAATCTTTCAACAGGTCAGCATCTTTACGTTGTTTATCTAGCTTTTTACCTAATTGGCTACCTTTACCTAAACGTCCACCTTTGCCTGGCTTTCCAAATAATTCAAATAATTGACCCAACCCAAAATCTTCTTGAGAGGGTAAACCAAGAGGATTCTCTTTTTTAGCTACCTCTTTAGTTTTCTTATCATCATCACCCATACCAAACAATGACATGAGCATTTTAATTAAAGGACCAATTAAAGGAATAGAGCCCATAAAGTCAACAAATCCGCCTTCAGCATATCCTTCAGGTTCAAAGCCAGATGAACTACCACCAGAAGATCCGCCTAGATAATTTTGATAAGTAGAAGACCAATCTGAAGATCCACCCTTATAATTTTGAAAAGCAGAAGTCCAATCTAACTCACCTTCAGCAGGTTTACCTTTTAATTTATCTTTATAAAGTTCACCAATATCTTTAGGTTCTAAATCTGGTGACTTCATTCCCTTAAGTTTTTCTGCTAGTAAATCAGGAGCACTATCGCCTGTTGTAGATTTTTTCTTTTGCTGCATCATCTTTAACAATAACGGAAGAGCTAATAAAAGATAAGGAGTCATTATTTGAAACCAGGATTTCTTTGGCTGATCATAGACGGTCATCGTATGACCCATATTCTGCCATGGTCTTTCAGCCTCAGATCGCGTTTGGATAACTGGTCCACCAGCCGCAAATTCTGTATTTATAGCAGAACCGCCCCAATCAGATCCTCCCGATGAACCCCAATCAGATCCTACCGATGAACCCCAATCGGAACTCTTGTAACTCTTTAAAGCTTTTCCCCAATCTATATCACTCGAACCTTGATCACTTAATTTCTTTTCATAATCAGGTAAAGCTTTAAATTTATCAAATATACTATCGGCAAGCCCACCATCACCACCACCACCTCCGCCTCCGCCGCTATCGCTACCACTTCCTTTTTCTTTTCCTTTTCCCTCTCCAAGACCTAATAAGAGAGGAATTAATCCTAAGAATGGAAATATCTGTTCAAGCCATGAAGCTTTTTCTACCTTCTTGGGTGGAGTCCAATTATCTATAAACTGTCCAGTCGGACCTACATGAGCGCTATATAACGTTGGATTAATGTCTTTTTGTAGAATGGGGCCACCGGAAGCTAAAAATTGAACTAACCCACCAAGATTAAACTTTTGGACTAAGCCACCTGCCGCTGACTTTAATATACTACCTAAGCCGCCCATCAACATTGAACTAATTGGACCATTTTGTTGCCACTGCTGAACTTGTCCTTTCTGATATTCTGCATATTTTTGGGCATCCATTTGGCGATACTGATTACGTTGGGCTTCAAATTGATCATCCCACGCAGCTTGATTTTCATAAGTACCACCATAGTTACCTTCACCAATTTGAGCAATTTGTTGTGCACGAGGGTTCATCATTTTTGTAATTGGCGAAATCATTCCCTGCACCATCTCGCCAATCCCTGCCATCAACCCTTGCATTGGATTTTCAACATCTCCACCTTCGGCGAATCTTTTTACTTGTGAACGTGTAAGAACTACTTCACCAGGCGTTAATAAAGCTGGTACTGTATCTAAACGACCTGCCCCAGGAACCATTCCTCCTTTAGCAAATGTAACTGGTTCAGGTTCATACGGCTCTTCTATTGGACTTGTATTTCCTTCTGCGTCCATTTCAAGATTAGCTTGACCTGCAGGTCTAACCCATTTAGATGTATATGCATCTGCACGCAATTTACGCTTGTATTGGTCTTCAAGACGTTTAAGAGGAATCCATTGCCCCTCTTGACCTATATTTGAATATACTTTATCAATACCTAATTCATCAAATTTTTCTTCTTCGGTTTTTTGAGGAGGCCATTCAGGATTAAGATGTTGATCCTGCAAGTCTTCAGCTGAAACGGCTTTAGCGGGTTCTTCAGATTTAGCAGCGGGTTCTTCAGATTTCATAGTTGTAGGAAGTGATAAACTTTTTCTTTGAGAGACTTGTGAATCGCCCACCGCAAGAGTAGGCCCAGCTGTTCCCCCCGTTGAACCTTTCGCAGAAGCACCTTCTTTAGCTCCTGCTCCTTCTTTAGCTCCTCCTTCAGCTGCTGCTCTTTCTCCAGTTTTAGTTCCTTCTTTAGACCCAGCCTCTCCTTTACCTTGCCCAAGAGCTTCCTGCTCAGCAATTTTTAAAAGCTTTTCAACTGCATCGGCTGTACGCTTAGTTTCTTTCGCAGTAACCTCAGCGCTGAAACGCGCTTTCTGTTCTGCGGGACCTTTACCTTCTTTCTCGGCTTCCTCTTGAGTCATCTTACCAGGTTCTTTAGTTTCTATGCCCATCGCTCTTTTAATCAAACCAGTAAACGATTGCATTATCATTTCAGACATATTCTTAGCGGCGAGTTTTATCATACTCTCACCAAACTTAGAAATATACTCACTCCAACCCTTAAACTCACCTTTCAATGAATCTTCAATCACATTTTCAAGAGTAGTCTGCATCGTGGTCAGGATAGAGGTTATTTCGTCAGCGAGTCTACGAATAGGATCTTTAAGCTTGGAGGCAAAGTCGGCAACTCCTTTTGCCATTCCCCACCAAAAAGCTTCACCCACTTCTTTAAGCCCTGACATGTCACTTTTCATGCCTTGAGCACCTTTATCCCACGTAGCATATATGCGTCGAATTTGCACATCAGCAACATCGCCAATTGCTTTCCAAACTTCATCTTCAGTAGCACCGAAACGTCTCATTGAATCTTGCATCTTACTAAGATCGCCAACAGTTAAAGCTCTTGAATTACCAACTGATACCCAATACTTCTCCATTGCATCAGAAGCTTCTTTTAAATTAATCTTTGGGATTTTCGAAAGAGTACTAACAAGCGCATCGTACTTCGCAACATCTAACTCTTCGCCTGAACTGATAATTCCTTTGATTGCAGTCTCAAAAGATTTCATGACCTTAACAGGGATACCACCAGTTAAGTTTCTACTCAACTGAGAAAGTTCATCATAGAACATTTCCATCAAACCAATATCACTGTCAATCATAGTTTGAAGTTTACTTGGTGAGAATACTTCAGCGAATAAAAAGGAATCTAACCTCTTACCTGAAACTCCTGTCGCTGCGGGTAATTGAGCTATGGCGCTCACCGCAGAATGCATTTTCGCTTTTGTCCAGTTTTCTTCATTTTCAAAAGAAGTTTTGGTAGCCTCAAAAACACGTTTTCGAATTTGCTCTTCGGTTTCACCCGCTTTACGTGCAATACTAGTATATTGCACTATCAGAGGTATGTCAATAATAAGGCCTTTATCAAACATCTTTTTAAACGAATCTATGATTAACGGATAAAACTTCTTCATTTTTAAACCGGCTTTCTGCCATAGCTCTTCCATTGAATTGAAAATAGATTGAAATGCATTTAACTGATCAGGCTCAATTTGCATATCTTTAAGACCGTTTAACATTTCAGTCACAATTGGTTTTAATTTACCTTTTGATTTATCACCTTCAGTAGCTATCAAATTATCGCCATAAGCAATGAGACGTTTTAATGCTTCAGCTAGATTTTTAGGATCAACAAATTCATCTTCATCTCCTCCTCTTCTAGAAGCTTCCATTGGAGTAGATAAAGGAATATTACCAGTTGCACGACGAGCAACAAGATTTGCTCCTTTAGAAAGCCCAGCTTGAGCCATCCAATCAATCGGCTGTCCATAAATACCCATACTTTGTTTGTAATCTAAATGTGTGCCTTTACCAAGATCTGAGAGCACGGCTATTTGGTCGCCGGCTTTAACTTGTTGGTCTGAACGAACGCCCGGTTTGACATGGACGAATTTATGCCAAACACCTTGAGCATCAACTCCATAAACCATACCGCCGCGTGCATTCGACATCGTATCACTAACGTTCTTAATCATCATATCAGTCGTCGCATAGACAGGATCATTTGGAGCACCACTAATATCGCCTCCGAAATGTCCTTTAGGACGACCTTTACGATCATCATACATCGTTGAAGTAAGCTTACCTGTACTTGGAGCTGAAAAACTTGACATGATTGAACGTGCTGAGGCTTCAACTTCTTGAATATCGCCAAGGAAGACTTTAACATCATGAAGCATTTTACTTAAACTCAATGCTTTATGACGCTTTTCTTCTACTTCAAGCGAACGTTTACTTGCAGAATCTGCTGCTGAAACAGTTGCATCATAAATAGCTTTTCCTTGAGCTATCTGACGTTCTAACATAGCAACGCGTTTATCAGTCCACGCGGCCTGCTCAGGTTTCATTTGAGCTCTTTTTTCAGGATTTTGAAGGGCATTTATCTCAGCTTCATGTTTTAATTTCTCAGACATCATAGTATACTCAGCTTCGCCCTTCTTAGCTGCAAGCTCAAGACGAATTGCTTCCATTTTAAATCTATGAGCTTCTTGAACCTCTTTAGCACTCGCGCGTACACTAGAAGCAATATCACGTTCGACTGAAGCAATCTTCTCACCAGCTTTAGCTTCCGCTTCACGGGCTTGAATTGCCTTCATTGTATTTTCAAATTTTAAAACGTCGCCTTTACCAGTCTGCCACTTAGCAGCTGCTTCTTCACCTGTCTTTTTAACTAAATCCATCCGCTGTGATAAAATTTTCATTTCCGCAGTATTTTGTTCATTAGCAAGTTGAGCATATTTAGATTTAACAGCAGGAAGATCCATTTCATTCTCGCCGCCATGTTCGCGGTTTAAGGCAGCAAGTTTTATTGCAAACTCTTTTTTCATAGCTTCATGTTCTAAATCAAGGCGTCTTGATTCTAACATAAAAGCTTGAGTAGCGTAAAGTTCTGCCGAATAACCCTCTTCCATCGACGAGACTCTTACCGCGTTCAACTTTAATTGTATATCAACCCATTCTTTATGATAGTTTACTTCTGACTTAATCAGCGCTTCTGCATGTTTATCACGATCATCTAATTCTTTCTTTCTCTCATTTTCACCCAAAGTGACTTTCATAGTATCCATCATAGTAGTTACTAATGGACGAGCTTGTGCGCTTAAACTTCCAAACAATAGTAATTGTTTAACCCGCGCCATATCAGAAAGTTTAGATGGATCAAATTTTTCAATTTCTTTGCGAAAATCTTCACCAACCATAAGATCTAAAACTGCAGGTCTTTTAACAAGAGCTTTTACTTCTTTGTCATCTGGAAAAGATTGACGTGCTACTTTATCCCAATCTAAGCCTGCAATTGGCTTAGGACTCCAATCTTTTGCTTTTATATTTTCAGGCTTTTCAAGAAGCTCCATCATTTCTTTTTTAATTAACTTAGCATCTTTACCTTCTTTCACTAACATCTCTATCTGCGTTTGGAGCGGTGATTTAGTTATTGAAATAGATCTACTTGTAAATTCACTGACTCTATCTTTTTGAGCAGCAGCTTGTGCATCTTCACTATCGCGTAAATCGTCATCACGTAGTTTTCTG
>Ga0315291_10004838_pt1 | contig 17012 bp, 25 predicted proteins | sample YL17G12_20_MG_FD_203070 | JGI IMG/M metagenome (GOLD analysis project Ga0315291, IMG submission 203070) | Sediment microbial communities from Yellowstone Lake, YNP, Wyoming, USA - YL17G12_20 | ecosystem: Environmental > Aquatic > Freshwater > Lake > Sediment | place: USA: Wyoming | collected...
GCTTGAGGTTCTTGGCAATGACGTGGCCGTCCTCGGGGAACCCTTCGAGGCGGTCTGTATAGAACAGCGCGGCCGCGGGTTCCCGGAGGTTCTTTCCGGAGAAACCGATCCTCTTCCGCGCCCCGGAGAGTCGGGCGATCAGGGCCGATTTGATCAGGCCCTGGAGGTCGAGCGCGGTCTGGTCCTTGTTCCGGATCTTTCGTATCCAGCCTTTTTCGCCGCGGACGACGATCGCGTCAATGCCCGGGACGAGGTCCAGGATATCCTTTCCCGGCCGCTCGACGATCCAAGCGATCCGCGCCCCGGGAAAGCCCCTGCGCAAAGCGGCGAAGGCCGGGAGGGCATGGATGATATCGCCGAGCGAGCTCATCCGGATGAGCAGGAATTTATCCATCCGCGTCCTTCCGGGCGGCAATGAGACCGACGACGTCCCTCGTCGAACGAATCTTCGGCCCGCCGGCGATGAAGATCGTTCCCCCGTAGCTCTTGACAGTCTCCCTCTCGGGAACGGTCTCGACCGTATAGTCCGACCCCTTGGAATGGACGTCGGGCTTGAGGGCGATCAGGACTTTTTCCACGTTGGGTTCGCGGAAGATGACGACGTAATCGACGAACTCGAAAGCGGCCAGGACCTCGGCCCGTTCCCTCTGGGGGAGAAGGGGGCGTCCGGCTCCCTTAAGGGCGCGAACGGACGAGTCGCTGTTCAAAGCAACAACCAGGACGTCCCCCTTTCCAGCGGACTCGCGGAGGTACCGGATGTGCCCCACATGGAAAAGGTCGAAACAACCGTTGGCCAATACGATCCGCCTACCGCGGCGTTTTTGGCCCTCGACGACCTTCCTCAGTTCGGCCAGGGACCTCAGTTTCTTAGGTTTCAAGATAGGATGGCCTGTTTGAGTTCCGCGGGGGTGAGGATCGCCGCGCCCTTCTTCATAACGACAATCCCGCCGGCGCGGTTGGCGAGCTCAGCGGCCTCCCGGAACGAAGCCCCGGCGGCCAGGGCCAGGGTAAAGACGCTGATTACGGTGTCGCCCGCGCCCGTGACGTCGACGATGTCGGTGGTCCCGTGGACGGGGATGGCAAAAGGCGGCCGGCCCTTTTCGAAGAGGGTCATTCCCCTAGAGCCCCGGGTCACGAGGAGGGCGGGGGACCGGAGCTTCTTCAGGATCCGGCCGGCGGCCCTGCGGAGGGGCTCGTCTCTCCCGGCGATCTCGATCCCGAGCGCTCCTTCGACCTCGGGCTCGTTGGGCGTCGCGACCGTAGCGCCCTTGAAGCTCAGGAGCCGGAACCGGGAGTCCACGGTGACGGGTACTTTGTTTTTCCCCGTGGTCCAAAGGACCTCCGCATAGATGTCCTCCTTGACCGTGTCATAGTTGTAGTCGGAGATCAGAAGGGCCGGGCAGTCCTTGATCAGAAGGCTCAGGGCTTTCAGGAGCCATCGTTTCAAAGCCGGGTTGTCGGGGACCCTGCCCTCCCGGTCGATGCGAAGGATCTGCTGTTTCCGCGTGTTGTCTTCGCCCGCCAGGATCCGGGTCTTGAGGGGCGTCCTATAGCTTTTTTCCTGATAGACCCAGTCTGTGACCATCTTTTTTGACTTGAGAATGGACAAAAGTTTTTTGCCGGCCTCGTCGCGGCCGATGACGCCGACAGGGATAGGGTGGGCGCCGAGGGATTTGAGGTTCTGGAGCGAATTACCCGCTCCGCCCAGGGAATACTCCTGGTCCCGGTAGTTCAGGATGAGGACCGGGGCTTCGCGGGAGATCCTCCGGGTGGTCCCATAGAGGTGCTCGTCAAGGATAAAGTCCCCCCATACGACGATCCTCAGGCCCGCGAAACGGTCGACGATCCGGATGAGCTTCTCTTTATCCACGGCGTGAATCCTCTCTCGATGCAGGGATTGTAAACAAAAACGGCCGGTAACGTCAAACGGAGTCTTGAAGATTGAAAATCCGGACGAAATCGTCTATATTGAGCCCGCCGTGCCGGAGTGGCGGAACTGGCAGACGCGCTGGACTCAAAATCCAGTCCCTGGCGACAGGGGTGAGGGTTCAATTCCCTCCTCCGGCACTTCTTATTCCCCCATATACGCTAAATAAATCAGTAACTTAGGCTAACGCCCGAAAATCCACGAGAAAAAGTGGCAGTCAGTCCCTGTAAGCTATTTTAAGCCCCTTTTAGCCCCAAACACGTCACAAATCTTGACAGCCCTTCTTAGTTCAAATCGATCTCAAATCAAAGTATTCCTTTAATGCTCGCACATCTTCTTCTGTGAGCTCGATAACAATTGGCTCTTCTTTAGGCCTGGGTTTTTTATCAATGAATATTTTGCCTGCTTTTCTTGGTTCCTTCTTTATGGGACCTCTTTTCCATTCCATAAGCTGCCTTCTCGAGAATGTTACCATTCCGTCTAAATCTATCAATTCCGTTTGTTCTTTCTTATGCTTTTCCTGGATCGGGTTCAGAGGTTTATTTGGATAATCAAATATCATTATTTGTCTATGATTTGGCGGTATATAAGGGATAAACTCTTTTTCGCATTTCTCTAGAAGATCTGATGAAGACACGCCTAAAAAAGCAGCTGCTTCTTCCAGCCTAAGGACATCACGGAATATAGCGCCTGCTTTCCTAGATGAGCCCTCAATAATGTCTGGAAACTTAACAAGAGGAAGGCAGTCATTAGGCGGCAAAATTTTTATGCGGCTCTTCTTAAATTCTATCCTATTTTGGTTACGAAAATGGTTTATTTTCTTTTCTCTTTCCATCCGTAAAATAGCCTTTTTCATAGTGTCTAGATAAAGAGTTCTATAATTATCCGGGACTTCAAACCTAACATTTATCTCAGGATGCGAAGCTGTCTCGGGCAGAGAGCAGGCGTCCTTTCGAGATTCTATGTCCTTTCTTCTTTTCTCATTACTCATTATTTTGTAGAATTCTTTTTTCAGTCTTTTCTTAGGCTCTTCCTCGGGCAGGGCAAACTCCTTCTGATAATCTGTGCCGTTGAGGTTTTTGTAAAACCATTGCAACAAATGAAAAATAAATTTCCAATCTGGACCCTTGTCGTTTATAAAGACCAATGCAAAAATGCAGGCAATTTTGTAAACTGGCTTTACCTGCCCTCCGCACGTTCTCCAAATTTTATCTCTCAAAGAGGTTTTTAAATCATTGTTAAGATCATCTTTCACTGAATCGATATAGCTAAATGCCTGGCGAAGATTTAATCCATCTAGGATGAACTGCACCCAGTCATTGTATTCATCTGAATTTCTATCGAATGCTTTCTTTGGCAGCCTCCAATAGAGTTTATAATAGTCAAAAACTGCATCAATCAAATTAGCCTTGGCTTTTTCGAGTCTGTTAATAGTTTTCTTCGCTTCGATGATCTGTTTCTTAGGAGCTAATCTTAGATTGGGAGAAAGCCTATCTAGAGAACCCACATATCCGGGACATATGCTTATTATCTCTTCTGCTACCCAGAGACAACACTCGTATATCCCATAGCCGTAACTTTGGAATAAAAATTCATCCAATTTCTCTATATCTTCGGGATCTTCGGGGCATCTTTTTTTCATGGTCATCTAAATTGTTAAATTTCAATAACTTGACCCCTGAATGGTTTAAAGAATAATCATCCAGTGTCCTCAAAATATCCGCAAAATTATTCTATAATTTTATTCTGGAATAAACAATATCATCAAAGGAGAAAAGATGCGAAATTGGTTGCGTCAAGCAAGACTTAAGCATGGCGTGAGCCAGATTGAGCTCGCATTCAAGACGGGGATCCACTACTCGACTGTTTCTCGGTTGGAAAAAGGATGGATTCGGGGTACAGGTACACAACGAAAGAAAATTGCTGCGTTTCTCAAAGTGAAGGAGTGCTGGCTCTTTCCCGAGTCCTCCAAAACGCTTTAGCTTTTTTGACCACAGAATAATGAACAGGAGGATTGACATGCCAATCGAGCGCCGTTTTTACACGCCGAAGGAAATTTCCGTTTTGTGTTCTCTGCACCTGCAGACCGTCTATTCGATGATAGCTCGCGGCATTATCCCCGGCGTCAGGATCGGCCGCGCTATTCGCTGTGACTTCAAGGTCTTTGAGGAACAACTTAAGGGACAGGCCGGGGACCGGGGGCAAAAATGAAAGTTCAACTCTTCCATCGTCAGGAATTCCTCGACGGGATGCAATTCACGCTCCTGACGCAAATCAAGGTCCTGACTCCGGATGGCCGACAGCTCTCTTTTGCGAGAATCACGCCAGAGCTTTTGGGGTTCATCGGGCGGCTGGAACTCGACGTTCCCGACCCCCTGTTGAACTGGAAAGGCAAATCATGTTCGCCAAATACGCACCATACTGTATAGACCAGGGCCTCAGCGTTTTTCCGGCGAGGTCGAATGAGCACCCGGCGATCCCGGCCTGGGCCCCGTATCGAACCCGAATGCTGTCAGCCGAGGGGATCGAGGTCTGGTCAAGGGATCTCGGCGATATGAATATCGCCATCGTCTGCAGCCGGCTATCGGACTTGACCGTCATCGATTGCGATACGCCGCAAGCCATCCAAGAGGTCGAGACGCTCCTGCCTGAAGAAATGGAGCTCCCCATTGTTCACACGCCGGGAGGCGGCCGAGGTCTTGAAGATCCATCCGGGCTCGCTGTATCGCCTCTGCGCGCGAAGGGGGATCGTCTTCTACCGTATCCCGGGCGTCGGGCTCCGGTTCCGGCCGTCCGACCTGGACAAGTTCGTCGACCGGTCCAGGCGAACCAAGAAGGATCTCGCGACGATCGCCGGCCTAAATTAAGGGCGGAGCGATGACCGACAGCGTCATCGAAAAAGCCGCGCTCGGCTATATGATCGAGTACAAGGCGGAGCATTCAGCCGGGCACAGAGAAGGGCGGCGATGAGCGACTTCACACGGTACGAGCGGAAACCGGGCCTGATCGGCTCTCTCGCCGCATCCTATGTTTATACCGACGAACTCGGCAACAACCTTTACCGGAAAATCAAGTGCGTCACCCGCGACCCGGAGCACCCTAAGTTCTTCTACTTCGAGAAATGGGAAACTGATCACTGGCGCGGCAAGAAGACACCGGACGAGAAGATCCTCGAAGGCGTCCGGATCGTGCCGTACCGGCTGGACAAGTTCGTCGGCAAGTCGACCGTCCTCCTCTGCGAAGGTGAGAAGGACGCCGAGACCGTGGCCGAGCTCGGCTACGTGACCACGACATCACCGTTCGGCCACAACAATTGGCCGCCAGAAATCACGCCCTGGTTCAAGGATATGACCGTCTACATCTTGTACGACGTTGACCACACCGGCGGCAGCTGCCCGCAAAAGGCCGCGGCCGCCCTGTGGGGGACGGCCCGGGAGATCAGGATCTGCCACTTTCCGAACGAAGAGAACCTGCCGCACGAGTACGACATCACCGACTACCTGGCTGAAGTGCCGTCCGGAGAGATCCAGAGACGGGAGAGGGTCACCAGGGTCCGGGAGCTATTGCGATGAGTGAAATCTATGTCCCGCCTAAACTCGCTGGAGATGACGCCCGGCAAGCCAAACAGGAGGCCGTTGATGAACGTGCCGCCATCCTTGAGGTCGACGCCGACCTGACCCCGGAGGAGGCGCTCACCAGAGCCAAGCTCGAGGTCTCCGGCCAACAGGATCCGCCGGATGCCGAGGAACCCAGGGTCAACAACCGCTTCCTCAACCAATGGTGCGACTCCATCGCTAGGTCCACCGACGCATCCACGTCCCTGATCCTCTTCGCCGGAGTCGGACTGCTGAGTTCTCTCTGCCATAAATACTTCTTTTACGCGCCGAGAGAGACTCACCTCAACCTGTTCCTATTCATCCTGGGCCCGTCATCCTCAGCCAGGAAGACGACCGTTCTTGATATGGTCCGGGATTACCTTGCCGAAGTGGACCCGAGCCTGATCCTGCCAAACGAGTTCACGCCCGAAGCCCTCTGGAGCTGTTTGGCCAAACGCAACCACGGCACCGTCTTCAGCCGGGAACTCAATTCGTGGCTCGACTCGATGCTCGGGAAGGACTACAACCGCGGCCTGGCCTCAACCCTCGGCAACATCTACGACCACACCGGGTGCATCACCCGGGAAACCAAGAAGGATGGTCTGATCACCGTCAACGATGCCGTCATCACCCTCCTCGGCGTTGGTGTCGACGAGTACCTGATCGACCATCTCAAGGAGATGGACATGGTGAGCGGCTTCTGGCCGAGAGTCACCCTGGTCCGGCTGCCGCCGCAAACCGGGAAAACGTACCGGTCACCCGGCATGTTCATCCTCGAGCCGCATATCCTCGACAAGCTCCGCGTCATCGCCATCCAGAAAGGCGGCGAGATTAAATATAGCAAGATCAACCCGCTGCGCGAAGCCTACGCCGCCCAACTCTACCGGGAGGCCGCCGAACTCGATAACATCAACCTGGCCGCCGGCTACTCCCGACTCGAGTGGATAGTCGTTAAGATCGCCACGCTCCTCCAACTCGCCGACTACCCGGACAGCAAGGAGATCGAGCCGGACGCCTTCAACGATGCTGTCACCCTCGTCAACTACTGCAAACAACATCTGCCCGACTTCTACGGCGAACACCTCAAGCCAAGCATGGAAGATAAACTCGCAACATGGGCGCTCAAGTTCATCAGGAAAAGGGACGAGAACGGAACCGCATGGGTGCCTTACCGGACGATCCTGCAACACTCCCATGCCGACACAGGAAAGCTCCAGTCAGCACTCGGACGTTTGTTAGCAACCGAGGAGTGCCAACCAAGCGACATCCCGTCGCTAACAAAGGGCGGCAGACCCGGAAAAGCCTACCGGAGCAGGCAATGTTAGCACAACAAACCGGATTGTTAGCGTGCCACTTGCCAACAAACCTCATATGAGTAAAAAGCCTTATTTTATGGCTTTGTTATCTTTGTTAGCGTGTATGTATGTGTGTGTGTGGTGTGGTGTGTTTATTCTCACTTTATTACGACGACAGTGGGAGGAGTGCTAACAATGCTAACAAGCCTCCCACGAGCTCGAAAACCCACATCAGAAATCGACCCCTTCGCCCTGCCTTTGGCATCGCGTGTCCTGTCCACAACAGGGCGGAGGATGAAATCATGACAAATGACGAAATAGTAGAGAGGGCAAAGCGTCTGTACACGATCATTGTGAATAGGGAGCTGGGGGATGATGAGGACAGCGTATGTAAGCGGGTTTGCATTGTCAGGGAGCTGGAAGCGATAACGCACAAAGATTTCAGGAACACGGCGGAGTTTCATCGGGAGGTAAGTGCGTTTCTTGTGAGGAAGAGTCGCATTAAAGAAACGGATGGGGGGCGGTTAAGGCGGGCGAGAAAGCGGGCGAAGCTGACGATTAAAGTATTGGCTGCGGAGCTCGGTGTGACGGAGCGGACGGTAATCCGGTGGGAGAAGAACGACGGTCCGCCTTTGTCTACGAGGGCCGTGGAGTGGCTAAACAGGCAAAATATTTCAACAGGGGAAAAGGTGACATTGGTGTCGGAGCGTGTATGATTCTATGGAAACGCCGTTTTTGTACATAAAGTATATGGGGGGAAGGTGACACGGAAAATGCATTTCACTCACTTGAAGGAGAACGAACTTAACGCGGGCCTAGGGCTCGACGACCTATATCACGACAGAGAACCAGCCGGAGGAAGTTCATACCCCTTGCATGCCGCGGCAGGGTCCGTAGACCCCGCCTTCCTTCATGGATTCCCAAGAGCCAAAGGCCAAGGGGTTGGTAATGGGTCAGTTTGAAAGAAGACCGGGAAAAAAGAATAGGAGACCTGGGTTTCCATCCTTTTTTTGCTGGTTGGGCGACGATATATTAAAACAAGGGAACAGGTGGTCTCTGGGATGGTGGACGGGACGGGATGGAGATCTTCATTTAATATTACCGAACATAAAAGACTACAATATAGAGGACTTGTTACTCAGCCCAATATGCAGAAATCGGGCAAAGGCGATTTTAGCTTTTGTAATAAAACGGATTTTAGTATCGGTTGACGAAAACGTTAGGTCTCAGATAGAACAAGCCAATCTAAAACGTTGATTTGTGGCAAGACCAACATAGAATCTGACAATTCGACAAAACTGCCGGTCCATTGCTGTTAATATGGTGCGCCTCCCACGCCCCCGCAATATCTCTTCCTCGCGATGCCCACAGAACGGTCTTGTTGCACCTTCTCGCATCATGATCATGGGTAATCCTGGTGCATTCACAACGTCCCCCCGATCGTTTCCATGCCTCAAGAACAACAGAGTCTGAGAAAAGTTCGGCCATATCAATACCCCCATTAAATGGATTTAAAGCCAAGCATTAATTATCAAATCGCAAAGGATTTGTCAAGAGGAATGGTTAATTTAATAAATCAACAATATCTTCAATATCCCAAACATGATCTGTAATCTTGGCTTCCATCGCCGGGGTAACCCTAAGCGTCTGATGAATACGGCAGAAATTGTAATACATAAAATGAAGGGCTACCGCATAGGCTAGTCTCTATTTCCGATAAACCAAGAGGGGACTAACTTAGTATCGGCACAAATCGCCGTGAACGTCCAAACATCTCCATACCCAAATACCCCCTTTTTATCTTCGGAAACATTCTTTTCCTTTGCATAGCAGAAAGACCATATTTCGTCGCATTGGATTTTTTTACAGGGAAGATTTCTAAATACTTTATCTTGATATTCGGCGCACGCTTTCCCGAGATCGGCCAGGAGCTTAACGATTGTATTCTTAGCAACGCCGGTCATCCGAACGGTGGCCCGGATAGAATTCCCCTCGACAAGGGCCGAAACAACTTGGGTTTACTTATCTTTCATTAGCCTATTCATACCCTTATTATACCTGAGCGCTCAAGCATTGTCAGGTACTATTTCCGCCGGGCAGTTATCGATATGATAATAAATAAATTACATAATTTTTAACTGGTTTCTATTGACTTTTTCGCCGGGCCGATGTTTGCTTTTATTAATTTTGTCGGGGGGGGAAGAAAAAGAGAAAATTGATATGGTTCTCGCCCATATTGAGCGGCCATCTTTTCTTTTAATTCATAGATAGAAAAGCATGTCTTGGCTATTCCAATAACCATCCAGATATGCTCAACTAGTCTTTTCAACCCATATTGACCACTAAGCCATTGATGATAATTTCGGCCGTGTTGCGGGTCCGGAACATGCTTCTTAAGCCAATCTGCAACATCGGGATCTAAATATTCATAAATAAGTTCTACAACTAATTTTCCCCAATATTTTGGCCTTTGATTAACGGAACCATCCCAGTGAGTCAATCGTCCAAATTCCATCCATAACTCCTCAGGGAAGGTCCTTTCCCATTTCCTCATTTCCTCTTCAAGGAAAAGGCGCAATTTTACCTGAAGAGCATCCTGTTGGCGCTCATATTGATATCCGGTTGCCTCATCAATAAGAGCTATTAGCCCTATTTTAGAACATGCGCTCAGAAACATAGATGCTTTAATGGCGATTGCAATTTGCTTATCCGTTGTCAAACTACCCGTGTCTCTGGCTAAGGCATAGGCCTTGCAGATTAAGAGAAAATCTTCGGCAGTAATTCCTCGAACTTTTTTATTCGTTACTTCCGGTAGAAAAAATTCAATCATTTTTTCCGAGATATTCTTTGGCAAATATGGCTTGACCGCCTGTGTTTCTAAATAGTGCTCTAGGTTCCCGCCGCCAGTTCGATTCGTGAGATAACTCGTTGCTCCGGTTCTGCTAATAATTCGCCGCCCGTCATCCAAAACAAAACAGGGCAATTCATCGCCTTCGTTTATGCGCAGAACCCCAGGCCAACGAGCAATCGGCGTAGTCGATTCTCTTTCGGGATGATCAATTGACGGAATAAAATCACTGGGATTCAAGAATATTCCACGGCTCGCCGCAATATCGAGTATTTTAGGTTGCCATTTAGCTGGGATTAGGCCAATTTTCGTCCAATGTTGGACAGTACTCTGTCTTTTCCCAATGAGCTTTGCTAGGGCAGTTTGTCCCCCAAATTTCGCAATTACGTTTTTTGCTACGTTCATGGTTACCAACTCCTTTGTTATAATACGAGGATAATATAACAAATTAATTGGTATTTGTCAAGTTATTATTTTGTTATTCCCCATCTAATCCTTGCGGCTTTTTGGGCTATTTCTTTGCGTTTTTGAGGGGAAAGTTTCTCGGCCCTTGCCTTCCCGCCCTTCAAGCCACCTAATCTCCCTAGGGCAACTGCGGCTGGATTCTTTTCTTTGACTGGTTCCCCGGTCGTTAGCTCTACTATCTGAGCGGCGATAGTGTTTTCGTCCTCTTGTTTCTTGCTTGTGCGCTTATGCATACAAATAATATCGCATTTTCTATCCTGCTAGTCAATAGCCAAATATTTCAAACTGACCCACTGCCAAGGGGTTTTCTATCTTGACAGAAAAGATTTCTAATGTATCCTTAATACAGAGGAGGAAAAGATCCTGAGGACAATATTTAGCGCCATCCTGATCCTCTCCACCGTATCTTGCGCCGCCCTCATGGAAGACAATAGCCTGATCCGGGAATATACCGACCCCGCTGTCTATGATTCCAACCTTGACTTGCTTCTTGGTCTCTATACTTATTCCCTCATCGCCACCCCGCCTCGAACCCGTAGCTATAATTATTTGCCCACCTGGGAGGATGTTTTTTACGAGACTCGTTATAATAATGCCCTGCTCGACTACGAATACGAACTCAAGCGAATTCATGATATGGAAACGTGGAAAATGAAGTCGGACGCTCAACGGATTATTGATGACCTAGAAAGTGACCTAAAAAGAGCCAAAGAAAGGGCCAAAGAAGAGGATTAGTCAAAGGCCCAATAAAACCTTTTTCCCCCTTTTGTTTTTTATCCATGAACTCAAGATCATGGTTAGGAGCTGGGACAGCGGCAACCCGTTCTCTTGTCCTATCCTTACGAGTTCTTCCTTAATCCACATTTTATTTTTCGGCAATCGGAATTGAATGTCATGGTTTCGGATGGTCATTTCCCCTCCTTAGAATTTATAAAAAGTTTCTGGATACTCGGCTTCTCCATGCCTTGAAATATAATCAAAAATCGCTCCCTTTGTCCAGGACGCCGGAAGGTGTCTTAGCTCTCGGATCTCGGAGAATGAGTACCCAAGTTTCATCATCTTATAGCAGATTGTCGCCTCCATCATCATCGCATCGGGAATTGCTACAAGCGGGACGAATAGTTCGTTTGTCTCCTCTTTATAGATCGGCCTCAAGACTTTTGCCAGGATATATTTAGCCTTTTCTTTTGGCTTGATTTCTTCGCCGCCGTTCGCCTTGACAAGACCTATATGATGACATTCGAGGCGCTTGAATTTCCAGATCGGACAACTACAACCCCAGATCCCGAGGCGATCAACTGCTACCGTCCATGTTCCGTCACCCGACGATTTAGCAACATACCATCTCTTCACCCATCTATCAGCCATTTTTCTTTCTCCCCTTATTCTCGGCCTCCTCGACCCAGGCCCGGATTTCGTCCTCTCGGAGCTCTAGATCGCCATGGACCGGGGCGATGAACTTCCACTTGAAATCCTGATACAGTCGCTCCGCCCTCTCCAGACCGATAAGGTCGGTGAGGATCGACAATGCCAGGTCCGCCGGCCCGCTGCCTCCGTATCCCCATTGGAACCCATCCGGCGAGTGCCGGCAGACGTGCCGGAGCGGATGACTTATCTCCTGTCCCTCATACTCGCCGGCTTGAACAGCCGCGACGACCGAGACCTGGCAGCGACCTACGCTCATGCGCTTTCCGACGTACTTTTTCATTTGACCTCCTCAGTCTCCCTGGCTCTCGGCCTTAGATATGACAGCCTCTAGTTTCGCTTCTATCGCCGCTTGTTCCGTGATCCTGAAGCTTATCGGGAACCAGAGCTCGTCAATAAACTTCAAGGCGGTCCTACAAGCCTCCAGCAAGTCCGGCGCGGCTTTGCATAGTCTGGCGATGCGATGCGCTTGATCAATGGGGAAGGGGCCATTCAAAATGACGACGCCGCCGTTTGTCGTGACGTAAGGCTCGATAACGGGTAACGGTCCCAGCGTACGTTTTGTCTTTTCCATTTTCCTCTCTCTCTATTTTTCCCATGAGGACAAGTGATAAACATCCCCCCTCTTGTCGCGGCGGAGCCGATCGTCCTCCTCCGGGATGCCCCCGTCTGTGTCGTAGTCGTGGACCTCGATCGTCGCGCCCTTCGGGATGCCGATAACATTCTGGACGATGCCGCCTTCAACAGTGATAATGATTTTCTTGGTCTTCATGTTTCTCTCGCTCTCTAATTAATTTAAATCAACGAAGAAAAAAGCCCGTGGGTTGACTAGGGGGTGGGGGAGATCGTTCAGCCTCGCCCTTCTCAAGCGCCATGTTTTCAGGCATTTTCCGAATTTCCCTAGTTTCTCCGTCCTGAATAGGGAAGATCGCATTTCTTGATCGGCCAAGCCATGTTGCCCAACGACCGGATCTCCGCTTCGCTGAAGTATCCCCATTCTTCCTCAAGGCCCTGGACGAAGCCAAACCATATAACGTCGTCAACCTCTTTGCCGTTGATCATAGAGCCGCCCTGCTCCGTCCCGATCTTGCGCTCTTCGCTTTTCTCAACCCCGAACCAGTACCAGCCAGAGAATGACTCCCAAGCTTTTAAAACCCTGTGCTTGCCGACGAATAAAACGCCGTCAACTGTGTGGAGTCCTTCGTCCCGTTCGTAAGTTCGGCCCCGCTCCTGTTCGCGCTTACTGTCGCCATAGATCGTGAAGTCGTCCCTAAAGGCGGTCTTGCGCTCTTTGTTGTTCATGTGTCTCGGCGTGTCCTTCATTTTCTTTCCTCCCTTAGTAGGTTTTCCCGCGATCCTCAGGCCCCAGGTCAAGCGCCAATTGACCTCTGACCGCCCGATCTGTCGTGTCTTGAGTTCCGCCCTTAAAGAGTGGCCCGGGTTCCGGCACCGCGTCCGGGAGCTGGACATCAAGGCGCCCTTGAAATTGGCTGGCCCCACACGCCGCACAGATCAGGTCCTCGAAGTGTTCCCGTCCGTCCGGCCTATACTCGGTTCGCTCCTCCAGGATGAAGATCCGACTATGCCCGCATGAGATGCAATTTTCGCCCGTTACACATTTTCGTTCAATCATTTCTCTTTCCTCCTACTTGATTGAATTAGCCTGTCTCATCAGCCCCGGGACGGCCAGCCCCGGAGGAGCCCGGGACTATGCCCGAGCTTTCGACTTCATCGCTTGTTTGAACCATGCCGCCGCCGCAACACGATTAAAGGCGTCGAACGTGCCCCGATGAAAATACCCGCCGATAGGAACATGAAGCTCACCGGTTCGCTTTTTCATGTAGATGTAGTTCCGGGTGTCTCTATGCTTGAAATAGACGACATCGCCCGAGACATCCATAAGCATGAACTCGTCCGCCGTAGCATAGCGTGTCGATCCGTCCGAAGTCGGCAGCGGGAAAGTCTTCAAGGACTCGTCGAGCATGACGAAGTAGCCATTGACAATCCCTTGGCTAAACATTAATAAAACCTCCTTCCCACTCTCTTGTCAGCCGCAAGAGCTCTTCGTGTTTCATGTTTCTTTACCTTTTATTGTCCCCCTGGCCTCAGCGTCGGCAAACGCCTCTTCCCAAGACTTGCCGCGACCCCTGCCCATCAAAATTCCCATAAATTCTACCCCGACCCGATACCACCAGAGACCCGGCCCTCCGGCTCGATACTTATCAATCCCGCCTCCCGGCCCCCATAACTCCCGGGCCTTTTTCAAAGCTTGTTTGTCGGTCATGCTTTCACGCCTCCCTTATTTCACGTTCATGTAGGACGCCGCAGCCATTGAGTAGCCTTCGATCTCGCCCTTCTCCGACATGGCATAGTAGGGCGCCTTCTCGCCGGCCTTACTTGCTCCGATAATGACGTGATCAAGAACTTTAATTCCCAGCACCGCCGCCGCGAAGACGATTGCTTTCGTGATTTCCTTGTCGCAGTATGACGGCTCCGGATCTCCTGAAGGGTGATTGTGTGCCAGGACAAGCGAGGATGCGCCGACCTGGAGCGCCGTAACGATAACCTCCCTCGGATAGACAGGCGAACTGTCTACGGTGCCGAGGAACTCCAGCTTGTTAAGAATGACCTTGTTTTTTGAATTAAGGTATAGAACCCTGAACCATTCGCGGATCGCCCGCGCATCATCCTGGAAGTAATCAGCCACATCCGCAGAGGAGCAAACCCTTGGGCCGGACGAATCGCAAACCCGAAGCACCACGAGCTCACCCGACGACCAGGGGCCGGCCGGCGGTGTGCTGCGCTTGGCTTCGTGTTCCTTCATTAGATTGTCTCAAGCCACCGGATAAGTCTGGAGGCCCAATCCCGGGCAGCTTCGATCTTGCCACAGGCCAGGTAAGCGAAAACTTTCGCAATCGCTTGTGCTGCTTCGCTTCTGCTCATTGTTTCTTTTCTCCTCTGGAAACTCTCTGTCTCCTCTGTCCATCTTGAGCGTAGCATGGCTTTTTCGGTTGTCAATCCCCCTCCAGCCCTTGATCTGTACAATCTAGAGAGTACAATCTAGAGAGTGCGCGCGCCCGCGCGCGTACATACTATAGAGAGACAATCTATATAGAGAGATACAATCTATCTGGATATGACGCAGCCCAGCCGGTCCAATACAATCTATATGGATGAGGGAACTCTCTATATAGAGAGATACAATCTAGAGAGAAGAGAAGAATCTCTCTATAAGAGAAGGATCAAACAATCTATAGTGGATCAGCCGGAAGCCCATCCCCAGGTGCTATCATCCCTAGATTCTCAGGCACATAATCAGGAGGTTTCTTGTAAGTGCAAGCAAGTGCTAGGTTTCTATGGATTGTGTAGTTGACATACCGGCCATTATGCGACACAATCAAGGAAGGGGGGCGTATGGGCACTTTCCAAGTGGGGGTAGGTCTTGTGAGTCATCCCTTTCTCCGTAACCTTTATTTTTTCTCTTGATAGGTTTTTTGATACACCGCGCCTTATCCATCATGGCGCTCTGAAAAGCACGCTCCGGCCCAGCCAGCTCTTGAGGTATGCCTTGAACTCTAAATCGATCGTGCCTAGTAGAAAACTCAGAGACAGTTTCTCAAGCATCTCTTTCTGCTCAAGAAACCATTTGTCACCAATGTAGTCGCCGATGAAGTCCAGCGGCCCGGGCACCTGTTGGTCCTCAACCAAACTAAATTTCTTCATAAAGTGTTGTCGCACAATCTTCAGTCGGCTTGCGGCCGCCTTGAATTCCTTATCCGTGAACTCCTGGACGAGATATAGCTTCCTGTAAAAATCCGCAGAGACTTCCTTTTCGTTCTTAGTTACAATGTATCACCTCTCCTCTGCCTCCTTACTTCTGCGTTCAAACCGTATCCGATCACAGCGTCCACGAATAAGGACTTACTGCCGGGATTGGTGATCCTAACCGTGTTCACGGCCATACCCCAGTAACCGCCCATGCCAGAAATCGGATCGGCCGCAAAAAAGATAAAGCGGTTTGAAGGTTCTCGCTGGATAATCATCCAGGCGTAGTTCTGTTGTTCGTCCTGCGTATCTTGCATTTGAACCCAGGCTTCGAGGCCGTAGTCCTCTTCTCCTTTGCAGACGACTGTGCCGCTGTCGATAAAATTTTTCTCCATGAGCACGACGAGCTGCCCGCCCGGCAGGATTTCCGCATAGCGGCCGTCCGGCGCGCCCAGGGAATCCTTCGCGTTTTGGACCTCTTTTTCAAAAACGATCCGGAGGGCATAAAATTTTGGCCTTTCCGGTTGATCCTGCCCTGGCACCTTTCCAAGAAAACCGCTCGGCGCGTGGGCCAGGATGCTGGCCGACAGGAAAAGGAGGGGGATGGTTTTCCTCAATTCGGTTCCACGAAAGAAGAGACGATTTTCTCAAGTTTCCTGAGTCGTCGTCGGTCCTCTCGGACGATGCGGTAGAGGTTGAGGAGTGAGCGGCGGTAGCGAAAGAGGCTGTGAAAGGCTGCATTGAACGCCCGGCGCACCCTTGTTTCGTACTCGGTTTCAAACTTTTGTTCTTCCACGTCTTTATTATGAGCCCGGAAAGTCCAATGTCAATATACTTGGGCTATTTTATCTTCGTTATATTGACACCAAGGGGTTTGTATGTCTTACTCTTAAATATGGGCGTGTTAAAAGAATATTCGGCCCGGGGGTCAAGACCGTGGTTCGTGAGATTGACGGGATACCGGTCTGTGTGGGTCAGGAGAGGATCGCCCGATATCGCAGGGGAAAGAAGCCTAGGCCGCCGATGGCGGAGTTGGGTTTTGAAAGGCTCAAGCCACAGCAGAAACTGGCCCTCAGAAATAAATTCGAGTTGGGGATGTCGAATCGTCAGGCCGCCATCCAGGCCGGATACAGGGACGGGTCGAGTGCAAGTCACGTTCTCCCCCGACTTCTTCAGCGAAAGCCGATCCAGGATGCGCTTAAAGACAAGGGCATAACGGATTTCAAGATAGCCGAGGTCATCGCCGAAGGGCTTGAACAATCAGTGACTAAGGGCATTGTTAGCGCAAAAAGAAAATGGAATGGGATAACTTTAATCGTCCCAGACATCCGGAGCGGACCGTCCTTTACCGGGTGCTGTTCCATCATTTCGAGCGGTTTGTCGCGGAGTATAAGGGCCTTGTAGTGGCTAAATGGGCAAATAATTCCAACAGGGGAAAAGGTGACATTGGTGGGGTTGCCCGTAGGTTGATATGGAAACGCTGTTTTTTGACATAAACCATATGGGGGGAAGGTGACATGAAAAACGATGTCACGGACTTTTAGGGTTGGGTTGGTGGCGGATACCTAAGCGATAGGAAGATAAAGTGAGGGATTAAGGTCTCGGATGAGCCGTAGGATGGCCATTCTTGTGAGCTGTACAGTTTGGAAATGGGGCATTTGCAAGAAATGCGGGGGGGGGGGTCGGGGGTA
>Ga0315291_10004840_pt1 | contig 17011 bp, 8 predicted proteins | sample YL17G12_20_MG_FD_203070 | JGI IMG/M metagenome (GOLD analysis project Ga0315291, IMG submission 203070) | Sediment microbial communities from Yellowstone Lake, YNP, Wyoming, USA - YL17G12_20 | ecosystem: Environmental > Aquatic > Freshwater > Lake > Sediment | place: USA: Wyoming | collected...
GCCAAGGGAAATGATAAATCCGGTCAACACCCCCCGGACATAGATGTCTTGGCATTTTTCGCCCTTCACCCGATCGACAATCCTGCTATAAGGATCAATAATGATTGACATGTCTGTATTGTGGCACAGCGCACCAGACCACCCTTATTTTCAACCGCGCGAAAAACACTGATGGCTCCAGTTGATGAGAAGCAGCCGTCTTCCAAGCAACGCGCCGAGAGGCTCTATGATATGGTGGAACAAGGGCAGATGAACCAAAGACATCCCCGGGATCTCGCGGAGGGGATATGGGGAACTCAAAGTCTTTTTCCACGAGGGTAACCAACCTTTCTATTGTTCGTGTTAACAGGAGGAATTTTATTAGAACTTATGCAAAAGCGCAACATGTGGATTCGGCAGACTTTCCTCAATCCACTTTGACCACCACAGCAGTCAAATCGTCATGTTGTTCTACCTTACCCACATACAGCATTATATCATTAATTAATTTCTCCAATAGCTCATCGACCCTTAGCTCTCGACCCTCCTCGATCGACATCAAAAAGCGTTCAAAACCATACAATTCACCCTTATCGTTCACAGCCTCCACCATACCGTCGGTATAAAACACTAAGATATCCCCTTGTTTTAGTGAGACGCGCATTTCTTGATAATGACATTCTGTGACAATTCCGAGAGGGAATCGATCTCCTTTGGTATCGATATATTCAGCCTTCGATTTTTCAGGGGAACAAAGAATAGGTTGAACCTGCCCTGCATTTGAGAAGGTCATTGTCTTTTCTTTGGGATCCAGGACAGCATAGAGAAGGGCCACAAACATGCCTTTTTTGACATCTCGGTGAAGCCGTGCGTTGGCCCGATTCATCACCTCCTCTACAGACTCGTTAGTTTCCGTAAGAACCCGGAAGATGCTCCGGGAGGCAGCCATCACCAGGGCTCCTGAAACCGCTTTGCCAGATACATCTCCTACGACAATCCCTAACCTTTTAGCCCCCTTTTCCGTAATTTCGATAAAATCATAGAAGTCTCCGCCCACCTCCCTGGCAGGAATGGACCGGGCTACAATCGAAAACCCTTCTATGATTGGAGCCTTGTCAGGTAACATGCTGGTCTGAAGATTGTGAGCGATTTTTAACTCCTCTTCCATGCGGCTTTTTTCGATGTTCTCTTGAAACAACCTGGCATTCTCAAGGGCCACGGCTCCCTGGTTGGCAAGGGTTTTGAGTAAGTTGATATCTTCCCTTCGATAGAATTTTCCTGATTTCTTGCTCCCCAAGGAAATGAGTCCGGTAAGACGATCTTCATAAATGAGGGGGACAATCAGGGTTGCCTTAAGTTGCTCAAATGTTCTCTTACAGGCCTCCCTGACTTTCTCAAATAAGGGATCTTCCTGGATATCATATATGGTGACTTCCTTCTTTCTGGTTGATATTTTCTCAATGAGCGGATCCTCTGTAGGTATCTTCATTGGTAAGGAAGGTTCAGTAATAGACTCATAAAGGTTTTCTTTTGGATTCAAAACCATCACCGAGCCTGATTCGATAAACATCACTCCCACGGAATGGTCCAGGATACTCTTTCCAATTTGATCCAGATGGAGCAAGGATCGAAGCGCTTCGCTTATTCTCTGAACGGTTTCTTGATAGTCATATTCTAGTCTGTAGAAAACACGATCGATGAATTTCTGCACTCGGTTTCTAATGGGATTAAATAGGAAAACGACGGCAAGGATAAAAATCAGCGGAAACAGGGGAGATTTCGTGAATTCAAATCTACCAAAGGCAAGATTAGTTAAGAATACGAAGAGGGCATAAACTCCTGCGATCCCACCGGTCGTAAGAATATACCCATAGGTGCGTTTGATGATGGTGTCGATAGCGAAAAGGTCATGCCGAATAATTGTGTAACCAATGGAAAGGGGGAAGGCGGTCATGAAGACTGCGAAGCCGAGCGCTGGGTCAGGAAATACGTAAATTTTTAAAAGGGAACGTAAAACTAAATCGCCTGCTGGTATAAAAAAACCAATGATAATTCCTAGAAAGATCACCTTGGATTGAAGCTGGATAAGGACGGATGGGTCCTTTAAGAAGTTCCAAACGATTGATATCAGGAACACAAGAATGGTTATCAAGGTATAGAGATTGTAAATGAGGATGAGGGTTGAAGGGATATTCCAATAAGCTGTGGAAAAGGCTTCCATTAGAACGAAAAGGATGAGTGAAAAAAGATAGGGAATCGCCAACAGCCAAGGTCTTTTCCGTATAAAGGTGCGCGTTTTTGGAAACCGAAGGGCAAGGTGAATTAAGGATGCTGGTAGGAATATATTGAACAAGTTTCTGATATCGAAGAGAGTGAGCGGATGGAACAGATCACTAGGCCCTGCATAACTTAACCGTATTCCTATCAAATAGGTCATCACGAGGAATAACAGACTCTCCCTGGCCCGAGATTTCATCAAGAAAACAAGTGTGCCAATAATAGCGTAAATGAGGCCACCCATGAAAAGGAAGCCGCTTCGCTTGAGAACCGTTTTTAGACCCAGACGACCTGTCGTGATATTGATCTCTACTGTTTTTCCATCTCGAACCACTGCATAACTGTTTACAGACCCGAGATCGGGATGTCGAATTTTGAAGAAAAGTTCATCAAAACTATTATACGTCTGGCCATTGATGGCGAGGATGGTATCGCCGACCCGAAGTCCAGCCTCCTCGCCTCTTGCGAAAACCTCTGCCACAAAATTAGGGCCAGAATCGTACATTGTCCGCCAGCCAAAATCCGGGCTATTCCGCCATCTGATGATATTGTAGGTGTAAAGGCTAAACATCCCAAGGGCGGCTATCACCAAAAGGGTGAAGTATATCCAGACGCGTTTTCCCGAGAATAACTTTTCTAAGCTCATTTCTTACCCTGAGTGGGTTAGGTTAGGGGACTCTTTTTCTTAACAGGGAGACTACAATCATCAACACAGCAAAGATGATAGCAAAATAGGCAAAAATGTCACCATAAATCGTATAGAATGATTTGCTTTTGGACACAGGTATGTCTCTTATCAATATCCCGGAGACGAATAAGTCCTTTCCATCACTATTTTGAACCCTTTCAACAATTTCACCGTTGGAATTGATAAAGGCTGAGATCCCCGTGGCGGCAGAGCGGACAACGGCTACCCTGTTTTCCACAGCCCTGAATGCATTCATGGCAAGGCTTTGGTATGGTGCAGCAGTTTGCTTGAAAAATCCTTCATTGGTAACACTCACCATGAAGTGAGCCCCTTCCTTTACAAAACGGCTGAATAGATCAGGGAACATATTCTCCCAGCAGATGGGAGTTCCAAATTTTTCTCCTGAAACTTCAAATAGAGTATATTCCTCACCCGCTACAAAGCTCTTCTTCAGTGAAGTGATCCACTCAGGCCAAGTTATTATTCCCTGTAGGGGCAGGTATTCATTAAAGGGAAGAAGTCGTATTTTATTGTATTCCGCTACGATACGCCCATTAGGAGCAATTAGGAATTCGGTATTTGAAAATGGTAGAAATCCATCTTTCGAAGGCCCGAACTTATCCATTCCGGCACCGCCCACCAAAAGGTAGCTTTTTGTTTCAATAGCCAAACGTCTGACGTTGAAATTGACTAATCTGCTGTATCGAATTGGAGCCGGAAGGGAAGAAGACGGCCAGACAATGAGGTCAGGCCGACTCACGGCTACTTCTCTTGTCAGGCCTTCATATGCTTGAAGGTGTTTCTCTTGATCAACCACAGGCATGTTATCCCATGTCAGGACGTTTGCCTGGACCAGCGCAACACGGAGACGGTTTTCGCTTTCGGGGAGAGACAGCTTGTACCACCCATATACAAGAGTAACTCCTAGAGCCAAAACAACTGCTGAAATATGAGCAACGAATTTCGTCTTAGCAGTTTGTGGATTTGAAAGAGCCGAAGGCCCTCGACGTTCAATGAAGATGTCAAGCACCTCGCTCAACAACTGATTGACCATAACGATGAGGAAAGAGATCCCATACACTCCCGTTATATCAGCGATCTGAATGATCGGCAGGTAACGATACTGCGAATGTCCAACTAGATTCCAGGGCCAAGAAGCGAAAGATATATTGCAGCGCAGATACTCTAATGTCACCCACAGAGCGGGCGCCCCAAGGATGATCCAGAATCCAATACGCTTGCAAATCAACCTATAGATAAAACCAAACACGAGGTAGAAGAGACTGAAAAAAAAGACGACTATGAGGAAGTTATCAAATGTGAGGACTTTGGGGATCCAAAAACCGGGGACAACCCAAAAGACAACGCCGAAAAGGTAACCTGTGGCGGCTGCCACAAGACTCTTTTGTTGACGAAGCACGAAAAGCAGAGGTGAGAGACCAAACCACGCAAAGATGCCAAGGTCAAAAGATGGAAAGGAGAGAGACACCAAGAAAGCCGAAGCAGCCGCCACCAAGTAAGGAAAAGGCTTTGTCATGCATGCAAGAATATCAGCTCTTTTGTCGCAATGCTATCTTTTTCTTCGCACTTTTTCGAAAATTGGCTATACGTTTCCTCTAAGCTGAGTAAAGCAATCCTCCTTTCTTCAATGGATCCTTGGACTCTTCTTTATGCCCGAATTGTTTTATTAAGCTATTCTTGAACGGCTAACTCAATATCCATCATAGCGAATAACGGACTCCCCGGAAACAAAAGCTGGTCATCCGACACGAATTGGGTGACAGATTTTAACAAAAAATTGGCATTTGGCATCTTCGGGAAAATTTCAGGGATCACAACGGTAGCGAAAAAATCATTAAGATACTGTTGCTGCAAAGGGGTGGCTTGAAGACAGAAGGAGGCGGTAGGTATTACATTGGACGAATAACCATATAGCGGGGGGTTACCCTTCTTCAATCTTACAAAAAACAGCATTTTTTTTATCTTCGGATTGAACGGATCACTGTCACACAGAGAACCGTTATCTTGCTCGAAATAAATCGTAAGTGTGCCGAACACCTTGGTTCCGGGTGCATTGGGGGATACTGTAAGCAAATCGGTTATTTTGGCAACTTCGGAATCCGCCAACGCCGATTGCGATGTGAATAGAATTAAGACCGCCAAAGCCAGAAAAATAAGTGTCACTTTTATCGTCTTCATGGTAACCTCCTCGTCTTAATTATTTTATTTTGATCCTGTAACTTGATCCTTCGCCGCCAGTATTAAAAACTACAGATTGGTTTGGGATCACCCCCTTTCGTTCCTTCCCCGCCATTCATTAGACCAATATTATCAAATCTATTTCAGCGCAGCCCCTGACTTGTCTGCAGAGGTGAATGTTGTTCCAATATAAAAGGTTGTTCCTTTATAATACACCGATTGATCCAATATCACATTAGTCCCGGTCTTGTAATGATGTCCACCGAGGCGATCGTTATATGTCGTTGTCAACGTAAGCATATGTGCGGCTTCATGAGCGATGGTATGTTTAATGTATTTGTCGATTAGTGCCTGACTGGATACCCCTGTGTTATCAGCACATTTACTCGTACCGAAGCTACTGCCGCAAACAGACATAATATGGTTCTTAATTCGTTGAGTGTATACTGTGGCGAGGTCAGGACCATTGGGAGTCCCATATTGTGATATCCCTAAAATGATGTCATTACTCGTATCCAGGCTCTCACTGATTCTTACCGCTTTCTGTGTGCCAGCGATCTCGCGGTCGGGACCAGCTTGTCCTTGATCGATTTCGTGGGTAGCGATTCCAAGTCCGCCAGAGGTTTGGTTCCTGGAGACAAACTCCAATGGATTCGCCGGGATTAGGGTGCTCATTGCTGGCACTACGATAACGAAGAGGTCCTTGCTCGCCGGGTCCAAACAGTTAGCTCTTTGGTAACCCCCACCTACACAACTGGGAAAGGTAGAATTATCGTGTAGTATTATCGGAGTGCTTTCCTGGACATCAGTAAACCCGTCATTGTCCGCATCCTGGGCCCACACCTGAATAGGTGGCGTGACCAACACCAGTGCTGCCACAGCCACCAGGCCAAAAAGCATCCTTAACTTCGTGCCCTGTATCTTTCTCATGTTTTTCCCTCCGTTCTCGTTTACGCGTATCATCTGTTTTTTGGACCCTTTTGTTAATCCTCTTCGCCGTAGATACCTATGCCTTTTTTCTTTGCCAGATCAGGGGTAAGCATGACCCCAATCTCGCTATCTATATATTTGGTTTTCCCTTTATGCTTGATCGTATATTTGACCTTCGTAGGCTTCCACTTGCTTCCAACATCGGTGATCGTGAATTGGACCACCTCCATTTCATTTACAACCTGGGCTGTAAGGGATTTATAATCTGCCCTGAACCCTTCAGGCGGTGTTACAGAGGTAGTAATCGTCCAATCACCTATGCTTTCAAATATGAAGGGATATAGTTCCTGTGTCCCGCTCCACTCCACATACTCCGGCTCTATAATGAGGAGTTCAGAACCTGTGACCTTCTGGTATTTCCCTGGGAGGATTGTGCCGTCAGCTTTCTGGATTACCTGAAGGTATTTTTTGACCACACTTCCCGCACTAATTTCACCCACGCTCACTCCGATGTAAAGAGTGGTAGAGCCGGTAATATACTTTCCAATTACCAAATAATTGCCAGGATCGAGAGAGAATATTGCCTGGCCGTAGTCGTTCGTTGTGACTGAAGCTTCAGGGTCGCACCCTGCCCAGATGTCAGGGTAATTCTGCCAGGAGACGCCATATCCAGCTGCACTACTCCCTGGGCTCTTATCAAAAACCCTGGTCTCCATATTTCGTATAGGATCTTTCTTAACGACTGGTTTTGACCCACTTCCAACAGTATGGAGGTCTGCCTGGACCATAAGGGTTCCTGTGTTCTCCACTATATAGACAGTCCCCGATCCGGAGAAGATCTCATTCGGACAACTACAACTCGCAGTGAATTTTCCCTGCACAGTGGGATAGGCCTTGCGTCCAGGGACGACAGAACCCAAACTCTGAACGGCCAGAGACCGATCGAACTGGATTGTTAGCACGTCATACGTACCATCACCGTTCGTGTCATAATACTTAGCTGACCCGTTTATAATCTTCACTGTCCCGTTTAACAGGATCGTTGAGACATCTACGTCACTTACATTGCGAGCATCAATGTTGCTAATCAGAGCCTCTATCGCCGGACCATCGTTCGAAGCCCACTGCACATCCCATATGTCAGGGTCAAATAAGATTTGGGCTTGCTTCTTCTGAACGGCCACTCCTTCTATGGTCACAATGGCCTGATTAGTAGAACTGATCGATCCCATAAAGAGGTCTACGCATGGCTCAATTGGTTCACTCCCGCATATCCATGGGTTAGTGCTAGTGAGATCAGGATCCTGTATATAGTTCGAATAAGTGGCCATGACGGTATAAGTTTTTGTACCGTCGCCCGTGCCCCTCAAAACTTCAGGTGCATACATCTCGGACAGGTCGCAGGTGACAACAAATCTTTCGCCCGCAGGTATGGTGACGGCATCTGTTAGAATCCCATAAGCCGCCCGAATCCTGCAGCGTTCTGGCAGTATCTTGCCATTAGAATCTTTCACCGTGAAGGTTGTGTTGAAACAATCCGGGCAGATTGTGACGATAGGCTGCCCGGGCCCGGTTCCATTATAGAATTCCGCTGTGACCCAAATGGGCTCTCCCGACCTTTTGGAAGTGGTGGGCACTTGAAGTGTCAACGCAGAATTTATATCGCATGCATCGCCCAGACCATTATTGTTTGAGTCTTGTTGACCCGGATTAACTGCTTTAGGACAGTTGTCACAAGCATCGCCAACTCCGTCTCCATCCGTATCCTTCTGGTCAGGATTATAAACCGTGGGGCAATTATCTCCTTTGTCCCGCACCCCATCCAGGTCCATATCGGCAACCGTTGCCACATTCGCAAATTGGGCGGAAACGTAGCCTTCTCCCGAAGGGCCACTGAAAAAGGCCACACGCGCGATAGGACCCTTTCTGACCACGTTAGCTGGTACGGCTGGTACGAGGTTCGGCGGAAGTTGTACGATGAAATCAGATGGCGCTGGAGTAGTAAGCCTTCCATCGAAGCCAAAAGTGAATTTAGGGGGATTTGGGGGAACTGGTGAATCATCATACCTGATGGATACCCTATGGGGTTTACCCACCAAATCTGGCCCAATTGTATCTTGATGATAATATAGGCGGTCATAATCGTCTGGGAATACATTACAGTTAGCATGAGTACACTGCACAATATTGTAAAAGGATACTGGTTGAGTGCCACTGAGTCTGATCCCTACTAATGCCCTAATATCACCAGTTGAGTCGGTGCCAGGGGTGCCACCACCGACGTTGTAATAAGAACCTTCCAGTGCGGCCATCGGGGTGGCCTGATTGGGGTTCGGATTATTTATGAGTTGTTCTATGGTCAGATCGGCCTGAAGTTCTTTCACATTTCCGCCGTTGACCAAATTCAACATGTTGTTGGCGAAGGAACCGTAGCTCCTAAGAGCCATTCCATACACGCCGTCCGTGACCTGCTCCCTCCCAAACTCCAGTGTGCGATCACTCCACGTATTACGGTCAATCATACCGTCAGAGTCGCTAATGGCTTTGGAAACACCATCTACCACCACATTTTCAAAATTCGCGTCTACATAACCTCCTTGTCCCGGACCGAGAGGCGTAAAAACAGGGCCGACGCGGGTTCCAATACCCTTAAACTGGAATGAAGGGAGGCCAATTCCAGTACCAGGAAGCGGTTGTAGTTTCTCCGGGGTGGAGTCGAGACGAAAGCGAAAGAGTTTCGCAACCGAATCATATTCGAGGCGTAAAGTGTGAAGCTCGCCTATATTAACGGGCCCGATTACCCCGAAGTGATGATCATCGTACGAATTGCATTCCGAATCGAAACAGCGATGAGAAAAATAATATGCTTCAAATCCACTGGCGAGGGTCTCTCCGATACCGATTTCAGCGTAATAGTCGCCAGTCTTCGTGCCATCATTATAACTGAAGAAGAACCCGCCAATCCGGGCGCGGGTGAAAGCAAGGTTATTGTCAAATGCGTTTACTGTCACCTGAGTCTCAATCGAATTCACTCCAGATGGGTTTAGTAACGCGAGGTTGTTCGTTAATAGACTTCCGTAGCTCCTGACCGCTGAGCGAAGCGAGCCATTCTCAGCACGCCTGATAAAATCCAGGTCGGCCCACTTCGTGTGATCAATTAAGTCGCCACTGATCTTTGCCAAAAAAGCATCTCCAAAACCACCTGCGTAGGTACCTTGGATAGGGTTAACTGTGGGAAAGTTGCTCGAATATGTAGTCCCCGCTATATAAGCGCTTCTAGAGCTGTCCACTGCAATGCCTCCACCAAACTCGTAGACACTTCCACCGAGGTATGTAGAGTATATAAGCGCGCTGCCCGAGGCATCTATCTTTGTCACGAAGGTATCGGTACTACCTCCATAGCTCGTCTGGTAGGCATTCGGTGTTGTGGGGAAGTCGGCAGAAGATGTATTTCCAGTTATATAGGCATTTCCGGCGCTGTCCACTGCGATACCACTCCCGCCATCGTTGTTACTTCCACCGAGGTATGTAGAGTATATAAGTGCACTGCCCAAGGAATCTATCTTTGTCACGAAGGCATCGAGAACACCTCCAAAGCTTGTCTGGTAGGCATCCGGTGTGGTAGGGAAGTTGCCAAATGTACTTCCGACTATATAGGCATTTCCAGCGCTGTCCACTGCAATACCTTGACTCGCATCATTTCCACTTCCACCCAGGTATGTGGAGTAGACAAGGCCATTGCCAGCGGCATTGATTTTTGTGACAAAGGCATCATTACCACCCGCGTTGGTTCCCTGGATAGGACCCACCGGGATAGGACCCTCTGGAGGAAAGTTTGTAGAATCCGTATACCCAGTTATATAAGCGTTCCCAGAGCCGTCCACCGCGATATATCTGCTCGAATCAAATCCACTTCCACCAAGGTATGTAGAGTATATAAGTGCGTTGCCCAAGGAATCTATCTTTGTCACGAAGGTATCGGTACTACCTCCATAGCTCGTCTGATAGGCACCTAGTGTGATGGGGAAGTTGCCAGATGTATCTCCGACTATATAGGCATTTCCAGAGCCGTCCACCGCAATCCCTCGACCGCGATCGGTGAGACTCCCACCGAGGTATGTAGAGTAGACAAGAGCATTGCCAGCGGCATTGATTTTTGTGACAAAGGCATCTTCCTGCCCTCCAAAGCTCGTCCGGTAGGCACCCGGTGTGGTGGGAAAGAAAGAGGAAGCCGTATACCCAGTTATATAAGCATTCCCAAAGCCGTCCACTGCAATCGCCCAACCACCATCGAAGCGTTCTCCACCGAGGTATGTGGAGTAGACAAGAGCATTGCCGGCGGCATTGATTTTTGTGACAAAGGCAACACCTCCACAGCAGGCTCCAAAGCTCGTCTGGTAGGCACCCGGTGTGATGGGGAAGTCCACGTCGGAAGATGTAACCCCAGTTATATAGGCGTTTCCAATGCCGTCCACTGCAATATCCGAAGCTGATTCATTTTTGCTTCCACCAAGGTACGTAGAGTAAATTAATGAAGGGTCGATAATGAGGGGGGAAGACTTGTCATAGTCACCAACCTTAAAGCCATAAACAAGGGCTGAGGACTGAGGACTGAGTTCGGAGTTGACAAAATCTATTTCGGAATGCGGAGTGCGGATTGCAGAATTCAATAAAGCATAGGTCACATTCACTTCATGGCGCTTGCCATTGATTTCCTGGTAAGCCAAGGGTTTGGAATACATGGCCACCCCGAGCCCTGTCTCAATTTCCAATTCTCCTTTATTATTAATCTTAAGGGAGTTGCCTCCGGCCACCTTCAGCTTTATGGTTGTTGCGTCTGCGCCTGGTTTGACAGTAAAGATCTTTTCGACGTTTTTCCCGTAGGCCTTGAGGCGCAGTTCTATCCCTTCATAGATTTCTCCAAGGCTTACCTCATTGTGAGTTGGTATATCAGTCTTCCATTTGCTTTTGTCATTGCCAATGAAATAATTAACCTTTGTCTCAGCCTTATCGAGGGCTTTAGGCACTGCGCTCAAAGAGCCGACGAGCTTTTCTCTAAGAGTCCAGACCTTCACGTCTTCGGGCTTTAGGTGCCTGTCTCTCGGATTCAAAGATGGCAAAGTTGGCCTCGGCTCAGTCATGGAGAGGGAATAGATCATTTCTCCCTGGTCGGTCACAAAGACCGTTCCACCAAAGGTCTTGGCATAGAACCGGACATGCTCATCAGCGATTTGCCCCTGATTCTCGATGAAAGGCATCTGGATTTTGAATGCCTTCTCAAGTATCTGCTTATTTCCTACACTTTTGGTCTCTTTATCAAGTGGACTTACAGCAGCGAAAGTGAGGGTCCCCGTAAATGAGACTAGAACGTGTATTGTTATGATGATCCCTAAGGTTCTAATTAAATTTCTTTTTCTACCATCTAACCTATTTTTTATCTTACGCATTTTGAAATCCTCCCGTCCTAAATAGCATAGCGCAAAGCGCATGGAGCATGGGGCATAGCAAAACCCTAAACAAAGAACGCAAAGCATAACGCAAACTGCATAGCGTATAAGAAATTTTTCAACGCATGAAGGACAGCGATTGCCTACCGGCAGGCAGGCTTGCTTCGTGTCAGTAAGAATAAGTAAATTCTATCTTGCTATAAGCACTACGTAAGACCATGATATCTCGAAGTTTTTATAGTGCCTATTATTATCAGAGGCAGGGCTCCAAAGGGGGAGCCATTATTGCTAACGAAAATTCTTCGAAAGATGTACGGTTTAAATTACTTCAAGTGTATCCCAGTATAATCTGTGGGATCCAAGAATTTTTCCGATAAATAGAATGTTACTTTCCCGCTTTTATCAGTATATGACACTGCTTGTTCCAGAATGACTTGGCTCCCTGACTTGTAGTGATGACCGTCAAAGCGTGCATTGTTTTGTGTTGTAAGAGTTAACATGTGCCCTATTTCATGTGCTATTGTGTGTTTGATGTATTTATTGACAAGTGCATCACCGGGTACTCCTATGGAGTCAACACACTTATCAGTATCAAACCTGGAAGTGCACACATTCATGATATGGCTCCTGATCCGTTCGGTGTAGACCGTCGCTAAGTCAAAACCGTTAGGGGTCCCATATTCAGCCACACCAAGAATGACTAAATTGTCTGTGTTAAGACTTTCCGTAACCCTCGCCGCTTTTTGTTGAATTTGGATCGTTTTTCCTGGGTCTCTATAGCCAAAGTACCTTTCACTGTCTGCCTGGGATGCTGTAATTGTATGGGTGGCGAGTCCGAGACCCCCGGACGCCTTCGGCCTATAGACAAATTCCATTGGGTCCGCCGGGATGAGGGTGTCGGCAGCTTGCACCAGGATGACAAAGAGGTCCTGAGCATTGGGGTCAAGGTAATAATTTCTTGTTAAGCTGCCTCGATTTTGGTAACCAGTGTAAGGGCTACTGTCGTAAAGATAAATACCTGTGCACTCATCATAGTCGCTGATTCCATCAGCATCAGCGTCACATGTGGTGCTTGGATTCTGGCCACAATCGACTGTCGAAGGGCACGTTTGTGTCAAAGCTTGACTAGGGATCGTGGCTATGGTTAGTGCTACCACTCCCATCAACGCTACACATATCCATGGCCTTTTGTTCTTTCTCCCTTTCATTGTAATCTCTCCTTTTCTTTAACCTGTTTAGTATCCTCTTGCCTATACGTTGCTTAGGTCTTCATTTACCATAAAGATATTCTTATTTGATGATTCTGACCGTGTCGCTCCCTACAATTGCTGTCCCGCCGTACGTCTTGCCTTTCAAAGTAACTACCGTGTCAGCAGTAGTGAGTCGGCAGCGTTCGAGGCAAGGTGTATCGAAATGGAGCTTAATGTCAGCGATACCATCCCCATTCAAATCTGAGTATGACCAATGATCCACGCACGATTCATTCGGACATTGGGGTTTCGAAACATTACCTGTCAAAGTTACGCTGTAAGGATCAATAGTGGTTGCATCAAAATTGGAAGTGCTAAAGATTGCCACCGGCGTAACACCTTGATTTCCCAAGTTGAGGGTCGGCTCAAGGTCTACCTTGACTTGTTGCAAGGTGAGTTCGTTGGAATTGGCCGCCCCCATCCATAGATCAACCCTAGTACCAGTATTGGTATCGGGGTCTTGGATATAAGTCGAGTAGATAGCTTTACAAGTAAGCTTCTCGACAGAGGCCAAAACTTGAGGATTGAACTGCTCCAGAAGGTCGCAGGGAAAGCAATAACTGTATCCTTGATAGACCGGAATGACATCACCCACTTGTCCAATTTTTTCCTTATCTGGAATCCCATACGCCACCCGGATCTTACAGGTTGGTTCGATGGTTTCCCCATTTTCATCTGTGCAGGTGAGGCTTGTATTGAAGCAATCAGGTCTGATTGTGTAACCAGAAATATTGAATACGATGCATACATTAGCCACCGTCCCATCTATGGAGACAAAAGTATTAGTGATTTCACCCTCGCATGCATCGCCCACGCCATCTTTGTTTGAATCCCATTGATCAGGGTTAGAAATCCTAGGACAATTGTCGCAGACATCACCCCAGTCATCGAGGTCATAGTCTGGCTGTGAGTTATAATGGGGCTGCCCATTTATGTCTATCCATAGTGAAACAATGGGATTCGGAACACCCGGCGGACAATTGCTTAAAGAGAACTTCGCCACAAAAGCGTCAGTGCCACCCCCAAAGGTACCGGCAGCTTTGGGAAAATTGGAGGAATTGGTAACTCCTGTCACATAAATATATTCAAGCCCCCCATCAGTTTTAGAGAATGCGATGCCAAAGGCTTTGTCATCCAGGCTCCCGCCCAGATAAGTAGAGGAAAGTATGCTGCCATCGGGCTTAACCTGGGCGATAAAAGCATCATTATCACCCTCGCCATATTGATTTGAGGCAAGAGGCAAATTCGGGGAATTAGTATATCCCGTAATATAAGCATTTCCTTTATCATCTACTGCAATGCCATACCCTTCGTCTTCGCCACTTCCGCCTACGTTGATGGAGTAAACGAGGGAGGAGGGTCCGGAAGCACCAGGATTAAGCTTGGTGACAAAGGCGTCATCATTCCCGTTGCTCCCCGTTACATAAGCATACCATTTGTCAATTTCATATTTTACAACAATGCCATGCCCATAATCATCGCCGCTACCGCCTAAAAAGGTAGAGTAAGAGAGAGTATAATAGTCGTTGTTAGGGCTTTTACTACTGCAATTAGTACAAACCCCACTAATGCACGACGCACTCCTACATTGACCAGTAATTTTCAATTTTATAACAAATGCATCATAACCTCCGGCATAACCCTGCAATTGGTTTGAAATGGGGAAACTTACTGAATTGGTATATCCCGTCACATAGATATTCCCAGAGCTGTCTACTACAATACCATCTCCATAGTCATAACTACTCCCACCTAAATAGGTTGAGAAAAGGAGAGTCCCATTGGTATCAAGTTTTGTAACAAATACATCTATGTACCCAGCATTTTTCTGTTTGTAGGGATTTAAGGTTGGGAAATTCTGAGCTTTGGTATGCCCTGTGACGTAGACACTGTTAGAATCCGCTGCGATGGCATAACCCACATCATCACCACTTCCGCCCAAGTAGCGTGAGTAAACGACACTACCGCTATTATTAAGCTTAGTTACAAAGGCATCCAGTCCCCCAACCTTTTTGTTCAGGGCTCCAGGCAGATTTGTGGAAGTGGTGGATCCAGTAATATATATGAAGCCATTCCCATCCAACGCAATTGCATAACCCTCATCATTATAATTTCCCAGTAAATAAGTGGAGTAAAGGAGAGTATTATTAACATCGAATTTGCTAACGAATGCATCGCTTACCCCCGCAGCAGATTTATCAGTTCCTACCACATAAAAATTACCAGAAGTATCCGCTGCGATTCCATATCCAACATCATCACCAATCCCCCCCAGAAACCTGGAATACACGAGCACTGGATCGATGACCAGAGGAAGGGATGGGTCATAATCGCCCACTCTGAATCCATACGTATTTTTATGCAAGTGATAAGCCACCTGGATAGTTTCTCTTTTTCCGCTCTTCTCCTGATAGGCCAGAGGCCTACTGTACGTGACCTCTCCGGGCTCAGTCTTTATCTCAAGTTCTCCCTGTTCATTAACTTTAAGAGATTTGGCCCCCTCTATTTTGAGATTTATGGCCTTGGGGTCAGCACCCGGGTTCACCGTAAATACCTTTTCTACTCTTTTCCCATATGCCTTCAACTGTAATTCTACTCCTGGGTAGACTTCTCCCAAGCTTACCGAATTGTAGGTAGCTATGTCTGTCTTCCATTTATTCTTGTCATTGCCAATAAAGTAATTGACCTTTGCTTCAGCCTTATCTTTTCCTTCAGGCGCAAGACTGGATGACCCAACCAGTCTCTCTATGATCATCGAAGTTTTGGTGGTCACATTGCCCACTTGCCTCCTCCCCGTCCTTGACTCTGAAGACGAGAGCAAATAAACCATCTCTCCCTTATCGGTCACATAAACCGATCCTGCGAAGGTTGTGGCATAAAATCTGACGTGCTTATCTGCAATCTGTCCTTCGTTTGCTATGAAAGGTATTTGAATTCGAAAGACCTTTTCAGGAATTTTTCCTTTTGGCCCTTGATTTAGGGCACCGAAGACGAGGCTGCTCCCGAGCAGAATTAAAAGTAGAGGAATAAGAATAATCACCGACTTTCGACCTATTAGATTTTTCATTCTACTCATTTTGGAATCCTCCCCTCCCGAAGCGCAAAGCGCAGAGCGCAGAGCGCTAAGCGCATAGCGTAATAAGCTAACTCCTTTTTTGGAGTGTTGGAATAATGGAGTAATGGGGTAATGGAAAAATCCCACCTTCAGAAAACAAAAGCCTGGCGCCGATAGTTCGATGCCGGGCTTTTGGACTTCCCATACCTTCTCCCCCTAACCCCAGAAGTAGGTTAATCCTGGTTAATTAATCTTGAATTACCAAATCCTCATTCAGAAAAGAAAAATATTTTCCAAAATCTGGAACTGTTTTTCTTGGAGAAAGAAATAATTACAACACTTTACAACACTTTACATATATCATACTGAGGTATCCAAAAGGTAACCAAAACGTGTAGGAAAAACTTTTCCCACACCTCCTAACCTCTCTAATTTAAAAGCGAATCAAGAGTGGAAAAACATTTCCACTTTTTTTTGGAATTATTCTGTCTGCTGTATACGGTACTTCTTGATGGCAATAGGCTAGAGGCAATGGGTTGGAGGTTAGAGGTCAGAGGTTGGAGGCCAAAGGAATATTATAATTCAAAAATCTAGGAGTTTGGTTTTCCAGTTAGCGAATACCCGGGTTGTCAAACCGTAATACTGAGAAACCCATCGCTTCGGCACCGATGGCCATCATTCGGTCAGCAGTTGCAACAACTTCCGCCTGTATTTCTTTCGCAATCGTCAAGTGCAGCGCATCAAGAGTCCGGAGTTGCAAGTCAGAAAGAACCGACAAGAGATTCACAGCACCTGCTGCCAAACCAGCGGGTAACGGGTGGCAGATTAAGAACTTCTGGCGAATGTCCTCTTCGAAGGTTGCATAAATCTTTATTTCAGTTTTGGGGTCGATATTCCTTTCCCTACGCCGTCTGGCTAAAAGGGTACGCATTTCCATTGCAGTAAGGTCGCTCATATCAACAGGGCCATGTCCCTGGATATATTTCTCGACATCATCCGATCTTGCTTCTTTAAGATACCATTTGGCTAAGGCACTCGCGTCGAAGTATATAATCTGTCTCATCTCGCATCCCTGTCCTCACGGATAATCTTTTCGCTCCCTTTTCGCATTTGCCGCATTCCCTCACGAAGGTCACGGTGTGATGGAATCAGCCTTTTCTTCCCAACCTGGACAACCCGGGCGATA
>Ga0315291_10004841_pt1 | contig 17006 bp, 14 predicted proteins | sample YL17G12_20_MG_FD_203070 | JGI IMG/M metagenome (GOLD analysis project Ga0315291, IMG submission 203070) | Sediment microbial communities from Yellowstone Lake, YNP, Wyoming, USA - YL17G12_20 | ecosystem: Environmental > Aquatic > Freshwater > Lake > Sediment | place: USA: Wyoming | collected...
CGTAAAAGCTGTTGTAAAGTTTTGCCAGTTGCTCCCCACTCACCTTCTTCTTCGGCTGACAATATATGCTCGAAAGAATTCCCCTGTCGAAAGGCCCTGCGTGCGGCTGGAAAAGCATTTTCACCTCGCGGTCGGCGATTTCGCCTGCGATTTGTTCCATCTCCGGCATGTGGCGGTGCGTGCCGATCCCGTAGGGGAAAAAATTCTCATTCATATTCGGGAAATGAAATTTGCTCGACGGATTTTTGCCCGCTCCCGATGTTCCGGTTACGGCATTGACGATAATCGAGTCTGTTTCGATAAGGTCCTCTTTCAGCAGCGGCGCAATCGCCAATAAGGCGCCCGTTGGGAAACAGCCGGGGTTAGCAACCAGATTTGCTGACTTTATCTGCTCACGGTACAATTCCGGCAGACCATAAACCGCCTTTGCAAGATTGTCTGTATCCGTGTGTTTTTGATAAAACTTTTCATAAACCGCCACATCCTTTATTCGATAGTCCGCGCTGAAGTCGATGACCTTCAGCCCCATCTCCAGAAGTTTGGGGACAAACCCCATCGAGACTTTGTGCGGCAGACAGCAAAGGGCGACGTCGGCCAGGCCGGACAGTTTGCCGAAATCCAACGGCTCGATTTGCAGACTGCACCGGCCCTTGAACTGCCCAAAGACGTCCGCGACTGCCCCGCACTCCTCGGGCAGCGCCGTCAGATAGACTAATTTGGCTTTGCCGTGCTGCAGGATAATCTTTATAGACTCCGCGCCGGTATATCCGCTTGCTCCGATTATGGCAACTCGTATCATACTCAACCTTTCAATAAAAACGGCCGCCAACCCGACAAGAGCGGGTCCGCGGCCATTGTAATAATCCGCAAGCGTCTTTGCAAATTAACGCTTCGAGAACTGGTATCTTTTTCGTGCACCGGACTGTCCCGGCTTTTTCCTTTCGACCATTCTGGGGTCGCGCGTGAGGTATCCGCCGTCCCGCAGGACCTGCACGTAGTTGTCGTCGTACTTCTTTAACGCCCTGGCGATACCCAACAGCGATGCGCCGGACTGACCCGTTGTCCCGCCGCCCGTAACGTTAATGAAGATGTCGAAGGCTTTTTCCGCACCGACCGCTTTCAGAGGCGAGGTAACCGCACTTCTGTCCTGCTCGCGCTTGAAGTACTTGTTGAGCTCTTCCTTGTTGACAAGCAGTTTCCCCGTCCCGAGCTTGATTCGCACGCGGGCGACGGAGCATTTTCTTCTGCCGAGACCCCACCAGTATCCGCCCTTGAGCGGTTCACTTTTTACCGGTTTGGGCGCCGGCTGGGGCGTCGCTGCCGCCGCAGGATTAGTTACCGCACTATCAGTTTTAGTCTCTGCCATAATTTGCTTTCCTGCCTCAAGGTAAATTCACGGTTCAAGGTGAATATCCGGTCTGCCGGAGGCAGACCGCATTTTTGTATTTTTACAGTCTTATTTTCTCGGGCCTCTGGGCCTGGTGTTCATGCTCCGGGCCGCGGTAAACTTTCATCCTTCTTATCATTTGCCTGCCGAGTCTGTTTTTTGGCAGCATCCGTGCCACCGCCAATTCGATTACCCTTTCGGGCTTTTTGGCCATCATCTCCGCGAAGCTGACAAACCTGTGTCCGCCCGGGTAATGCGTATAGCGATCATATACCTTGGTCTGGGCTTTTTTGCCGGTAAGTCTTACCTTTTCGGCATTTACGACAATCACAAAGTCGCCCATATCAACGTGCGGCGTATATGTGGGCTTTGTCTTACCCATAAGCAAAGGTGCGATTTTGGCGGCCATCCGGCCCAAAACGGCGCCTTCTGCATCCACAAGCACCCACTTCTGCTCGACCTGCCCTTTCTTTGCCATAAAGCTTTTCATAGTTTCACTTTCCCTGAAAATTCACTATTCTAACGTGTTTTTACGGTCTGTCAAATTTTTTGCTAAAAAATTCGAGATTCAGCTCCACCGGATATTTTGAGGCGAAGATGGCCTATAAACTACATTTCGAGGGCAAACACCCGGGGTCGGCGGAGATTTTTTGCCGAAACCGCCCGCCTTTAATGACGCCGGCGGGCGTCTGTTCGGAGCGACTTCCGCCACCTTTGGCAAAAATGGCAAGCTGATGCTTTGAGGTCCCAACAGGGTTGGGTATAATCCTGGCAGGAAGTGACAGTGGCCGCAGTATAGTGGGACTTACCGGATGCCGCCGACCTTGGGCCTGTCGCAGTATCGGTCATTACAAATGAAACGCTGCAAATAAGAGCCGGGAAAGAGAATTAACCGGAGGGCCAGCTTTATGAAATCAGGCAGAGTAAGCAGGATTATGCAGATTTTAACCACCCTGCAGGCGGGCAGGAGCTATGCCGTCAGCGACCTCTCGAAGATGTTTGGGACGAGCCGGCGAACGATATTCCGCGACCTGAAAGAACTGCAGGCAATCGGCGTTCCTTATCGCTACGAGGCAGAGAGAGGCGGTTACGCCATAGGGCCTGAATTTTTTCTGCCGCCTCTGGATTTGAATCTTCAGGAGGCGCTGAGTCTGCTTTTGCTTGTCCACAAGGCAAGCGGGCATATACAATTGCCGTTCAGTAATTCGGCCCTGCTTGCCGCTTTGAAAATTGAAAACAATCTGCCTGCCGGAATCAGGCAATACTGCAACGCCGCCCTGCGAAATATTTCCGCCAAAGGCGGCGCCCAGGCGATAACGAGCATCCTTGACAAGACGTTCGCCCAGTTGCAGGATGCCATAGCAAAAAAACGCAAAGTCAAGCTAATATACCATTCGTTTTTCGAGAAGAAGATTATCGAGCTTGAGCTTTGTCCTTTTCATTTGTTCTACAACCAGCGTGCGTGGTACGTGCTGGGCCACTCCGGCCTGCACTCAAGCGTGCGCACGTTCAAGCTCAACCGCATCAGGGAGCTTGAGGTTACGGACAAGCGTTTCATCGGCGGAGAAAATTTCAATCTGTATGACTACATAGGCAGGGCGTGGTCGATGATACCGGAGGGCCGAATTTACGACATCAAGCTGTGGTTTTCACCCAAGGTGGCCAACAACGTTGCCGAGGTCCAGTGGCACAGCACGCAAAAGGTCGCCGTCGAGGACGATGGCTCGGCCATTGTGGAGTTTCGCGTGGACGGGCTGGGCGAAATAACCTGGTGGATACTCGGCTACGGCGACCAGGTGCAGGTGCTTGCACCAAAAGTCCTGCGGGAAAAAATCGCGGATGTCGCGAAAAATATGGTCAGGGTCAACGACAAAATCTGACCTGCACTCATCCCGTTTCTCAAAACAAGCCGCTGCAGAGGGTTTGGTCCGCCACGAAGTGTGGCGGATTGGCCTTGATAAATCTGAAATTTTGGCTACAATTTATGCACCCCTTCGCTGCCGGGAAGACGTAAAACTGAGCAGCTCAACAGTTTTGCGTTTTAAGTCTTACACCTTGAGTTTTATGGATTTGTGCCAACGTAGCTCAACGGCAGAGCTCTGGTTTTGTAAACCAGGGGTTGTCGGTTCGAATCCGACCGTTGGCTCTTTATCGATTTGCGATTTGCTCCGCCAAACGACGGCGGAACTTTGAGATTTACTCCGCCAAATCCGCCACACTTCGTGGCGGACCAAACGGCGGAGGGAAAAAACCTTGAAAGATTCCAAATAAAAAAGGCCGGTTTGTAAAAACCGGCCTTTCGCTTTATACCAAAACAGAAAAACAGGCAGTTTTAGAATTTGTACTTCATACTCAAAGCCGCCCAGGTCTCATCTTTATCTTCATTGACCGACCTATCCATCGTTACCTGATGATAGACAGCGGGAGTGAAAGTCAGATTCTTTGCAAGGTCAACATCCGTCGAGACGCCAAAAACCGCATTCGACCAGTCATGGTCAACGTTCTGGCCGGCAGGCCCAACGCCATCATTAAATACCACCTCTGAGTGCAGCTTTATTACTCTCGGCTGGTTGGTAATGGGACAGGTCACCTCAAACCCGTAATCGAGCATAAAGATATGTGCAAACCCGGAAGGGGTCCCGCTGCTCGGCATCCCTGTTGACAGGTCCACCTTCTTTGAAACCAGCGAACCGCTGCTCGAAGGCCAGAGCTTGACAAGAGCATAGGCGGGAACTAATCCCTTAACTGGTAAAATTTTCGGCCAGGCCAGAACCATCTGTAGCTCCTGCAGGTCGGCCCACTCATTTCTAAGGTCCGGATAGTTATAATAGACCCAGCCAAACCGGTACATAGTAGCACAGGGCTGGTCGGCACAGAGCATGTTTTGGTAATACAATGTGTAGTCCCACCGTTCGCTATTTTCGAACCCGCTTGAATTGGCCCTGTGGCCCATTACGCTGACTCCGAAGCCCGTGCCGAACAAATCAAGGTCAACGCTGGGCTGGAACGCACTTTTGTCGTTATAGACATCGAAGCCGCGCCAGACATACTTGCTTTGATATGTCAAGTCAATCACTCCGTGCAGCTCACCAGTCTTTTCCTGTGCCGCAATGGTTGCCGTCACAAACAAAACGGCAGTCAGTAATACTACTTTTTTCATTTCAATTTCTCCTTAAAAACGCTGCTCCTTTTAACGCTTCCTGTACAATCCTTATATCCATAAACCCCCAATAAACACACTTACCATTTGCCGGTCTTTCTCATTTCCGCCTTGGGGAATTTGTCGAGCTCGGCGGTGTACTTTTCTATTTCCTCATCCGGCAGGGCATAGTCGGACAGTTTCCCCGACAGGTATGCATCGTAGCCGGAGAGGTCCATAAGGCCGTGACCGCTGTAATTGAACAGAATCACCTTTTCTTTGCCTTCTTCCCTGGCCTTTGTGGCTTCATCAATGACGGCGGCGATTGCGTGACTGGTCTCGGGCGCGGGTATTGCCCCTTCTATCCTTGCCCAGGTCAGGGCGGATTCGTAGCATTTGTTCTGATGATAGGCCTTTGGCTCAAAAAGACCCTCGACGATGCACTGGCATACTAAAGGAGCCATTCCGTGGTATCGCAGGCCGCCGGCATGGATTGGGGCCGGGATAAAGGCGTGCCCGAGCGTGTACATCGCCAGAAGCGGCGTCGTGCAGGCCGTGTCGCCGAAATCGTAACGGAAAGGCCCGCGTGTCATCGATGGGCAGGCGGTCGGCTCAATCGGCATAATCTTTATCTTCGCGCCGTTAATCTTGTCCGCTGTGAACGGGAATGCCAGGCCGGCAAAGTTGCTGCCTCCGCCGGCACAACCAATGACGACATCCGGCAGCTTCTCGCCGGCTGCTTTCAACTGCTTCTTTGCCTCCAGGCCGATTATCGTCTGGTGCAGCAGCACGTGATTTAACACGCTTCCCAATGAGTAGCGGGTCTTGCCCGTTCTGTCGGTAACCGCCGCCTCGATGGCTTCGCTTATTGCTATTCCCAGACTGCCCGGCGTATTGGGGATTTCTTTGAGCACTTTTCTGCCGGCGTTTGTTTCAGCGCTTGGGCTTGCAACACAATTGGCGCCCCAGACGCCCATCATAGTCTTGCGGAATGGCTTCTGGTCGAAGCTTATCCTTACCATAAAGACCTTACATTCCAGGCCGAGCAGGCAGCAAGCGAAAGCAAGCGCGCTGCCCCACTGGCCGGCGCCGGTTTCGGTTGTCAGCCGCTTTATGCCAAACTGTTTGTTATACCAGGCCTGCGGGACAGCGGTATTGGGCTTGTGGCTGCCGGGGGGACTGAGACTTTCATCTTTGTAATAAATCCTCGCCGGAGTCTTCAAGTGCTTCTCCAGGGCCAGCGCCCTTTTCAAAGGCGAGGGCCGCCAGCGGTATAGAATGTTCAGGACCTCATCCGGGATGTCTATCCACCGCTGTGCGCTGACCTCCTGTTCTATAAGGTTCATTGGAAAGACGGGCGCAAGCATATCCGGCGAGATGGGCTTGCCATCAGGGCCAAGCGGCGGCAGCAGCGGCGTGGGCAAATCTGCTGCAATGTTGTACCACTGGCGGGGTATGTCACTTTCTTTTAGTTGAATCTTTTGTTCCATATATTCAATCTCCCATTAAACCGTTTTTGACTTATGCAACAGTGAAAAACAGAAATATATCCTTTCTATGGTGATATGTCAAACAATTTTGCCAAATTTTTGCTCAGGAAGTGCGTTTCACATTTGTAAGTAGGACCTCTATTCCAGGGTCCACGTCATTGCGAGGAGGCCAAAGGCCGAGGAGCAAGTTCGACCGGCGGTTTCGGACTAACGCTATTTCATCTTGGCCTGATTCCTGAACAGGAAGAAAAGCCGCGCATGCAATGATGAAAAACAGGCAGGTTATAATGACGCGTTCCCGAAATCCCTTTACTATTGCTACGGCCGCCAGCAGGAATCCCAAAGGCGTCCAGATGACGAAGCTCAGAATTACCGGGAAGAAAAGAACTGACCCTCCCGCGAATACCGACAATGCAAGACCCAGGCCAAGCTGTATGGCGAACAGATTAATTAGTAATTTAGACTCCCGCTGCTTCACCTCGACCACAGAACCGAGCAGCGGTTCTCGTCTGCGGTGTAGCCAAAGGCCAGCGATGGCCAGTGCGTAGAATACGAAGGTGACCAACTGCACCGGAATCGTTGGTAGTCCCTCCGGCCTCAGGAATACATACGTTACCACATACAACAACACGAGGTACAAGCACAATCCAACAAATCCCCAGTGACCAAAGACCACAATGGAATGACCGTCCGAAGAAGAGAGAGATGATCGCGACAGCCGTAACAGCAAAAATAGAAGGACGATCACCACCGCCAGGTTCATGGCAAGGTTTACTGGGCCGCCTGAGTTCATGGCCATCACGGTTGCAAAGGAGACAACCAGGTAGACTTGCACTACACGTGCGCCCCTGCTTTTTCCCGTGAACCAGGCCAAGTCCGGGAATAGCCGCCGCAGAGTTGGGCAAAGCACGCAGACCACCGCCAGCGGAAGGATGAAGGAGGCCACCGGGTGGAAGAGGAAGACCATGCTTATCTCGGAGAATCCGTACGGCCCGATGCTGCCCATGACGAACTTACCGTCGCCGCTGTAGCCGTACCAGATGACCTTGGTGATCCAAGATTCATATAGGCCGAAGAGAACGCCCCAGAGGTAGAGCGACCAAAACGATGTCCTGCCTGTGCGTACTGCGAGTGTTGTGAAGAAAAAAAAGTGTGCGAAGTAAAGCCAGTAGGTCACCAGCCATGTCCAGGGGTGCCAAAGTCCGGCCTGGATGGAGGCGCCCGAGAATACCTCGGCACAAATGAGAACGACCAAACCGATAAGAAGACGCGGGAACACGATCCTGGATAGCGAGGCGCCTGACGGGTTACCTCCCGTTCCCGGTCCCGATGGGAGGACATACTTGATCCCGCCGGGTATCAACGTCAGTTCGCTCCCGTCATCTGTCTTTCTCTTCTCCTTCATGAGTGCTTACTCCCGGCAAAGCGGTAGTTCGAAATAGGCCCGCCAGAGTCGGTAAGCTGGACGCTTGTTGCCATCACCATCAAGCAAACCACAATCCCGCCATACACCAAAAAATTCTGGAGCATCCGCTCGTATCTTATCCCATAAGCCGTCATAGTCACGAGGAAGAAACCAAACCAGAAACTCAAACTGCCGCTGTTGGGCGAATGAGAGCAGTTTATCAAGTACTTGATATTGGCTTTCCGGGCTGGCCGGAATAGTAAAACCTAACGACTTGAGAATAACCGATTCGGCTGGTTGGCCGGTTTCCGAAAATACATACGGTTTCTTGAATTCATCGAACTCCCCATACAACCACGATAGGCAATCATCCATTCGGTTGCCCAGCATTGCCATGAACGGATAGAAGCTCACCGCTACCAGATCACTGTGCGCCATCAGCTTCTTAATTTCCTCAAGCATCTGCTTTCGATCTTTCCAGTCGGGATTAAGCATATTGTGCAATGTAAAAGTCACACAGATTGGCAGATCGGGATTCTCATGTTTCAGTTCTTGGTAGATGCGCTGATGGAGACATTTATAGGCTTCCCACTTGGATCGGTTGCTGTGGAATAGTTCGTTAACCTCAATGCCGATTGTTAAATAGTCGGGTTGAAAATAGCGGATTGCCTGCCGACAGTACTCCAGATAGGTCTTCACCACAACGGTATCATCCAGGGACTTGCCGATGAAGGCTTTGGGCAGTGGCAGATTCTCCTTTGCCGCTCGATACCCGGCAATATCTGAACGACCGTTATTAAGTGGAGACAACGACAGGTAAACTTTGCCCCCAGGAGGCTTCGCCTCTTTGTGACGCTGCCAATCCTCCATTAATTTCGGGTGATATGGCTTGCCTTCATACGCTTCCAGCCAGGGAACACCTTCCAAGTGGATGGAGATTACATCTGCATTCTGATGCAGAAAACGTTTCACTTCTGTAATGGCTTCGAGTGTCATGTCGTAAGGAAAGGGCGTGAAACCCATTCGAAAAGTCCGTCTTGATGATGTCACCCTAAGCTTCTTATCCTCTGGCTCTGTTTCGGCGCCACGAAGTATTACAGCAGGTTGGCTATTTTGGTCAACGATAACCCAACCGGCTGTAGTATCACAGTCGAACTGTTTGATTGCCTGACCATATCCCTGCAATGAACTGGTAAACACCAATACAACACAAACCAAAATTATACGTCGCCTATTCATCAACCCCGTCCCTTTTACATATATACGTTCCTTTAATTAAACGTATACAGCTGGGATTTCCCATATTAAACGTTTGGCTACGCAGCCAAGCCTTTCGATTTCATAATAATATCAAAGTCTCCCCTCGAGTTACAGGCATCTGAAGTCTTTTTTACGAACCTTTTTGCCAAAATTCACCCAAAATCCAAACTATTGGTCATATCCGTTAAACCAAACGCATTATCGAGTTCTCAGGCCTTATACTATCAAATCAGTATCAGATGCGCTACCTTAATCCGCCAGACGAACGGCAGATAAATATGGGAAATCCGGGATTAAGGTATTGAAAGTAAAGTTATGTGTCAAACAGATTTAGCCAAAATTTTACTTAACCGAACATATCAACATTGTAAGAAACTAATCACCGCTTTTTATAGAGCAGAAATCAGAAGACTATGGCTGCGTAGCCGACGCTATCGTAACTGGTTTCGCCCATCTTGCGGAGCATCACATCGTTGCTGTTGGTGTGGGCAAGGAGCACGCCCTCGGTCTTGCCGAGCTTTTTTGCGGCCTCTACGGCTGCGGCGGCCGCACCGGGACCGCAGGCGTTGCAGTTCTCGGCGGCGCCGGCAAGCAGCCCTTCGGCGTCAAGCTTGAGCGCAAGGTCGATAAACCTCTGGTCGTTGACCTCGTATGCCCACCGCAGACCCTCTGTGCCGGTGCCCATCGGCGTGAAGCTATAGCGCGGGCCGTAGTGCGTTAAATCGGTGGAGCCGACACAAACGATTTTCTTTTTTTCGTCCCGCTTGATAATCTCACCAACACTTCTGCCTAATGTCACGGCCTGCTCCCTCGGCGGGACAAGAATGGGCAGTATCTTGGCGCCGGCAAAGAGATACTGAATGAATGGGACCTGCACCTCGATGCTGTGCTCGGACCTGTGGGAAGCCGGGTCGCTGACAACGGCGCCGGTCTTCAGCACGGCCTCGGCCAGCTCCTCATCGACGGCAATCTCGCCCAGCGGCGTCACCCAGCTGCCGGCCTCGCAAACCGCAGGCAATCTGCCGAAGTAGCCGTGGGTGGCGCCGAATATCACAAAGGTGTGGACCTTCTCGTGCTGCTGCTTTATCGCCCAGAAGACCAGCGCCGCTAAGCTGCCGCTGAACGTCCAGCCGGCGTGCGGGACGATGCCCGCGACTATCGTTTCAGGCAGGGTCTCGCTCGGCGTCTCTTCCTCGAGGCACTGGTTTATTTCATCTACGCAGGAATCGTATTGGCCGGGGTAAAACTGGCCGGCAACAAATGGTTTTCGCGTTTGCATTTCCCACCCCTAATTAACTTGCATTTACCGCGATGGGCCGTTATGATTTACGTGTATCCTGAACTTGTCAAATATTGTAACCTTTTGTAAAGAAAAAACAATATGGTATCTGAAAAAACATCTCTGGTGGCGGTGGTAATGGGCTCGGATGCCGATATGGAGGTAATGCAAATCTGCATTGAGCAGCTCCGGGACTTCGGCGTTGAGCCGAAGGTGCGGATAATCTCGGCCCACCGCACGCCGAAAATCGCCGCTGAATTTGCCGAAAACGCCGCTCGAAACGGGATAAAGATTATCATAGCCGGTGCGGGTATGGCCGCCCATCTCGCCGGGGCGATGGCTGCGAGAACGGTCCTGCCGGTCATCGGCGTGCCGCTTGTTTCGCCGTCCGGGCTGGCGGGAGTCGATGCCCTGTTGAGCACCGTCCAGATGCCGCCCGGTGTGCCGGTGGCGACGGTGACTGTGGGAAAAGCCGGCGCGAAAAACGCCGCGATACTGGCCGTGCAAATCCTCGCATTAACCGACAAGGACCTCCGGGCGAAGCTGGCCAGATTCAAAAAGGCCCAGCAAAAAGGCGTAATCGAAAAAGACTCGGCGCTCCGGTAAATTAGCAAGATTCAGAACTGAAATTGTCCAGATTTGGGGGAAAATTGGGGTTTTTTGCGGTTTTTTCGAAAAATGGGGTGGCTGGTGGTAGTAAAAAGTGCGATTTTATAGGACTTATTTGTTTTCGGGCTAAAAATGAGGGTAAAAATGAGCAAAAATTAGCACTTTTTTGCACTTTTTTGTCATTTTTTAACAGAAATTGACCGGAAATTGACAGAAATGAGCAGGTTTTGAGCAGTTTTTTGACTACCACTTTGGGGGTAGATGTGTGCAAAGGTGGATGCTCGACGCTCGATGCTGGGAGCCTGTCTTGGGGGATTGGATTAGATGAAAAGTTTGCTTTGGGGCTGGGAATTTCAGATTGTTACTTTGCCTCAAGGATAGGTTTTATCTTATGAAATACCCTGTTTCTCCAAAATTTCGCAGTTTTTTTTGTTGACAGGAAGGACTCGACCTGATTAAATGATATCCATATAGGACTAAATCCCGAATTGGCGTGCCAGTCCATTTACGCCCTTTGGGTCGAGAAGCATTCTATCGTAAGGAGATGGGGAAATGAAGCGGAAATTGACAATCTTGTACGGTTTTGTGGTAATTGTGGTTCTGGTCTGGGGGTCTATAGTTTGCGCTAATGCGGTTAAGATATTTTACTCGGATGGTGTCATCCAGCAGGGAGAGAGCTACGATAGAGTTGAGGTTTATGACACTCCGCCTTTGCATACGACGGTAGATATGACCGGTGGTTACGTAGGCAGGCCGCTGGATGTTGATACAGGAATGTACACGTATGACGCAAGCACCGTTAATATTTCTGGAGGATTTGCTGACTTTCTTCATACATACGACTCGAGCATAGTCAATGTTTCTGGTGGAGTAGTTGGTAATTTGGTGTCGCTTGGAGAAAGGACCATTACTTCTCACAACTCAAGTACGATAAATGTGTATGAAGGAGGTTTATTGTCCGGATGGAGCTCTTCTTACTTCTTTATGTTTGATTCAAGCACGTTAAACGTTTATGGTGGTGACGTAGATTTGTTTCTGATAGCATTCCACCCGAGTGTTGTCATCAATATATATGATGGGTCTTTGTTCAATGTGGAGTTGTGTGGAACGGCGAACATATATGGGGGGAGTATAGGAGGGGCCTGGCCCAGCTATTTTGACTCCACAGCAGTCAATATATACGGGTCTGATTTCGTATATGAACCGCACTGGTATAAAACGCCACCGGATGACCCAATCCGCGGGGAGCAGTGGGTCAGTAGATTGACAGGAATGGGACTCTATGGGGTACCAATCAGCGTAATAGATTTACCCGACCCGGCTACAAACCCTAATATCCATTTGATTCCTGAGGCGGGGACAATTCTATTACTTGGTTTGGGAGTTCTGGGTGTGCTCAGGGACCGCCGGAGCAGAAAAATTACGAAGTATAACAAGGAGGTGAAATATATTGAAAAAAATACATATTATGTTGATGGTCTTACCTCTACTGGTCGCAGTTGAGTTGGCGTCAGGTGAAAGGGAAAGAATATGAAAACGAAAATCGAGTGTATCTTGCCGGTAGTGTTTTTGATTTTAGGAGCGCCTCTGGCGGCGAGGGCAACAACCGTTACGACAAGATACGAGTTCATCACAGACCAAAGTACCGTGGTGTGGTACTGGGGGCGCACGGGGGATGCTATACCTCACTCAGTTGAAGGTGGGTTTCAGTTGTCTATAGATTTTGATGTAGGCATCGCCTGGTTTGAGAACGTCGATGCGATATTGACTAATGGGCAGCCCCCACCGCGCCACCCTAATGCTAATTTGAATGGGCAGAGACTCAATGATCTATTTGCCCTGAACGAGTTGCTCAGCACGATTGTGAGCGACTCCATGATATCCTTTGAGGGCCATTTTGACCCTGGCATAGTGGTGCTCGTTGAATTAACCTTCGGACCAGACAGTCTTTACATTACAGGAAGTCAAGAGTACGACCATATAGTATACGATGCCAGTACATTCCGGCTCGAGGGCGTGGCCGTTCCCGAACCTACTGGAGTGTGTTTAGTCGGTTTGGGTCTATTAATTATAAGAAAACAGACTTTTCCTGCACATAAGAAGTTCAGATAAGGAGCAGAAAAATCTTGTTCACGGAGGAATTAAAATGCGACTGAATCAACTCGTTTTAAATACAGCGTTTCTTATTCTTTTTATTATTATCACTTTTCCTACCAATGTTCACGGTGAAAATATATCTGGCGATTCAATGCAGAAGAGGGCATTGGTTCTAAAAGATTTGTTGGATTCGACAATCGGGACTAACAAAGAATCCCCGCAGGTCTTCAAAACCAAAGATGGGCATCTACGTTTTATTGGTGCAGCGCCTTCGACACATTTGGCTGTTGAGCCAAGCAAACGAGGAACACCTGAACAAGCAGCCGGTGCATTTCTTGAGCGATGGCAATACCTTTTTGTCAGTGATAGTACTGCAGTTGGGTTTGATGTCAAACGGGTAAGGAACAGAAATTCGCGAAGTTATGTGCGTTACCGGCAGACATACGCCGGGCTGGAAGTCTTTGGCGCTGAGGTAATTATTCAAGTAAATAGCACAGGTGGAGTTGTTGCTTTTTCCGGAGTATTTATTTGACTTTGCGAATACTTTATGCCATAATACATAAGAGTTTATAAATAATCTTTGTACGGGAACGGTTTGTGAAAGGGTAAAATAATGAAATGCGGAATCATACCAATAATGTTTGCGATGTTCGTTTTGTGTTTGTGGTCTGTTCCTGCCAAGGCGACTCCTGTTACGACCATTTATGAGTTTGTGCGGGATGAAAGTATCGTGGCTAGGAGCGGGCGTCCCCCTCGCATCTACTCTATCGAGGGCCAGTTAGTGTTGAATGTCGATTTCGATTTGGGTATCGCATCGTTCGAACAGGTCAATGCGACACTCAGCGGTGAGATAGAATATTACGACTACGACAAAGCTGAGTCTCTATTTACAGATAGCTTAGACGTACTCTTTGAGTTGAGGGAACTGGAGTCGGTCTATGTGAGCAATTCAAAAATTGACTTTCTCCTGAAGAAAAATATTCCAAGTTTCCCAGCATCTGATATTCATTTGACGGTTATGTTTTTAGATGACTCACTTCAAATGACCGGCTACTTTGGAGAACCTGTGGCTGATGGATACTGGTACAGTTTGGATGCCACTGCTGTTGTAGTACCGGAACCCGCGACAATTTTGATGTTGTGCGCAGGTGGTCTATTAATCAAAAGAAAAGGCCTTTAATACCTCAAAGCAATACACACGAAAATCTTTGTTTAAGGAGAAACCAAGATGTTACCGAAGGAACGGATTTCAGTTATTCGACCAGTCATTATCCTCATCTTGACTTTTTGCGGTACGGGGCTTGCGGAGGCAATAGCTAATGAGATACGGGCTGAGCGGACATCAGCACTTAAGGATTTGATAGCCTCGGTAGAAGGCACACCAAAAGAGCCGACACGGATTTTCAAAACGAAAGATGGGTACTTACGTTTTATCGGGGCGGCTCCTTCGACATATTTTGCGGTTGCTGCCAAGGCACCTGAGCAGGCGGCTGACGCGTTTCTCGAAAAATGGCGTAACCTACTTGTGAATGAAAGTCCGGCCGTCGAGTTCCAAAGTATCCGCGTCAAAGCAGGAAATGGGCGGAGCTATGTGCGCTACAAACAGAAGTATGCCGGCCTTGAGGTCTTCGGGGCGGAAATGATTGTGCAGGTAAATGCAGCCGGCGGGATTGACGCGGTAATAAGCGATATTATGCGTGATACCGGTGCGCTTGATACGAAGAAAATTTCGCTCAATCCGAGTATAGATGCGTTGACTGCCCAAAAGAAGGGTATAGAGTTTTTATCTGGCCTGTATAAGAATCTTAAATTTGAGGCATCTGCTACCGCACTTATGATTTACGCACCTGAGGTGGTTGGCAATAAAGGGGCGGCGCGATTGGTATGGCAGATGCAGGTCGTTAATGTCGGCGAGCCGCTCGTCAAAGAAAGTGTATTCATTGATGCTCATAGCGGAGATGTAGCGTTCCACTATTCCCTTATATGTAGTGCTATGACACGCCAAATCTATGACTATGTCTCCGCCATTTGGTACTACGAAACCAGCAACTGGCCAACAGGGATTCCCGATGTTGACTTAACCTATTATTACCTCGCAGATACTTATAATTTTTACTCCACTTATCATGGCCGTGACAGTTACAATGGTCAGGGTGCGGTTTTGGATGCGAGAGTCCGCTACGACGCCGAAGAGGATGCAAGGTGGATGGGCACATTTATGCGCATAGGTCCCAATTATGCAGTGGATGACGTAGTGGCGCATGAATTTACGCACGGGGTAACCCAGTATGAGTCAGATCTCATTTATGCTAATGAGTCGGGTGCTATCAACGAGTCGTTTTCCGATATGTGGGGTGAGTGGGTTGACCTGACGAATGGCGCCGGAGACGACACGCCTGAAGTAAAATGGTATATCGGTGAGGACGTCTGGGGACCCATCTACGGCGACGGCCCTTTCCGCTGCATGAATAACCCACCGGAATATGATTGTGACAACTATTATTACCCCGAAATATGCGAGCAACCACATCCAGATTATTACAAGCGTCCTGGTTACTGGTACGATGGTTCGAATCAGTACCATTATGTGCACCACAACTGTGGTGTTGGTAACAAACTTTGCTACCTGCTGACTGATGGCGACACTTTCAATGGACATACAATCAGTGGGATGGGGATTGAGAAAACTGCCGATTTGTTCTACGAATGTCAGATAGGTATGATTCCGCAGGCGTGTGATTACTATGATCTTTACAATGTCATAACTCAGGCGGCGAAGACCCTTGGAATGACGTGGGAGGAGCGAGTTAACATTGAAGAAGCATGCCAAGCAGTGGAGATAGCCAACGACCCGCTGGTTCACTGGTGGAAGTTTGATGAGACGAGCGGAACAACAGCACACGATTCGGTAAGTAATAAAGATGGGGCTCTGACAAATATGGACCCATTAACTGATTGGATTGAAGGTAAGATAAATGGCGCTCTCGACTTCGACGGCATAAATGATTATGTTGCTCTCGGTGCAATTGACGCTTTAAAGAGTGGTGCTGTGACTATATCAGCCTGGATAAAGACGAATGACGTGGGTCGAACTTACTCTCCTATTCTCACACAATGGTATTATGACGTTCAGGGCGATCATGGTTATTACCTTTGCTTGAATGGTAATAGGCCAACCTTTTATCTCCATAATGTGGCGGCGATATCAGGCGAAATAGTTAACGTTGGTGACTGGTATCATCTGGCTGGCACCTACAATAGTAAGAAGTTGAACATCTATGTGAATGGAGTCCTAAAAGGGCCTAATTCGAGCCAAGATGTGGACGATGAGACAGGTGCTAACCGAAATGCTTATATTGGTTCGGATGGAGTCAGTTTTGATGATAATCATTTTTATGGGTCAATAGATGATGTCCGTGTATACACGTGGGGGGTAGATGTTGACGAAATTCTGGACAAGATGTTCTATGGCACATCGAAGTTTTGTGTAAAGAACGGGTCCGGTGTACGGGTGGCATGGTTCGATGATTTGGGCAACCTTTTCTTGAAGGGGACAAAACAAACGGTCTGGCAGGAGCCATCTAACCAGACTGACGAATTCATTGTCAAAAGAAGCGATGGTGTGCCAATGGCTTATATTAACGATTCAGGCAACCTGTTCCTGCAAGGAACTTTCAGTGAAGGCCAGACGCCAGTGCCATCTGATGCCGATGAGTTCAGGGTCCAAGATTCCACCGGGGCCGATGTTGCGATAATTGACACGACGAATGGAGACATCAAAATAAAAGGTAAATTGTATCAACAGAATCCATAAGCGAAATAGAAACCAAGCAAGGAAAGGGAAAAAGGTGATTACGATGGAAAAAATAATAAGAAGTCACTTGGCAATTTGTATTTTGATTTTGGTTTTGGTTTCTGCGATTTTTGTATTTGCTGGAGATGTTACAGTCAAACAAGGGACCGTAGAGGGCGAAGTGTTCAAATCTACCGGCTGCACGGTAGAGGCAACGAAGGCGGTAGCCTTTGGAGAGGGCGCATACGTAGGCGGCGACTACAGTATGGCTGTGGGTTACAACACCGAAGCGGACGGCACCTGGAGCGTTGCGATGGGGTATGGGACAATAGCGTGTAATGACTATGCAACGGCTATGGGGGCCGAGACGACAGCGAGTGAGTGGTACAGCACGGCAATGGGCTTTAGGACAACAGCATCTGGCATGGTCAGCATTGCAACTGGAGCCAGTACAACAGCGAGTGGGGTTGGGAGCACAGCGATGGGAAATGGTACTTTAGCAAGTGGAAACTATAGCACAGCAATGGGAAGTTGCACAACAGCAAGT
>Ga0315291_10004842_pt1 | contig 17006 bp, 14 predicted proteins | sample YL17G12_20_MG_FD_203070 | JGI IMG/M metagenome (GOLD analysis project Ga0315291, IMG submission 203070) | Sediment microbial communities from Yellowstone Lake, YNP, Wyoming, USA - YL17G12_20 | ecosystem: Environmental > Aquatic > Freshwater > Lake > Sediment | place: USA: Wyoming | collected...
GCACCAGCGGTTGGGCGTCCGGATGTACGCTGGCAAAATAGGCTAGCTGATACTTCCAGTGGGCGATCGAGCAGCCTAACCCATATAGATAGAACAACACCGGGCCCGAGCCACCGGAGTCCGCATAGTAGATCTGGTGGCCAGTCGTCAGCTCGAGCATGCCGTTGCTTGGCTCTACCTTAGGCTCGACCGCCTTCAGCGCCCTGACGGCTCGGCCTTGGCGCTGACTCGCTTGCTTGGCCATAAAGACCTGATATAATTAGTTGTTTCTAAAAATGTAGCGAGAACCTCAAGGGTCACGCCAAGCTGCCGATAAGCCATTGTAGCATGCGTAAAGGAGCTTCCTCCATGAGCTTACATCACAGTGTCCCCGTGCATATGTTCGTCAACCAGGAGTATTCCACGCCTCCGGTCCAGACGATCGTCAGCTCCTGGCGTGTTGAGCCGCAGGTGATGATGGATCGAGTCGTGGAGTATTTCCTCGAAATGGGTATTCACCATATCCGTCCTGGTCACTACCGAAGCATCAGAAAAGCGATGCAGAATTACTTAAAAACGTCGCCTGAGATTAAGCGGATGGTCCTTAAAGCCCGCAGCGAAGAGCTGAAACGCCAAAACAACCGCCATGCCGGCTGAGTCACTACTCCTCTGATGTATCAAGGGACAGGGCGTGGATCTGAGATTTCATCAGCTCGCCAAGCGCTTGGTATACCATCTGATGCTGCTGTATCAGCGTCTTGCCCTTGAACTCAGCGGCCCTGATGCGGACCTGCCAATGATCGCCGCCCCCGGTCATATCGGTGGCGCGAATCTGCGCTGACGGAAGGTGGTCTTTTAGTCGATTGGTGATGATCTCTGCCGTAATCATATTGTAACCTCTGGAGCTTGGGAGGCTCACTATGCCACGACTCTATCTCGCCAGCAATAATCGTCACAAAGCTGATGAGCTTCAGCAGTTGTTGGGGGAACTTACGCCGCCATGGACGGTTGGATTGGCGCGTGATTTAGCACCGGGCATTACCTGGGACGAATCAGGCGATACCTTCCTCGCCAACGCTCAAATCAAGGCCGAAGCGGTGCGGGCGCTGACCAAGGACTGCGTGTTAGCCGACGATTCAGGTTTAGTGGTGGATGCCCTGGGCGGACTGCCAGGCGTTCATTCCAGCCGGTATGCCGGGCTGGAGGCTGACGACCAGGCTAATAATGCCAAGTTGCTCGCGGCAGTAAGCCACCTGCCGCTGGCAGCGCTGACGGCGCGTTTCGTCTGCACTCTTTATTTCATCGATGCGGCCGGTCAAGGCCACGCATTTAGCGGCAGCTGCGCGGGCCATTTGACACTTGTTCCCAGTGGCAACCAAGGTTTTGGTTACGACCCGCTGTTCGTACCATTGGGTGCTAAAGTAACGATGGCCGACATGGGCAGTGCCGAAAAAAACAGCATTAGCCACCGCCGTCAGGCCTTCGATGCCTTTGCGCGGTGGCTGCAGGCATGACTGCGATGGGCCGCTGCTTTTATTTCGACCCTGCTGGCGGCGCCACCGTAGGCCCTGGCTGCCGCTGCTTCTTGCGCGCTTCCTTCCTGTAGTCGCGGTAATCGCGGCTGGTGTGGATCCAGCCGAAATCGGCGCCTTTGAGCGATTCGGCGATCTCGTTTTGATATTTCAACGGTTCAATTAAGTAGGAGTTTAAAATGGCGACCGAGCTTTGCGGGTCGTTCATCTTGGCGTAGCAACGCGCTAGCAGCAGCGTCGCCTTGCGGGCATCTTGCTCATCGTCGGCCCAAATCTGCTTTTTTTGTTCCATGTCGCTGACGTGACGCAACGCCGGCAAGGCATCGGCGCACTGATCGAGCATCCGGTAGGAGTAGCCGAGATGGTAGTAGCCAGGAACATCTAGCTCGTCGTTGGCTCTAGCCTTTTCGTAGGCCTTCGCTGCGACTTTGTACCTTTTTTGGTTAAAAGCCGCTTCGGCGGCGATGTAGTCCTTTGAGCGCTTGGCCTTGGCCTTTGACTGATCACCGCCGCCAGCGGCCAGAACTTGAGGCTGCATTAGGACATAGGACGTGTCCAATAGGCAGGGGGGATCGCCACCACCTTCGCAGCAGATCTGGCGCAGGTTCGCCGACAGGCGTTTGCCGAGGACCGCAGCGCACTGCAGTCCACCCGGCGCAATATACATGAACAGGGTGTCACCGCCGAGGGCGCCATCTTCAGCGGCGATGCCGCGCGCATTGGCTTGAGACTTGATCACCCGCCCTTTGACATAGAGGCCACGATAGCTGTTGTAGAAGGCCTTGCGACCGGCGCTGTCGAGGCCGCCAATCCAGGCGTACTTATCCTTGCTTAGGTCGAAGAGTTTTTCTGGCTCCAAGGCCTTGCAGCCTTGAACCTCATAGACGACTGGACCGTTGATCAACGACATGCAAGTGGCTGAAGCCGCTGTGCTGAAGCCGCCTAGGACGGTGGCGCAGGCTATAGCCAGCCAGAGGGCTAGGCACGATTGGCACCAAAGCAAGCGTTGAATCACGGGTGGGCCCCTCAGTTAGACAGCCTATTGCGACTCTGGAGTTTCTTCCATGATAACCGAAGGGATTGGTAAATTCAAAGGTTTAGCCGAGGACGATCATTGCAGGCAAAGATTGCCGATTAAAGTTTTCCTAGCCGCCACCGAATCAAAGGGTACGAATGATGTCGCACGTAAAGGGTTGAGACATGAATCTAAAAAAATGGAAATCGTTATTCAGGCCTCTGGCTATCACTGCCGCTTGTGTATTAAGCTGCGCCGCTTGTACAGGCCATGACGACGAGGAGCAAGTTGCGCCTGACTCGGCCAATAGCGAAGGTGGCGAACAGAACGCTGCCGGCGCAGACGCTGACGCAGCGGCCAACGGTGCCGATACCGCAAGCGAGGCAAAGGCACCAGCTGAGGGTGGTGACGCCGCAAGCGAGGCAAAGGCACCAGCTGAGGGTGGTGACGCCGAAGGCGCGGCCACCGCATCTGCCGACACCCCTAATGCTGAAGGCGCCACCGCCGCATTGAGCAACGGTGTGGCAAGTGCCGATAATGTCGACGGGGCTGAAACCGGCGGCGCGACCATGGCTAGTGATGCGGTGGCCTCAAGTGAAGCCGCACCTGCAGCTGCCCAGGCCGCAGCACCTGCGGCTCAAGACCCAGCACCTGCGGCTCAGGCCGCGGCGCCAACAGCGCCAGCCGCTGCTGGTTCGTCGCGGGTGGTTCGTTATATCCAAGCCGATCAAACCAATCTGTACGCTGCAGCAGACGATGGAGCGCCGGTTACCCGCTCCGTCGACCAAGGCGATATCTTGATGGTGGTAGAGGAAAACGGCTGGGGACGGATCACCGACAACCTTTTCGTCAAGCTCGACTCGGTTGCGTCCAGGGCCGTGCCACGGTCTTTTACCATACCGGAGTGGCAGGCTCCCGCACACTAATGCGGCTGTGCTAGACTGAGGAAGGCGCAATCACCGGGAGCCTTGCCTTGACCTCCACTTCGACACTGATTTCGATCACGCAGCTCCTTGTAAAGCCAATCAACGGTCTCGGTCGATTTACGATATTTATGCAGAATGCGCTTGGGCGCTGCTTTGTACCCCCGGTCCAACCGCAGCTATTGTTCAAACAGTTGGAGTTTATCGGTAACCGCAGCTTCGTCATCGTCGTCATCTCGGCGGTCATGATTGGCTCGATTTTTGGCTTGATCCTCGGCGACATCTTTCGGAATTTCGGTGCCGTATCGATGCTAGGTGCCGCCGCTGGAGTGGCTTTGAGCAAGGAACTGGCTCCGGTATTTTGCGGCTTTTTGGTGACTGCTCGGGCCGGGTCGTCGATGGCTGCCGAGATCGCGACGATGCGCGTCAACGAGCAGATCGACGCTATGCGCGTCATGGCCGTTAACCCCTATGCCTATTTGGTGGCCCCCCGCATCCTCGGCGCTTTAATTATGCTGCCATTGCTGACTGCGATTTTTATGCTGGTCGGCGTCATGTCTGCCTACTTGGTTGGAGTGTCCTTTTTTGACATCGATATCGGTACGTTTCTTCAGAAGATGCGCTGGATCGTCAAGCCCAACTTCATCGCCCAGGGCATGGAAAAGGCTGCAGTTTTTGGCGTTGTTTTGGCGTCGATCGGCTGTTTTAAGGGCTTTCACGCTGCAGGAGGGGCCAAAGGCGTCGGCAGGGCGACCACCGAAGCTGTGGTGCTGTCGCTGGTGGTCATATTGATCAGTGACTATTTTATCAGTTATTTGCAGTTTGATAAGGTTTTTTAAGACCCGGGTCATCCTTCTTGTAGGCGCGCTAACGGGCCTATGCTACCTTTCCGCTGTTAAGGAGAATCTGCGGAGGGGCTAGGTTATGGGTGGCGAAGGCGTGCGGCATGATTACGATTTTAAGGCGATCGAAGCCAAATGGCAGCAGTACTGGGATGACCACCAGACTTTTAAGACGGTGGAGCGGCCAGAGCAACCAAAGTACTACATCCTCGACATGTTTCCCTATCCGTCAGGCGATGGCCTGCACGTCGGTCATGTCGAAGGTTATACCGCCACCGACATTTATGCGCGCTATAAGCGCATGCGCGGATTCAACGTGCTGCATCCGATGGGATGGGACGCGTTTGGCCTGCCAGCAGAGCAGTACGCCGTCAAAACTGGCCAACACCCGGCGCTGACCACCAAGTCCAACACTGACCGCTTTCGGGTCCAGATCAAACGCCTAGGTCTATCCTACGACTGGTCACGCGAGATCGATACCACAGATACCAAATACTACAAATGGACGCAGTGGATCTTTCGTAAGCTCTACGCCAGAGGCTTGGCCTACCAGTCCTTCGCCCCCGTCAACTGGTGCCCCGAATTAGGCACGGTTTTAGCGAACGAAGAAGTCATCGATGGAATGTCCGAGGTTGGCGGCTTCCCCGTTGTCAAGAAGCCGATGCGCCAATGGGTACTTAAGATCACTGCCTATGCCGAACAGCTGCTCGCCGACTTAGATGACCTTGAATGGCCTGAGAGCCTAAAGGAGATGCAACGCAACTGGATTGGCAAGAGTGTCGGCGCTCATGTGAGCTTTCAAGTCGATGGCCACGGCGACACCTTTCAGGTCTTCACCACGCGCCCCGACACGCTGTTTGGCGCTACTTTTTGCGTGTTGTCGCCAGAACACCCGTTGATTGATCTCATCGTGACTGCGGCCGCCAAGGATGCCGTGGCCACGTATTGTGCGACCGCTAAGGCCAAGTCTGATATGGAGCGTACTGCTGTCGGCAAGGATAAGACCGGCGTCGATACCGGTGCATTTGCCGTCAATCCAGTCAGTGGCGAGAAGCTGCCGATCTACGTCGCCGACTATGTGCTCGGTAGCTACGGTAGTGGTGCGATCATGGCCGTGCCTGGCCATGATGAGCGTGACCACGCCTTTGCCAAGCAACACCATTTGATGATCCGGCGCGTCTTGAGTGGCGGCGAGCCAGATATCCAAGCTTGCGCTCACACCGCTGAAGGGACGCTGGTCAACTCCGGCTTTCTCGATGGCATGACGAAGGATCAAGCTACCTTGGCCGTCTGCACTTGGCTTGAAAAGCATGGCACAGGCAAGCCAGCGGTCACCTATAAGCTGCGCGACTGGCTATTCTCACGCCAACGCTATTGGGGCGAGCCATTTCCGCTGGCCCACGATAAGGATGGCAACGTTTTGCTGCTCGACGAGGCGGACCTGCCGGTGACCTTGCCTGAGCTTGACCAATTCAAGCCGGCCGGCGATGGCGAGTCGCCACTAGCACGGGCCACGTCTTGGCTCAGCTTGACCAAGGACGGCAAGACCTACCGACGCGAGACCAATACCATGCCGCAGTGGGCTGGTTCTTGTTGGTACTATCTGCGCTTTATGGACCCGCACAATGACCGGGCGCCGTGGGATAAAGACATCGAGAAATACTGGATGCCGGTCGATCTCTATGTAGGCGGCGCTGAGCATGCCGTGCTGCACCTACTATACGCCCGCTTTTGGCACAAGGTCCTCTATGACTGCGGCTTAGTCTCGACCAAGGAACCGTTTAAGCGCTTGCTCCATCCTGGCATTGTGCTCGGCGAAAACGGCGAGAAGATGTCAAAAAGCCGCGGCAACGTCGTCAATCCTGACGTCATCATCGCCGAGTGGGGGGCGGATGCGTTGCGTCTTTTTGAGATGTTTATGGGCCCGCTTACCGCGGCGAAGCCGTGGCAAACGTCGGGTATTAATGGAGTCTACCGTTTTCTTAAGCGCGTGCAGCGTCTGATCCTGGGAGAAGACGGCCAACTCAGCAAGGGACTGTCGCGCGAGCCGCCGCCCTTGGCCTTCAATAAGTTGCTGCATCGGACCATCAAGAAGGTGACCGATGATAGTGAGGCGATGCAGTTTAACACGGCGATTGCGGCGATGATGGAGTTCGTCAACGCCGCATATAAAGAATCTACCTTTAGCATTGCCGCCGCCGAGGCCCTGATCTTGATGCTGGCACCCTATGCTCCGCACCTCTCTGAAGAGTTGTGGCAGCGCCTTGGCCACCAGCAGTCGCTGGCCTACGCTCCCTTTCCGACCTTCGATCCGCTCTTAGCGGTGGTAGATGAGGTCATCCTTTCGGTGCAGGTAAACGGCAAATTCAGGGGTACTTTGACTCTGGCCAAGGACGAGGCCCCTGAGGCCGTGATCGCCGCCGCTAAAGAGATTGAGGGAGTGCAGCGCCAACTGGCCGGAAAAACCTTGCTTAAAGAGATCTATGTCCCCGGAAAAATTATAAATTTTGTTGTGAGGTGAGTTTTGGCCTATCAGTGGTTTAAATGGTTGCATATCGTCGCAGTAATCAGCTGGATGGCAGGTATTCTTTATCTATATCGCCTCCTAGTTTATCTGGCCGAGCGCGGTGCCAACGCCGATATCAAGGCGCTGTTGGTGTTGATGGCCCGGCGCCTGTACAAGGTGATTACCTTGCCGGCGATGATCCTCGCCTATGTCGGTGGCCTGGCCATGGTCGGGTTGGTGCCGACGATCGGGCATGAGCGCTGGTTCATGGTTAAATTTGTTTTAGTTTTGCTGATGACCCATTTTACGGTGAAGGCCGGGCTGTTGATTGGACGTTTTGCTACGGACGCGCCAAATCTGCCGCATTCAAAGCGGCTACGGTGGCTCAACGAGGTGCCGACCATTTTGATGCTGATCATCGTTTACCTCGTCGTTTTCAAGCCCTTTAGTGGCTAAATTAAATCTGTTAGACTAGGGGCAGGGCTGTTCGAGCCCGCTCCCAAAGCAAGAGCCTCCTCCAGTCTTTTTTCTAAAGCACGGCATGACATTCAAACCAAGAATTAACTGGGTTCATTGGACCTGGGTAGGCTGGACCTGCATTGCCGCAGGCGTGGCTGCGCTGTGTTGTGCTCTAACTCTATTCGCTTGGGATCAGGCTGAGAGTCTGGTTAAGCGCCGGGTCTTGCAAGCTGCCGCGGAGCTTGGCCGCAAGCTTGGCACCCCTGTATTGGTTGGCAAGGTTGAGATCACTCCCTTTCCCCTCCAGGTAGCGGTTGAGGACATCCGCGTTGGACTGGAGGCCCAGGTCGTAATCAGCCGTATCGAAGCGGATGTAGCACTCAAGCCATTTCGACGACCGTTTTTCGAGTTTGACGAGGTCAGCATCGACCGCTTCGCGCTGACGATGACTGAGGATAACCTGCGCAAGGTGGTGGTTCCTGATGGGCTGGGGCAGGATTCAGCGGAGAGCGCCCCTATGTCGCTGGAGCGGGCTATCACCAAAATATTCAGCTCGTTGCCTAGCCGCCACCTGACGGTATATGGCGCACAGATGACCGTGCTTAATGCGCAAGGAGCACCGATCGTTAAAATCAACGACCTAAGGCTCACCGTCGATAAATCGACTAATGAAGTTGATTTTCGCATCGCCCAATTGAAGACCTTGAGCGGATTCAATGAAAGCTACCTCTATGGTCGGCTAGAACTTAGCTCTAGCGCTCCCGACTATCGCTTCTTCGTTAAGAGTCAGGTCTCACCGAGTGCCAAGGCCCGCATCTGGTCTAGCTCGGGTTTGGTTAGGAAGGACCTGAATCAAGTGCAACTGAACCTCGCCTTTCATCGCCGTCCAACCTTTTTAGCTAATTTGCTCAAAGGTCAACCGCTCGCGGTGACTCGACTGCGCTCGCGGCTTCAGATCGAATTGACTAGGGCATTGGGCGACTGGCAGTATACAGCGCAGATTCAGAGCTTGGGCTCAACAGTGCGCCTGCCCCTGGTCAGTGCGCGTGAGCTCGGCCCATTATTTTTTGAGTTTAGAGCTAGCGGATCGATCCAGCCGACCAGTCGCACCCTGGTCGTCGATGCCGCCACGCTGACCTTGCCGAGTCGCCTCACTCGGGCCTTCGGCGATGATCCTTTGCGTTTCGCTGCCCGATTTCATGCTAGTGTGAGCAATGATGTGGTACCCCATCTGGCCATGCATGGCCAAATAACCTTGCCTACCACTTCGTGTAAAACCTTAGTTGAGGCTTCGCCTGACGGACTGCTGCCGTTAGTCGAAGGCTTTAAACTAAGTGGCGACGCAGCTGCAACCCTCGAGTTTGATTTCCAGACAGAAAATCTCGTGAGCAGCCGCTTCGCCTTGCAGGATGCAGTATTTGGCTGCAACGTGCGCGAAGCCCCCTATGCCTTTACAGCGAGTCATCTCAACGGCCCCCTAGCAGTCGAGCGCCAAGTCGAGCCGGATACGCCGCCGCTAACCATTCATCTCGACAAGCTAGCGCCTTCCTTTGCAGCAACTTCGATGATTGCTAAGAATGCGCAGGTCGCATTCGTAAGCGCCGAAGATGCAGCTTTTTATCGGCACAAAGGTATTGATGCTGCTGCTCTGGTAAGCGCGCTTCGTCGTGATCTCGCCGAGGGGCGCATAGCGGCGGGTGGATCGACTATTACCATGCAGACTGTTAAAAACCTTTTTCTCACCCCTGAACGCAGCTTGTCGCGTAAAATGCAGGAACTATTTTTAGCCTGGCATTTGAATCGGACGCTGAGTAAAGAACGCATCCTTGAGCTGTATATGAATGTTGCCGAACTAGGGCCGGGCATATTCGGTATTGCGCAAGCTTCAGAGCATTTCTTCGGTAAGCCCGCTGCCGATCTGACACTGCTTGAGTCGGCTTATTTAGCGACCCTGCTGCCAAGTCCGAAAATTCGCTATCGCTACTTTTGCAAAGGCGAGCTAACGCCGAAGTACCGTGAATTGGTCCATGACCTCCTGCGCCGTATGCAAAGCCTCGGGCGGATCAGTAATGACCGCTACCAACAAGCGCTTAACTCGGGCCTGCATTTCAACGTTGGGCAACGATCGGTCGCTAAAGACTGCAGCCCCCTAGCCCATGATACGGGCGACAAAGGGGCGGCTCGTCCAGAAAGCGCCTATCTCATGCGCCGCTCAGCACGCGCCGCAGTTAGCGAGTAAGGGCCCGTCCATAAGTAAAGTGCCTTTCTGGAGGGGCCCTAAGGACCCGCCCTAAGAACGTTGTGCGTGCCTACTTTAGTGATAGATGCTAGAGTCCCGCGTTTATAGCGTCTAGTCGTGTAGTGTTGGTCGCCCGGCACACTCACAATGAGGAGAGCTCTGGATGAAGGCTGTGCAACTGACTGATCAGCTTTATGAATACCTGCTAAGCCACACAGCTGCCGCGAGCGAAGTGTTGCCTCAGCTCGCGCTGGAGACTCGGGGCATGGAAGGCGGCAATATGCAGATTGCCCCTGAGCAAGGGCAGCTGATGAACATACTAGTTAAGCTCATCGGCGCCAAGCGCATCCTCGAGATCGGCTGCTTCACCGGTTACAGTGCGATCGCCATGGCTGCAGCATTACCCGAAGATGGTAAGTTGATCACCCTAGATATCAACCAAGAGTCGACCGCCGTCGCACGCCGATATTTCGCGGCTGCTGGCCTCGAAAAGCGCATAGAGCTCCGCCTAGCTCCAGCGTTGGAGAGTCTTACCAAGCTAGAGCAAGAGTTGGGCTGCGGTAGCTTTGACCTTATGTTTATCGATGCTGACAAGGAAAATATGAGCAACTATTATGAATGGGGCTTGAAGCTGCTGCGGCGCGGTGGCTTGCTCATAGTCGACAACGTGCTGTGGGGAGGCTCTGTCGTCGATCCGAGCGACCAGACACCCTCGACGGTCGCGATTCGCGCCTTTAATGACCTGGTGCGCCGTGACCCACGCACCGATAGCGTGATGATCAACGTCGCTGATGGTCTACATTTGTGCCGCAAGGTTTAATTTTGACTACCCGGCTAAAAATCTGCGAATGGCCGCTGATTCCGGCAGCGGCTACCTGCAGAAAAGTGCTTCAATTCATTAAATTTCTGTCAAGCTACAATGCGCGGGCATAAAAAATGCACGTTATTAAGGCAGAATTTATTTCATGTTCCTGTGCCTGCCTATTTTTTAGGCGAAACGGCGAAAGCGCTAGCGCCCGTGGGGCTTGCGGTGGCTCGCAGTGCAGTTATCAACACAAACTGTGGATAACTTAGCGGTAGCTTCGTGATCAAAAGGGTGCCTGCGTACTGCTACGCAATACTGCAAACCATGCAGATATACGGGCAAACGCAGCATGATGTGCATAAATGCATCGACCATCGAATTATCGCTAGCGTTTCTGTCGAAGGTTCGATAACTTCAACAGCCCAGCGCTGCAGTCTAATTTCAGGAGCATATGCATCAGCCCGCGCTGTGGTCTTTTCTAGCGGCTCCTTGTTTACAAGCCCCCCCTACCCCCTCTGAACACCTTTGCCAGCCTGTCTCATTATTTTCGCCCGAAAGTATTGTCCTTTCCTCCGACCTCCTAAGGTTTTGTCGGCATTGTACCGATCGTTAATAGGTCGTGGTCACATGGCTCAGGTCAATGGCATTAGGTAGTTAGACGAGGGGGCGGGAATGAAAAAAGGGGGCAAAAGCCGCCTCAGAGACTTGGCGCAGCACTGCTTGACTAGCCTCGTCCTGCTGTCAGTGCTCGCTTCTCCCCAAGCCAAGGCATTGACCTGGCAGGCGGGCCCAGTCCATTTCGAAATGCTAGAGCACTCTCCGCATAACCTTCTCATTCATCCAAATCTCGACCACTGGCTGGCTCAGCCCAAAGGTTTGGCGCTGTTCAGCGCAGGTCAAGTCACTTTTGATGAATCCATCCGCCTGCTGCTGCGCGACGAATTAAACGGACCTCTCATCGTCACCACCGCAGCAGACACCACCTCTGCTGCTCTCGGCCTAGATGCTCCGAGCAGCGAGCAATCGATCGATTACACCTTTAAAGTCGGCGGTGTTCCCTTGTGCGGATTTACGGTGCGTGCGCATAAACTCAGTGATGGCAGTGCCTTTATCCTAGGCACTCTACCTGATATCGACGCCCGCGAGACCCCACCAACCGACTGGCCTGACCTTGCGCTCAGCGCCGATCAAGCCGGTCGCACGCTGCGCGCACAAAGCGGCATGCACGACCTGCAGCTTGGTCACTCCGAGCGCTGCCTCTATGTCGCCAATGGCAAACTCATTCCTGTTTGGCGTATGAACCTCTATGCTGGCGGGAGTCCCTATATCGCCGTGGCCGATGCCTATGAAACCATGAAGCTCGATCAAAATTTCTTTGACGTAGTCAATGGTACAGCCCGAGCTTACCCGCGTAATATCATCTCGGACACCGCTGCAAGCGTAGCCGTCACGGACTTGGTAGGCGATGGCACTCTGACATCCGCCTTCCTACAGACTCTCGTCCCGGCTTCGTCACCTCAGATCAAGCAGGCAGACCATTCTTTTGACTATTCCGACACCGACGGGCGCTTTAGCGAAGTCCAAGCCTATGTGCACGGTGCTGCTCATTTAGCCTGGTTTAAAGCGGTGGGGTTTCAGTGGTATGACCCGCAGCCATTGCAGCTTAAGGTCCACGTCTCCCCCAATGGCATTCCTAATAATGCATTGTTTACACCCGGCAGTACCGACGACGGTACACTGCCGTCGATTCAAATAGATAACGGCGATGGCAAGATTTTGCAAAACCTGGTCACCGATTCTGACGTGGTCTCTCACGAGATGGGTCACCATGTCATCTATAAGACGCTGCAGACGACGTCGGGCGAATCCTTAGTCCTGCATGAAGGACTCGCTGACGCTTTCGTGTTCCTGCGCAACGGCGATCCTTGCCTCGGTCGTTCGATCTGCCCCTTGACCAGCTCGGCCTGTAACATCCAGGGTCAGTGCTTGCGCAGCGGAGCGCTTAGCTTGGCCTATGGCGATGCCCAATGGGTCGGCTGGAGCGGGCCGCAAAAGCTGCTGGGGCACAAGCATGGCCAGTTGATCTCTGGCATTATCTGGGACCTTGTTAAGAGCCAAGGCATGGCTAGCAAAGATGTCGCTGCTCTGGCATTTAAGACCATCGGCTATTTCAAAGTGAATAGCGGCTTTTGCGATTTTACCGCCTCGCTTTATGCGGCGGAAAAAGCGCTGTTTCAGGGCGCCCACGCCGATCACTTGACAGCGGTGCTAACGGCACGCGGCATGACCCCGTTTTTGCCCACGACGACGCCGCGCTGTGCTAGTATCAGCACCGGCTCTGGAATCTCCGATTCTAGTAGTTCGGACGCCACGACCACCCAAAAGAAAAAGGGGCTACTTGGCTGCGGCGTCATTGAAATAGGCGATGTCCCAGTCGCTTCTGGCCTGTTGCTACTGATTTTTGCTGCGCCGCTGTTATTCATGTATCAGCCGAAGCCAGCCAGGCTGCGGCGTAGGCAACCCGTTCGCGGTAAACGCTCCTAAAGTCCGTATCTTTGCAGCTAACCGTTTACACTCTTGTCGTGGATGTTCGATGCCAGCCACCCGCTCCAATCTGCTCCCAGTCGCCCTGTTAGGATTTATACTTATCCTGTCGCCGATGTCCGCCAAGGCCGAGGAGTCAAGTGCTGATACTGCTGCGGTGAGTCCGCCGCCAGTCGACGTCGCTCCCCGTAAAGTCAGCACCGTACATGTGATGCTGAGCCTGGCTTGGGATGGTCGTGACCTGACTCCCTTTAACCTCCAAGCCCTGCAGGCCTTTCGGGCGCAGTTTCAGAGTATTGAAATCATGCACCTGGTGAGCCCCGCCTATTTCACTAAGCCTGCAGCCGTGCAGTCAGCAGTGCGTGCTAGTATCCGCCAGGTCATGCGGCCAAAGGACCAGATCGGACTACTGCTAGGTAACTGGCAGTCATTGGCCAATGCCTCAGGCGTCATATTTCGCAGCTCACCAACCTTTTGGGGCAGCGAGCTAAAGGTTGCGGACTGCAAGACTGATTGTGGTTTAGAGGTACCCGTCAATGTCTATCCCGAAGCGGAGCTCGACAAGCTGCTGAAGACCTCGCTGCAGATACTCGAGCAGCAGGGTTTTGGTCGTGTGCGCGCCATTGCCGTCGAGGGGTGGGTGGCCTCGCCCGCAATCCTAGAGGCCGCTTACCGCGCGGGCATACGCTATGATCTATCGGCGGTAGCGCCAGAGATGATTAGCGCGAAAACCTATACTTACCCGATATTTAACTGGGCAAAAGCGCTTTGGTCTAAAATTACTCCACATAGCCAACCGTACCAAATCCAGCTGACTTCCGGTTCTATGCAGGAGATGCCGCAATCACTCGCCGCAATAGATTATCTTAGCCGCAGCGACGTTTTGGCCATTTTCAAGGAATACGTCGAACGCGTACGCCACGCCCCTGAGTCGACGCTGGTATTTCCTCTGTTGGCGCACCAGGAGTCAGCGTACATTACGTTACCGCTGCTCGCCAATGCCCTGCAGGATGTATTTGCCTACGCTCGGCAAACCGAGGTGGCGATTGCGTCACTACCTTTGCCTGACCTGCAGCTGCCCGAGGACCGTCTTGGCCATGCTGAACCACAGGTAGCGCACTGAAGTGCCCAGTCAGATGTCCGTAGTCTACACCAGCCAAAGATAGGGGGTGCGGAGGCGACGGCTTTCGGCTAGGAGAGATGTATGCTAGTCGATGTTCACACTCACCTAACCCACGCCGCCTTTGCCGCGGACCAGACACTGGTCATTGCACAAGCTGAAGCAGCAGGACTTCGCGCCATAGTAGTCAACGGTCTGGACCCTGACTCCAACCGTGCAATCCTAGCACTTGCAGCGGCCCATGCGGTCGTCAAGCCCGCGCTGGGTATCTACCCAGTCGAAGCGGTGAGCCATTTGCTACCTCCCGACTTCAACCTCAAGGTCAATCGATTCGATGTAGATGCCGAACTCGACTTCATAGCTGAGCAGGCGCAGCTAGGCCGGCTCGCGGCGATAGGCGAATGTGGCCTCGATGGTTATTGGCTGAGTGAAGCGACTTTTGCTGCCCAGGAGCGAGTGTTTAGGCGCTGTATCGAGATCGCGATGAGCAACGATTTACCGGTGATTATTCATACCCGCAAACTCGAGCAGCGGGCGGTTGATATCCTACGCGAGCACCGCGTGGTTAAGGTCGACTTCCATTGCTTCGGGGGCAAAACCAAGCTGGCCCAGCAATGTGCCGAGCGCGATCGCTGGTGGTTTTCAATTCCCACCAATGCCACCGTCAACGAGGCCTTTCGAAAGATGCTGGCAACCTTGCCACCGGACCGAATTTTGACCGAGACTGATGCACCCTACCTACCGCCACGTCGAGGCGAGCGTAACGTTCCCGCCAACGTGGCAGGAACAATCGCCATACTAGCGGAGCTTAGAGGCTGGACGGATGCCGCGGCTCGCGAAGTGGTATGGGCCAATTACGTCGCACTATTTGGCGAAAAGTGGTCTTGATTTTTCGTGGCACCACCACCATAATACATGAAATTCCGTGGTGGAGTCCCGAGTGTACCGCAGAACCATCTATCTAAACGATATCGTTAAAAGAAAGAGCATTTTTTTGCTGGGTCCTCGGCAGACTGGCAAATCGACCCTGCTCAAGACGGTCTTTCCCGACTGCCGCTATATCGACCTTCTAGAGGCTGACACGTTCCGCGAGCTCAGCGCCTTTCCCGAGTCGATGCGCCAACGTCTGACACCTGCAGATCGCCTCATCATCATCGACGAGATCCAGAAGCTACCCTCGCTCCTTGATGAGGTGCAGCTACTGATCGATCGTAACCGCGACCTTCGGTTCATCCTCACCGGCAGCAGCGCTAGGCGCTTAAAGCGTGGCAGTGCGAATCTGCTCGGTGGACGCGCCTTGTTCTACAACCTGCATCCCCTAACGAGCGCCGAGGTTGGCCATGAACGGCACCTCGACCGCATCAATCGCGGCGGACTGCCATCCATATTGGATTCGTCCGCAGCCCAGCAAGATCTAAATGCCTATGTTGGGACCTACTTAAAAGAGGAAATTCAAGCTGAGGGACTCACTCGCTCCATCGGTAATTTTTCGCGCGTCCTTCACTTTGCCGCTCAGCTCAATGCGGAACAGGTGAATTACACCAAAATCGGCAATGATGCCCAGGTGCCGCCCCGAACGATACGCGATTATTTTCAGATCTTCAGCGACACTCTTGTCGGTCACACCTTGCCACCGTGGCGACAGAGCAAACGCAAGGCGGTGGCCACCGATAAGTTCTACTTTTTTGACCTTGGAGTAGCGCGAAATCTGGCCCAGATTGGCACCATTGCGCCTGGTACCAGTGACTATGGAAAAGCACTGGAACACCTAATATTTCTTGAACTGCTTGCTTACCGTGATTACCTTGATCAGGATATGACGTTAAACTTTTGGCGCACGACGTCGCAACTGGAGGTCGATTTTCTCGTCAACGGTGCGATCGCGATCGAGGTAAAAGCTAGTGGTCGGGTTGGGGCTAGCGACCTGCGAGGTCTCAAGGCACTGGCTGAAGAGACTACTTTGAAGCGGCAGATTGTTGTGAGCCACGAGCCCACTGGGCGACGGATCGATGCAGTGGAAGTGATGCCAGTTGCAGATTTTCTCGCCATGCTTTGGCAAGGACGTCTGCTCAGCGATTGATTTATAGTGGCCCGAATTTGATCACATCGTCTGCCAGCTGGCCACCTACTCCATGTCAAATGCTTCAGCAGACAGTGATTCAGCCCCTGAATCACTGAGAAAGGCACTCTATTATTTGACCAGCCCTTCATCACCCGCAGCAACAGTAGGAATGCCTCAGAGATTGAGCACTGCTTGGTTACCGCCATTCATACACTGATCGTCAGTCACATGCAGTCGGAAGTCGGCCAACGTTTCCCACAGGCGTTGACCACCGCGAACGCCGATCGAGCTGTCGGCATAAAGCGTGGCGCAATAAATTTTCGTCACATGGACACCGTCCTCCGGGGCACTCAGGAGCTGCCCGTTGGCCGGCTTCGCCGGCTGTGGTGGCAGTGTGTTGCCTGGGGCGGTGGTGCTAGCTGGAGGGACTCCTGCACCGGTCGGTATCACCACGGAAGTTGGGCTACCCCCAGCGTTGCTGCCGGACGTCGTCGTCAGCATGAACTTTACCGACTTGCTGACGCGTATGTCGTAGTTACCGGGGGCTAGGTCGTCGATGCTGAAGTTGCCGTCACTGCGCAGATTGCCCATGCGAGGCGTCGGGCCATTATACAGCTCATAAGTGAAGCCTTGGATAAAACTGTTATTGTCGAGCGCAGTCAGCAGTTTGAGGGCGTAGCCATCCAATCCTTCGTTGAGCCTCTTGCCGTCGGCTTGTACGTTGAGCAACTCTTTGAAGCGAGTAGCCAGGTCATCGGCATTGAAGAACTGTTTATTTTCGATGTTAAATGCTGTTTTGGCCGCGACGTGGCCATCAAAACAGCCCTTGCTTAAGGTATAGCGACAGCTAGTGACATCGTGATCTAGCTCTAACCCGTGATCGCTGGGGATGGCCTTACGTTTTTGTGCGTCTTGTTCGTCAACCTTGGCCGGCTCGACATAGCAGCCAGAGACCAGCAGCAGAGCCGCACTGAAAGCGC
>Ga0315291_10004845_pt1 | contig 17001 bp, 11 predicted proteins | sample YL17G12_20_MG_FD_203070 | JGI IMG/M metagenome (GOLD analysis project Ga0315291, IMG submission 203070) | Sediment microbial communities from Yellowstone Lake, YNP, Wyoming, USA - YL17G12_20 | ecosystem: Environmental > Aquatic > Freshwater > Lake > Sediment | place: USA: Wyoming | collected...
CACGGTGACGGTGGACCGAACCCTCCAGGACGACGACGGCAAGCGATGGAGCCTGGACCAGGAAGGCAAGCTCTACATAAACCTGATGGGCGCGGATCTCGATGAGCACCGCATCGAGCTTGTCAAGCCCGGCCCCGGCGGCGTGAGCGTGCAAGGCAGGAACTGCCTTGTCAAGGGACTGGAGCTGCGCCGCTGCGGCCTTGACGTCTCGGGCGACGGCAATATCGTGGAGGACTGCCTTGTCATGGATGGATCCGGCTCCATGGGGGGCAGGAACATCATCCGGCGCTGCGCATTCTACCGCTGCTCGGCCATCGGTATCGGCACCTCTGCTGTGTTTGAAGAAAACCTTGTGGTCGCAGGCCTGAGGTGGGTGCCGGAGCTGCAGCCGCCACAGGTGGACCGTCAGTTGGCCTACTACCTCTGGAACAGGGCGATCGGCGGCAACGTCGCACATCATGCGCTCATCCGATACAACGTGATCGCGGACTCGGCCCTATGGGGATTCTGGAACGACTGCACCGGTGACGGGACATACCTGTACGGGAACTCGTTCTGGCGGAACTGGTCAGGGGGTATCTACAACGAGGACGGCTGCCATGACACGCGCATTCTCTACAACGCCCTGGTAGAGAACGCCATATACGGTGTCCAGCTAAGCGGAGCCAACCGGGTCCTGGTGGCCTACAACCTCTGTCTGCGGAACACCCACTTTGGAATCGGGTTGGAGTTCATGCGGCAGTGGCCGAATCCGAAGGACAACATCATCCAGCACAACCTGGTCAAAGGCAGTGAGAGGGCCTTGTGCTTCTCAGGGATGGCGCCCCTTACGGATGAGGAGTTCCATCAACTGATGACCATGACGTTCGACCATAACATCTACAGTTATCTTGACAAGTTTGCCCACCAGAAGGCCACGCTGGCCGATTTCCAGAACTGGACGAAGATGGATCAGAACAGCCGCCTGGACGAGTCGGCCACTATGGAGGATTTCGGCCTGGGGACGGTCAGCTTCCGCATACCTGGCTGCGATCACCCCGAGACGCCGGTGCCGATGGTGGCCAATGTTATGTCGCGGGGCCTGCACCAAGAGCCCGTGGGGCAGGACAGTATCGTTCGCGTCAGCAGCCCCTTGTCGTGGAGCTTCTTCTCGGATGGCAGCACATTGCCCAGCATCGAGTACGGCCAGATCTGGGCGCCCCCCTGGCGGTGGGGCACGGAACTGCGGCTCACAGGAGGATGGTCGCAGGGAAGTATGCCGGGGGATCCGTTGCCGGCAGACGGGGAACAACCCTTCTGGATGGAGGTCAACTCTGAGAAGCCTCAGGCCCCCTCGCCCAACGGGTCCGGCTGGTGGACTACAAGTCTGCCAACAGTTCCAGGGGCGCACATTCGCGTCTCGCTCCGTGTGAGCGGCGAGAACCTGGAGCCTGCGGAGGGGCAGGCAGTGCTCGCACTCATGCGTTTCTCCTCTTTGACGGACCAGCACATTAGCCGCCAGTACCTCATCGGCGGTGACAGCGGAACGGAAGTGTTGCGGGGGACGTTCCCCTGGCAGACGTTCTTCAAAGAGTTCGTTGCGCCGCCGGAGGCGCAACGCTTCGCGTTCTTTATGGGGCTCGGCCCCAGCGTGGGGAAAGTCCGCTTCGCGGCGATACGGATCGAGACGCTTCCGGGCGAGGGTCCGCCGCAGCGGCCGATGCCGACGAACGTGGCCTACGAGCCGGTGGACCTGTCGGCCTACTTCAACCACGACCTGGACAAGAACGTGACTGGGCGGGTTGAGGACGGCCTCCTGGGCACACCGGGTCCGATGGACCTGACCGGGCTCACTCGCGGCAGGCAACTGCACCACGGCGTGCCGTTCGAGATAGACCGCGCAATCGTGCTTAGAGGCTCGATGCTGCCGCAGGACAAGAGCCTTCCGCGTGAGGTGCTAGGCATCCGCGTCGGCCGGAAGGTCGCCGGGCTCTACTTCCTGCATTGTTTCTCCTACCCGGCGCAGGACCGTGAGCAGTTCCGCTACGTCCTGCACTTCGCGGATGGAGACAGGGTGGAGATACCGGTCATCTCCGGCGTGGACATGGTGCTGGGTGCCTACCAGCGGGACAACGTGCGCTTCTTCGAACCGTGGCCGCCGCAGGGTCTGCAGGGCGGCGGCGGTGTCGCGGAATGGGTGAACCCGAACCCCGATGTTGCCCTGGAGAGCATAGACGCTGTCGGCGCCGATACGGGGGAGCCGGTGTTGCTCGGCATCACGGCGGCTACGAAGAGGTAACTGGGCAGAGCTGCTGTCGCTGCCCAATGAAACGGCGCTCACGGATATCTCCGCAAACGCCGTTTCTTCTCTTGGGGCGGTAGCCGGGGCCCGCTACGCAGCAGTGACCCCTTCCCCTGGAATTGACCAGCGGTTGTGAGAGAATCCAGACGGCTGTAGGCCGGAAAGGATTCTCAGATGAAGAAGCGACACAGTGCAGAGTAGATCGTGGTGAAGCTGCTTGAGGCGAAGGTGCTTGTGAACAAGTGGGGGGGGAACTATAATCAGCTCCGGCCGTACGACTCGGTGGAGCAAGTGGCCCCCGGCGCCTGGGGCGATGGAGCCAGCAGCGCCTGGCTCCGGTCCCCACCGACAGCCGCTGCTGGCTGGGGCCGGAACTCTAACATAAGAGATGGCACCATTGAAGGGGGCAGGTCAGAGCTTGGAAGACCGAGAGTGAGGACAGCAGACCTGATGAACAAGGGATTGAGACTTAGTGTGAGGATAGAAGACAGGGTTAATGCTTTGTTGAAAGAAGGAATAAATATTTACAGGCATGCACTTCTTTTAACACTGCCAGACTCCAGCTTAATTTCTCGCGGGAATATAAGGTATATAGGAGAGGTAAAGCATACTGCTGACGGAAAGCATACTTTCAAAACTGAAGATTTTATTGAAAAGAGAACTCCTTGGCCTATGGTTGCAGAATACGAGGACGGTTATGAATTTATAATTTTTGCTAATTTAGCCGATGAAAAAATAGACGAAAAATTGACAGACAATCCTCCCAAAGGTTATTCTCGAGTGACAAGGAGGGATTATTCTTTAAATCATCCTATGCTGAGATATTTATTGTCAAGAAAAGGCCTGAGAGAGGATGAAATAGTAGAGATGTTTAGTGAAGCTGAAAAAATAGAGGAAGCTAGACAAAGAGCTACTGGAAGACAACTGAAACAGCTGTCTCGAATTACACCTAGACTAGAAGGTGTATTTATAGCAATTGCTCCTAATTCCAGAATTTTCAGATCCTGGAATATGGATATGCAAGATCATTTTTATGGTATTGATTTGCAACTTCATAGGATATTGAAAAATCCTGAAGGTTTGCTGGTTGTGGTTTATGATTTTTTTCTTCCACATATGATTTATGATTACAATTCAACTGTAGCTATGGATTACACTGCAGAAAAACCAGGGGAAATTACTGCTTCTATCTGACCTGCCCCCCGAAAACGAGTCCAGATTCTACGTTACAATCTGGGCCATTCCGGCAAAGGTAGGAGGTTTTCAGGGATGAGCAAGAGGCGCTCCAGGCCGGAGGAGATCGTCGGCAAGCTGCGTGAGTCGTTCGCAGCGTCGCTGATCAGCTCGGGGCCCTGCCTCCCGCGCGTTCCTGGCGGCACAGGCAACGGGCGGCGCAGGTCACGCCGCTCAGCCCTGCCGTCATTCGGACGACCATGCCCAGGGGCTGGGTCTATCATGGGGGGGCGGTTCCTGCTCGGGTGAGAAAACCAGGGCGTCCATCCCAGCCGCGGGGTAGCGCATGCCTGCCAGCCTGGCCACAGCGGCACTTTCGGGTGTGAGCCGGTAGTCTCCTGCACGGCGATCGACGAACTGGACCTGCCCCACGATGCCGTGGTGCTCCAGGCCGCGCTCTTCCCGCAGCTCCGCGATATCTTCGTACGTCCTCGATCGCTCCCGCCAAGGCAGCAGGGTCCACTTGACCAGGGCCGCATCAGGGCAGACGTAAAAGTTGTGGTCCAGGAGCAGTCCCACCTTATCGGCGTCAAGCGTCCGACTTTCCGGGCGATCGGGACCCACCTTAGACCAGTCCCAGTGCAGATCAAAACCTGCGGCCGAGTTGTAGGCGAGAAGGTTGTTGCGGATGGTGACATTCTCGTCCCGGTAGGCATAGCGCGTACCGCCGTGGCTGCGGGGCAGATCGTAGCCGCGAACAATGATACCGTACTGGTTGTTCACGCATGTATTGAAGGCTACGTAACAGTCGCGCGACTCGGCGACGCAGATGCCAACCTCGCCGTTGTCCGTGCAAAGGTTGTTGGTTACCAGGAAATCGCCGCTGATCTCGATGAAGATCCCGTAACGCGTGTTGTGCTGGGCGCGACACTGGCGGACCTCCCCGGCGAAATCGTCAATATCGAACCACATTCCGTCGGCGACGTTCCGCAGTGCCGTGCACCGGAGCAGCTCGATTCCGCGAGTTCCGCACAACTTGAAACCGCCCGCTTCCCAGTCAGGGGAGAAGCCCTTCCAGTTGTTGTCGCTGAACTCGCATTCTTCGATAAGCGAGTTGACGCCGCTGCCTCCCATCCCCATTTGCCCGTTATGGAGGCATTTGACCCGCCTCACGATGTAGTTCTCACCCGAGACGCTCAGGCCGCAGCCAATCGTCCACTCAACCGTACAGTCCTCCATGAGCCACCGGGAACCGATGCCCACGGCGCCCCACTGGGCTCGGTTGCAGGAGTAACGAAACGTCAGACCCAGCAGGTGGATGTCTGTCAAAGGCCCCTGGCCATGTGCGCCGCACAGGGGATGCCGCACGCTGACTTCGATGACGTGCTTGTCCGGTGGGTCGTCGTTCGGCAGCCGGACGTACAGTTTCTGCTGTTCGTCATCGATCCAGAACGTGCCCGGCTGCAGTTCCTCTCTGGAGGCAACCTGCTTCATTTGCGCGCCGCCGCACATAACCTGCTCGCGGCGGAAAGTGAAGTCGTCACTGTAGGTCTGCCCCTTCAGGCCGTATTCGCGGTCGGTGCAGCGCCAGGCGCTTCCGTCCTTCTCCCACTTCGTGAACACGTCAGCGCCGCTGATTATGACCTCTTCGTAGGTGCCGTCTTCATTCCGGGCGGCCTGGAAGGTGATCGGCGCATCAACAGTGCCGGAGGCCCAGGGGGTCAGGGCCTCGCGATAGAGGCCCGCCCTGATGGTGGCTATGTCGCCGGGCTGAACCGTTTTGGCTGCCTGGCTGATGGTTAGCCACGGCGCCTCCGCAGTGCCGGGATTATCGTCCGAAGCTTGAGGGTGGTGTTGATCAACGACGTATTGGGCAGCCAGGACTGGGGGCGCCAGGTAGGAACTGAGAGCCATTATCGCCAGACATAGGAGCGAACGGTAAGCCATGGTCAAGGCCTCCTATCTATAAGCGTCACTTCATCCGAGATCCGCGGCGAATGTGCCAGGCCACGCCGCCCGGGCCGGTTATGGTACGCCGCACTTGCGGCCACGTCAAGTTGGGGTTTCGAACGAGCCCACGTGAACTTGACCCCTTCCCCGAGAATTGATCCAGGCGTTGCGAGAGAATCCAGAGGGCTATAGGCCGGAAAGGATTCTCAGATGAAGAAGCGATACAGTTCAGAGCAGATCGTGGTGAAGCTGCCTCAGGCGGACGTAGGGCTGGACATGGATCATACGGCCGATTCTGGGGAGGATAAACGGCCGACCATTCCCACAACCAGCCCCAAGAGCCAAGACCACCACCACTCCCTTCTTTTCCCACATCCTGAATGTCCCTTGCCCCCAATACCCGATTTTGCCGGTGAATGGGGCCTTAGGCTGGATTATACGCCCCGTCTTTTCTGGAACACATCTGGGCATGAATATCAAGGCCAATCCTCTCTCAGACAGGGTAGGTTGGGGGAATGGGCTGGTGACGTGTACTAGGCCATTTTTGGATTGATTACCGGCCACCATGTTCACAACCAGCCCCAAGACCCAACACCATCACCACGCCTCTATCACGCCCTTTCTTTCATCCACCACCCACCATCCCTCGCGTTTACTGTAAAATGGAGTTTTGGCGTCCTGAATGCGATCCTGGACGCGCGATTGTCTAAACAATCCACCTGCCTACAAGAATCACAGAAAGCAGATATCTGGAAGATGCGCATTTCTGCTTCCCATTGTCTGTGGGCGCGACAGAAAATATTGACAAAGCACTGGCGGCAGTGATATGAAAGTGAGCGGCGATACTCGCCTCTGATGTGGGTCGTTGGCATCTGTCCGTGCCTGTGGCTAGTCGGGCTGTCCAGCGGATCTCGCGTACGTCATGTCCAAGCCTGAAGGGGCGAGGGCCCTATTGGCGACTGACCCATGAAAGGGGAGACACTGACTATGGACCGGACTCCCGCTGCCTCGAGCTTGTCGTCGGAGAAAGTCGGCCTGCTAGTGGAAAGGAAGCTGCGCAGGGTCTTCATTGGGTCGCTTGGGCTTTGCGTGCTGATAGCAGTCGAACTGCTCTGTATTTGCGGACATTATGAAGGCGTCCCGCTCTTCGTTAGGACCTTGCTCCTCCCAGTGCTGCTGTGGGCCTGCGTCGTGACGAGCTATGTGTTCAAAGCCCTCTGGACACTATCGGCTGAGCGAAGACGGCGGCTTGTCGATCTGGCGGAAAGGGACCCGCTCACCCACGCCTTTACGGCCCAGTACCTTGAGGGGGAGCTTGCCGAGGAGCGCCGTAAGGCCATGGAGACAGGCAAGGCTGCCGCCTTTGCCTACGTGAGACTGATAGGGCTGGAGAAGGTCAACGAGAGTCACGGCTTCGTGGTCGGAGATGCTGTGCTCAGGGCTGTCGCAGAGCTAATAATGGACGTCCTCTTTCCAAAAGGCATTGTGGCGCGCCTCGCTGGGCAGCAGTTCGCTGTGCTACTTCCTGGGACCGGCCTCACGGAGGCACGCTCTGCCCTCCGGCGAACCCAAGAGCGGATAAGGGCTTACCACCTGGACTTGGCTGAACTGGGCAGTATCTCTGGCATGGATGCAGTCGTGGGAATAGCGGCCTATCCGGTCGCCGGCGAAACACTCGCCCACATCACCCAGGCGGCAATCTCGAAGGCATTGTGAAATAGCCTTCAGGAGCTCGGCGGCAAATGAATTCGGAATGGCCAGGGAGAGCTGCTGCCATGAACGCTGGGCCATTTGCGCGAGTGGACACGTCGCCCGACTGCCCCTACCCACTGACGCCATTCCCTCCGTTGCTGATCAATGCTTGCCTGACAGGCATGGTACACACGAAGGAGGACAACGAGCACCTCCCCGTAACCCCCGAGGAGATTGCAGCGGATGCAGTGCGTGTGTTCGACGCGGGGGCCCGCATAGTGCATGTCCACGCGCGCGACGAGCAGGGGAAGCCGACTTGGAAGGCATCGGTCTATGAGGAGATACTGCGACGCATCCGCCGTGCGCGCCCCGAGCTGATCTGTTGCGTGTCTACTTCAGGGCGGCTGTGGTCGGAGTTCGAGCAACGTTCTGAAGTCCTTCATCTCACGGGGGAAGCGAAACCTGAGATGGCGAGCCTGACACTAGGCTCAATGAATTTCCCGACCGGCCCCAGCGTCAATTCCATGGACGTGATCCAGAGGCTAGCGGACGTCATGAAGGCCAATGACATCGTCCCCGAACTGGAAGTCTTCGATTCCGGAATGGTCGACTTCGCAAAGCACCTTGAACGCAAGGAATTCATCGGCGGACGGAAGTATTTCAATTTCCTGCTCGGGAATCTCGGTTCGGGACCCGCAACGGTGGCAAATCTTGCGTGCCTTGTAAGGGATCTTCCAGGTGATTCCACCTGGGCCGCCGGGGGGATAGGAAGGTTCCAGTTGCCGATGAACGTCGCCGCAATCGTTGCGGGGGGCGGCGTGAGGGTGGGCCTTGAAGACTCACTCCACTACGATTACAGGAAGAGTCGTCTCGCTACGAACGAGCAGCTCGTCAGGCGGGTCGTGCGCATCGCTGAGGAAATCGAACGACCGTTGGCTACTCCTGCCGAGGCCCGGCAGATGGTCGGCCTTGCTGGGTAGGTCACTCAAGGTCCAGTTCGAGCACTGTCCAGTACTCGACGTCCTCGAGGCTGAATGCGTGCTTCTTTCTGTTCCGCCCCACCTTCTTGTAGTTGAACTTGGTGATGTACCAGTCAATCGTCTCGGGCCGGTCCGTTTCCGTGCGGACCTTCTTTATCCCTCTGCTTCTTAGCTCTTCAAGTCTGGCTAGTTGGAGCCTGTAGCCAATACCTTTCCCCTTGTATTCGGGGTCAACGGCGAGGCTTGCCGTTTCGGCCAATTCTTCCGAATGCACGATGTAGCTGCAAACACCCACAATCCGACTTCCAGCTACAGCAACGAACGAGTTCTCCACGTTGATCATAGAACGTTCCGGATCTGGATTGTCCGCCGAAGGCGCTATCGGCGCCATATTCCAGCTCGCGAGTATCCGGAGGACAGCGTCCATGTCCTCGTGGCGCATCTTTCTTACGACGATATCCATCATGACTTGCTCCCGCCCTTTCGTGGAGGGTGGGTGAAAATCCCGGAAAGCACGGCATCAAAGGCGGTTCCTTGTCAGCAGGTACCGCGCTTTTCTCACTAAAGGCCGCAGACAGGCCCTTAGCGGCTCCGGCACGCCGCTGCGTGCCAGCCGGGCAAGACGGCGTCTGCGGTCAGCCTTTTTCAACGCTCTGAGCGTCTCGGGCTTGAAGGTGATCGGGATCATTTGGCTCGAAACCGACGGGTGGTCGATAGCCTCGAAAGCCCGCTGGATCCTGGCGGCAAACTGCTCATGGATGGGGAACAAAACCGGCTCATAGCGTTCCGGCGGCAGCAACACCATAGGGTTTGTGTTTATCTCCCAGACCTGCACGTTGCCTTCGCACAAGCCGTAATCCATGCGTCCATATTGCACGCGCGCAGCCTCGAACAGACGCCTCAGCTCCGCTTCGTGGGGGTTGCTGTCAACGTACTGGCGTGCTTCCTGCACAAACGCAGGGCTTGTGAGGTCTGGATGCTTTATCATCCAGCGGTGGCTGAATGACATGGTGCGGGGGATGATCTGCTCGCCAACCATGAAGGCCGAGTATTTGCGATATACTCCGCTGGCGTCACGCGTATCACAGAATTCGACTGCCAGCAGATCGCGCGGACAGTGACCTTCGCTGACCAATTTCCGCAGCGCCTTGTTGACTTCCTCAGGGCTCGCCAGGAGGTCCGTCAAGTTGCCGCCGTGTTGGAGAGCGTCCCTGAAGAAGACGGGGAATCGCGATATCCTGTGGATCTCGGCGGCTCTGTAAGGCCTGAACCGATTCCACCCCCGTGCATGGAAGTCGCACAGCATTTCATGGCGCCGCTGGACACAGGCGGGATTGTTGTATGCATTCAGGCCATCTTCGTGCCAGGTCAATTGATCCCACGCTTCAGCGGCCATGTCTATTTGCGGCGGCAAGAGCCGCTCGAGATCTGCGAAGATGTAGGTGCCGTAGGGAAGTCTGTCCCTGTTGCTCAGTTCCTCGTAGGGGAGGACTTGGATCCGGCCGGCCAAAGCCTTCCCCCACGAGTCGAGATAAGAACGAATCGTGTAACCATGCTGTGCCGTCGCGAGGTAATAGATCATAAGTCGATGAGGAATCGGTAGTACGATTACACCGTCTGCTGTCTCCAGACCTGACAGAGAGTACGATCCGAAGAGTGTAGGCCCCGAACACGCGGCCACGCCCGAAAACTCCGGAGCCCTATCGAATCCCTTAGCCCACCTGTGTCGCCCTCCCTGACTTCTGTTTTGCCCTCTGGGACAGGGCAGAGCAGCCTTGCAGGCAGGACATCAGGCCGCGCCATCGCGTGCGGGACGGGAACCCGACCATTGTAGCAGGGGAGTGCGCGAAGTCAACACGTTGATGCCGGCCCACGGCCTTCGCTCTGTCCGGTCAATCCCTCGCCGAAGATCTGGCCAAGCCTCGTGCGGTGTGCCCACTGATTCGAGGCATGGATGCCATCCACAACGCTGCCCAGCGCCCAGAAGATCGTGTCCATTTGGCTGCATCGCAGCAGGGTGATTCCCTCCCCTCACGCCCAGCTTTTCTTGCTAGTGAATGGGAGCCTTGCGGTGTTCTTGAAATACGGCCAGCGTCTTTTCTGGAACAAAGCTGGGCATGAATCTTACGGCCAATCCTCTCTCAGACAGGCTAGGTTGGGTGAAAGGGCTGAGGTGCATATTACGGCCGATTCTATGCTGCATAAGCGGCCGACCATATTCACAACCAGCCCCAAGACCCAAGACCTTCACCCCCCCCAGTTATCTCACCTACCCACACCGCTCGATTTTACCTGGAGAATGGAGCCTTGGCGTCCTGAATATGATAATCCTGGGCGCGCGATTATCTACATTATCCACCTGCCCTAAGAATCACAGGAAGGAGTTGGGGGGCGGGAACCTTTGGTGACTGGTATGACTCACGTGCTAATCCCGGAGAACCACAAGCAAATCGCCCCTCATAGAGAATGCCCCCATTTTCCGGGATACTTGATGGGCTGGTTCTGGTGTGGGGATGGTTGGTCAGAGGGGTGTTCGGTGGTGGTCTTCAGTCATCCTCCAGACCCTTGCAGCATATGGACGGGGTGGGATAGGGCTTCAAGAACACCGCCGCACACTTGGCCTCTTTACGTACAGTCGTTCTGCGCGTTTGATTTGCCGGCTATCGATGCGACTGCTCCTGCTGCAGGGACGGTCCCGTCGTGGGCCCCGTAACACAGGCAACCATAGCACTTGACTCAGCTCCGGCATTCAGCAACAGTATAACCAGGCGTCATGATGACACCTTTCTCTTACGGCATCAGGATCACCCGTGATCACCCCCGTTGACGTCAAGAGCCTCACCGGCCTCTCCGAAGAGACGGCCCGCCAGCGATTGGAGATGGAGGGCTATAACGAGCTTCCCTCCAGCCGGCGTCGCAGTGTGCTGGCGATAGCCTGGGAGGTGACGCGCGAACCGATGTTTCTGCTCCTCGTGGCCTGCGGAAGTGTCTATCTCCTCATGGGGCGCGACCACTTCGGCGATGCGCTCATGCTGCTGGGATTCGTCTTCGTGGTCATGGGCATCACCATTTTTCAGGAGCGCCGGACCGAACGCGCCCTGGAGGCGCTGAAGGACCTGTCGAGCCCCCGCGCGCTGGTGATCCGCAATGGGCGTCGGGCGCGCATTCCTGGACGCGAGGTCGTGCGCGGAGATATCACCGTCCTGGCCGAAGGCGACCGTGTCCCTGCAGACGGCGCGTTGCTCTACGCAGTTAACCTCTCGATAGATGAATCCCTGCTCACGGGCGAATCGGTGCCAGTGCGGAAGCGCGCCGCAGAGGCAGAGCGCGCCATGGTCCGTCCGGGGGGAGAAGATTCGCCCTGTATCTACTCCGGCACGCTCGTCACCGCTGGACACGGAGTGGCCGAAGTGCTCGCCACGGGCGTCAAGACCGAGTTGGGCAAGATCGGCAAGGCCTTGCAGACGGTGGAACCCGATAAGACGCTCCTTCAATGCGAGACGGCCCGTCTCGTGCGCAACCTGGCCGGTGTGGGTTTGACGCTCTGCGGACTCGTGGTAGTTGTCTTTGCCTTGACACACGGCAATACGGGAAGCGCTTGGGAGCAAGGCATCCTGGCAGGCATCACCATGGCCATGGCCACGCTGCCGGAGGAGCTCCCCGTCGTGCTGACGATCTTCTTGGCCCTGGGCGCGTGGCGCATCTCGCAAAACCGTGTTCTGACGCGGCATATGCCCGCCGTCGAGATGCTGGGGGCTGCTACCGTCCTGTGCGTGGACAAGACCGGCACACTCACCCTTAACCAAATGTCTGTCCAGCAACTCGCCGCCGGGGGCACCATCTTCGACAGCACCGATGCGGCGCAGAGGACCCTGCCTGAGTGCTTCCACGAAACATTGGAGTACGGCATCCTGGCGAGCAAGCGCGATCCGTTTGACCCGATGGAAAAGGCCCTCAAAGACATCGGTCCGCGTTACCTGGCGCGCAGCGAGCATCTGCACAGAGACTGGAACCTCATCCACGAGTATCCCCTCTCGCCGGACCTACTGGCCATCTCGCGCGTGTGGGAGTCGCCTCAAGGTCGCGACTTCATCATCGCCGCCAAGGGTGCACCAGAAGCCATCGGCGATCTGTGTCACCTCACGCCCGCACGGCGCGAAGAAGTGGGCCAGCAGGTCACCCTGATGGCCAACGCGGGCTTGCGCGTGCTGGGCGTGGCCAAGGCCCACTTCCGGCAGGGCGAGATGCCGGCCGGACAACATGACATCCACTTTGAGCTGGTGGGACTAGGCTCTGTCTGAAAAATGCTTGCAATGCGCCTTTGGACTTCTGTAAGAGGTCTGGCAAGTGTCCCGGCCCTCTTTTGGAGCAAGGCGCATGCGAAGACACGAACTGACGGATGAACAATGGGCGCTGTTGAGAGATATGTTCCCACCTTCCTCGGCCCGTGGCCGGCCACGGCGAGACTTGCGGCAAGTGCTCAACGCCATATTCTGGCTCCTGCGCACGGGCGCACCCTGGCGCGATCTTCCAGAGCGCTACGGTCCCTGGCAGAGCTCATACCACTGGTTCAACCACTGGCGTCGCGACGGGACGTGGGATCGCATGGTGGAAGCTCTGCATGTGCGCCTGGACCGCGATGGCCGCATCGACTGGGATTTGTGGTGCGTGGACGGAACGAGCGTGCGGGCCAGTCGGGCAGCCGCCGGAGCGGGAAAAAGGGGGGCACGGAAGAACCCCTAGACCACGCTCTGGGCCGCTCGCGAGGCGGATTCGGCACGAAACTCCACATGGTTACTGACGGCCGAGGCCTGCCGCTGGCCATCGAAGCAACGGCGGGCCAGGCGCACGAATCGACGCAATTCGAGACCCTGATGCAGGCGGTCCGGATTCCGCAGCCCCTGGGGCGTCCTCGCTCTCGACCCAAGCGTGTTGCGGGGGACAAGGCATACAGCTTCGATCGGATTCGCGCCTGGCTTCGTCGCCGCGCCATCGGCGCCGTGATCCCACAGCGCTCCAACCAGGCCGCGCTACACCTGGGGCGCCCCCTGGAGTTTGATCGGGAAGCGTATCGTCGCCGCAGCGTCATAGAATGCTGCGTCGGGTGGCTGAAGGAATGCCGGAGAATCGCCACACGATTCGAGAAACTTGCCCTCAACTTCCTGGCCATGGCCAAAGTAGCAATCATCCAGAGAATTCTCAGAATCCTTTTTTCAGACAGAGCCTAATCTATGGCTGCCCTTGAACAGATGAGCAGGCCCGCCGTAGGTTGTGACGCCCCTTCCGCCGGTCTCGGGTTCACCTGCGCGGAGACAGGGGCTGCACGGCTTCGCAGCAGCGTGCTTCGCGGGGCCAAGAGTGCCTTCGCTGTCTTGTCCTATGTCTCGGGTCTGAACGCCATCCGCACGCGCGTGGCGCGTGCGATTTACGGCCCAAGTCTCACTGTGCTCGCTTACCACAGGGTGAATGACCTGGACTCCGACATGAGCCCCTACACTGTGTCCCCTCGCCAGTTCGAGGAACAGGTCCGCCATGCCAGGGACAGGTTCAACATCACCACGTTCGCCGAGGCCCTTAGGATGAGGTCTTCCCCCAGCGCTGCCGATGACTGTTTGATCGTCACGTTCGATGACGGCTTCCGGGACAACTTCACGAACGCAGTGCCGATCCTTGAAAGATACGGACTGAAGGCATGCCTGTTCCTGGCGACGGACCTGATCGATGCCGCCTCATCGGGCTCGCAGCCGCCCAGCAGCTTTCCCGGCATGAGTTGGGACGAAGTGCGCGCGCTGCGGGACAAGGGTTTTGAGCTGGGCGTTCACACATGCAGTCACCGCAACCTGGCCGCGATGTCCCTCGAGGACGCACGTCGGGAGATCATTCTCTCTAAGGCGCGTTTGGAGGAGATGCTAGACGGGCACGTGTCATATTTCGCGTATCCCGGCGGCAAGTGGCGGTCTCACTTCAACGATGCGGTCCGCAGGGTCGCTGCAGAAGAATTCAGCGTCTGCTGCACCACCATGAGGGGTCGCAACAACCTGCGGACTGTGGACATGCGGGCGGTCCACAGGATCTGCGTCCAGAACTGGTGGTCCCGGTTCCATTTCGCCCGGGAGCTGGAAGGCACGTTCGATTTCCTTTCTCATCTGATCTCTGCCTGAGAGCGGCCGGAAAGATGCACGCAACGCTGCCAAACATGAGACAGACCGCGCCTGAACGGTCCGGACAGCCGCTGCTGCGCGTGTTGGTGCTGGCCTATGCGTGCAGCCCCTATAAAGGCTCCGAGGCGGGTGTGGGTTGGCATCGCGTCGTGGAGTCGGCGAAGTACTTCGACACGTGCGTGATCTGCGAGAAGGATGAATTCGAGGACGACATTCGGCGCTACCTGAGAAAGCACGGCGAGATACCGACCTTGCACTTCCACTTCATACCGCGGCTGCCCTTCGCGCAGTTCGCGGAGCGTAGGCTTCGGCCGTTGTACTACCTCGCCTACAACCTCTGGCAGCGGAGCGCGTACCGACTTGCATGCCGACTCCACCGCGAGCTGCATTTTGACCTGGTCCACCAACTCACGATGTGTGGATTCAGGGAGCCGGGCTACCTATGGAAGATGGACATGCCGTTCGTGTGGGGCCCTGTGGGCGGGACACAGAATTACCCGTGGCGGCTGCTGCCCGCCGCAGGGATTGGAGCAGTGCTCAAGGAAGGGTTGCGCAACGTAGCGAATGCCCTGCAGTTCCGTCTCAGCCCACGTGTTGGAAGAGCCGCTCGGAGAACGGCGGTGCTGCTCGCCGCGAATTCTGTGGGCAGGCAAGACTTCCTGAGCGTGCACAAAGTGGCCGCCGAGAGGGAGCTAGATGTCGGAGCCAAGTCGCTGGTGAACCCGGCGGGCCGGCACGACGAGCCGGACAGCCCGCTCCGGCTGCTCTGGAGCGGTACTCTTGATCACCACAAGGCACTGCACCTGTTGATAGAAGCACTGGCCATCATGCCCGAGAGTTGCAGGTACGAACTGAAGGTCCTCGGCTCCGGTCCGCTCGAGCGCAGGCTTCAGAGCCGTGCGCGTCGCCTCGGTATTGACGGCAGGATCCACTGGATGGGCCACGTCCCCTATGAGCAGGCGATGGCTGATTACGAACAGGCCCACCTGTTCGTCTTCACGAGTTGCAGGGACACCTGCGGGGCGCAGGTCCTGGAGGCACTGAGTCGGGGCCTTCCGATCGTCTGCCTGGACCATCAAGGAGTCGGGGACGTTGTCACCCGCCGCTGCGGGATCAAGGTCCCCCTCGGCGATTTCCGGGAGGTTGTGGGCGGGCTCCGTGACGCGATTGTGGCTCTGAGCCAAGACAGGCGTAGGTTGGAGGCGATGTCTCACGCCGCGCTGGAACGGGCCGCGGAATTCCTGTGGGAGCGCAAGGGCGAAAAGATGGCAGACGTGTACAGGAGGGCAGTCCAGGATCGCCTTCCGAGCCCAAGGGAATAGCAGAACGTCTTCAGATCGCCTGGCCACGACTGGGAGCTGTAATGTAGCAGAGATGCACTTGGCGGTAGGATTCCTGGTGGCCGCGGTTCGCGCGGGGACTGGACTGAAGGGCTGACGCATTGCGTCGTACCGGCGGCGCCCCGCGAGGCCGTGTGGTCCGCTGTCTGGGTGTGGCAGGGATTCGGCTGTGAAACAGCGTGCAGCATCAAACGACGGAAAGCCTCGGGTCTTGCTCTACGCCGGTCCCTATGGGCGTCTAGGGGAGGTATGGATTCACAGGCACGCAACCGGGCTGAAGAGATACGAATGCCACGTGGCGGCGGCGGGTTACAGGAATCGGGACCTGTTCGTGAATCCTGCCGTTCACCTCGTGGACAGCGAGAACCCTTTTCTGCACCGACTGCGCCAGGCCGGACACTTCCTAAGGTGGATGGAGTGGCCTACGGCCGAGCGCCTTGAGGTCGCGGGAATCAGACGAGTTGTCCGGCGGATTGCGCCCGTGTTGATCCACGCGCACTTCCTGTGGAACTTGCGTTCGTCGGCTCCCGTGGCGGCAGAGCAGTCTGTGCCGCTGGTCGTCACCGGCCATGGCACTGACGTGAACAAGGCCATTGTTGATGAGCCTTACCGCAACGATGTGTTGCGGGGCATGGAGCGTGTGGCGCGAGTGATCGCCGTCTCAGACTTCATCAAGGGAAAACTCGTGCAGATCGGCTGTCCCCCGGGCAAGATCAGGAGGATCTACATAGGGGCGCCGATCCCCGATGTGTGCGCGGACGTCGCTTCCCAGGGCGACCGGATACAGGTGCTCTGCGTGGCGGCGTTTAACAGGGCAAAAGGGCACAGCTACCTCCTGGAGGCGTTTGCTGTTGCCTCGCAGCGAGAAGCCTGCCTCTTCTTGACGCTTGTGGGTGACGGTCCGCTTCGGCGTGACATCGAACGTAGGATCGTGGAGTTGGGCATCACGGAAAGGGTCACATTGGCCGGACTTGTTCCACCCGAAAGGTTGCGTGGGCTAATGGCTGCATCCCACATCTACGTCCAGCCGAGCGTGCGCATTGTTCAGGACCGTCCAGGCGGACGGCGCAGCGTCCAGGAGGAGGGCCTGGCAATCAGCCTCGTCGAGGCGGCGAGCTTCGGGTTGCCACTGGTGGTCTCGCGCTGCGGGGGGATGGGTGAGATCTGCCGCGACGGCGAGACCGGGTACGAGGTGCAACAGCGCGACGTGGCGGCAATGGCGGACCGAATCGTCGAACTGGCTCAATGCCCCGACAGAAGAATGTCCATGGGCGCGAAGGCCCGCCGGTTGGCCGAGCAGGAATTCGATGGTGACACGCAGCTTGGGAAGATCGAATGCCTTTATGACGATGTTCTGGAAAGCGAGTAGGCCGGGTGTGCGGAGGGGACCGGAGTCAGGCCAGGATTCGAACGCACGGGAAGGG